>Ga0207951_100709_pt1 | contig 14838 bp, 17 predicted proteins | sample Subbio12Aug_8Bad_FD_184830 | JGI IMG/M metagenome (GOLD analysis project Ga0207951, IMG submission 184830) | Serpentinite rock and fluid subsurface biosphere microbial communities from McLaughlin Reserve, California, USA - CR12Aug_8Bad (SPAdes) | ecosystem: Environmental > Terrestrial > Deep... | reverse complement strand
TTAGTTAACTTGGTTTTAAGATTGTCAAACCTGTCCCGCTCTTATTGGCGGGGAAACATTTTGTCCCGCTTTGCGGGATCAATGTTCATAAATTTTTGATGGAAAAGCAAATCACAACTTTGAATATTACACAAACATCAATTTTTTGCTTGGTTTTAAGATTGTCAAACCTGCCCCGCTCTTATTGGCGGGGAAACATTTTATCCCGCTTTGCGGGATCAATGTTCATAAATTTTAGTTGGAAAAGCAAATCACAACCATCAAATCAGTATAACTTTAAGTAAGCTTAATCATTTAGCTAAATTAAACCCATAATCTACGCTACTTTTTCCTTTTCCGTGATAAGGAGATTCCGCCAAAGCCGCTAATAATAGCTACATAAAAACCGAGATCGTACCACCAGCCGGTATTTTCCTTCTCATAAATTTTAATGGAAGGATTAAGTAACCCAACAACTAAAGAGACCGGTGCAATCCATCCGTGCCATACACCCATAAAAAATCCGGCTGGACTTTTTTCGTTCATTGCAACACTGCCGGGCATACAGCTGCTGATATTTAAGGCAAGAAATGAAATTAAAACAAATTGAAGTAACTTTTTCTTGATCATTCTGGATCTCAAATCTATTCCCCTTTACTTTTTATTAAATAATTCCTTTTCTTATAGCTTTAGCAACCGCTTCGGATTGAGAGTGAACATGCAGCTTACGATAAATGTTTCTGATATGATGCCGTACAGTATCAACACTTATAAAAAGTTTATCTGCTATTGATTGATAATTATTTCCTTCGGCAAGTGATGTTAGTACTTCTTTTTCCCTGGATGAAAGCAGAGAATCTTTATCTTCGTTTTGCTGTCCAACATTCTGCTGGAATAGTGTAATAACCTGGCGAGCAATTAAAGAACTCATTGGTGCACCCCCTTCGAACGCATCTTTAATTGCTTCTAATAATCTGGTGGGAGGAGTTTTTTTTACAAGGTAACCGCATGCACCGGCACAAAGCGCTTTAAATACTGATTGGCTATCCTCGTAAACAGTGAGCATTAGAATATTCAGTTCCGGTTTAATTTTCTTTGCGCGAGAGATTCCGTCTATTCCGCTCATACCCGGCAATCCGATATCCATTAATACAACATTCGCATCGAGAGTGGGAATTTTATATAGGAACGACTCACAATCCGGGAATGAACCGACACAACTGTATCCGGGTGTTCCGTTAATTAGTGCGGCAAGACCATCTCTAATTATTGTGTTGTCTTCTATTAGTGCTACTTTTATCATTGAACCAAAGAAATGTTACACAGCAAAAGTAAGTTATTTAAGACAATTATGGGATTGAAATGTTGCATGAAAGGTAAAAGAAATTAATTGTCTGGCTGATTATTTTAATCGTCCGATTTTTCCACTAAATTTTATTTTTGTACCGGAATTATCGGACTCAATTTCCAGGGATCCGCCGATAAGTGTTGCCCGGCTTTTCATATTCAATATTCCATTGCCGTATTTTATTTTTTCAAGATCCATTCCAAGTCCATCATCAATTAGAGTAAGTTCTAATATATCCTTAATTATATTAGCTTCTAAAGTAATTGATTTGCACCCGCTATGCTTAAGGGAATTATTAATTGCTTCTTTGAAGATCAAAAATAGATTCTGCTTATATTCCATCTGGAGTTTAACAGCAGAAAATTTTTCGAGGTTTACTGTTGCGAAGGAAATACCCATTGAATTAATAAGATCGCTATATGAATCTTTAAGACGGAGAATAACATGATATAGTGAATCGCGCTGGGGATTAACCATCCATACAATATCGCTCATGTTGTCTATAAGCATTCTTGCTTTCTCGCTAATTGTATTAATCTTGCTTATTGAATCATCGCGGTTCAGTTTAATGCCATTTGCTGCCAGCTCACTAAGTATCGAAATTTCGGTTAGTCCAGATCCAACATTATCATGTAAATCGGCCGATAATTTACTTTTCAGTTTCTCAATTGAAAGCAGATTTCTATAACGAATAGTACCTATATAATAGATTATAAACGCAGCGAACAAAACAGCAAGCGTAATAAACCACCAGGTTTGCCAGTATGGAGGTGAAATAAATATGTGGAGTTCTGTTCCAACATTGTTCCACACACCATCATTATTAGAACCTCTTACACGGAAAACATATTCGCCAGGAGCCAGATTAGTATAACTTGCAACTCTTCTTCTCGAATCTACAATATGCCATTCGTCTTCTATTCCTTCTAATATATATGCATACTGGTTATCAGAGGGACTTGTAAAATCGAGAGCCGAAAATTCAATTGACAGAAAATTCTGGTCATACGATAAATAGACCGAATCAATTTCTCCTTTGAGCGGTTCATTAAAAACCCGAATTGAGCTAATAACCACCGGCGGTACAAAGTAATTTTCTCTAATGCTATCGGGGTAAAAATAATTTAGTCCGTTAATTCCACCAAAGAACATTTCACCCGATCGTGATTTGAAGTAAGCACCGCCGCTAAACTCAAGACTCTGCAACCCATCGCTCAGGTCGTATTTAGTAAACAGTTCCGAAATTGGCGAGAACTTAAAAATCCCGTTATCGGAACTTATCCAGAGATTTCCGTTATTATCTTCAAGAACTCCATAAACAACCGAGCTGTAAATTCTGTTCTTTTTATCATAACGTGTAAATTTTTCTTTTCGTTTGTCAAATTTTAATAATCCACCGCCATAAGTAGTAATCCAGAGATTTTTAGATTTGTCTTCATAAATTCCCATTACCCGGTTATCACTTAAGCTCGATTCATCTCCGGCAATATTTTTATAACTGATAAAATGTTCTCTGTTTTTATTAAACTTGTTAAGCCCGCCTCCGAATGTTCCAATCCATAAAATTCCGTCGCTGTCTTCAAAAACAGTATAAACTCTATCGTCACTTAAGCTGAACGGGTCGTTGGAATTATGTTTATATTTTTTAAAAGATAATTTACCGGGAAGATTTACAAACGGTTCAATTTTGTGAAGCCCTCCGCCAAATGTTCCAATCCATGTATTCAATTCTTTATCAACAAACACAGATTGAACTTGATTAGCGCCAAGGCTTAAACTATCTCGCGGATCGTTTTTATAGTTGATAAAACTGTTATTGTAAAAAAGATTTAGTCCGCCATTAAATGTTCCAATCCATAAAAGACCCCTTTCATCAAATAAGACTGCTCTTATGTGATTGTCGCTTAATGACTTTGGATTTTGAGGATTGAATTGATAGTTGTAGAATTGATTCTCTTTTCTGTCCCAGATATTTAACCCGCCTTTGTATGTTCCGATCAACAGATTACCATCGCAATCTTCTGCAATTGCCCATACAACATCATCATTAAGACCATTTTTATTTAACGGGTCTCTGCTAAGTTGTTTAAATTTTATACCAACCGGTTCGTACTTGCTTAATCCCTTTCCTAAATGAGAACCAATCCAGATATTGCCGGAAAAATCCTCGAGTAAAGAGAGTATTTCGTTTTTGGATATAGTTGTTGAAATGTTAGGATCATTCCGGAAGCTAATAAATTTATTTTCCCGATAATCGAATTTATTAAGCCCGCCGCCGAATGTACCGATCCATATTGAACCTGAATTATCCTGAATAAGTGCTGTAATAAAATTACTCGAAATAGAGTTTTTTTCTTGGTGGTTATAAATGAATTTTCTAATATTAATTTTTTCAAGCGGTAGAAGTTTGTCATTGTTCAATAATAAATTTAATCCCCCACCGTAAGTTGCAATCCAAAGGTTTCCGTCTTTATCATTTAACAAATCAATTATCTGGTTGCTGCTAAGTTCTGTTTCTAATTTGTTATCGTAATGTGTAAATGTAATCTTACCATTGCTTTCCGTTAACTTATATAAACCGGAATCGATTGTTCCTATCCAGAAATCATTAGCATCGTTAATAATTTTTTTAATTCTATTAGAATTAAATCCCGTTAGATTACCCAATTCGCTACTGAACCTTATTATTTTTCCGGAATTTCTTTCGTACTTTAAAAGACCAAGCCCCCAAGTTCCTATCCATAGCGAATTATCATTTCCTACTGCTATTGCCGTTATAGATCTATCATTGTACCGTGAATACGGCAGTGGAAAATCGAAATTAAATTTTTCTGGTGAACTAAGCTCTTTAACACCGTAAGTAATATTTATCCTTTTGAATATTCCTGTTTTACGGTCGTAACGATTTAATATTCCGTCCGTAGTTCCAATCCAAATAAAGCCGTTTGAATCTTCATTAATAGATAATATACTGTTATCAGAAATGGTTGTTGTGTCAAGCGGGTCGTTAGAATATACTTTGAAAGTATATCCATCGTAGCGGTTCAATCCGTTTGCTGTTCCAAACCAGAGATATCCTTTTTTGTCCTGGTGCATGCAATAAATAGAACTTTGTGAAAGTCCCTCTTCCAGTTTAATTTGATTGAACCGGTAACTTTTCTCCTGACCGAATAACAATGAAAAATTCGTTAGGAGAATTAGAATGATTGGCAGATAATATTTGTGCGGGATTATTTTCAAAACTTTGAAAAATCTTTGCATTATCATAACAATCGGCTTAATTAAAATCCACACTAATACCGGGATATAGAAAATAAATAGCACAAAAATTAAAATGGTAATTTGTTCTATTGGTGATTTAAAAGTAATCTTCTATATTTACCGGGTATTAAGATTAAAGGTCTTAGATGCTTAAAAAACTATTAGCTCTATCATTAGTTCTAATTATTTGTTTGAATGGATGCGATGAAGGGATAGAGCCGGGAGAGCCAATTATACCGGGCGGATTTAGCGGGACTGTTAATTTTACAGGAACATGGCCGGAGGGAATTAAGAGGACTCATATAGTTGTATTCAAAAACCCGATTCTAAAAACCGAAGATTTTTTTCTTCCTAATTTAAGTTTTGTTGTCGATTCAATACCATTCAAGAGTGTGTATTATAACTATAACTCGCTGGAGAAAAGTTTTGTAGATATTCTTCAGTTATGGCCCGGTGAATATAAATATATCGTTGTTGCTCAATCCAGGACTCCCGAAATTTCCTTTCAGAGAAAAGATTGGAATGTGGTTGGAGTTTATTGCATAAATAATGATCAATCAAAACCGGCAAGCTTGATAATCCGATCCAATCAGGTTACGCCAAATATAAATATAAATGTTGATTTTAATAATCCCCCTCCTCAACCGCCAATGTAAACGGGGGAGTTTATGATGAACATTAAAGAGAAATTCATGAAAAAAATATTATTACTATTCTTGATTCTACCAATGATGAATTCCTTTGCTCAAACCGCATCAATAAAAGGAAAAGTAATTAGCGACAAAGCACAGCCGGTAATTGGTGCAAATCTGATTTTATCCGGAACTTTATTTGGCGACGCTTCCGATATAAAAGGTAATTTTGAAATTAAGAATATCCCTTTCGGAGTTTATGATCTGGAAATTTCTTCCATAGGTTATGGAAAAAAAATATTAAGAAACATAAAAGTTGATCAATCCACCAAACCACTAACTGTAGTACTAAAAGAAACAACTTACGAAACCGAACAGGTCATTGTAAGTGCCTCTAAGTATGAACAGAAGTTAGAGGACCTTACTGCAAGCACAACCATCATTAAACCGGATTACATTAACCGCAAGAACTTTATCACCTTTGATGAGATGCTTAGATACATTCCGGGTGTTCAGGTTAATTTGGAACAGGTGAGTATCCGCGGTTCAAGTGGGTACAGCAAAGGTGTTGGTGCCCGTGTCCTGGTTGCAATTAACGGAATTCCACTTTATGCCGGTGATAACGGTGATGTTGTTTGGGAATTAATTCCACTTTCCGATATTGAACGCGTTGAAGTAATTAAAGGTCCTTCCAGTTCTCTATACGGTTCTTCTGCAATTGGCGGGGTAATTAATATTATTACAAAATCCAAAGTACAAACTCCGGTTACTTATGTTAAGACTTACATGGGTGCTTATGATAAAACAACTCATGATTCATGGAACTGGGATAATAAATACAGAACTTATTACGGTGCTGAAGTTACACATTCAGGCTCAATTGATAATTTAGGATATACATTATCCTTGAAGAAATTCGATAACATGAGTTACCGACAAAACGATTACTATAAACGCTACCTCGGTCATATAAAAATAAGCTATAATTTTACGCCCGAAGACTATCTTCTTTTCTTTTCAAATTATCTTTATTCAAACCGCGGTAATTTTTTATACTGGAAAGATTCTCGTAACGCACTTGTTCCTAAAGACGATGACAACGGGAACTATGTTTTATCGAACAGAATTTTTAACGGCTTGATTTATCATCACCGCTTTAATGAAAAATTATCGGGAGAAATTAAAGGAAGTTATTACAGAACACATTTTGACGGTTACGGATTAGAGGTTACGAGTTCAACAGCAAATCTTTTTAGAGGAGAAATATTATCAAATTATATTGCATCGGATGATTTTGTGTTGACAACCGGTTTAGAAGCTTCGTATGCAGATGTAACTTCAAACATTTTTAAGAATCCACAATTCTTTGGAAGTGGCGCATATTTTCAAGCTGAGTTTAAGGGAATAGAGCGAATGATTACAACAATCGGGTTGCGTTACGATTTTATAAAAATTGATACACTTACAGGTAAACACGCCATAACCCCGCGACTTGGTTTAAACTATAAGCTGAGTGATGATTTAATTTTACGCGGATCTATAGGAACGGGATTTCGAGCACCTACCCCGGCAGAAGTGTTTACTTCGACGGCTGTTGGCGGTGGCGTGGGAATTAAAGAAAATCCCAATCTCACTTCTGAAACCAGTTTATCGTTTGAAATTGGCGGTCAATATAAATACTCATCAAATCTGAATTTTGATGTAGCATTTTTTCAAACCGAGTATAATAATTTTATAGAACCCAATCTTACAAAAGAAGGTGATATTCAGTTTATAAATTTAACAAAGGCACGTATACAGGGAATTGAAACTATTGCAGAATGGTTCTTAATTCCGGATGAATTAAAAATTACTATTGGTTATAACTACTTATGGGCACGCGATATTGAGAAAAATATTTCGATGAAATATCGGCCAAGGAATTCTGTTTACACACAGATTAGATATTCACCCGGTCAGTTTGATTTTGGAATTGACTTCAGGCATTGGAGTAGAATAGAAGAAATTGATAACCAGTTAGTTGAGCCGCCACTCGCACTTGTTGTGGATGGCGATAAACGTGTTCCCGTTTATGTAACCGACATAACCGCCGGTTATAATTTCCTTATATGGAACATTCCAGCCAAAGTATACTTGAATGCTAAAAATATCTTTAACTATTACTATGTAGAATTTTTAGGTAATCTTGCCCCTGTCAGGAATATTTCCTTGAGCACTGAAATTTATTTCTGATATCCAATAATATTAGTGATGATTACAAACATTCTCTAACTTTTCTTCAAGCTCACCTTTAAGAAATTTTTCAACAGCTTTATCAGCATCAACTTCATCTGTTAAAAAAGGTTTTATACCATTATTCTTAAGATCTTCAACAACACGCCATCCACCGGATAAAAATATTAAAGTATCAACACCATTTAATGCATTGATTAGCTTTGAATGACTATGATTGTGTCCTTCTTCGTGATGATGTTGGTGTTTTTCGCCAAGAACATGGTTCGTAAAACTGTTAGCAATATAATTACGGTTTTTAATTTCGCTTCCTTCTATATCACAGATTAAAAACCCATTAACGCGTCCGAGGTGTCCTGACACATTCTTCTGATTGTCTGACGCAACTGCAATTTTCATTTTAACCTCCAATTATTTATTAAAATCCTCTGAAGATATTTTAATGGCCTTTCCATTAAGAATAGCATTAGCAATTTTGTTTCTTGCTGAATGAACAATCCGGCCAAATGTTGCTCTTGATATTTTCATTTTAACGGCAGCATCTTCATGCGAAAAACTTTCAAGGTCTGCCAGTCTAATAGCTTCTATTTCATCTGGGTTGATTGTTATCTCATCAAGCTGAAACATTGGTATGCCTCTCGGCTTAAAATAATAAGCCGAAGGATTGCATTTAATTCGCCGTTTTTTAATTGGTCGTGCCATAAATTAATTATGAGCATATGCTCATAACAAAAATATCGCCGCTACTGTAAAATGTCAAGCTATAAAAACAATAAAGCGTGAGATGGACTCACGCTTTATATTGGGCATTATTGAGGGGAATATTTTGGAAGCTTACTTTCTACCGCCGCGATTCATATTACCTTTTGGACCGGTTCCATCATGCACACCACTTCCGGTTGCGTTACCGCCTTTTTTACCGAATCCGGTTCCGTCCTGTGGTTTAACCGGGTTTCCGGAACCATCTTTCTTGCCATAACCTTTTCCAGATCTGTTAACACCTTGCTGGGATGTGCCTACGTTATCGCAGATTCCATCGCCATCGGCATCAACCCAATTTACTTTTGCACCTTTACCGTTTCCTGACGGAGTTGTTTGTGCATAACTATTTGATGCGGAAAAGAATACCAGGAAAAGAACTGATGTTAATAATGCTAAGCGTTTCATTTTGTACCTCCTTTTGTTTATTAATAATGTTTCGCTTCTTATATATTAATTATTGTGCCAATGGAGTTATTTGGAAAAATGAAACAAAAAGACGATTTTCATCTAAGCTATTTCGCTTGAAGTGACAGTGAAGTCGAATTGTTCGTCAATGATGTCGAAATAATTTTAATAATTATGGTGAATGTATAATGAAAAATGAATGGATAAAAGAATTTTCTGCTGCAGTTACAGTATGCGATCTTAATGGAAAAATAATTGAAATGAATGATAGATCTGCCGAGACATTTAAAGATGATGGCGGATATCAATTACTCGGCAAGAGTTTGTTCGATTGCCATTCAGATAATTCTGTGGCAATTATTAAAGATCTGATTGCAAAGAAAAGTGTTAATGTTTATACAATAGAAAAGAACGGGATAAAGAAACTAATCTATCAATCCCCGTGGTACGAAAACGGCGAGTTAAAAGGATTAGTAGAATTATCCCTCATAATTCCATTTGATATGCCGCATCATAAAAGGTAGATTTGATTAGTCCTCTACCTTAACATTATCAGTTGATGTCTGTTCTGGTGAGTCTTTCCTGATTACTTCAACTGTAAAATTTGCAGCAACGCCGGCAAGCGCACCAACTGCAGTCAGAATCGGTGCGAATAATGCTCCAAGTACACCGATGGTGACGGGAATTTCAATAAATGTATTCCCCTTTTCATCCTTAATTATTATTCTACTGGCATTCCCTTCTTTGATCAGTTCTTCAACTTTATCAATTAGTTCCTGTCCCTTAACCTTGAATTCGTTTACCATTTCATCCTCCATTTGTTTGAAAATTTAGATGTGTATAATGCCTGTTTAGTTCCTTCTATCAGTAAAATATTTGTTTCGACGATTATCGAAATAAATATTGGACGATTATGGACATAACAAAATCAATTGAGATAATGAAATCATTAGCCGATACATCACGGCTAAGAATAATCAATTCATTGATAGATAAGCCGCAGTATGTGGAAGAGATTGCTCACCGCTTAAATCTTGCTGCTTCTACTGTTTCATTTCATCTAAGAAAACTGGAAAGTGCGGGACTTGTAACTCAAACAAAGGAGCAATATTATATTATCTATAAAATTAATGAAGACATTTTCAAAATAACACTAAAGGAAATAACAGATTTTGAAGATATCGAGAAATTTTCGCATGCAGAACGACTGGAGAAGTATAGACAGAAAGTTCTACATGCTTTCTATGAAAAGGATAGACTAATTCGTCTTCCTATTCAAAGAAAGAAAAGAAATATTGTATTGAACGAATTCGCAAAAAAGTTTAAACCGGATTTAAAATACAGCGAAGAGGATGTTAATAAAATAATTATGAAAAACTATGACGATTATTGCACAATAAGACGGCTACTGATCGAAGAAAAAGTTCTAAAACGGGATAATCAAATTTACTGGCTTATTAATGAAAATATTAAAGGAATCTAAACAATGGATAAAAGAGAAATAAAAATAGAATATAAACAATCCAAACGGCAGATGGGTGTATATCAAATCCGTAATCTGGTAAACGGTAAAATTTTTATCGGCGGGAGTAAAAATATTCCGGCTAAATTTAATTCACATCAATTTACTCTGGAAATCGGTTCTCATATAAAACGGAAATTACAGGATGAATACAAGCAGTTTGGAAAAGAGAACTTTGCTTTTGAAATACTGGAGCTTGTTAAACCCAAAGAAGATCCGGCTTACGATTATTCGTATGATATCAAATCTCTCGAAAAAGTATGGCTCGAATAGTTAAGTCCGTTTAACGAAAAAGGATATAACTAAATCTTAACCGGATTCTTTCACTCAAACGGATTTTAAGGAAAGTGTTAGTGAAGTAATCCGGTTCCGTTTTCAATTGTACAAATATAGGTATCGGGTTTTTTGTCAAATTCCATCTGATATTTTCCCGATACTTCTGAGATGAATTCATTCACTTTATTGTGTTCAATTATATTAATTGTGCAGCCGCCGAACCCTCCGCCCATCATTCTTGAACCCAGAACGCCTTTTTGTTTTGAAGCCAGATCAACAAGAAAATCGAGCTCTTTACAGCTTACTTCGTACAAGTCGCGCAGCCCTTCATGCGATTGATACATTCTATATCCAAACGAAACAAAATCATTTCTGTCTAGATCCTCGCATGCTTTAAGCAGTCTTTCATTTTCTTCTATTACATATTTACACCTATTCCATACTTTAGGAGGAAATTCCAATTCGTGTAATTTTATGATATCCCATTCAACATCCCGCAAACTATTAACATGCGGATAATATTGTTGTAATATTTTAACTCCTTCTTCGCATTGTGCTCTGCGAGCATTATATTCAGATGATGCGAGCGAATGACTAACCATTGTATTACAAAGAACAATTCTTAAATCCTCTCTTTCAAATGGATGGTACTCATAGTCAAGTGAACGGCAATCTATTCTTAAAACTTTTTTTTCACTTCCAAAAATATTTACATACTGATCCATAATTCCGCATTTTACACCTACAAATTCATTCTCGGCACGCTGAGCCAATTTTACAATCTCAAGTTTTGCTATACCCAGATTAAAAATATGATTGAGTGCAAAAGCCAGCCCCGCTTCAATTGCTGCCGATGATGAAAGTCCGGCGCCAATAGGAATATCTCCTCCAAATACACAGTTAAATCCTTTTATTGTGTATCCCAACTTTTGTATTTGATCAACCACACCAAGCAAATAATTTGCCCAGTGTTTTTCTTGATGCTGGATTTTGGCTACTGGATGCTGGTTGCTTTCATTAAAATCGATCGAGTGAAGATTACAGATATCATCGCTTCGTGGTGTGATAGCAAAATAGATTGCTTTATCAATTGCCGCCGGTAATACAAATCCCATATTATAATCCGTATGCTCACCGATTAAATTAACGCGTCCCGGCGAACGAAAAAGCAATGGAGATTCATTAAATAATTCTCTGAATTTTGCTTCAACTTTTTCAACAGTGTTCATAAACAAATCCGCTAATTGTTAGAGTTCTTTACTTTAATAATTTGTGCGGCAATGCTAACTGCTATTTCTTCAACTGTATTGCTATTGATTTTTAACCCTATTGGAGCTTCGACTTTTTTTAGAAGTGTCTTCTTTATTCCTTCCGTCTCTAGTTCATCAAAAATTCTTTTCAACTTTGCTTCGCTTCCCATCAATCCGATGTATTTGAGTTGCTTATTAATTATTTGTTTAAGAGCTATCTTATCAGTGGGTAACGCCGATGTTACAATTGCAGCATACGAGTATTCACCTTCTTCTATGTAGCTGCCTACTTCATCAAACGAAGCAATTATTATCTCATCAGCAGATCTGTTTTCATTTAGGGTTTGAACATCTGCGCGGTTATCAAAAACAACAATGTGAAATCCGAGTAATTCCATTTGATTTGAAAGAGCAAGTCCTACATGCCCACCGCCTATTATATAAACGGTATCTTTTACGCCGATATTTTCTTCATACCTCCATCCACTCTCTGATTTGTAATTGTAATTGATGTGTGCATCATTTTTAAAACTCTTTTTAATTTTTAAACCATCCGGAGATAATATTAATATTGCTGGTTCTTTTATTTCAAATGATTTTATTATGAATGCAACAGTCTCATAATCTTTTTTATCTAGGGATAATGTAAAATTCGTTTGAGTGCCCTGGCAGACCAGTCCCGATTGTAATTTTTTTACATTTTTACTATGATACAATTTTCGGTGAAGATATATTTTCTTTTTTGAATCCAGAAATTTATTACATTCATTCAGCAAGTTGAATTCCATTTCACCACCGCCGATTGTACCAACATGCTTGCCGTCTTCTGAAACCGCGATTTTAAATCCGGCTTTACCCGGTGAGCTTCCTTTGGATTCCAGAACTGTTGTAAGGATTACTTTTTTATTTTTTCTGATATTATCCAGAACAAATTTCCATAGTTTCAAATCTTTCATAAATTAATTCCTTCCCTTAAAAGGAGCTTCTTAAACTCTTCCGGCGTATCAAGATCATCATGAATCTGAGGATAATTACAGCTCCAGATAAATTTTTTGATAAAGCTATTTGAACTAATGCTTCTCAAAGAACCTCCGTCGCTCTCATTTAATATGATCTGATAAATTGATCTGCTGATAAGAATTGGATGACCCTTGACTGAGTTAAATTCCGGTTGAATCCAGTTATAATTCTGATCAATCCGGGTAACAAAATCTGAATAAAAAATCTCAGGCAAAAATGGCTGGTCCACAAAATGATAAATCGTCCAATCGGAATTACTCAATTCACTCAATCCTTTTTTCAGTGATGTAAACATTCCTTTTTCATATTCTTCATTAAACACAAATTTTATCCGGTCGGATTTTTCAATTACACTTTTAATCTCATCAGACTTAAAACCTGTTACAATAATAACATCATCACACACATTCAGTAGTTTATCAATAATTACTTGAATTATTGTTTGGTTCTTAATTTTAAGAAGCGGTTTGAATGAATTCATTCTACCGGAGAGCCCGGCAGCGAGAATTAATCCGCTAACCCTCATTTCAACCTGAATTTTTCTTTGATTTGATCCGACGAAAGAATTTTGGGTTTTGGTGTATTTTTAATAACAGTGTTAATATCTTTTAGTCCGTTTCCAGTCATCATTAGCAAAACATTTTCCATGTGAGTTCCCTTGTTCGTGGAAATAAACTTTTTATACCCCGCAAAGGATGCAGCACAAGACGGCTCGACAAATAATCCCGTTGATTGCGATAAATAATTCTGTGCTTGCAAAATATTATCGTCACTAACCGATATTGCAAATCCATCCGTCAAACGAATTGCAGCTGCTGCCATATAAAGATTTCTGGGGGCAGCTGCACAAATACTATCAGCCACTGTTGATGCACTGTGAAACACGAATTTCCCTTTTTCCAAATACCGGACAAGTGCATCACTTCCTTTGGCCTGCACACCTACAAGCCGTGGATATTTTTTAATCCAGCCGAGTTTTTTCAAATCATAAAATCCTTTGAATAAGCCCGATATAATAACTCCATCACCAACCGGCACAAAAATAATATCCGGTAACTTCCCTTGTAACTGAATAAACATATCAAACGCAGCCGATTTCTTCCCTTCAATTGTTAATGGATTGTATGCCGTGTTTCTGTTGTAAATATTTTTCGCTGATGATATTTCCAGACAAAGATCGAATGCATCGTCGTAACTTCCTTCCACAAGATAAATATTAGCTCCAAACGATTGAATCTGAATCCGTTTTGCATCTGGAATTGTTGAAGGAACAAAAATGTGGGATTTAATTCCGAGTCGTGCACAAATACCCGCAAGCGACGAACCGGCATTTCCAGTTGAAGCGGCTGAAATCTCGCTAATACCTGACTCAAGTGCTTTCAATGCAACAATAGAGCTTGCGCGGTCTTTATAAGATAAAGTGGGATTTCTGGTATCATCAAAGAACTGCAGTTGCTTTCCATCTATATTATAATTTAATACCGGTGCGCTGCAAAGTTCCAAACGAGCAAGAATTTCATTTGGTGGATATTTTTTCAGCGGCCAGAGCGATTTATACTGCCAGAATTTTCCGGGTGTGAGTTTTAGGGATTTCTCTTTAGATAATTTTTTTTTCAACGACTTATAATCATATTCGATAGTCAGAACTCCCTTCAAGGGTTTATTACGTTCTGCTTTTCCGCATACCGGACATAGATAAACAAAATTCTCTTCAATCTGTTGTGCAGAGTAATGCGCACCGCAATCAAAACATTTGTAAAAGTATTTTATCATAAATAAATAGAACGCGGATTAAATCTGATTTAGCGAATTTCCGCAGATATTTTTTTTTCATTTATAAAAATTTTTCTTTTGAATTCAGCATTCTTACCAAAATTCAATAATAAACCAACTTCTATGTTGGTTGCTTTTAAATAGTTTATTAATTGAGCTTCGTGCTCTTCACAAATATTCTCTGTTAATTCTGAATGTAATATTTTAGTTTTATCTGCGATCATCCGCCTAATCCGCGAAATCCGCGTTCTAATGTTTTTCTACATCGTTAATCCCATTATTGCTTTAGCAGTATGAAGCCGGTTCTCCGCTTCATCGAATACAATAGAAATATCCGGGTTATCTAAAATTTCATCTGTTACTTCATTGCCTCTATCG
>Ga0207951_100708_pt1 | contig 14852 bp, 12 predicted proteins | sample Subbio12Aug_8Bad_FD_184830 | JGI IMG/M metagenome (GOLD analysis project Ga0207951, IMG submission 184830) | Serpentinite rock and fluid subsurface biosphere microbial communities from McLaughlin Reserve, California, USA - CR12Aug_8Bad (SPAdes) | ecosystem: Environmental > Terrestrial > Deep... | reverse complement strand
GGAACAAGCGGGAGATAGCGGTACCGGGCGAACGGCGGGCGGCGGAACCGAAGGTCGATCCCGCACTGATGCTGCCACACATGCACCATTTCATGAATGAAATGGCCCCGCAACCACAGCCGTTCGGCGCTGAAATCCAGGCTCCAGAGATCGCCATTGGGGTGGAACCACAAATGACCATCGGGCGCCATCGTCACCCAATGGGGCTGCCACATCCACCATTTGCGCCGATTGACCCGAACGCGCGAACAATCGACCGCATCGCCGAACACCCGGGCAACAAGCGCCCGTTCGTTCCCTGTCAGCCCACGGGATGCGACCCCTTGCCCAGCAAGATCATGCCCGGCAAGCTCATGTTCGCAATGCCCAGTGGTGACGGGCCCAGTGGTGACGGGCTCAGTGGTGATGTGCCCTGTCCGCGGCCGCCGGCGCCGGTGCCGTCACGCTCCGCACATCGGCCTGCACAGTCACCGTCGCGCCGGATTGAAAACCCAGCGTCAGGGGGATCCGGTCTCCGGGCTTCACGTCGGCGGCTAGGCCGAACAGCATCAGGTGGCTGCCGCCGGGCGCAAAGGTCAGCGTGCCTTTGGCGGGCAAGGCAAAGCTCTTCTCCGCGCGCATCCGCATGACCCCGTCCTGCCTCGTCATGCTGTGCAGTTCGATGCGCTCGGCCCTCGGAGACGCGACGCTCACCAGCGCATCGGCCTTTTCGGTTCCGTGCACGACGAAATAGCCGCCGGCAGGGCGCCCGGTAACTGCCGGCATCCGCACCCATGCATCCATCACATGCGGAGAGCCGCAGCCGGCAAGCGCGGCACGGCCGCCGAACAGCGCCAGCACCAGCAGCAGAACAGCCAGTGCGCAGGCGGTAAAGCCGGTTTGGCGGATCGTCATCATCGTCTTGACACTCCGGTTGGAACCTTGATCGGGTGGACCGGACACTTAGGGTGGGCCCGCCACATGCGCAACATGCACTTTGTCGCGCCTGTCCCGCGCAAGCCCGGTGCAGCCGGTTAACCGTGCCATTGGTGCTACACGCCGGCCTGCAAATGATGGTTCGGGCCATTGATGCCGTCGCCGGGGCCCCTATATCCCCCCTGAACCAGGCGCCCCGAGCCGGAACGACGCAAGGTTTGGCATTGACACAGGGTTGGCAAGGCATGGGGGCCCGAGTCACAAGCAAAATCGCGAACGCCGGGACCACAAACGGCGTCGCCGAATCAGAGGACTGATGAATGGCAAAAGTTATTGGCATCGATCTGGGCACCACCAACAGCTGTGTCGCCGTCATGGAAGGCAGCGCACCCAGGGTGATTGAAAACGCCGAAGGGGCCCGCACTACCCCTTCGCAGGTCGCGTTCGCCAAGGATGGCGAGCGCCTCGTCGGCCAGCCCGCCAAGCGCCAGGCGGTCACCAACCCGGAAAACACCGTTTTCGCGGTCAAGCGCCTCATCGGCCGCCGCTTCGATGATCCGATGACCCAGAAGGACATGGGTCTCGTCCCCTACCAGATCGTCAACGGCGCAAATGGCGACGCCTGGGTCAATGCCGGCGGCAAGGATTACAGCCCGTCGCAGATTTCGGCCTTCATCCTCCAGAAGATGAAGGAAACGGCGGAAGCCTATCTCGGCGAAACGGTCACCCAGGCCGTCATCACCGTCCCGGCCTATTTCAACGACGCGCAGCGCCAGGCCACCAAGGACGCGGGCAAGATCGCCGGCCTCGATGTGCTGCGCATCATCAACGAACCGACGGCGGCAGCGCTTGCCTACGGCCTCGACAAGAACGTCCAGGCCAAGACCATCGCCGTCTATGATCTCGGCGGCGGCACCTTCGACGTCAGCGTCCTCGAACTGGGCGACGGCGTGTTCGAAGTGAAGTCGACTTCCGGGGACACCTTCCTTGGCGGCGAGGATTTCGACGCAAAGATCGTCGAGTTCCTGGCCGACGGCTTCAGGAAGGACGAGGGAATTGATTTGCGCTCGGACCGCCTTGCGCTCCAGCGCCTGAAGGAAGCCGCCGAAAAGGCGAAGATCGAGCTCAGCTCGTCCGCCACCACCGAAGTGAACCTGCCTTTCATCACCGCAGACGCCACCGGCCCCAAGCATCTCGTGCGCACCATCAACCGCGCCGATCTGGAAAAGCTGGTCATCGATCTCATCGAACGCACACGAAAGCCCTGCGTCGACGCGATGAACGAAGCCGGGGTGAAGGCGAGCCAGATCGACGAAGTGATCCTCGTGGGCGGCATGACCCGCATGCCCCGCGTCCGGCAGTTCGTGAAGGACCTGTTCGGCAAGGAGCCCAACACCTCGGTCAACCCGGATGAAGTGGTCGCCATGGGTGCCGCCATCCAGGCCGGCGTTCTGCAGGGCGACGTGAAGGACGTGCTCCTCCTCGATGTCACCCCGCTGTCGCTGGGCATCGAGACGCTGGGCGGCGTGTTCACCCGCATGATTGACCGCAACACGACGATCCCGACCAAGAAGTCGCAGACGTTCAGCACGGCAGACGACAACCAGTCCGCCGTCACCATCCGCGTCTTCCAGGGCGAGCGCGAAATGGCCGCCGACAACAAGGCGCTCGGGCAGTTCGATCTTGTCGGCATCCCGTCCGCTCCGCGCGGTGTGCCGCAGATCGAAGTCACGTTCGACATCGACGCCAACGGCATCGTCAGCGTTCAGGCCAGAGACAAGGGCACCGGCAAGGAGCAGCAGATTCGCATCCAGCCTTCAGGCGGCCTCGGCAAGGACGATATCGAGAAGATGGTCAAGGAGGCCGAACAGTTCTCCGCCGACGACAAGAAGCGCCGGGAAGCCGCCGAAGCCCGCAACCAGGCCGACAGCCTCGTCCACGCAACCGAGCGCCAGTTGGCCGAGCATGGCGGCAAGGTCGATGCCGGAACGAAGGCGAGCATCGAATCCGCCCTCGCCGACACCAGGGCCGTCCTCGACTCGGGCGACGCAGAGCAGATCTCCGCCAGGGCCCAGACCCTCGCCCAGGTGGCGATGAAGCTTGGCGAGGCGGTTTACGCGGCCGAACAGGCCAGCGCCCAGGCCGCGCAGGGTGGCGAGGGCAAGACCGATACCCCGGCCGAAGATGTCGTCGACGCCGACTTCACCGAAGTGGACGACAGCAAGAAGTAAAGAAGTGTGGCCGGGGTTGACCCCCGGCCGCCTTCCGTCAAGGGCTGTCTCCGATGCACGCCGAAATCGATTATTACGAACTGCTTGAGGTGGAGCGGGGATGCGGCGAAACCGCGCTGAAGGCCGCCTACCGCAAGCTCGCAATGCGCTGGCACCCGGACAGAAACCCGGGCGACACGGCTGCCGAAGCACGATTCAAGGCGATCAGCCAGGCCTATGAGGTGCTCCGCGATCCGCAGAAACGCGCCGCCTATGATCGTCTCGGCCACGCCGCCTTCGCCAACGGCAATGGCGCAGCCGGGGGATCTCCCTTTGGCGACAACTCCCCCTTCTCCGACATTTTCTCCGACATCTTCGAGCAGTTCGTTGGCGGCGGCCAGGCGCGCGGCCGCCGGTCAGGCCCGCAGCGCGGCGCCGATGTCCGCTACGATCTCCAGGTCAGCTTCGAGGACGCCTTTCACGGCGCCGAGGCCGACATCGCGCTCGATGTCGCAGTCAGCTGCGACCATTGCCTCGGCACCGGCGGCAAGCCGGGAGCCCGTGCCCAGTCCTGTGGCACCTGCGGCGGCCGCGGCCAGGTGCGCATGCAGAACGGCATGTTCATCGTCGAGCGCACCTGCCCATCCTGTCACGGATCGGGCTCGGTCATCTCGGATCCGTGCGATCATTGCAACGGCGAAGGCCGGGTCGAGCGCCGAAAGGCCCTGAAGGTCAAGATTCCCGCCGGCGTCGACGACGGCACCCGCATCCGCCTCGCCGAGGAAGGCGAAGCCGGCCCCAGAGGCCTGAATGGCGGCGGCCAGGCCGGCGATCTCTACATCTTCGTCCACATGAAGCCGCACGCGCTGTGGAAGCGCGACGGCACGACACTCTTCGCGCAAGTCCCCCTCAGCTTCGTGGACGCCGCGCTCGGCGGCGAAATCGTGATCCCGGGCATCGACCGCAAGCCGGTCGAGGTGAAGGTTCCTGCCGGCACCCAGACAGGGCGCCAGTTCCGCATCCGCGGTCGCGGCATGCCTGCGCTCAACAGCCACGGCGTCGGGGATCTGGTCATCCAGGTCGATCTCGAGACTCCCACCAAGCTGACCGCCCGCCAGAAGGAGCTGCTGGAGGAATTCCGCGGCACCGAAGGCGGCAGCGAAGGCTGCCCGAAGTCGAAGGGCTTCTGGGATCGCCTGAGGGGCGCATGGGACGAGCTGACGGACTGACCGTTCAGGGAGCCCGAAAGTCAGCGCTGCGCGCCGCTTTCAGCCGCTTTCAGTCTTCGCCCATCCGCAGCGCTGCAATGAACGCCTCCTGCGGGATATCCACGCTGCCATATTGGCGCATGCGCTTCTTGCCTTCCTTCTGCTTGTCGAGCAGCTTGCGTTTGCGGCTGATGTCTCCGCCGTAGCATTTCGCCGTCACGTCCTTGCGCAGCGCCGCGATGGTCTCGCGCGCGATGATGCGCCCGCCGATGGCCGCCTGGATCGGGATCTTGAACAGGTGCCGCGGGATCAGTTCCTTCATCCGCTCGCACATGTGCCGGCCGCGCCCTTCGGCGGCATCTGCGTGCACGATCATGCTCAGGGCATCGACATGCTCGCCGTTTACCATGATTGTCATTTTCACCAGATTGCCGGTTCGATAGCCGATCTGATGATAGTCAAAGCTGGCATAGCCGCGGCTTATGCTCTTCAGGCGGTCATAGAAATCGAACACCACTTCGTTGAGCGGCAGTTCATAGGTCAGCTGCGCGCGGCCGCCCACATAGGTGAGGTTCTTCTGGATGCCGCGTCGATCCTGGCACAGCTTCAGCACGCTGCCCATATGCTCGTCGGGCACGTAGATCACGGCCTCGATCCACGGCTCCTCGATATGGTCGATCTTCACCGGGTCGGGCATGTCGGCGGGGTTGTGCAGCTCCAGCTCGGTGCCGTCGTTCAGGTGGATCCTGTAGACGACGCTCGGCGCCGTCGTGATGAGATCGAGATCATATTCGCGGCTCAGCCGCTCCTGGATGATCTCCAGGTGCAGAAGCCCCAGAAAGCCGCATCGAAATCCGAAGCCCAGTGCAGCGGATGTTTCCATCTCGAAGCTGAACGAGGCATCGTTCAGCCGCAGCTTGTAGATGCTCTCGCGCAGCTTCTCGAAATCGGCGGCATCGGTCGGGAACAGCCCGCAGAACACCACCGGCTGCACTTCACGAAAGCCCGGCAATGCCTGGTCCGTCGGCCGTTTCGCGTCGGTGATCGTGTCGCCCACGCGCGCTTGGGCGACTTCCTTGATCTGCGCGGTGATGAAGCCGATCTCGCCCGGCCCCAGCTGCGGCAGCTGCTCGACCTTGGGGCGGAATGCGCCGACCCGGTCCACCAGATGCGTCGTTTCCCCGGCCATGAACTTGATCGTCATGCCCTTTCTGATCTGCCCGTCGATCACCCGGATCAGGATCACGACGCCCAGATATGGGTCATACCAGCTGTCCACCAGCATGGCCTTCAGGGGCGCAGCGGCGTCTCCCCTTGGTGGCGGAATACGCGTGACGATGGCTTCCAGCACATCGCCGATGCCAAGGCCTGTCTTGGCGCTCGTCAGCACCGCATTCGATGCGTCCAGCCCGATGATCTCCTCGATCTCGGCCTTGACCTTCTCGGGCTCGGCAGAGGGCAGGTCCACCTTGTTGATCACCGGCACGATCTCATGGTCATGCTCGATCGACTTGTACACGTTCGCCAGCGTCTGCGCTTCCACGCCCTGCGCTGCATCCACGACCAGCAGCGCGCCCTCGCACGCAGCAAGCGACCGGCTGACCTCGTAGGCGAAATCGACATGGCCGGGCGTGTCCATCAGGTTCAGGATATAATCCTTGCCATCCAGCGCCCGGTAATCGAGCCGGACAGTCTGCGCCTTGATGGTGATGCCCCGCTCGCGCTCGATATCCATGTTGTCCAGCACCTGGGCGGACATTTCGCGCTCGGTCAGCCCGCCCGTCTGCTGGATCAGGCGGTCGGCCAGCGTCGACTTCCCATGATCGATATGGGCGATGATCGAAAAATTGCGGATTCGCGACATGTCCGTCGCCGGTTGAATTGCCATGCCGCCCCCTTGGCAGGGGCGGGGTGCGCTTTCAAGTTGCGCGCTGCCGCAGGCGCCTGCGCCTCGGGTGTCAGGCTCCCTGCCGTCGGGCCTGCGCCCGCGGCATCAGACTGCTCGTCCCTCCTGGAAATACAGTGCTTCGTACAGCATCAGCGTGCCGGCCATCGCCACGTTCAGGCTGTCGGCCTTGCCGCGCATCGGCATGGCAACCAACTGGTCGCAGGCGGCTTTCAGGGCTTCGGGCAGGCCCTGCGCCTCGTTGCCCAGCAGCAGCAGGGCAGGCGCCTCATAGCGCGCGGCACGATAATCGGTTGCCCGCGGATCGAGCGCAGCGCCGATCATCCGTGCGCTATGCCGGGATTTCCACGCCAGCAGTTCGGCCATGTCCGTCTGCACGCAAGGCACGGTGAAAAAGGCGCCCATCGATGCCCTGACAGCCTCCGGGCTCGTCGGGTCGGCGCTTTCATCGATCAGCACGAGGGCGCTCGCAGCCGTCGCGTCGCAGCCGCGCAGCAAGGTGCCAAGATTGCCAGGGTCGCGCAGCCGCTCGGCCGCCAGCGTGCGGGGGCCCGGCGTCAGGTCGGCCAGCGATATCGCGCGCGGCACATAGGCAGCCGCCACGGCCTGCGGATTGTCCTTCCCCGTGATGCCCGCAAGAAGATCGGCAGACGTCTCGATCACTGTTCCGCCGCCTGAAACGGTTGCCTGCACCAGCCGCCGCACCAGCGGATGGTCACCCTTGCCCGCGGCGAACACCAGCACGCGCGGCACCCAGCCGGCGTCCAGCGCTTCGGTGCAGATCCGCAATCCCTCGGCCAGGAACAGGCCTTCGGCGCGGCGGTATTTCTTTTCCCTCAGCGACCGCAGTCGCTTGAGCATCATGTTCGATGCAGAAGTCACCTGCTGGATGCTCACAGCGGCGGCGCATTGTAGAAATGCCACAGCATCATCGCCGCGACGCCCCGATGCGGGCGCCAGGCTTCGGCCATCGCGCGCAACGGTTTCTCCGCCGGGCGCGCACCATCCAGGAACAGCCGCCCCGCCTGCACCTGCACGGCAAGATCGCCCGCGGGAAACACATCGGCGCGCCCCTCGGCAAACAGGAGGTAGATTTCAGCAGACCATCGCCCGAGCCCCCGAACCGATGAAAGCAGGGCAATCGCGGCCTCATCGTCCTGGGGCAGCGCATCGAGCGGCAGCGTCCCGTCCGCCACATGTGCGGCCAGGCTCCGGGCATAGCTCGCCTTCTGCCGCGAAAGCCCGGCAGCCCGCAACGCTTCCGGATCCACCCCGATCAGCCGCGCCGGATCGTGCAGATCGCCGATCTGCGCTTCCAGCCTGCGCCAGATGCAGGCGGCCGCTGCGGTCGAAACCTGCTGGCTCACGATGGCGCGCAGCAGGGTTTCATAGCCCCGTGGCCGGATTCGCGCCGCCGGAAGGCCATGGCGCTTCTGCATGGCGGCAAAGCGCGGCTCGGCCCGCCCCAGCGAGGCTGCCGCCCCGGCGATCCGCGCTTCCGTCAGCCCTTCGTCCATTTCCAGCACTGCCATCTCCTGCCCGTCCGTCCGCCCCACTCTTGTCCGGCTTGCACCAGGCCGCAGCGTCGCTAATAGGCATCCGAACCGTGGGGGTCACGGCCGAAATCCGGAGAAACCATGCCAACGCTTATCGTCACAGACCGCAAGGGCAATGAAAAGGCCGTCACCGGGGATTCCGGACTGTCGGTGATGGAAGTCATCCGCGACAACGGGTTCGATGAACTGCTCGCGCTGTGCGGCGGTTCCTGCTCCTGCGCCACCTGCCATGTGATCCTGGATGCCGCCTGGACCGAAAAGGTGGGCGGCCCGCACGAAGATGAAGCCGATCTGCTCGACAGCTCGGATCACCGCACCGCCGCCTCGCGTCTGGCGTGTCAGATCCCCTTCACCGATGCGCTCGATGGCCTGAAGGTCACCATCGCTCCCGAGGACTGAGCCAAACAGGCAGGAAAGGCCTGCGCAAGCGGCCTCGCGGACCCTCCCTTCATCACCCCATCGCGAACGCGATCAGCATGTTGCCTTGCGGATGTCGCGGCCGCTTTTTTCGCTTTCTGTTGGGCGAGAGGGCAAGGCGGCATATAGAGGCGGCATATAGGGAAAGCCACGGCGGATCGGGAGCGGGCAGATGGGCGCAGTGCGGGATGAGATCGAGCGGCGACTGCGGGAGAATTTTCATCCGACGGCGCTGACGGTGGTCGACGACAGCGATTCGCATGTGGGTCATGCCGGGCACGACGGAGGCGGGGAAAGCCATTTTTCCGTGGACGTGACGAGCGTGCTGTTCGCCGGGATGAACCGGGTGGAACGGCAGCGGGCGGTGAACCGGGCGCTGGCCGACCTGTTGGCAGGAAAGGTTCATGCACTGGCCCTGAAAGCGCGTGCGCCCGGAGAATGAAGGACAGGCTGGCAGCGGGGGCAGTTCCCCTCCCATGGGTGGCGCTGAACGCCAATGTTCGCGGGGAGAATGCCCGGTTGCGCAACGAAAGGCGTGGAAATGGCAGACGAAAACTTTGACGCAGACAAGCCGGCGCTCGCGCAGTGGAAGGCCCTTGCTGCAGAGGAGGTCAAGGGCCGGGACCTGACCTGGCGCACAGCAGAAGGCATCGACGTGAAACCGCTGTACACGGCGGAAGATCTGCCGGCGCTGCCGCCGGGCCTGCCGGGCTTTGCGCCCTATACCCGCGGCGTTCGCGCTTCCATGTATGCTGGCCGACCGTGGACGATCAGGCAATATGCGGGCTTTTCGACGGCCGAGGAATCCAACGCCTTCTATCGCCGCAACCTCGCGGGGGGGCAGAAGGGGCTTTCGGTAGCCTTCGACCTTGCAACCCACCGGGGCTATGACAGCGACCATCCGCGCGTGACCGGCGATGTCGGAAAGGCAGGCGTCGCGATCGACAGTGTCGAGGACATGAAGATCCTGTTCGACGGGATTCCGCTCGACCGGATGAGCGTCTCGATGACGATGAACGGCGCGGTGCTGCCATGCCTTGCCTTCTATATCGTGGCGGCCGAGGAGCAGGGGGTGCCGGCCATGAAGCTGGACGGGACCATCCAGAACGACATCCTGAAGGAGTTCATGGTCCGCAACACCTATATCTATCCGCCCGAGCCTTCGATGCGGATCGTGGCGGACATCATCAGTTTCACATCCAGGGAGATGCCGAAGTTCAATTCCATCTCGATCAGCGGCTACCATATGCACGAGGCCGGAGCGACCGCAGTGCAGGAGCTGGCTTTCACGCTGGCGGACGGGATGGAATATGTGCGCGCAGCGCAGGCGCAGGGGCTGGACGTGGACGCGTTCGCCGGACGGCTGAGCTTCTTCTTCGCAATCGGCATGAACCTGTTCATGGAGGTGGCGAAGCTGCGGGCAGCCCGGCTCCTGTGGAGCGGGATCATGCAGGGCTTCGGGGCGAAGGATCCCAAGAGCTGGATGCTGCGGACGCATTGCCAGACATCCGGCGTTTCGCTGCAGGAACGCGACCCCTATAACAATGTGATCCGCACGACGGTGGAGGCACTGGCGGCGGCCCTGGGGGGCACGCAGAGCCTGCACACCAACGCGCTGGATGAAGCGATTGCGCTGCCGACCGACTTTTCCGCGCGGATCGCGCGCAACACCCAGCTGGTGCTGCAGGAAGAGAGCGGGATCTGCAAGGTCGTCGATCCGCTGGGCGGTTCCTATTATGTGGAGGCGCTGACGCAGGAACTGGCGACAAAAGCGTGGGAACTGATCCAGCATGTGGAAGGCATGGGCGGCATGACGAAGGCCGTGCAGACCGGCTGGCCCAAGGCCGAGATCGAGAAGGCGGCCGCCGGCAAGCAGGCCGGGATCGACGCCGGCGAAACGGTGATTGTCGGCGTGAACCGCTATCGCCCTGCCAATGACGACACCCCCGAACTGCTGCTGGTGGACAACAGGGCGGTGCGGGATTCGCAGATCGCGCGGCTGGCGAAGATCCGCCAGACCCGGGATCCAGCGAGGGTGGATGCAGCGCTGGGTGCGCTGCGCGAAGGCGCCAAGGGCAATGCGAACCTGCTGGCGCTGACGGTGGCGGCAGCACGGGTGCGGGCCACACTGGGCGAGATTTCCGATGCCCTGGAGGATGTTTTCGGCCGCCATGTGGCCGAAGTGAGGACGGTGACGGGCATTTACGGCCCACGGCTGGCGAAGGACCCGCTGGCGATCCGGGTGCGGGAAGGGCTGCAGAGCCTTTCGGGGCGCATGGGGCGCGCACCGCGCGTGCTGGTGGTGAAGATGGGGCAGGATGGGCATGACCGGGGGGCGAAGGTTGTCGCCTCGGCCTATGCCGATCTGGGCTTCGAGGTGATGGTGGGACCGCTGTTCCAGACTGCCGACGAGGCGGCGAAACTGGCGATCTCGTTCGGGGCCGATGTGGTGGGGGCATCATCCCTTGCAGCGGGCCACATGACGCTGGTTCCCGATCTGATCGCGGCGCTGAAGGCTGCCGGGCGCGGCGACATCAAGGTGGTGGCGGGCGGGGTCATCCCGGCGCCGGACTATGACTTCCTGCGGGAACAGGGCGTGCAGGCGATCTTCGGGCCGGGGACCAATGTCGTGGAGGCGGCGGCCGAACTGCTGCGGCTGCTGGGCCACAACATGCCACCGCTGGACGAGGCGGCCGAATAGGGTCTTTCACGAAGGTCTGACCGGCCAGCCGGCGGACGCCCGCAATATCTGCCCGCAATATCTGCCCGCAATATCTGAAGGCCCGCATTCCTTGCTTCACCTCAGATCATGCTCAGCCACCCTTGCTGGCTGTCGCCGGTTGCCTTTGAGCACCATCACGCTATCGAGCATCCCGGAAGGATGGCGGACAATGCACATTGGCTGGAGAGCAGTTTTGACCGGGCTGATATTGGGAGCAGCAGTGCAGGCAGCAGCAGCCCCGGCAGAAGGCTGGACAGAAGGCTGGGCCATCGCCCTGCACGGCGGCGCCGGGGTGATCGAACGCGGCAGCTTGACGCCCGAGACCGAAGCCTCTGTCCGCCAGGCGCTTGATGCTGCCCTGAAGGCCGGGGAAGATGTGTTGGCCGCCGGCGGAACCGCCGTGGTCGCGGTCGAGGCCGTGGTCCGCGTTCTGGAGGACAGCCCCCATTTCAACGCGGGGCACGGCGCAGTGTTCACCTCGGCAGGCACGATCGAACTGGACGCTGCCATCATGGACGGCCGGACGCTGGCCAGCGGCGCCGTCACCGGTGTCACCACTACCCGCAACCCCGTTTCACTCGCCCGCGCACTGATGCTGAACGGGCCGCATGTGTTCCTGTCGGGCGCAGCCGCCGACGGATTTGCAAAGGCCAGTGGCCTGGAACAGGTGCCCAACAGCTTCTTCATGACGGAACGCCGAAGGAAGCAGTTGGAAGACCTGAAGATGCGGAACCTCGAAGGGCCGGGCCAGGGCGCCGGCTTCGATGCCGAAGTGCGATTCGGCACGGTCGGCGCGGTCGCGCGGGACAAGGCCGGCAACCTCGCCGCCGCCACCTCTACCGGCGGGCTCACAGGCAAAGCCCCGGGACGGGTCGGCGACACGCCGGTCATCGGCGCGGGCACCATCGCCGACAACCGCTCCTGCGCCGTTTCCGGAACGGGCACAGGCGAAATATTCATCCGCACCCGAGCGGCAGGCCAGATCTGCGATCGCGTCCGCTTCGGCGGCCAGGAACTGCAGGCAGCAGCCGATGCCGCCGTCGCTGAAATCGGTGCGCTCGGAGGGTCCGGCGGCGTGATCGTTCTGGGGACGAAGGGCGACGGCCTGTTCGCCATGAACAGCAGCGGAATGTATCGCGCCAGCGCCAGTGCGGGCGGCAGGCGCAGCATCGCCATCTATGCGGATGAACAATGAACGGTCTGTTCGATGTCCTGATCGTGGGCGCCGGCCAGGCCGGTGCCCAGGCCGCCATCTCGCTTCGACAGGAAGGTTTCACCGGCACCGTCACCATGGTGGGCGAGGAATCCGACCTGCCCTATGAACGCCCGCCGCTGAGCAAGGAGTATCTTGCCGGCGAACGCACGGCCGATAGGCTGCTTCTGCGCCCGCCCGCCTTCTGGGCGGAACGGCGTGTCGACATCCTCACCGAAACCCGTATCGCCCATGTCGACCGCGGCGTCGCGACCGCAGAAGATGGCCGTCTGTTCCATTATGGCAAACTGATCTGGGCGGCCGGCGGCCACGCCCGACGGCTCTCCTGCCCCGGCGCGGACCTCGGCGGAATCCACTATATCCGCACCCGGCAAGACGACGACAACCTCCGCGCCGACCTGCTGACGGCAACGCGCGTGGTCATCATCGGCGGCGGCTATGTCGGGCTCGAGGCGGCAGCCGTGCTCTCGAAGACGGGAAAATCCGTCACCGTAATCGAAGCGCAACCGCGGCTGCTGGCCCGCGTGACAGCTCCGCCGGTAAGCGAATTCTACCTGAAGCAGCACCGGGCGCATGGCGTGCAGGTGCTGCTGGACGCCCAGGTTTCAGCCCTTGAGGGCAACGGCCGCGTGGACGTGGCGGTGCTGGCAGATGGCCGCCGAATCCCCTGCGACATAGTGATCGTCGGCGTCGGGCTCGAAGCCTCGGTCGCGCCGCTCGGGTTGGCAGGCGCAAGCGTCGAGGTGGACGCCCATTGCCGCACCAGCCTGCCCGACATCTATGCGGTCGGCGACTGCGCCGCCCATGTGAACCGCTATGCCGCGGGTGCCCGTATCCGGCTGGAATCCGTGCAGAATGCAGTCGACATGGCGAAGGCCGCAGCCGCCCATATCGTGCACGCAGAAAAGGCCGGGCCCTATGATTCCTGCCCATGGTTCTGGTCCAGCCAATATGATCTCCGCCTGCAGACGGTTGGGCTATCGATCGGCCACGACGAAACGGTCGTTCGCGGCGATCCGGCATCCAGCGCATGGTCCCTCGTCTATTTGCGCTCTGGCGAAGTGATCGCGCTGGACTGCATCAACGTCGCGCGTGATTATGTGCAGGGCAAGGCGCTTGTCGAACGGCGGGCACGCATTTCGCCCGCCCTGCTTGCAGACGCAGCCATTCCGTTGAAGGCCATGGAAGGATGAAAGCCGTGCACCCCATTACCGCGAAGCTGAAGGCCCGGATGAAGCTGCCGGTCATCGGCTCGCCGCTGTTCATCATTTCCGGCCCCGAGCTGGTGATCGCCCAGTGCAAGGCAGGCATCATCGGCGCCTTCCCCAGCCTGAACGCGCGGCCGCTGCCGCAGCTGGAGGAGTGGCTGCAGCGCCTCTCGACCGAACTGGGCCCACAGGATGCGCCCTATGCCGTCAACCTCATCGTCCACAAATCGACCGACCGGCTGATGGACGACCTTGCGCTCTGCGTGAAATACAAGGTGCCCGTGATCATCACCTCGCTCGGCGCGCGGCAGGACGTGAACGAGGCGATCCACAGCTATGGCGGGATCGTGCTGCACGACATCATCGACAACCGGTTTGCGAGGAAGGCGATCGAAAAGGGGGCGGACGGTCTGATCGCCGTCGCCGCCGGGGCCGGAGGCCATGCCGGCACCCTGTCGCCCTTTGCCCTGATCCAGGAAATCCGCGAGTGGTTTGATGGGCCGCTGGCGCTGTCCGGTTCGATGGCGACAGGGGAAGCCGTGCTCGCCGCAGAAGCGATGGGCGCGGATTTCGGCTACATCGGCTCGGCCTTCATCGCGACAACGGAAGCCCGCGCGGATCAGGGTTACAAGGACATGATCGTGGAATCGACTGCATCCGATATCGTCTATTCCGATCTCTTCACCGGCGTTTCGGGCAACTATCTGCGGCCCTCGATCGTGCAGGCCGGACTCGATCCGGACCAGCTGCCCAAAGGCGACTATTCCACCATGAACTTCGGCTCGGGCGGCAACACCGACGCGAAGGCCTGGAAGGACATCTGGGGCTGCGGGCAGGGCATCGGCGCGGTCAAGGCCGTGCTTCCGGCCGGCGAACTGGTCGCCCGGCTGCAGCGCGAATATGAAGCCGCCCGCGCACGCCTTCTGGGCAGCGCGAAAGCCCGGGCAGCCGAATAGCGTCAGGCCGAGACTCGCTCCAGGACACCGACTGATGATGTAATACCGCGTCCCGGTGACGGGAACCGGTCAGCGGGACGCGGCACACGCGACCGCGCGCCGGCCGAGAGGCCGCACTCGATGAGTCTTTCTCATCGAGCCTTGGTATCAGTCGGTGTTCTGGAGAAGAAGCGCCGCGACCCGCCGTTCCTCGGCGATGAGTATGTTGAAGGTCCGTGCGGCGGCCGGGCTGTCCATGGTCTCGATCCTGAGGCCAAGAACACGGGCGGACGACACGAACGCGGACGGAGGCCGGAGCATGACGGATCCGGTGCCCAGCAGCAGCAGGTCGACATTGTCGAGCGACGGCAGCGCGGCTGCATCCAGCGCTTCGAGCGTCAGTCGGCCAAGGCTCTGCGCCGTAGCGGCAGTGACAAGGAGCGCCGGCAAATGAAGACGGCCGGCAATGATCCAGCCACCCGGGGTGCGCCCCTCGATGCGCGTGGGAGCCGTTGTCATGCGGGGCCCCTTCAAGGAAGGGCCTTCGCCACCGTTCCCGCCG
>Ga0207951_100705_pt1 | contig 14915 bp, 16 predicted proteins | sample Subbio12Aug_8Bad_FD_184830 | JGI IMG/M metagenome (GOLD analysis project Ga0207951, IMG submission 184830) | Serpentinite rock and fluid subsurface biosphere microbial communities from McLaughlin Reserve, California, USA - CR12Aug_8Bad (SPAdes) | ecosystem: Environmental > Terrestrial > Deep... | reverse complement strand
ATTTCGTTCATGTTTACATGAACTATCATCGCGCAGCTTACGTTCTCGTTCCTGGTTTTCTGTTCCTGGTTCCTCGTAAGAAGAACTTTGGAATTACTAACTAGAAACGGGGGTAAACTGCTCGTCTGCACTGTTTAGTTTTCAAGGATCAAGGGAGATGTTTCCGTCGCCAAGGAGATGTTTACACCTGCGACCGTGTGTCGAGGAGCTTTATCTTAACACAAAACTTCGTGTTTTGGCAACAATGAAATTTTGGATTCGTCCCCGCATCTCGCTCTAAAATTAAACTATCTACGCGCGGCGACGAGATTTATCTTAGCACAGCATCAAATGGGTGTCAAGCAAGACCGAGCCCAGTTTTATTACCTAATTGCCTTAACCTTATACTGTAAAAACCCAACAGGGACTATGACTTCTACTATGTCTCCAACCCTTTTACCAAGCAAAGCCCGGCCAACAGGTGATTCATTGCTCATCTTCATCATCATTGCACTGGCTTCAGCAGAACCAACAATCGCGTACTCTAAGTCCTCACCTGTTTCAAAATCATGCAAAGTAACATTTGAGCCAATGCCAATGATACTCGTATCTAAATCCTTAATATCTATCACCCGCGCATTACGAAGCTGTTTATCAAGAGTCAGAATACGTCCTTCTACAAACGCTTGCTCATTCTTTGCGTCGTCGTATTCACTGTTCTCGGATATGTCACCGAACTCTATTGCGCCCTTAATCCGTTCTGCTACTTCACGCCGTTTTGTTGACTTAAGATATTCTAGTTCGTCTTCTAGTCTCTTGAGTCCCTCCGCCGTGAACAATACTTCCTTCTCGCTCATTTTTCTCTCCTCTTTCCTAGTGTACTTGAATGATTTTATGTTATAAGAACTGAATTTATGCGATGCACTTTGCGTATTCCCATACCAATATCTTCCTGACGACATAAATATTAGATGAGCACTGCCTTTCCGACAGTGCTCTGCACGCAAATCTATTATATTTACGAGTATTTCCTTTGTCAATAAATTAGGGGAACTTGCAAGCGCTTTCTGCCGTCCGCTTTTAAAAGAGCGGAGAGCTGAGAGCGGTGAGCGCCCGGGCCATGTGCCGTCCCTACGAATTCCCCGCTATTGCTGCCTTTTTGCGCCTGGATTCTGCGCGTGAGCGAATTTCGGCTATCTTCTCGTCGGTAACAGCACGCTCAAACGTGCGGAATCCGGCTAATTTAAATCCATGCTTCTCTGCCAAACGAGTGATTTCCTCGACTTGATCTAAGCGGATTTCGCGACCTAAGGAAAAGTCACCAACCTTTCCTTCTAACGCGAGTATCATCGTCTCTGCCATACAGGCGTAAGCCATACGTGGCGGGAAGCCAAAGTTAAAGCGGAAATCAACGTCCCCAGGGACTTCGACCACACCACCGTCTACAATGAGAATATCATCGCGCAGACGAGCCACTTCTTCAGACACGTCTCGCGGTCTCGCCACGTCACAGACTATAGCTCCAGGTTTAAGCACCAAGGGGTCAACCACAAAATCTATAGAACTAGTTACCGTAATTACTATATCTGCAGCTGCTAAGCTAGCTCGAACATCAGAAGATACGCGCGCCACTACACCGCTCTCTTCCTTGATGCGCTGTGCTAGCTGCTGTAATCTTTCTACGTTGCGTGCGACTAAGGTTATCGAGCCAGCTTCCTTAGACAGCAATCGAGCACAGACCTGCCCAATTGACCCCGAAGCCCCCACAATAGCGACATTCGCGTCGGCAATATCTACACCCATTTTCTCGGCAGCCAAACGAGAGGCCATAAGCGCCGTAGCCACGGTGTAACTATTACCTGTCGTAACTCCAATATTTAGCTGCTCGGCAATCGTTATCCCGGCATCTCCCACAACAGAAGTAAGAGCGCCTAGGCCTACGATCTCCGCTCCAAGTTTTTCTGCTATACGCCCAGCTCGAATAATTTTCTCCGTAGCCTTCTTGGCGGACATCCCACCCAATAGTTGGCGCGACGTAAGTGGACAGGCTATAAAATACCCTTCTACTTCCGCATGCTCAGAGAGTACTCCAGTAATGCGCGAGACCTTAAGCGACGGCATCCAGCGCACTAATCTTTCTTTCCAATCGTCAGACCAACTAGCCGTAAACTTAAATTTGCGCGCCACGTCGTCAGCTACAACTGGATGTATTATAAACGCAAACTTTCGCATATAGACCTCCTTACCATGAGAAAAGTGTAAAGGGGAACGCGCTAACTCGTGTTCCTTATACTTTAAACCTTATACCTTTTACCTAATTAAGTTCTTCTATCCTAGGCTTAAACCCTAACTGGTCTAACATGACCTCATATTCCATGGCGCTAAGACCGGTAACGCGTCGTTCCGACAATGCTACCAAAAGCGCTTCCATCACATTGGTTCCGAAGGACCGGCCGTTCAGTTCAGGAGTTGTTGTGATCAATAATCGTACACCACGTGCTTTAAGCAGCGCAACATCGTCCTTAGTGACCGTATTTGTCAGTACAATTTTTCCTTGCATTGATGCCGGCATATACCTGCGAATGAAGTGGAAATCACCTGCAATTATTTCGTTTTCGTCAAAATACTTGCTTCCTCTCGGCCGGCCCTGTTCCTGCTCTGAACCAGTAGGATATAGCCATTTAAACGGCAGTTGCGTAATAATAGGTGCAAGAATTTTGGCTGCAGTACCCAAGGCCTTAAGGCTGTAAAGCGGTATCGGGATACCAACAGTAAAGATTAAGTCGCCAAGAGTCAAGTTGGCACCACATTCAGCAAAGGCCTCCGCCATACCAAACCTGTCTGCTCCACACATCATCAAAACCTTGCGTCCACAGAGTTTCAGCCCATATATATCATTTAAATACTTGACTGCTTTTCTCTCTAATGTATTTTTTAACCCCGTACCATCAACCATCGGCGTAAGTTTAGCAGCCCGGGCAATTTTTTTAGCCTCGCGTATGATGTAGCGCTTGCCCCCAGCTTGAACATAGAGATCGATCCCGCCCATCCCAAAAGCATCTACTGTACCATCTAACTTCTTGACCAAAGCCACTGCCTTCTCCAAGTCGCCATCAGTACCAATACGCTCTATCACGCATTGTTCTCCCAGAAGCTCCACTTCTACCTTGTGATTCCTCTTAGATGACCCTAGGCTGACACTGATTACCCGTTTCACTCTAAACCCTCCTAACTTCTAAGGCCTCGCAAAAGTTGTCTTAGTTCTTCGGGGTCCACAAATTTATCTCCAAGTATGGGAGACTCGCCAATAAACATGGGTATGACCTGTTTGTCTACCAGAGCTTCTGTAAGCTTAATCCGCATGTCAGAGCCAATGAGAATAATGGAGTCAAACGACCTCACCGTTCCTACTAGGTTCATAATCTCATTGAGCAGCTCCACACCACTCTTCTCTTTTATCCACCGCCAACGTTCCTCATCGGTGAGGAGAAAGACATAATCCACCCCAAAATCATCCGCAACAGCAGCTAGTTCTTCTCTGTTAGCCACTGGGAATCCAATTAGCGCAATCTTACCGCCTTTGCGTAGCTCGCCAAGCGTCTCTAGCCTGGAGATAAAGCTGCGATCTAGCTGCAGTTCGGTAGCAACCTCCTGCTGCGACATCCCTGCTGCCCTGCGCTCTAATACCTTATCCACAGTTCGCATGATTTTCTGTCGACTGATTAGTTTTTCTCCAACTCGCGTATAGGGCATACGCTGTCCCCCTTTTGTGCACAACTCTGTTTACATATATATTCTATCACGATTTAATCCATGTACAATAAAAAGCACGCGTGCACACGTGCTTTTTTTCCAATGATTATCCATTATACTTTGCCAGCACAACTGTGCAATTGTGCCCGCCAAAACCTAACGAGTTTTTCATAGCTGCCCTAATAGGAAGTTCACGCGCTCTATTGGCAACATAGTCTAAATCACACTCTGGGTCAGGGTTCATCAAGTTAATTGTCGGGTGAACCTTCCCATGGTGAATTGACAGGGCCGTAGCTATTAGTTCCACCCCGCCTGCTGCACCTAGCAAGTGACCCACCATTGACTTAGTGGAGCTAACGGCAAGCTTAGCGGCATGGTCGCCAAATACTTCTTTTATCGCTCTAGTCTCAAGCTTATCGTTAAGGTCAGTAGAGGTGCCATGGGCATTAATATAATCAATATCTTGCGGCTCAAGTTTAGCATCCTTAAGCGCCTTTCTCAGGCAGCGGATGACTCCCCGCGCTTCGGGATCCGGCGAGGTTATATGGAAAGCGTCATTTGTCGCGGCGTAGCCTCTGACTTCGGCGTAGATATTCGCGCCACGGGCTAAAGCATGGTCTAGACTCTCGATCACTAGCACACCTGCCCCTTCACCCATGACAAAACCGTCGCGTTCCTTGTCAAAGGGCCGGCTAGCCGTTTCCGGGCTGTCATTTCTTGTGCTTAATGCACGCGCAGAGTTAAAACCAGCGATTGCCAGCGGAGTAATCGCCCCTTCGGCGCCGCCAGCTAGCATAACCTCGCTATCGCCACGCTCAATCACCCTGAAGGCATCGCCCACGGCTTGGGCACCGCTAGCGCAGGCTGTCACAATATCACTCGAGGGTCCCTTAAGACCGAAAGCTATAGCTATTTGACCTGCTGCCATGTTGCCGATCATCATCGGTACAAAGAAAGGGCTAACCTTTCCAGGCCCCTTTTCCTTGAGAACTAAACACTGATTCTCAAGGGTCTCTAAACCACCAATACCAGCGCTAACATATACGCCTACGTCTTCCGCGTTGGATTCATCGATAGTCAACCCGGAGTCTTGCAAAGCTAGGAGTGAAGCCGCCACGCCGTATTGAGCAAACCTATCCATGCGTTTGGCTTCTTTCTTGTCCATGTAGCGGCCGGGGTCAAAATCTTTGACCTCGGCCGCTATCTGAGTGGCAAAACCAGTAGTATCAAAACGCGTAATGCGCCCTACACCAGATTTTCCGGCCAACGCTGCCTGCCAAAAGCTACTCTGTCCTATCCCAATAGGGGATACAACTCCTAGGCCTGTAATTACAACTCTTCTCATACGCTCTCCCCCTAGGCTAACTTGGCAGTAACATAATCCACTGCATCTTGTACTGTAACGATTTTACCCATATCGGACTCAGGGATGGAAATATTGAATTCCTCCTCTAAGCCCATTACGAGTTCAACGAGGTCTAAGGAATCAGCGCCAAGATCGGCCTTGAAAGCAGCCGTAACGATCACTTCGCCTTCGCTGATAGAAAGCTTATCTGCAACTAACGGACGCATTCTCTCTAAAATCTCCACTCTACCACCTCCTTTCAAGTTAGATACTCATGCCGCCGTCAATGCGCAGTACCTGACCTGTAATGTAATCGGCCTTAGGGCTCGCTAAAAAGCCTATGGCCTTGGCAACATCCTCAGGTAGACCGGGGCGGCCTAACGGGATTCTTGATAAGAACGTTTGTCTAACTTCCTCGGGCAATACCGCTGTCATCGCGGTTTCAATAAAACCAGGCGCTACGGCGTTGCAGGTTACCCCACGGGCAGCAAGCTCCTTGGCTAAGGATTTGGTAAAACCAATCAGCCCTGCCTTTGAGGCTGCGTAATTTGCTTGGCCTGCGTTGCCACCGATGCCCACGACAGAGGAAACATTTATAATCTTTCCGCTTCTCTGCTTAAGCATGACTTTGGCCGCAGACCGGCTAACTAAGAAAGCGCCAGTCAAATTGACATCAAGCACCTTCTGCCAGTCTTCAAGCTTCATGCGCAGAACCAACCCGTCACGGGTAATACCTGCATTATTAACAACTACGTCAATGCGCCCTTTATCTGACATAATCTCTGCGAACATAGCTTCAACTTGAGCCTCTTGTGAGACATCCGCCATGTATGTGTCAGCCACAGTTCCTGCCGCGCGAAGCTCCGTTACTAGTTGATCCGCCGGGCTAGGGTCACCGATGTAGTGTATTAGTAAAGCAAAGCCCTGCTCAGCAAGCTCCCGGCACACAGCGCTTCCGATGCCGCCCGAACCTCCCGTTACCAATGCGACCCTCACGATAACACCTCCAAAAGCTTCTGAACTCCGGCCTTATTCTCTACGCTTATAACATTTGCTTCTTTATCAATGCGCTTAATAAAGGAGGTTAATGCCGTACCTGGCCCAACTTCCACAAAGTTCTTATACCCATCATTCAGGAAGCGACGTACGCATCCTTCAAAACGTACAGGGCAGCTAACCTGCCTTACCAACAAGTCGACAGCATGTTTCGGCGTGTAATAGTCTGCAGTTACATTACTCACCACTGGGATACGAGGGTCCCCTATGTTGGCCAGTTCAAGATAGGGTCGCAGTAATTGCCCCGCTCCTTGGAGAAGTACGGTATGAAACGGTGCGCTTACCGGGAGCTTTATCGCCCGCTTAGCTCCTAACTCTGAGCATTTTATTACCACAGCATCAACAGCTTCAGTTTCCCCAGCCACAACTACTTGTCCGGGGCAGTTGTAGTTAGCCACAGACACAATACCTATGACGGCAGCACAGGCCTGTTCAACTAAGGCAGCCTCTAAACCCATAACTGCAGCGACTGCCCCTTTACCTATGGGGACCGCATCTTGCATAAGACGGCCGCGTTCACGTACTAAGCGTACTGCCTCCCTAAAGCTAAGGCTACCCGCTGCAACTAACGCAGTATACTCTCCTAGAGAGAGACCACCCGCGGCAACAGGCCTAATTCCGTGTCGCTCCAAGACTCTCAGTACCGCAACACTCATGGTAACGATCGCTGGCTGAGTTATCGCTGTCCACGACAAATGCTCAGCCGGGCCATTCCACATTACATCGCGCAGCGCAAAGTCCAATGCGCTATCTGCCTCTGCAAAAACATCCGCTGCTTCCTCATACTCTGCGGCCAGATCCGTACCCATGCCAACATATTGACTCCCCTGCCCAGGGAATAAGAACACTAATTTGTCCATATTCGCCTCCCCATAAGCCTCTCCGTCTCTTTGACCATAGAGATTATAATCTCCCGTGCAGGGATGATTTCTTTGACTAAACCTGCCGATTGCCCCGCCATAAGTGATCCATTGCGAACATCGCCTTGCTCAAAAGCTAGCCTAAGCCTACCGACGCCAAGGCGCTCCAGTTCCTCCTCACTAGCTCCCTGCTTTTCAAGCTGCAGATATTCTCGGGTAAGCTGATTTTTAAGAGAACGAACCGGATGCCCCGTGGAAAGGCCGCATACTATCGCATCACGGTCGCCCGCACCAACAACGGCATCCTTATAGGCCTTATGGGCTTCACATTCTATGGCGCAAATAAAGCGTGTGCCAAGCTGTACGCCAGAAGCCCCAAGCATTAGCGCTGCTGCAATGCCCCGTCCATCGGCAATCCCGCCAGCTGCGATGACAGGAATATTTACGGCATCAACAACTTGTGGTACAAGAGCCATCGTAGAGATCTCCCCAATATGACCACCTGACTCCAAGCCCTCGGCAACCACAGCATCGGCACCCATACGTTCTAAGCGTTTAGCTAGGGCCACCGACGCCACTACCGGAATCACCTTGCACCCTACAGACTTCAATGCCTCTATAAACGGGCCAGGGCTACCGGCGCCAGTAGTGACCACAGGAACCCGTTCCTCGACCACCACCTGCATAACTTCGCTAGCGCAGGGGGACATAAGCATCACGTTTACGCCGAAGGGCTTTGAAGTGATTGAACGGGCTTTACGAATTTCTTGACGTACCCATTCGGCTGGGGCGTGACCCGCGCCAATAATACCTAAGCCCCCGGCCGCAGAAACAGCGGCAGCTAGCTTAGCAGTAGCAACCCAGGCCATGCCCCCTTGCAAGACAGGAAATTCTATACCTAGTAAATTACGTAGTCTATCCATCTGACACCTACCATTCCAGCAGACAAGACCCCCAGGTAAGGCCTCCGCCAAAGCTTACGAGTAAAACTTTATCCCCGGTATTGAGCTTATGTTTAAACTGATGCAGTGCAACAGGGATTGAGGCTCCAGACATATTTCCATAAAGATCGAGGTTAATAGCAATTTTATCCACGGGGAGTTTAAGTCGCTTGGCAAATCCTTCGATGATACGGAGATTAGCCTGATGTGGCACGAGATAGTCTACATCAGCGAAAGTTAGGCCCAGTTTACTAAGCACCTGCCCGGCAGCCTCTTCCACGATTCTTACCGCAAACTTGTAGACTTCATGACCGTTCATGGCAATGTAATGTTTGCGCTCTGCTACGGTTTCCGCACTGGCTGGAAGCCTAGAGCCACCTGCAGGAAGAATTAGACAGTCCCCACCTGAGCCGTCTGCACCGAGATGGACACCTAGAATGCGAGCTCCCTTACCGTTAGACCGACTGATCACTGCCGCTCCGGCGCCATCACCAAAGAGCACACAAGTATTGCGATCCTGCCAATCCAAAATACGCGACATCGTTTCGCCGCCAATTACGAGGACGTGCTCCCAACTACCTGCTTCAATACCTTGCTTGGCTAGCTGTAGTCCATAGATAAAACCCGTGCAGGCTGCACTAATGTCAAAGGCCGCAGCGCGTGTTGCGCCTAGTTTACCCTGAATAATACACGCCGTAGATGGGAAAACCATATCTGGGGTGATTGTTCCAACTATAATGCAATCGAGGTCAGCTGCCGTGATGCCAGCATCTTCTAGCGCACCGCGTGCGGCCTCTAGGCAAAGGTCTGACGTGGCCTGTTCTGGAGCAGCAATACGCCGCTCTTTAATGCCCGTGCGTGAGACTATCCAATCGGCCGTAGTCTCAACGACACGTTCTAGTTCTTGATTCGTCATTATACGTTGTGGTGTGTAAATACCTGTTCCAGTGACAGATGCAGTAAACAAGGAGCACCCCCCGCATCTAATATTTTTGAATTCCGCTGTTGTGCACAATTTTGTGCACAACTTCATTATTGCTTAACCCTAGAACTATGTCAAGGGGCAAACAAATAACCTACGGGTAGCATTCATAACAGGCAAAACCGGTAGAGACCTCATATAGCTATACCCCCTGAAGAATATCCTCAAATATCTGGTCTATCTTCTCAGTTGTATCGGCCCGATTTATTGCCTCGCGCAGCCGTGCCGCGCGGGGCAAACCCTTGGTATACCATGCCAAGTGGGGCCGCATTTCGCGGATGCCAGTGTATAGCCCCTTGCGCTCAATAGCCATCTGCAGATGTCGCTTCGCTAAAACTATGCGTTCCTCTACGTCTGGTGCTGCTAACGGAGGTAGCCCCCAAAACGAACGAGCAATATCCCGAAACAACCAAGGGTTCCCTAGTGTGCCACGTCCCGTCATAATGGCATCGCAACCTGTCTCCTGCATCATGCGATGAGCGTCTGCCGCACAAAAGACATCGCCATTACCAATAACAGGTATGCTCACCGCTTGCTTCACTTGGCGAATAATATCCCAGTCCGCCTTGCCCGCATAGAATTGCTCACGGGTACGCCCATGCACTGTAATAGCACTTGCTCCGGCTGCTTCGACTCGCTTAGCTATATCTACAGCCGTAGGAGAGGTCGCATCCCATGCTTTGCGAGTCTTGACTGTCACAGGGATACTCACCGCGGCTACTACCGCACGCACAATGTTCTCCACGAGCTGTGGCTCTAGCATGAGCGCCGCCCCTTCGCCACACTTTACTATCTTGGGAGTGGGGCAGCCCATGTTAATATCGATGGCCCGAGCTTTAGTGCGTTCCTCAACAACGGCGGCGGCCTTAGCAAATTCATGTGGAACACAACCAAAGAGTTGTATTGCTAGAGGTTGCTCCCGCTCATCCATAACGAGTAACTCCCAAGTCTTTGCTTGGTCGTACATCAGTCCCTTGCAACTCACCATCTCGCTGACTACATATGCCGCCCCGAACTCCCGCGCTAACAGCCGGTAAGCTTGGTCGGTTATTCCCGCCATAGGCGCAGCGATAAGGGGGACATCTAGTTGGATATTCCCAATTCTCATATGTTGGCTCCTTTATTGTGTTGAGACAGCTTGCCTCGTTGCTTCATCGTTACAGTATACCAGAAGAAATGACCATTGCGAAAAAGGCTAAGAATACCCGTGGGATTCGCTGTTATGAAAAATGCGGTTTTAAGCAGGTAGGTCAAATGAAACAACATCGCTTCTTAGAGGGCAAATGGAACGACGAAATCATCATGGAAATACTGCGCGAAGGATGGGAAGCAACGCAATAAGTTAGACGGAATCAGTTAGATCAGGTATATCAGGCTTGTTCGTTTCCTATCGTTCCCCCACTTCCCCCACTTCATCGTTGTACGTTTTACACGCAAATGGGAGCCGGCTCGTGCGAGTCAGCTCCCATTTGTCTGCCTAAAACTAGGCTGTATAAGGCTTACAGATAATTTCCCTGATTGCCGTCTCCGTAAATTTGTGTGAATGCGCAGGACGAAGCACAATCGCCGTATCAGCGCCGCGACCTGAACCGCCTATGGCAATAATATCTTCGCCATAGGGTATCATGCCTGAATCTAACGCCATCACTGCTACCTCAACCGCTACCTTAACGCCCGGTCCGAACATTCGGAGGGTAGCAGCGGCTATATAGGCTGGCCCGAATCCCGATAGCTTGTTCACATATCCACGTTCAATTCCGCCAAACAAATGGGTGGTCGTAAGAACCTTTACGCCCTTTGCAGAGAGTTCCTCTCGCATCGCCTTTTCCATCTCATCTTCACCGGAGTTTCTAAACCCTACTTGGTGCGTAACACACGTTATGTCGAGGCCACAGTCAATCAGAGGCAGCACCGTTGCGCCTGAGTTCGAGGCTACTACAATATGCTTGATGCCGTGATGCTTCGCAGTAGCTAGCGCAAGATCTAGAGTCTCTGTGGTATTAACAGGGCCCTTCTCGGTGAATACCCTCACTATTTTTCCACCTTTCCCTTATCATCTGGGTGCTGATTCCCAGAAATTGCTAATACACTAGTTATATCCTCGCCGCAGTACGGGCAAAGCCATATACCAGATGCAGAAGCAGAAAACGATCGTCTGTTGCAGTGCGGGCACAGTTTATTAAACATACACACTTCCCCCCTCACAATACAGCTATTGGTGAAAAATTTGACAACTGTTTCGGAATTCCTGCTAGAAAAGCATATTTATTGTCTTTTTTTTCCGTGTGGTATAATAAATAACGCTTACATCGGGGCGTGGCTCAGCTTGGTAGAGCGCACGGTTCGGGACCGTGAGGTCGCACGTTCAAATCGTGTCGCCCCGACCATCATAGATAACAAAGAGGCTGCTCGCTCGAGCAGCCTCTTTTGCATGGGGAAGGAGAATACGGTACCACTGTGGCGCGCCGCGCCATCATAATGCTCTATTTTCAGCCGCAATCGTCGTCGCTAGCACCTTGGTCCATTAGTTCCTCAGCTTTGCGAACAGCAAACGCGACATACTCCGCACACTTAGTGCGGTAATCGTCGCTCTTGGGCTTAATGCCCTGGCAATCGAGGGAGCCGTACTCAGCCACAAAGGCATCCACAAGCGCCTTGGTTAGGTTTTTAGCCTCTTCAGAGCGTGGACCACCCAATTCCCTACCATACCAGCGCCCAATGCCCATAATCGCTCCAGAGAGGGCCCCGCACAGACTGCCGACTGTGGCACCACCGCCAAATCCAGAGACCATCTTAACCCCTAGTGCCTGTTCTTTCTTATCTAGGTCTTGGCTTAAACCAAGCCAAGACGCTTCTGCGCAGTTATAGCCATCATCTAAGTAGAACTCTTTAGCTTTATCAGCTGCAGTTTTAGTCATTCATCTTCCCCCTTATCCTCGCCTATAATACGGATCTCCGGCTCCAGAGTGACATCAAACTTTTCTTGCACTGTGGACTGTACATGCTTTATCAAGGCCAGCACATCATTAGCAGTGGCGTTACCTACATTAACTATAAAGCCAGCATGTAGGGTTGAAACCTCGGCGTCACCAATGCGACAGCCCTTAAGGCCTGCTTGCTCAATCAGAGGGCCGGCATAATGCCCGGGGGGGCGCTTAAACACGCTCCCGGCGCTGGGTAGGGCTATAGGTTGCTTTTCGCGTCGACGGCGATTAAGCTCCGTTATTTTTGCCAAGCTTTCCTCTTTATCGCCAACTTCCAATTCCAATGTAACCTCTACGGCTAACAACCCTTTTTGCTGTAGGGCGCTTTTGCGATAACCAAAGCCCAAGTCGTCATAGCTTAGCTCCATCTCTTCACCAGCGTAATCTAGCACACGTGCACAGGTGACAACGTCTTTCATTTCACCATCATAGGCACCTGCGTTCATATTTACAGCCCCACCTAATGTGCCGGGGATACCCGCGGCAAACTCAAGCCCCTTGAGGCCTGCATCCACGGCACGATGAGCCAGTGTAGACAGCAAGACACCACAACCCGCTCGCACAACATTCCCGTTGATGTGTACCCAGTCAAGGGTACCGGATAGCTTAATAACAAGCCCCCTGATGCCGCCATCGCGCACCAAAAGGTTGCTGCCATTGCCGATGAAGGTAATAGGTATGTTTAGCCTACGCGCGTTATGCAACCCAGCCTTAAGCTCAACTACATCGCGGGGAATTAACATAGCATCCGCCGGGCCACCAATACGAAAAGAGGTGTAACGGCTCATAGGCTCGTCAAGCCTTAGAGCCCCACCCAATAACTCATTAAGTTTATCTAGCATGTAACCTCTCCTCTAGTCCACAAAACAAAAAACATACCTCAAAGATCAGCCTTACGGGTTGAATTTTTGTTTTTCCATTTTTTGATGGCTATTTAAGCACCTTCACTGCCCGTGGATACCTAGTAAAACTAATAGCACCAGTTGCTATCACGCATACATCGTCTTCAATGCGTACCCCACCCTTGCCCGGTAGATAGATACCTGGCTCAATAGTAAATGTATGCCCAACTTGAAGCTCGAAATTACTCCCACCTACAATATATGGTTCCTCATGCACCTCTAATCCTAATCCGTGACCAGTGCGGTGCGTAAAATACTGCCCATAGCCCTGACTAACAATGTAATCCCGTGCCGCATTGTCAATGAACTCAGCCGTTACACCAGGGCGTACCGCCTCTCGAGCTAGCCTATTAGCTTCGAGTACAATATGCCCAATTTTCTCAATCTCCGGATCAATATCGCCGACCACAAAAGTGCGGGTAATATCTGATGTATACCCTTCTATATTGCAGCCAAGATCTACAACAACAGTATCACCAAACTGGATCGGCCTAGCGCTAGGGCTGGCGTGTGGCAAAGCAGAGCGCTCCCCCGCAATTACCGAAATAAAGGACATGCGTGCACCCCTAGACTTGATAAAGTCCTGCGCCGTCGCCACTACCTCCAGCTCCGTAACCCCTGACCTTAGATTAGCTTCAACGTTAGCCATCACGGCATCAGCTAGATCTGCGGCCTGCTGCATAATGTTTATCTCCTCAGCATCCTTAGCCATTCTTTGCTCTGCTAGGATTGGGCGTAGGTCCAATAGGTTTTTGACGTTACAGTAGTCGCGCAGTAAAGTATATTCAAGCAACCTAGCCGCCTGATACTCCATGGCCACACTCTCGAGGCTACCCACTGCTTCAAACAAGCGCCTAAACCCAAAAGCTGCACCCTCTACGTCAGTATAGGTAAACAAGGTTATCACGCCTGAATCTCTTCTAACCCGCTCTGCTTCAAAAGAGGGGCAGATACCTAGGCTTTGACCATCTGCCGTAAAAATAAACAACATGGGACGCTCACTAAGACCTGCGGTCATGCCAGTCAGGTAGAACAATCCCGCACTGGGAAGAATGGCTGCGGCAGTAATGTCATTCTGCGTAAGATTATGTTGTAAAGCTTCAATACGCTTGGCGTTCAATTAAAAACCTCCTTCTAGCTATGGAACATGTCATGAACTGTCCGTTACATCCTTACCCTTTCATTTATCTTTGTTGGGTGCATATCATCGAGTTCCCACTTCAACGCGTTAGTTAATATGTACTCTTTTATTTCCAACATAGCTCTGTCGTTACGAATCACGTGCTCATAATAACCCCTCTGCCAGACATCATTGGTTCTCATTTGTCCTTTTATCTCTTTCGTTACTGCAGCCTTGAAAGATCGCAGCACTGTAGCCAGAGAGCCCTTAGTAGGACGTCCGAAAGACTCCGCTCCGGCATACGAACTCTCTTCTAGAACGATTATTCCGTGGATGTGATTAGGCATGATTACGTAGTCGTCAAGGTAAGCTTGTGGGAAATGCTCTGGTATAGCTAGCCAGAAATTCTCTACCAATTTCCCAAGTGGGGACAGGTCTGTAGCTCCATCGACTACATTTCCAAATATACATTGGCCTTTGTGGCTACATATAGTCACAAAGTATGCACCGCTAGTGGAGTAGTCATAGTCAGGTAAACGAATCGATCGCCGCTTATATGGTTTAGTTTCATCCATTGAAACGCCCCCAGTAACAAAAAACCATCCCTACCCTTAACAATATTATTCGTTTTAGATTGTCGAATTCCTTGTGCCTGTCTGCAAAAAAGGGCACAGCCCTATCGCAAGCCAAAACCCCGGTAGGGGCACGGCACTGCCGTGCCCTCGTGGCCACCTAAAAGGGCACAGCATGCTGTGCCCCTACACGAAGTTAGAGCCCAATGTGTAGGAACACCGCACTGCCGTGCCCTCGTGGCCACCTAAAAGGGCACAGCATGCTGTGCCCCTACACGAAGTTAGAGCCCATGTGTAGGAACACCGCACTGCCGTGCCCATCGTACCCCCGTCCCCACCCACGCTAAACCCCGGTAGGGGCACGGCACTGCCGTGCCCATCGTACCCCCGTCCCCACGCCCACGCTAAACCCCGGTAGGGG
>Ga0207951_100703_pt1 | contig 14947 bp, 16 predicted proteins | sample Subbio12Aug_8Bad_FD_184830 | JGI IMG/M metagenome (GOLD analysis project Ga0207951, IMG submission 184830) | Serpentinite rock and fluid subsurface biosphere microbial communities from McLaughlin Reserve, California, USA - CR12Aug_8Bad (SPAdes) | ecosystem: Environmental > Terrestrial > Deep... | reverse complement strand
CGACAGATGCGGCTTCTCCGGGGATGTTGACAAGAATGGAGGTGGTCGATCCTCCATACATGGCGCCGTAGAAGATCCCAGCCATCATGATGATGGAGGTGACCGGAGAGCCAATCTGAAAGCTGATGGGAAGGAGGAGAGAGATGGTGGCTGCCGGGCCAAGGCCGGGAAGAATGCCAACAACGGTTCCGAGGAAGGCTCCGATCAAAGCGAACAAAAGGTTGTTCAGGGTAAACGCAATGCTAAACCCTGTCATCAACCCTTCAAACATTCCAAAAAGATCACTCATCGATATTTATCCCAATTTTAAAAATCCTTTTGGCAGGGGAACCTCAAGAAAGAAAGCAAAGATAAGATAGGACACAATGGTCGTTCCGACGGAAATACTGAGAATGGTTTTCCATTTGAGACGTTCGATCAGGGCCATCCATGTGAGAAGAAAGATAAAAGTGGTCAATATGAATCCCAGTCGATCGATTACGATGGCATAGAAGATGAGGATAGCCACACCGAGCAGGGGTCTGAGCCAGGCCCGCTGAAACCAGAGCGGAGTTGGTGAAATCTCTCTTTTCCAACTTTTAAGGATTAAGATGAGCGAGAGGATGATGAGGCAAATCGCAAGTCCGAAGGGGAGAAAGCCGGGGCCGGGGTGTTTAAACTTTCCCATGGAAAGAGAAGTTGATCCCCAGGCCGTCATCATCCCGATGATGAGGAGGATAAATCCCGAAATGCGATTCCACCTTTCGATTTTCTTTTCTCCAGTCAATGTCCAATTCGGCGTAAAGGCATTTTAATCGAAGGGGGAATAGAACGTCAATACCTTGCGAGAAAACGTTTAAGATCTTTTTTCAGGGGAAGGGAGGGTTGGGCGCCAAGTTTGGTCGTGGCGAGGGCGCCGGCGGCGTTTGCAAACATTAAGGCTTCCCGAACTGATTTGCCTTCTGAGAGACCACAGGCCAGCGCTCCCATGAAGGCATCGCCTGCGGCAGTGGTATCAATTACTTTTACCCTGAAAGCCTTCATCCGGATTTCTTCGTTACGGTTTTTGAAAAAGAGGCCTTTGGGGCCTAACGTGATTACTACATTTTTTACGCCCATCTTCAGCAATCTCGCAGCTATCCTCGGCAAGTCCTGGTCTTTCTTCATCCTTAAACCTGTGAGGGCCTGGGCCTCCAATTCGTTGGGGATAAGAAAATCTGTCAGAGAAAGGATTTCAGCGGATAGAGGCCGAGAGGGAGAAGGATTGAGGAGAGTGAGAGCGCCAGAGTTTTTCGCCATCTTCAACCCCATTCTAACTGTTTCGATTGGAATCTCCAATTGTGTGACAAAGACTTTGATTTTCCTGAAGAGCGGGGAGCATCTTTTTAAGTCATCGATGGAAAGAGCACTGTTGGAACCTTGAGAGACGACGATTCTGTTTTCTCCTTTCGGGTCTAATTCGATGAAGGCCATTCCTGTTGGGACCTCTTTATCCAGAAAAATCGATTTTGGGTTAAGACCTTTTTGGGTCAAATAGCGACGATAAGATTTCCCATAATGGTCGTCGCCCAACCTGGTGATTAAGACCACCTCAGCGCCCAACTGTTTTGATGCGATTGCCTGATTGGCGCCTTTGCCGCCAAAGACAGTCGTGAGGCTCTCGGCTCGAATCGTCTCTCCCGGTTGGTGGAAACGGGGAACCCTAAGGATAAGATCAACATTGGAACTGCCGAGAACTAGAATTTTATTAGGCATAGCGCTCTCTTAATAAACAACCCCACTTTTTTAAAAGAGGAGAATTTTCCTCCCTTTGGAAAAGGGAGGTTGGGAGGGATTTTAAGAAGCCTTTTTCAAAACGCGACGGCGTTATCATAGATCTTATTTTATACCAGCCTTGATAAGAAAAGCTCTAAAAACCTTTCCGCATCCACACCCAGACCCACGTCGATTTTTGGACCGCCTTTCACTTCAGTAATTCTTCCATAATACTCCCCTTCTTTTGTCTCAACCTGGAGGGGAAGCCTCTCCGTTTTTACTAATTTTGGCTCGATCACCGCAGCCACAGCAAGAGGATCGTGCAGAAAGATGGTGTCTCTATTTCTAAAACGATGGGTTAACCTATCATATCCCGTGGCCTCAATGAGAAAATCGGAAAAAGGGGTGTTGAGAGGTTTGACCTGTTTTTCCATCCAGTCGGGGATGAGAAAGACCTGATGGGTGACATCAAGTGGAACCAGTGTGATGGGAAGTCCTGACTCAAAAACGATTTGGGCGGCCAGAGGATCGGAGTAGATGTTGAATTCGGCATAAGGAGTGATGTTGCCTCTTGTTCGGACTGCTCCTCCCATGATGACAATCTCTTTCAGTTTCTTCATTCCCATAGGGTCTTGCTTAAGAGATAAAGCCAGATTGGTGAGAGGCCCCACGGCAACGAGTGTGATTTCATCCGGATACTGATGGGCCATCTCCGGGATGAGTTCACTTGCATGACGCGGATAGTTCTGCCACCATGTCTCTCCATCCTCACATTTAATTTTAGCTCCGCCCAGACCATCTTGTCCGTGGACGGAATGAGCGTGAACGGCTTTCCCCTTTAAGGGCTGATCCGCACCTCTGGCAACATGAGGTTTTCGCTGCGGTTTGATGAGGGAGAGCATTTTTTGAATATTCGTAAAAACAGTGTCCAGCGGGACATTGCCATTCACACCGGTCACCGCCTTGACCTCCAGTTCAGGAGAATGAAAGGCAAGGATTAAAGCCAGGGCATCATCCACCCCCACGTCGCAATCAATGACCACCTTCTTTGTCATGGCTTCCTCCTCTCATTTAAAGACCAGGTCGTAGAAAAGAGAATTCGTGGATCGATCAATCACTTTTCTCATCGACAAAACATAGTCAGGCCGAATCTCATCTTTCCATCGCGGAAAACCTCCCATCCAGATATACTGAATCAATTGACGGAAAGAGTTCTTATTGAAAAGATACTCACCGATGGCAATTTGTTCGGACTTCTGATCGATTTCAAATGTGACACTTACTTTTGAGACATATTTTTGAATGACGGATTTGATGAGAGACCGGTTTTTAAATCCCTCTGGTTTCTGCTTGAAGCCCTCCCGATGTTTCGGAAAAGGGAAAAGTTTATAAACTTCTCCAATAAAACCTCTGTGGTCACTTCCATGAATCGCTCCCATGAGGTTCCCGGTATCCCCTCTATTTTGAAATGAATAGATCTCCCACGAAGTTTTTAAAATGGGCTCGTTCTTCTGTGAGGACTCAGCGATATAATGGCAGAAATCCTCCGCAAAGAGGAAGTATTGATTGAGGAGAATCATATCGGTTTCGATATTAAAGAAACCGAAGGCGATCTTGCCATGGCTGAGGGATTCAAATTCAAGAGGCATACGGGTTTTTTAAATCATCCCCATTATGTAGAAAATAAAACCGAATATCACGAATTATATCGAATGACACGAATGTAGAACTATTCGTTACCATTCGTGGAATTCGTCATTTTCATCATTCGTGAGTGCCCCTCCGGACATGATCCATTATGTCTAAACAAGCATCGCCTGTCAATCAATCCGATTGTCAAAATTATCTTGACCACTTTCCCAATCCGAATTAATATGACAATACTGTTTTTTAACAAAAGGAGGATCAAGTATGCCGGCCAGCATAGCCCATCTCCTGATCTGCAATAAGGCAGTCAAAGTCCTTCAGGACAGAGATGCCTACGAAGCCTTCATCAACCTTCTTGATGCTGACGAACACAAACCCTTTCTCAATCTCGGATCCATCGGTCCGGATCTCTCCTATTTCGGAAGCCGGTGGGAGGGATTAAAAAGCCTCCTCCTTGAGCAGTCAGACAAACCCCTTGGGGTGGATGGATGGTCCTATCATCTCCACTCAAAGGAACCCAATCAATTTCCACTTACCCTCATTGAGCTTGCCTGGAAGGACACCCGATGGGAGGAAAAGGAATGGGAGGGCGTGGACGATGACAAGTTTGCCTTTGCCTGCGGGTTTCTCTCCCATATGGCGGCTGATCAGATCATTCATCGAAAAGTAAATGAGATTGCGGGTCCTTACTACCGGAGGGGAGAAAACCGGAAGATTCACCGGAAATGCGAGATCTATCAGGACGTGGCCCTCTTTCACACCCTCTATCCCCAGGAAGACTTCATGGATAAGTCTTTTAACCGCTGGGTGGACATCGCCCCTCAAAGCTCCCATAATGCTCCGGATTGGTTCCGCTATTTTTTACAGAGGGCTTTTGTTGAAAGCCATGGTGTCTTTCCGGAGGAGAAGGAGATTGAGGATTGGCTGGATGGGCTCCTTCTGATTTTAAGAGGGATCAAGTGGTTGGGCCCTTATAAAGCCGCTTATGACGAATTAAAGAACGATGGGATCACATCGGAGAAATTTGCCCTTTACTTCAAGGACTACATGGACCTATTCTTTCAGGCGGTGGAACTGACGAGCATTTACTGGAAGATGGTTTTCGAGCTTTACGATCCACCCAACGGCGCCCTTCAGATCACAGATCCCATGAGGGAACGCTTTAAAAGGGTGGTCCAGAATGCCGATCTTTCCTCACCCCTTCAGAAAAACATTTTGAAGGATGCGAGAGAAGCGTTTCAGGAAAAGGTTCCACGTAAGTTCGCCTCTCTGATAAGGCAAACCAAGCGCCCTCTGAAGCGAAAGAAGATCCTTTCCGTCACGCCGGAAGATGTGGGAAAATTCGAGGGGTGATGAGTGTCATGTTTTTGTTGGCATGATTAGATGATTGGGTGGGGATTGGGAGAAAAATGCCAATAAAATAGACCTGACCCCTCTGTCCTTCTTTTGTTAAAGGCGCGTATAGCAGCCTATGCGGTGTCCCTTGAGTGCCGACTTGCGCCGTAATTTGTTTTTTAGAAGTCGCCGTCCTTCATGTATGGATGGCTCCAGAGCGTTACCTGGAGGAGACAAGATTTGACCCACGCTGCGTGCATCTTCTCCACGTCCTCAGGTGAGCGCCCTTTCTTAGCGAGGAAGGGCTTGAGCGTGAACGTCACCGGGAATACCAGCGCCAAGAGGTAGCGAAACGGCACGATGTCCGTGGACGAAACGACGTCGGTCCGGTTCTTCTTGCTGCGGTGGTGGCGTAGTCCGATCTCGTGTTGGTAATCAAGCCACTTCTGGTCGTACTCGCCGCGTGCGGTGTCGAGGATCCACTGGCCGAAGCGCTTGCGGACCGCGGCGAGGTAGTCGCCGATCGGGTTGCCGTCGCTCTTGCTGGTGAACGAGGCGAGCAGATGGGGGTTTGAGCCGACAAACCCATACCAGACGTCGAGGATTGCCTCCACTTGGTCCTTCAGAATGTCATGCGAGAGGCGCAGGTACTTGACGTCCTCATCACCGAACAGTACACTCTTCTTCATGAGTTCGAAGTCGGCGAGGGTTACGGGCGACCTGGCGACCGTGTTGCTGCCGTAAGTGTATCCGGGAATCTTCATCGTTTCATGCATGGGCTGTCTCCTTTCGTCTTAAAGGGGTTCCGGGCATTCGTCTTGGTCCCGTTAACATGGACGTTAGCCCATGTGCAGAGTGTTCGCAAGAAGGCACTTTTCGGTAAGGTAGGTACGTAATGGTTAAAGACCGTTCATGGGCTGGAGCGGTGTCATCGTCCCAGCATGGCAGCGACATTCCCGTCGCCCTCATGGTCGAAAGCATTCTCGGGTGCAAATGGTCGGTGCGCCTGCTTCGGCTGATCGCTGACGGATGCAATCGGCCCAGTGGGCTTCTCCGAGCTTCTCCGGGTTTGTCGGCGAAGGTCATGAATGAGAGGTTGCGGAAGATGATCCGCTTCGGCATCGCGCAGCGCACCGTATTCGGTGAGAAGCCTCCCGTCGAAGTGCAGTATGTGCTGACGCCGCTCGGCCATCGCTTCATGGGAATTCTCGAGGAAGTGCGTCGGCTGCAGGAGGCTGTTGACAATGGGGCCGTCTCAGAGAGTGGCGAAACCCAGAGAAAAAAGCGAAAATAAAGGGGACATAGGGTCTAAAACAACTTGGCATCGGCTGCCCTTTTTAAAAGGGGGGGGCAGATGTGGAGAATACTTTAAATTGGTTTAGAACCTTTGTTCCCATGTCGGACGCTCATATAATTAAACCGGTTGACGAGGGTTTCTGGGATAGATTAAAAAGATAGTATGGTTCTCTTCAGGATGGTTTGCTCATCCAGGGCGATCATTTTTTTTATCCTCCTCGCCCTTCCTTTTTCATCCATTCATGCCACAGAATATTATGCCTTCCGCCTGCCAGGTTCCGATTGCGCCTTATGTCATATCGATCCGAAGATCGGTTCATTGAATGAGGAGGGAGACCTATTTTTAGCAAGAGGATATCGATATCCATTCACCCTGAAAGGGACCTTCTTTTACTTTCTGGCCATTCTGACCTTATCAGTAATCCTCTTCGGTCTTCGTCGGCGATACCGGCTATGGCATATCGGGAAGGGCGGCATCCTATGGGATCAATGGAAGGCAAGGTGGAAAGGATTTTTTTCAAATGTCCTGGGACATCGAACCATTTTAAGAAGTATTTTCCCGGGAGTGAGCCACCTCTTCCTATTTTCATCTCTTCTTGTCCTGAGCCTTTCGGTCACGATGATTCTTGTCCAGGAATATCTTGCCTTCCCCTTGGGAAGGACAAGATTCATCGGCGCAGGAACTTACCCTTATTTTCGTCTGATTTTGGACCTATCAGGGGCTGTTGGATGGTTGGGAACGATCCTGCTCATCTACCGGAGATATATTCAGAGACCTAAGGAACTGGATCGGCAGCGGACCGATGCCCTCTCGCTTCTCCTTCTATTCTTCCTCTTTCTGACGGGGTTTTTGGCCACCGGCATCCGGAATCATATCTATCAATCCCCGTGGTCATCATGGTCGCCGGCGGCGACCGGCATTGCCTCCGCTTTCATACTATTGATTAAAGGGGAGGGCGACTTGAACATTTGGTCTTCCCTTCTCTGGTGGGCGCATATCATGCTCTCCGTAGCGTTTTTTTGTTACCTTCCTTTCTCAAATCTGCTCCACCTCTTTTCTTCTCCCCTGAGCATCCTCCTCAGAAATCTGGAGGCCAAAGGCGCTTTAAGGAAAATGGACCTTGATGCTCCGGAACCATTTGGCGTAACGAGCCTGAAAGAATTCACCTGGAAAGATCTGTTGGAACTGGACTCCTGCACCCGGTGCGGTCGCTGTCAGGAGAACTGCCCGACTCATCTCACAGAAAAACGCCTCAATCCGAAAAGAGTGATTCAGAATCTGAAGCGACACATGGAATGCCTTCCCGAAGAAAAAGAGAATCCCAACCTCATCGGATCCATTGTGACGGAAGACGAGATATGGGAGTGCACGACCTGCCGGAACTGTCTGGAGCACTGTCCTGTCTTCATCGAACCGATGACCAAATTGATGGAATTCCGGAGAAGCCTGGTCCTCAATCAAGGCAAGGTTCCGAGGGAGCCGTATTTTGCTTTCCGAAATATTGAGAGAAAAGGGAATCCCTGGGGATTTGATCCGGCCAAGAGGATGTGGTGGACAAAGGAACTGGGTGTGAAAGAGCTTGTTTCCGGAGAGAAAGCCGATTTTTTGTTCTGGGTTGGATGTTATGGCTCTTACGATGACAGGAATATTGTGGCGGCGAGCGCACTGATTCGGATTATGAACCAGGCCGGAATAAATTTTGGCGTCCTGGGCAGCTCGGAATGGTGTTGCGGCGTCGATCTCAGAAGGATGGGAAGCGAATATCTTTTTCAGGTCAATGTGGAGAAGAATATCGATCAACTCAAACGGTTGAAGTTCGAAAAGATCATCACGACCTGCCCCCACTGTTTTAACACCCTGAAGAATGAATATTCTCAATTTGGCGTCAACTTTGAAGTGATTCATTACACGACCCTCCTGGAGGAATTGATCCAACAGAAAAGGATTGAGTTTCAACCAAAGGGCGGGGAGGCAAAGATTACCTACCACGATTCCTGTTATCTGGGCCGTTACAACGATGGTTATGAGCCGCCCCGGAGGATTCTGAGTGCGATGGAGGGCCTTTCTCTTTTGGAGATGGAGAGAAACAGGGAGAAGGGATTCTGCTGCGGAGGAGGAGGATGCCATATGTGGATGGAAGAAAGAGCCGGGAAGCGCATTAACGAAACGCGGGTCAAGCAGGCATTGGAGACGGGGGCTGAGGTTCTTGCTACAGCCTGTCCCCTCTGCCTGACCCAACTCGACTCTGCGGTAAAAGTGCTCAATATGGATGACCAAATTCGTGTGAGGGATATTCTGGAATTGGTTGGGGAAAGAATGAAGCCTTAATGAAGTTCGGAGTTCGGAGTGCGGAATTAAATCTATTAAATCTAAAGGATGAAATTCCGGAATCCGCAATCCCTGACTGCCAGCAGACAGGTGCATTCCGCAATGGGGTCAGAGAATCACTGTTTTTTTGATGGTTTTGACAATCTCTTCCGGATCATCGATCAATTGAAGAATATCGAGATCGGTGGGAGAAATTCTACCCTCCTTCAATACCACTTCCTTGATCCAGTCCAGAAGGCCTTTCCAATAATTCGAGCCGACCAGAATCACCGGAAAGGGTTTGATCTTCTGGGTTTGAATGAGCGTCACCGATTCAAAGAGTTCGTCCATGGTCCCAAAACCGCCGGGGAGGATGATATAGGCCACGGCATATTTGACAAACATCACCTTCCGGACAAAGAAGTAACGGTATCTCAAAGTGATATTGGCATAGGGATTGGGCTTCTGTTCCAGCGGAAGTTCTATGTTTAGGCCGATCGATTTGCCTCCGGCGAGGGAGGCCCCTTTATTCGCCGCCTCCATGGCCCCCGGGCCTCCGCCCGTGATCACACTGAACCCATTTTCCGCAAGGAGCCGGCCAATTCGCTCCGCCTTCTGGTAAACCTCATCTTCAGGATTAGCACGGGTGGAACCGAAGATGGACACAGCCGGATGATATCTGGCCAGAGCATCAAACCCTTCCACAAACTCCGCCATGATATGGAACATCCTCCACGATTCCTGAGCCGATATCTTATCGACGACATACTGATGATTATCCGGCATATTTCCTCCTGAACACCATTATGGAAGTTATTCGATCGTGCGTCAATAGTCTCATTCTTTAATATCGGCTTTTTTCATTGAAAATTGAGGGGTTTTATATTAGGAAGAGAGGTATTCCAGGCAATAGTTGCATAGTCTCGCCCTATGCATGCGGGGGGGGAATGATTTGGAAAAGCTACTGGTGAGGGTTAAGGTTAGGAAGCCAGTTTGGTTTAGCTGTGGTTGATCTGATCAAGATCGCAGGCATTGTATGGGCTGCCCTTTTTAGCGTATCCTGAACAAAATGAGGAGGCAATGATGAAAAAGAAGGCTCTGTTTTTTGGCGGATGGATCGGGCTTCTATCATTGATATTTTTGATTCAAGAGTGTTGGGCCGGGATGGTCATTGAAGAGCTTCACAGGGATATGGAGGGCAGGATGGGGAGGATCATCCGTTTCTATTCGGAAGAGCAATTTCGAACAGACCATCCAGCGGGAGGGGTTTCAACCATCATCGACTTCAAAGGAGACCGGATGGTGATGATCGATCACACATCCCGGAGTTATGTCGAGATCAAATTCTCAAGGTGGGAGAAGGAAGTGGCAGAGAGGCTTAAAAAATCGATGCCGGAAATCAAACCGAAACAGAGACGGGTCTCTGTAAAAGGAACCGGAGAAAAGGCGTTGATTAATGGATATCAAACGGAGAAGGTCGAAATTCGGGCTGATGGAGAGTTGATTGAGGAGAACTGGATGACCCGTGATGTGGATTTTCGAGAAGTGGAAAAAGTGATGGAGAGGGTGGCAAAGGGGTTTTCAAAGGATTTCAAGGTCGAGATGAAAGAAGGCCGCGAGATCTACGAGAAACTGAAACCCTACGGAATCCCAATCCTGATTAAGGACTATACGCTTACCTACGGTTTATCTCCCATCAGTGTGTTGGAGGTCAGAAAAATAGAGAAGAAAGATCTGGGAAGCGAGGTCTTTCTTCCCCCCGCAGGCTACCAGCGCATTATTCCGGAAGCTCCTAAAAAATAACCTCACGAATGGCACGAATGAGTCAGAACAACCGTCATGCCTATACGGCGAATAACACGAATAGGTTTTATTCGTGGAATTCGGTATCATTTGTGTAATTCGCCCAATCTTTAAAATTTCACGTCAAACTGGTTGAGTCGGGGATCAATGCCTGCCCTTATATTCGTATCCTCAATCACGCCGATTACGATTACCACTTTTACGGAGGTGATAACCCCATTGGTAAGGTGGCCTCCAAGAGTGACCACCTGATCGTTGATCACTGTGGAGGCAGAGAAATGGGCATGGATCTCCGGCTCTCCATCCTCTCGCGTTGCAATCCAGCCGGTCAGGGAGACGATCTCCAAGGGCTGCTCCAGCTCCAGGTAGAGACGGTGGTGTTTCTCCACTTTTAAATCAGGGGGCAATACCTTTAAATTCCTGAAGGTGGCTTTTTTCAAAGCCCCGATGCCCGAGAGGATCACTCCGGTTCGGATTCTTTCTTTTTTAACCAGTTCTTCGATCCCTTCTAAAAGATCGATATCCATCCTTAATTTTCCCATCACAATTCGATCCAATCGTCCCCTCCCAATCCCCTCCAGCAAATCAGGAACTCTTTCCATTTTGTCTCCCTTCTTTGAGGAATGGATAAAATATATCAATTTTGGCTTTGCTACATCAAACCGATGGAGCCAAGGGTGTCCTGGGGGCTGGTGATCAGTTTCTGGATGCCCACCTCTTTGGGATAGGCGCCGAAGGCGAGGCCCATCAACTGGGTGATGTAGAGGATTGGAATTCCATAATGGGTTTTATAAATTTCCTCAATCTGTGTTTGACGGCCATCCAGATTGGCCTGGCAGAGGGGACAGCATACGACAATGGCATCGGCTCCGGCCTCTTTTGCCTCGCGCAAGAGGTCGTTCGAAAGTTTTAAAACGATATCCGATCGGGTCAGTGTCATCGAAACGCCGCAGCATTCTGTCTTGTAGGACCAGTCGAGCGCTTCCGCACCCAGAGCGTTGATGATGGCATCCATGCTCTGGGGATTTTCCACATTGTCAAACTGAGCCACCTTCGGGGGACGGGTGAAAACACAGCCGTAGTAGCAAACCACTTTCAAACCTTTCAGTTTCTTCCGCATCTTTTCGCGAATCTTCTCAATGCCGATTTCAAGAAAGACCTCGAGAGGGTGGAAGACCTTCACCTTTCCCTGATATTTGTAATCGAAGACCTCATCAATCTTTTCCCTCAATTCAGGATCATGCTCCAGCTCCACATTGGCGGCCTTGAACCGGGACATGCAGGCCAGACAGGGCGCAATCAATCTGTCAAAGCCATCCTTTTCAGCATGGGCGAGATTAAAAACAGGCAGGGCGATGGAGAGAAGGTGGGAAGTGGCATGGGCAGAGGAGGCCCCGCAGCAGACCCAGTCCCTGACCTCGATGAGATCGATTCCGAGCGCCCGGGCGACATATTTGAAAGAGAGATTGAACTCAATCCCTGAGGAACTGAGAGAACATCCTGGAAAATAAGCATAACGCATGATAAAACTCCTTCTAATTTATTAACAGTTTCAAAATTGAACAGACAAAAGCATTGGAAAATCTCCCCTCCCCCCTCTTTGCCAAAGAGGGGTAATCCCTCCTCCTTTGGAGGGGGTGAAAAGGAGAGGGTAGAATAATTACTCACCACCCACACTCTCCCCCGTCAAGGGGGAGGGGGTTGAGTGTTCAATCTTTCTAATCCTGGCCATCACCTGCTGAAGTTCTTTTGCCCCGCGGCTCTTATGGGGAAGAAGTTTCAGTTTTCCTCGGCTGAGCATGGGATAAGCCATATCAATATCTTTGAAAGGGGTGAGCATTCTCATATTGATGGCCAGGGCAAGGCCAAGCTCGTAAATCTTGCCGAATCGTTCAACCAGCGCCATAAAGATTCGGTGGAGCGCCGGCACGAACGGCTGCGGATTGTAGTAATCCATATCCTTAGACATCTCTCTAAAACCATCGATGACCCGGAGGATGTTGATATCTTGCGGGCAGCGGGTATTACAGGTCTCACAGGAGAGACAGATCCATAGAGTCCCTGACCAGAAGATCTCCTCTTCCAGACCCAGTTGAATCGCCCGCATCAATTCATGAGGTTTCATCTCCATGGTATAAGCGGAGGGACAGCCCAGTGTACATTTTTTACATTGATAGCAAAGCATGACATTCTCACCCGTCAGGCCTTGAATCTTGCGGGCGAGTTTAAGAGTTTCCTTTGAAAAAACGACACTCATGGCTTCTCCTTTCAACTCAACAAGTCGCGGGATTCGATCCTTTTGGGAGGCGGACGGTGAGGGTCGTTCCTCCCCCTTCTTCGCTCTCAACGGAGATGGATCCCAGATGAGCATCCACGATGCTCTTTACGATGGAAAGGCCCAGGCCCGTCCCGACAATCTGACGGGTCTCTACGGTCCTTACACGGTAAAATTTATCAAAGATTCTTGAGAGATCATCTTTTTTGATACCGATGCCGGTGTCCGAAACCGAGGCCTTGGCAAACCCTCCCTCTTCACCCAGAGTCACCCAGACCTTTCCTCCCTCCGGAGTATATTTGATTGAATTGGAGATGAGATTGGTAAAAACCCCCTCCATGCTGGTCCGGTCGGCATGGATGAGCGGATTTTGAGAAGGGGCTGGGAATTGAAGATCGATCTTCTTGTTTTCAGCCTCAACCCTCATCAGGTCCACCACCTTCTGAATGATCTCCTGGAGTGTGAGGGGTTCCTTGTACTGCACCATCCTCCCCGCCTCAATTTTGGAAACGTCAAGCAGATCTTTAATCAGGCCGAGGAGTCCTTTCGTCCTCTCCTTGGCGCGGGCAAGGAGTTTTTCCTGTTTTTCTGAGACGTCTCCGGCCATGCGGCTGAGAATGACCGTCAATTGCTGTTCCACCGCGGCGATGGGCGCCCGAAGTTCATGAGCGACCATGGCGATAAATTCCGACTTCATCTTATCAAGTTCCTTCAGATGGCTGATGTCCTGAAGCACGGTGACCGAACCCATGGTTTCGCCGAGGTCGCCCCGGACCGGGGCAGTGTGGGCGCGCAGGGAAATTTCTTCGGGTTGACCGATGCTGAACTCTTGTGAAACGGAGAAATAGCTGAGGTCCTTTGCCTTTAGACTCTCGTCGATCGTTTTAGACAGTTCTGAATCCAGATTGCACTGGGAGAGGAAGTTTCCGAGAAGGGAGGCCTCCGAAACCTTGAGCATCCGGCCGGCAGCCGGATTGGTGAGAACAATACATCCGTCCCGGTCACAGACCAGGACCCCATCTCCCATGCAGTTGATGATCGTTTTGACCTTTGACTTTTCCGTCGCAATATCACGGAGAGATTTCTCCCGCTCCCTGCGGAGAAATTCCGCTTCCTTTTGAAGGCCCCTTTTTTCGAGAGCCCTTCTGACGACGATGCGCAGCTGGTCAGGGGTGAAGGGTTTGGGGATAAAGTCGTAGGCTCCTTTCTTCATGGCCTCGACAGCCGATTCGACCGTGGCATAACCGGTGATGACGATGACGAGGAGGTTTGGGTTGATCGGGCGGATGTGGTCGAGAACTTCCATCCCGCTCATCCCCGGCATCATCAGGTCCAGGAGGATGACATCGATGTCCTCAGATCTACTCTTAATCACATCCAATCCAAGTTGCCCGTTCTCGGCAGTGATGACTCCCCAGCCATCCTTGGAAAGGATGCGGGAAGAGCCATCTCTCATGATCTGCTCATCATCGATGACAAGAATATTGACCTGGTCCGGCATTGGAACCCCATTTGTAGCGCCCTCATTCACTGAGGGCGAACAAGATCCGTCGGCAATAAATGCCGACGCTACTACTACCAATCTTGCGCTTTGTGCCCCATTATTTGGCCAGCAGGGCTTCGATCCGTTTTACCAGGACTTCGGGTTCCACGGGTTTATCGATGTAATCGTCTGCTTCGGTTTCCATGCCCATCTGCTGGGTGTAGCGAGTTGTTGAAATCTTTGAGATGACTGCCGTCAGAAGGAGAACAGGGATTTTACTCAATGCAGGATCGGCCTTGAGGTCCTTGCAGACCGCATATCCATCCTTGTCCGGCATCATCACATCGAGGACGATGAGATCCGGATTCTCGGACTTTGCCTTCTGCAATCCTTCAATTCCCCCATAGGCAGCGGCGACATCATAATTCTTCGTCTCCAGAATCATTGTGACCGCTTCCACCAAATCCGGATCGTCATCAACAATCAAAATTTTCTTCGCCATCTTTCCCCTCCTTTTTGGGTGATTCGTGAGCCGTGACTCGTGATTCGTGTTTTTTGCGATTCACCAATCACGATTCACCATTCACGCTAATTGTGGTCTGGGCAACAGGCCTGCGGCCTCGGCAATCTCCTTGACCTTCTCCTCCCACTCAATGGCCATGATGTGTATCCCACGAATCCCGGGGATCTGCTTTAATCTCTGAATCGACTCCACACAGATCTTGATCCCCTCTTCGGACTGCTTCTCCTTGGGCGCCCCCTTTAATCTCTCAATGATCTGATCCGGCACATCCATCCCCGGCACAGAGTTCTTCATATACCTGGCCATCCCCACCGATTTAAAAGGAGTCACCCCCGCCAGGATCGCCACCTTCTCATGAAGCCCCCTGTCTCTGACCATCTCCATCCATTTCTCAAATCTTTCCATATTGTAGATACACTGCGTCTGTAAGAATTCCACCCCTGCCCTGGCCTTTTTCCCAAGCCTGGCCGCACGAATCTCAAAGGGATCGGCAAAGGGGTTCTCCGCCGCCCCAATGAATAAGATGGGCTTGCCCTTGAGCTC
>Ga0207951_100701_pt1 | contig 14998 bp, 14 predicted proteins | sample Subbio12Aug_8Bad_FD_184830 | JGI IMG/M metagenome (GOLD analysis project Ga0207951, IMG submission 184830) | Serpentinite rock and fluid subsurface biosphere microbial communities from McLaughlin Reserve, California, USA - CR12Aug_8Bad (SPAdes) | ecosystem: Environmental > Terrestrial > Deep... | reverse complement strand
CATGACGAAGTGCATCTATTGCGGCCTGTGCGAGGAAGCCTGTCCGGTCGATGCCATCGTCGAGGGTCCGAACATGGAATTCGCCGCCGAGACGCGCGAGGAGCTGATCTACACCAAGGAAAAGCTGCTCGACAACGGCGACCGCTGGGAGCCGATGCTCGCCGAGCGGCTGCGCCTCGACGCGCCCTACCGGTGAACGTGCGATGATCGCTGCCATTGCCTTCTACACCTTCGCCTCCATCCTGATCGCTTCGGCGGTCATGGTGATCACCGCGCGCAATCCCGTGCACGCCGTGCTGTTCCTCATCCTCGCCTTCTTCAACGCGGCAGGGCTGTTCCTCATCGCCGGAGCCGAGTTCCTCGCGATGATCCTGGTCATCGTCTATGTCGGCGCGGTCGCGGTGCTGTTCCTTTTCGTCGTGATGATGCTGGACATCGACTTCGTCCGGATGCGCGAAGGCTTCCAGCGCCACGCGCCGCTCGGGGCGGTGATCGGCGGCATCCTGCTGCTCGAGCTGTTCATGGTGGTCACCGTCTGGCGCTTCGCGCCCGAGGCCGCGACGCTGCGGATGAACCCGAACCCCGAAGGCGTGACCAACGCCGAGGCGCTGGGGCGCATCCTCTATACGGACTACATCTACCTGTTTCAGACCTCCGGCCTGATCCTGCTCGTCGCCATGATCGGCGCGATCGTGCTGACGCTGCGCGACCGTCCGGGCGCGCGGCGGCAGAATGTCGGCGAGCAGGTGGCGCGCAGCGGCAGCGTGTCGGTCCGCCCGGTGCCGCTCGGCGCCGGACTGAAGGAGATCGGCATCGCCCGCCCGCCCTCGCCCGAGGAAGCGGCCCCCAGGCCCGTCGAACACCATCCCGGGGGGCATCACTGAGATGGCCGTCTCGCTCGCCCACTTCCTGACCGTCTCGGCGATCCTGATGGTGCTCGGGGTATTCGGTATCTTCCTGAACCGCAAGAACGTCATCGTCATCCTGATGTCGATCGAGCTGATGCTGCTGGCCGTGAACCTCAACCTGGTGGCCTTCTCGGCCGCGCTGGGCGACCTCACCGGCCAGGTCTTCACCATGTTCATCCTGACGGTGGCGGCGGCCGAGGCCGCGATCGGGCTCGCCATCGTCGTCATCTACTTCCGCAACCGCGGAACCATCGAGGTCGAGGATATCTCGACCCTGAAGGGCTGAGCGCATGTTCGTCGGCGCCGTCTTCTTCCCGCTGCTGGGAGCCAGCATCGCGGGCCTGTTCGGTCGCTGGATCGGCGACCGCGCCGCCCAGATGGCGAGCATCATCTGCATGGTGCTCGCGACCGTCTGCGGGCTCGCGGCCTTCTGGCAGGTCACGCTCGGGCATGCGCCAACCACGGTCGAACTCGCCACCTTCCTCGATGTCGGCGGTTTCGAGGCGTCGTGGTCTCTACGCTACGACACGCTCAGCGCCGTCATGGTGGGCATGGTCACGCTGATCTCGACGCTGATCCACATCTACAGCGTCGGCTACATGTCCCACGACCCGGACCGGCCGCGCTTCTTCGCCTACCTGTCGCTGTTCACCTTCATGATGCTGATGCTGGTGACGGCCGACAACCTCGTGCAGCTGTTCTTCGGCTGGGAGGGGGTGGGCCTCGCCTCCTACCTGCTGATCGGCTTCTGGTACGAGAAGGAGAGCGCCTGCGCCGCCGCGATGAAGGCCTTCATCGTCAACCGCGTCGGCGATCTCTTCTTCATGCTGGGCCTCGCGATGACGTTCTGGGTCTTCGGCTCGGTCGAGTTCAGCGCGATCTTCGGCGCCATCGACCAGCACAAGGACGCGACCTTCGCCGGCCTGCCGGCCTACGAGGTCATCTGCGTCCTGCTCTTCCTCGGCGCCTGCGGCAAGTCGGCGCAGCTCGGCCTGCACACATGGCTGCCGGACGCGATGGAAGGCCCGACCCCGGTCTCCGCCCTGATCCATGCGGCGACGATGGTGACGGCGGGCGTCTTCCTGGTCGCGCGCATGTCGCCGGTGTTCGAATACGCGCCCAACGCGCTCGCGCTGGTGACCGTGGTCGGCGCCTCGACTGCGCTGTTCGCCGCGACGATCGGATGCGTGCAGAACGACATCAAGCGCATCATCGCCTACTCGACCTGCTCGCAGCTCGGCTACATGTTCTTCGCCGCGGGAGTTGGCGCCTACCAGGGCGCGGTGTTCCACCTGTTCACCCACGCCTTCTTCAAGGCGCTGCTCTTCCTCGGCGCGGGCTCGGTCATCCACGCGATGTCGAACGAGCAGGACATCAGGAAGATGGGCGGCATCTGGCGCAAGATTCCCATCACCTATGCGCTGATGTGGATCGGCTCGCTCGCACTGGCGGGCGTGCCCTACTTCGCCGGCTACTATTCGAAGGATTTCGCGCTGGAGGCCGCCTTCGCCGCGAATTCCGGCGTGGGGATGTACGCCTTCGTCTGCGGCCTGGCGGCGGCCTTCCTCACGGCGTTCTACTCCTGGCGGCTGATCATCCTGACCTTCCACGGCGCGCCGCGCGCCGACGCCGAGACCATGGCCCATGTCCACGAGAGCCCGGCGGTGATGATCGTCCCGCTGCTGGTCCTCGCACTCGGTGCGGTCGCGGCCGGCGCGGTGTTCTATCCCTACTTCGTCGGCTACGACTGGGCCCAGTTCTGGAACGGCGCCATCGTCAACGCCCCGCACAACGACATCATGCGCGCCGCGCACAAGGTGCCGTCCTGGGTGCCGCTCGCGCCGACCGTGGTGGGCCTGTCGGGCATCGCTCTCGCCTACATGCTGTACATGCTCGCTCCGTCGGTCCCCGGCAGGCTCGCGACGATGTTCGGCGGCCTATACCGCTTCCTGCTCAACAAGTGGTACTTCGATGAACTGTATGACGCGGTCTTCGTCCGCCCGACCCGCGCGCTCGCGCGCGTGTTGTGGCAGACCGGCGATGCGCGCATCATCGACGGCATGCCCAACGGCGCCGCTTCGCTTGCCAACGGCGTGGCCGTCGGGGCCGTCCGAATCCAGACCGGCCGCGTCGCTACCTATGCCTTCGTCATGATCGCGGGCCTCGCGGTCTTCGTCACACTCCTCGCCTTTGGTGCCGCACGATGAACGCCGCCGGCTTCCCGCTGCTCAGCCTGCTGACCTTCCTGCCGCTGGCTGGCGCGGTCTTCATCCTCACCCTGCGGGGCGATGACAAGGCGGTCGCGGACAATGCGCGCTGGACCGCGCTGTGGACCAGCCTGATCGTCTTCGTGCTGTCGCTGATCCTGTGGTTCAGCTTCGACAAGGCCGATCCAGGATTCCAGTTCGTCGAGCGGCTCGACTGGCTCTCGGAGGTCGGCATCAGCTACCATGTGGGCGTAGACGGCATCTCGGTGCTGTTCGTCCTGCTCTCAACGCTGCTGACGCCGATCTGCATCCTTGCCTCCTGGGACACCATCCAGACCCGGGTGCGGGAGTACATGGTCGCCTTCCTCGTGCTCGAGACGATGATGGTCGGCATGTTCTGCGCCCTCGACTTCATCGTCTTCTACATCTTCTTCGAAGGCGTGCTGATCCCGATGTTCCTCATCATCGGGGTGTGGGGCGGCAAGCGGCGCGTCTATGCCTCCTTCAAGTTCTTTCTCTACACGCTGCTCGGCTCGGTGCTCATGCTGCTCGCGATCCTGCTGCTGTGGCATCGCGCCGGCACGACCGACATCCCGGAACTGATGGGCTACACCATCCCGCCGGCGCTGCAGACCTGGATCTTCCTCGCCTTCTTCGCCTCCTTCGCGGTGAAGGTCCCGATGTGGCCCTTCCACACCTGGCTGCCCGACGCGCATGTGGAAGCGCCCACGGCAGGCTCGGTCATCCTCGCGGGCGTGCTGCTGAAGATGGGCGCCTACGGCTTCCTGCGCTTCAGCCTGCCGATGCTGCCTCATGCCAGCGCGGACTTCGCGCCCTTCATCTACGCGCTCTCGATCATCGCGGTGGTCTACACGTCGCTGGTCGCGCTGGCGCAGGAGGATATGAAGAAGCTCATCGCCTATTCATCGGTCGCCCACATGGGCATCGTCACGCTGGGCATCTTCACCTTCAACGCGCAGGGGCTTTCCGGCGCGCTGTTCACCATGCTCAGCCACGGCGTCGTCTCTGGCGCGCTGTTCCTGTGCGTCGGCGTGCTCTACGACCGCGTCCATTCGCGCGAGATCGCCCGCTACGGCGGGGTCGCCAGGATCATGCCGGCCTACGCGCTGATCTTCATGCTGTTCACCATGGCCTCCGTCGCGCTGCCGGGCCTCGCCGGCTTCCCCGGCGAATTGCTAGTCATCGTCGGCGCCTGGAAGATCAACCCCTGGGTCGCCTTCGGCGCGGCGCTGGGCATGATCCTAGGTGCGGCCTACGCGCTGTCTCTTTACAAGCGCGTCGCCTTCGGCGCCATCACGCGGGAGGACCTGCGCGGCCTGCGCGACATGTCCCCGCGCGAACACATCGTCTTCGCGCCGCTGGTCCTGCTGGCCATCTGGATGGGCGTCTATCCGCAGTCCTTCCTCTCCTTCTTCGAGGCATCGGTGAACGCGCTGGTGCTGCGCCATGAGGCCGCGCTGGCCGCCACGCGCCTGGCCGGGATGTGAACCGATGAACTGGACCCTCGCCCTGCCGGAGATCGTGCTCGCGCTCTCCGGCCTCGCCATCCTCGGCATCGGCGTGATGCCGCGGCAGGACACCTACTTCGCGAGCTGCATGGCCACGATCGGCGCCTTCATCGTCACCGGGGCGCTGGTGCTCGGCGCGCCGGAAGGCACCGCCTTCGGCGGGCAGATCGCCTCGGACGCCTTCGCTCGCTTCATGAAGATCTTCACGCTCGGCGGCGCGGCGCTGGCGCTGGCGCTCTCGATCGAATGGAACCGCACCGAAGGAATCGCGCGCTTCGAGTATCCCGTGCTGGTGCTGTTCGCCACGCTCGGCATGCTCGTGATGATCTCGGCCAACGACCTCATGACCCTCTATCTGGGTCTCGAGCTGCTCTCGCTCTCGCTCTACGTGCTGGCCGCCTTCGACCGCGACAATCCGCGCAGCGCCGAGGCCGGGCTCAAGTTCTTCGTGCTCGGGGCGCTGTCCTCAGGACTCATGCTCTACGGCATGTCGCTGGTCTACGGCTTCGCCGGCACCACCAACTTCGACAGCCTGGCCGAGGCGATGGCCACGCCCGCCAATGTCTCGGCGGGCGTGATCGTCGGCATGGTGTTCATGATCGCGGGCTTCACCTTCAAGGTCGCGGCGGTGCCCTTCCACATGTGGACGCCCGACGTGTACGAAGGCGCGCCCTCGAGCGTCGTCGCCTACTTCGCCACCGCGACCAAGGTCGGCGCCATCGCGGTGATCGTGCGCGTGATGGTCGGCCCCTTCGGCAGCCTGGCCGACCAGTGGCAGCAGGTGATGATGCTGGCCTCGCTCGGCTCCATGGTGCTCGGCTCCTTCGCCGCGCTGCGCCAGGAGAACATCAAGCGCCTGCTGGCCTATTCCTGGATCAGCCATACGGGCTTCGTGATGATGGGCCTCGTCGCCGGCGGCGATGCGGGCCTGCGCGGCGTCATCATCTACACGCCGATCTACCTCATCATGAGCCTCGGCGCCTTCGCGGTGGTCGTCGCCATGCGCCGGCAGGGCAGGGCGGTCGAGAATGTGAGCGACCTCGCTGGCCTCGCCAGGACCGATCTCGGCATGGCGGTCTGGATGGGCGTGTTCATGTTCTCCATGGCCGGCATCCCGCCGCTCGCGGGCTTCTTCGCCAAGGTCTTCGTCTTCAAGGCGGCGATCGACGCCGGGCTCTGGACGCTCGCCGTCGTCGGCGTGCTGTCCTCGGTGGTCTCGGCCTTCTACTACCTGCGCGTCGTGAAGGTGATGTTCTTCGACGAACCGGCCGGCGCGCTCGATGCCCGGCCCGCCGGCGCCTCCTTCGTGATGGCGAGCACGGGCCTGTTCAACGCTCTCTTCTTCCTCTGGCCCGCGCCGCTCGTCGCAGCCGCGCAGGCCGCCACCGCCGCGCTGCTGAGGTGAGCGGCCCCGCCTTCCGCCTCCGCGTCCTCGAGGCGCTGCCCAGCACCTCGGATCTCGTCGTGCGTCTTGCCGAGGCGGGCGAGCCCGAGGGCCTCGCCATCCTCGCGCGCCGCCAGAGCGCCGGGCGCGGCACGCAGGGCCGCGGCTGGGAGGGACGTGCGGGCAACCTCCATCTCAGCGTCCTGCTGCGGCCGGGCGGACCGTTGCGCGATGCCCCGCAATGGGGGCTGCTCGCGGCCGTCGCGCTGGCCGATGCCATCGCCGAATGCCTGCCCGATCCCGCCGCGCTGCGCCTGAAATGGCCCAACGACGTGCTGCTTGGCGGCGCCAAGGCCGCCGGCATCCTCGCCGAGGCCGCCGCCACGCCCGGGGACGCCATCGCTTGGCTCAGCCTCGGCTTCGGCGTGAATCTCGCCCATGCGCCCGAAGTGCCGGGCCGGAGCACCGCCTGCCTCGCCGATGCCGGCGTCGTCCCGCCCGCGCCCGAAGCCTTCGCCGGGCGCCTGCTCGCCGCCCTCGATCGGCGGCAGCGCGAACGCCTGCTTGACGGTTTCGGCCCGATCCGCGCCGCCTGGCTCGCCCGCGGCCCGGCGCTCGATGCGCCGCTTGCCATCCGCCGCGGCGGGAGCGACATCGCCGGCCGTTTCGCGGGCCTCGCTGAGGATGGCAGCCTGCTGCTCGCCGCCGACGGGCGCATCCGCGCCTTCGACTCGGGGGAGGTCGCCTGAGCCATGCTGCTCGCCATCGATGCCGGCAACACCAATGTCGTCTTCGCCGTCCACGACGGGCGCGAATGGCGCGGGCGCTGGCGCATCGCCACGCGCGCCGACCGCACCTCGGACGAATACGCCGTGTGGCTGCTCGCGCTGTTCCAGCACGCCGGGGTCAACCCGAACGACGTCACGCGCTGCGTCATCGGCACCGTCGTCCCGGCCGCGCTGTACAATCTCCGCCGCGTCTGCCGCGACTGGTTCGACACCGAGCCGCTGATCGCGCGCGCCCATCTCGATTGGGGCTTCGAGATCCGCGTGGACCAGCCGGGCGAGGTCGGCGCCGACCGCCTGCTCAACGCGCTCGCGAGCCACACGCATTACCGCGGTCCGCTCGTGGTGATCGACTTCGGCACCGCCACCACCTTCGACGTCGTGCATGCCGACGGCGCCTATCTCGGCGGCGTGATCGCCCCGGGCATCAACCTCTCGATCGAGGCGCTGCACCGCGCCGCCGCGCGCCTGCCGCGCATCGGCATCGGCCGGCCGCAGGCGGTGATCGGCCGCTCCACCGTGCCCGCCATGCAGTCGGGCATCTACTGGGGCTATGTCGGCATGATCGAAGGCATCGTCTCGCGCATCAAGGCGGAGTATGGTGCGCCGCTGAAGGTCATCGCCACCGGCGGGCTCGCGCCCCTGTTCGCCGAAGGCACCCTTGTCATCGAGAAGACCGACCCCGACATCACGCTCGAGGGCTTGCGCCTCCTCACGGAACGCAACCCCGTCCCCGTCTTCCACCACTCAGCACTGCGCGACCCGCTGCGCTCGGAGTCCGACTGACCGACATGGATGCCGTATCCGGCGACCTCGCCTTCCTCCCGCTCGGCGGCACCGGCGAGATCGGGATGAACCTCAACGTCTACCGGTGCGACGACACGCTGCTCGCGGTGGATTGCGGCATCGGCTTCGCGGCCGACGACGCGCCCGAGGTGGACATCATGGTGCCCGACCCCGCCTGGCTGGCCGCGCGCCGCGACCGCCTCGTGGGCCTCGTGATCACCCACGCGCATGAGGACCACCTCGGCGCCGTGGTGCATCTGTGGCGGCAGTTCCGCTGCCCGGTCCACGCCACGCCCTTCGCCGCCGCCGTGCTCACGCGCAAGCTGACTGAAGCGGGCATGATCCACGAGGTCCCGCTCATCGTCACCGCGCCGGGGGCGCGCTTCCGCCTCGGCCCCTTCGACCTCCAGTACATCCCCGTCGCCCATTCCGTGCCGGAATCCCAGGCGCTGGCCATCCGCACGCGCCATGGCCTCGTGCTGCACACCGGCGACTGGAAGCTCGACCCCGACCCGCTGATCGGCCCGCGCACCGACGAGGCCGCCTTCGCCGCGCTGGGCGAGGAGGGCGTGCTCGCGATGGTCTGCGATTCCACCAACGCCATGGTGGAGGGCCATTCGGGCAGCGAGGCCGAGGTCCGGCGCAACCTCGCCGCGCTGGTCCGCGGGCTGAAGGGCCGCGTCGCGGTCACCGGCTTCGCCTCCAATGTCGCGCGGCTCGAATCGATCGCGCTGGCGGGGCGCGCGGCCGGGCGTCAGGTCGCGCTGTTCGGCCGCTCGCTGCGAAACATCGAGGCCGCCGCGCGCGACTGCGGCTACCTCAAATCCGTCCCGCCCTTCGTGCCGGAGGAGGAAGCCGACTACCTGCCCGACGACGAGATCCTGCTGATCTGCACCGGCAGCCAGGGCGAACCGCGTTCGGCCATGGCCAAGATCGCCGAGGACACGCATCCGAACATCGCGCTGGGGGAGGGGGACACGGTCATCTTCTCCTCCCGCCGCATCCCGGGCAATGAGCGCGCCATCCAGCGCATCCAGGACGGCCTCGCGCGCCGCGGCTGCCGCGTGATGACCGACGAGGACCACATGGTCCATGTCTCGGGCCACCCGGCGCGCGACGAGCTGCGCCGCCTCTACGCCCTGGTCAGGCCGCGCTTCGCCGTGCCGGTGCATGGCGAATGGCGGCACATGCAGGAGCACGCGGGGCTCGCCGCCGAATGCGGCGCCGTGCCCTTCCTGATCGAGGACGGCGACGCGCTGCGCCTGTCGGGCAACCGCCCCGAGATCTGCGAGAGCGTGCCGTCGGGACGCCTCGCGGTGGACGGGGAGCGCCTGGTGCCGATGGATGGCAGCCTGCTCGCGCAGCGGCGCCGGATGATGTTCAACGGCGTGGTCGTCGCCTCGCTGGCGGTGGACGCGCAGGGCAGGCTGGTCGGCGAGCCGCAGATCTCGGCCCCCGGCCTGTTCGAGACCGGCGACCCCGAACCCGGCCTGATCGCCTCCGAGTTGCGCCGCGGCCTCGCCGAGCTTCCGGCGACCCTGCGCCGCGGCGACGACGAATTGCGCGAGGCGGTGCGCGCCACGCTGCGAAAGCAGGTCGGGCGGCGCCTGCGAAAGCGCCCGACGGTCGAGGTCCACGTCATCCGCATCTGAGCGGATCAGCGGCGGCCGATGCCGAGCGTCGGGTCGGCGGGCGGCAGGCCGAGCAACCGGTCGACCCTCTCCACCACCTCGCCGTCCGATGGCAGGCCCCGGGCCTCGGCCGGTCCCCACGCGCGGGCCGCGGCGATCGCCGCCTCGCGCGCCGCGATCTCGGCCGGGGTGCGCGCGGGCATGGCGAGCGCCTCCAGCATGGCCTGTTCATGGGCGGGGGGGGCTTGCGAGGGGAGCGCGGCATCGGCGCGCCCGCCAAGCACCAGCATGGCTGCGACGGCCAGCACGGCGAGCAGCGGCACACCCGGCGCGGCCTTGCCCATGGCGGCCATCACGCGGTCCCCGGGTCGGGGGTTGCCGCCGGCACCGCTTCGCCCCTGGCGAAGGGGCCGGAGATGCGCCATTTAGCGGCCATGAATTGGTTCATCGGCATCATCGTCTATCTGCTCGTGTGGTGGACGGTCCTTTTCATCGTCCTGCCCATCGGCACCCGCCCCATCGCGACGGGCGATCCCAGCGATGGCGGCTGGCGCGGCACGCCGGTCGCGGCACGGATCGTCCCGAAGCTGATCGGCACGACCATCCTCTCGGCCATCGTCTGGCTGGGTATCTGGGCGCTGGTCCAGGTTGAAGCGCTGTCCTTCCGAACCGGCATCCTGGCGATGCCCGGCTACTGACCACGGAGCGGGCAGCCGCGGCCGTCGCTGCTCGCTTCGGATGCAGAATCGGGATGGGCGCCGCTTTTTCCGGCTTTCCGCCACGGCTTTCTCATTGTCCGGCTTACGCCCACCCGGCACTCTGACGCTCGGGGAGAGTTGGTTCTCTTCCCGCCGTGTGACTGGCGTTTCCTCCCTAAACTTGGGCCGCGTCCTTCCGGGCGCGGCCCATTCTTTTCGTAGTGACTCCCTGCGCCTTCGCGCAAGCAGAAAATAACAGGTTGTCATCCATCGGGGACATTTCGTGTCGCCCGGACAGGTGCGCGATGCACGCTTCTTTCGTCCCCGCCGCCCCCTCCTGGCCCCTTCCGGCAATCCCGCGCCGCCGGTAGGGTCCGCGGCGAATCCCCGACCGCATCGCCGCAAAGGACCGCATCTTGCGCCTCTCCCGCGCCTTCCTGCCGACGCTCAAGGAAACCCCGGCCGAGGCGCAGATCGCCTCGCACCGCCTGATGCTGCGGGCCGGGCTGGTCCGCCAGACCTCCGCCGGAATCTACGCCTGGCTGCCGGCCGGGCTGCGCGTGCTGCGGCGCGTCGAGCAGATCGTGCGCGAGGAACAGGACCGCGCCGGCGCGCAGGAAATCCTCATGCCGACGATCCAGCCGGCCGAGCTGTGGCGCGAGAGCGGCCGCTACGACGACTACGGCAAGGAGATGCTGCGCATCCGCGACCGCCACGAGCGCGAGATGCTGTTCGGCCCGACCAACGAGGAGATGGTCACCGACATCTTCAGGCAGTTCACGAAATCCTACCGCGACCTGCCGCGCAACCTCTATCACATCCAGTGGAAGTTCCGCGACGAGGTGCGCCCGCGCTTCGGCGTCATGCGCGGCCGCGAATTCCTGATGAAGGACGCCTATTCCTTCGATCTCGACCGGGAAGGCGCGCAGCATTCCTACCGCCAGATGTTCCTCGCCTATCTGCGGACCTTCCAGCGCATGGGCCTGACCGCCGTGCCGATGCGCGCCGAGGCGGGGCCGATCGGCGGCAACCTCTCGCACGAGTTCATCATCCTCGCCGAGACCGGCGAGAGCGCGGTGTTCTACGACGCCGCCTACGAGGAAACCGACTGGGCGGGCAGCGATGTCTCCTTCGACGACATCGCGGGGCTCAAGGCCTTCTTCGAGCGCGTCACTGCGAGCTACGCCGCCACCGACGAGATGCACGACGCGGCCGCCTGGGCCGCGGTGCCGCAACCCCGCCGCCGCGAGGGCCGCGGCATCGAGGTCGGCCACATCTTCTACTTCGGCACGAAGTATTCCGCCGCGATGGGCCTCGCGGTCGCCGGCCAGGACGGCGCGCCGGTCACGCCCGAGATGGGCTCCTACGGCATCGGCGTCTCCCGCCTGGTCGGCGCGCTGATCGAGGCGAACCACGACGAGGCCGGCATCAAGTGGCCCGACGCGGTCGCGCCGTGGTCCGCCGCCATCCTCAACCTGCGCCCCGGCGATGGCGCGACCGACGCGCTGTGCGAGGCGCTGTACGCCCGCCTCGACGCCGACGCGGTGTATGACGACCGCCCAGCCCGCGCGGGCGAGAAGTTCGCCGATGCCGACCTGATGGGCTTCCCCTGGCAGGCCATCATCGGCCCGCGCGGCGCGGCCGCCGGCCGCGTCGAACTCAAGCGCCGCGCGAGCGGCGAACGCGCCGAGGTCTCGATCGAGGACGCGGTGGCGAAGATCCGCGGAGCCTGAGCGCGGCGGATGTTCGACGCCTTCGAGCGCGCCGTCGCCTTCCGCTACCTGCGCGCGCGCAAGGGCGAACGCTTCGTCTCGATCACCGCGGCCTTCTCGCTGCTCGGCATCACCCTCGGCGTGGCCGCGCTCATCATCGTCACCAGCGTGATGAACGGCTTCCGCGCCGACCTGATGAACCGGATCATCGGGCTCAACGGCCACCTGACCGTGCAGCCCGAGCGCGGCCGCGTGCTGGCCGACCACGAAGCCCTCCTCGCGCGCCTCGCCGCGCTTCCCGGCGTCGCCCAGGCCGCGCCGGTGGTGGACGGGCAGGTGCTGCTCTCGGCGCCGGGCGGCGGGACAGGGGCGGCGATGCTGCGCGGCCTGCCGCCCGAGGCACTCGCCGCGCGGGCGGTCATCCAGAGCGGCATCCGCCTCGGCAGCCTCGATGCCTTCGGCGGGCCGGACAGCGTCATCGTCGGCGCGCGGCTTGCCGCCAGGCTGCGCCTGCAGCCGGGCGACACGCTCACCCTGCTGCTGCCCCAGGCGCGCGGCGGCGACTTCACCGCAGCCCCGCGACAGCGATCGCTCCGCGTCGCCGCCACCTTCGATGTCGGCATGCCGGAATACGACGGCCGCTTCGTCTTCGTCCCGCTCGCCACCGCGCAGGCGCTGTTCGGGCTCGAGGGCGCGGTGAACCAGGTCGAACTGCTGGTGGACGACCCCGCCCGCGTCGCGCAGGTCACCGCGGCGGTGCGCGGCGTCGTCGCCGGCAGCCCGCTGCGCGTGGTGGACTGGCGGGGCGCCAACAGCAGCATCTACGCCGCCGTGGTGATCGAGCGGAACGTGATGTTCCTCATCCTCACCCTCATCGTCCTGGTCGCGGCCTTCAACATCGTCTCCTCTCTGACGATGCTGGTGAAGGACAAGGCGCGCGACATCGCCATCCTGCGGACCATGGGCGCGCGGCGCGGGGCGATCCTGCGGATCTTCCTGCTGTGCGGCGCGACGGTGGGCTGCGGCGGCACGCTGGTGGGCTTCATCCTCGGCCTGGGCATCGCGACGAACTTCCCGACGCTGCGCGGCTGGCTCGCCAGCCTCGATGCGGTGATGCCGCTCAGCCCCGAGATCCGCTTCCTGATGCAACTGCCCTCGGTGGTGGAGCCACGCGACGTGATGGCGATCCTCGGCATGGGCCTCGGGCTGTCGCTGCTCGCGACCCTCTATCCTTCCTGGCGTGCGGCGCGGGTTGACCCGGTCGAGGGCCTGCGCCGTGGCTGAGCCCGGCATCTTCGGCGCCTTCGAGCGCGCCGTCGCCGCGCGCTACCTGCGCGCGGGGCGGGGCGAGCGCGCCGTCTCGCTCATCGCCGCCTTCTCGCTGGCCGGCATCGCGCTCGGCGTGGGCACGCTCATCGTCGTGCTCGCGGTGATGGGCGGCTTCCGGCAGGAGATGCAGGCGCGCATCCTCGGCCTCAACGGGCATCTCGGCGTCGTCTCGGGCGAGGGGCCGATGCGCGACTATGCCGCGGCCGCCGCGCGCATCCGCGCGCTGCCGATGGTCGCGAAGACGGTTCCCACGCTCGAAGGCCAGGTGCTGCTCACCACCGATGCCGGCGCCTCGGCCGGCGGCCTGGTGCGCGGCATCGCGCCGGAGGATCTGCGCGCCAGGCCGATCATCGCCGGGACCATCCGCTCCGGCAGCCTTTCGGCGTTCGAGGGCGAGGACGCCATCGCCATCGGCACGGTGCTCGCCCGGCGCCTCGATGTCGGCGTGGGTGACCGCGTCACGGTGGTCTCGCCCGAAGGTCGCGTGACCGTCTTCGGCACCGTGCCGCGCCTGCGCGCCTATCGCGTCGCCGCCATCTTCGAGGTCGGGATGCAGGATTATGACGGCGGCTTCGTCTTCATGCCGCTGCCCGCCGCCCAGATCTTCTTCCGCCAGCCCGGCGCGGTGAGCCAGATCGAAGTTCACCTGCGCGACCCCGACGCCTCCGTCGCGGCCGCGGACGCGATCCGCGCGGCGCTGGCCGATCGCCGCATCGCGCTGCTCGACTGGCAGGATGCCAACAGCGGCTTTTTCCAGATCGTGCAGGTGCAGCGGAACGTGATGTTCCTCATCCTGACGCTGATCATCCTCGTGGCCGCCTTCAACATCATCTCCTCGCTGATCATGCTGGTGAAAGACAAGGGGCGCGACATCGCCATCCTGCGGACCATGGGGGCGGGCAGGGGGGCGGTGATGCGCATCTTCCTGCTGTGCGGCGCGGCGATCGGCGGGCTCGGCACCCTGGTCGGCCTCGGCCTCGGCCTGCTGTTCTGCGCGAACATCGAGACGATCCGCCAGGCGTTGATGCGCGTGACCGGCACCACCGTCTTCGACCCCGAGATCTACTTCCTCACCCGCATCCCCGCGGTGGTGGATCCCTGGGAAGTGGCGCAGGTCGCGGCCCTCGGCCTCGGCCTGTCGCTCGTGGCGACGCTGTATCCTTCCTGGCGCGCGGCGCGCCTCGATCCCGTGGAGGCCCTGCGCGATGAGTGAACCGCCGCTGCGCCTCGCCGGCGTCGAGCGCCGCTTCCGCAGCGGCGCGGGCGAACTGCCCGTGCTGCGCGGCGCCGACCTCAGCCTCGCCGCCGGGGAGATCGTCGCGCTCGTGGCGCCCTCCGGCACCGGCAAGTCCACGCTGCTGCACCTCGCGGGCCTGCTCGAACGCCCCGATGGCGGGGAGGTGTTCGTCGAAGGCCGCGCCGCCGGGACGCTCGCCGACGATGCCCGCACCGCGATCCGCCGCGCGACCATCGGCTTCGTCTATCAGTTCCATCACCTGCTGCCGGAATTCACGGCCGAGGAGAACATCGCCCTGCCGCAGATGGCTGCCGGCGTGGCGCGCGGCGCGGCCAGGACGCGCGCGCGGGAACTGCTGGCCGCCTTCGGCCTCACGGGGCGCGAGAGCCACCGGCCCGGCAGGCTCTCGGGCGGCGAGCAGCAGCGCGTGGCCATCGCCCGCGCGCTCGCCAACCGTCCGCGCATCCTGCTCGCCGACGAACCGACCGGCAACCTCGATGTCGGCACTTCCGACCGCGTCTTCGCGGAACTGCTCGACCAGGTGCGCCAGCACGGCGTCGCCGCGCTGGTGGCGACGCACAACCCCGAACTCGCGCGGCGGATGGACCGCATCGTGACGCTGCGCGATGGCCGGGTGGTCGCGGCCTGAGCGGACACGTTCCGTCCTCGGCGCCGCTGCTCTAGCATTACAGTTGCGCTTTCCGATGATGAGCTGCTTGAGCGGCGGCTTGGTGTGCACGCCTCCAGAGTGACCACGCGACGAGGTGTGCGGGTTGAATGCGTCGTCTGGCG
>Ga0207951_100700_pt1 | contig 15005 bp, 11 predicted proteins | sample Subbio12Aug_8Bad_FD_184830 | JGI IMG/M metagenome (GOLD analysis project Ga0207951, IMG submission 184830) | Serpentinite rock and fluid subsurface biosphere microbial communities from McLaughlin Reserve, California, USA - CR12Aug_8Bad (SPAdes) | ecosystem: Environmental > Terrestrial > Deep... | reverse complement strand
GACGCCCGCCGCGCCGGCGCTGAACAGGCCGAGAAGGCCGCGGCGGTGCAGGGTCATCGGAAGCCCCTAGTAACGCAGGCTGAGGGTGACGCCGTAGGTCCGAGGCTCCCCGGCGATGAAGGTCGGCAGGCCGAGACCGTCGCCGGTGTTGCCCGCATCCTTGATGTATTCCTCGTCCAGAAGGTTGTCGCCGAACACCTCCACACCCCAGCTGGCGTCAGACGGGGCGTACCGGATCCGCAGGTTGAGCAGGCCGTAGGCTTCCTGCAGCTCGTCGACCATGGTGTCGGGGACGAAATTGCCGGTCTGGAGATCGGTGCGGTCGTTGTCGTTGTCGAAGTAGGTCAGCGACTGCCAGCTGTAAGTCGGCTGGACCTCGACCTCGCCCCCGAACACGGCGGTACGCCAGGTCAGGCCGACAGAGCCGCGGTGATCCGGCGACAGGCGGAAGCGGTTGCCGTCGAAGATGCCGGCTTCGAACCGCGAGTGGTTGTAAGCATAGGTCGCGAACAGATCGACGCTGTCCGAGGCGCTGAAGAAGGCCTGGCCTTCGAAGCCGTAGGACGAGGCCTCCCCGGCATTGGTGGTGATGAACTGGGTGCCGACCTGAACCGTCGCCTGGAAGTTGGTGTAGTCGTAGAAATAGGCCGCACCGTCCAGCCGAAGGGCGCCGCCCATCATCGCCGTCTTGGCCCCGACCTCATAGCTGTCGACCTGTTCCGCGTCGACGAAGGTGAAGCCGGGCGCGCCGAAGGGCGACGAGGGCGGGCGGGGCGCCAGCACGGCCGGGCGGCGACCGCGGGCGTAGTTGGCGTAGATGTTGGTGTCATCGGTGACGGCGTAGCGGGCCGTGGCGCGCCAGGTCAGGCCGTCGTCCTCAAGGTCTTGGCTGATGACGTCGCCATTGCCGGCGGTCGGCTGGAAGGTCAGGCCGAACAGGGGGAAGGCGGCGCTGACCGGGGCGTTCGCGGCCCCCGGCTGGGCCAGCTGGAAGACGAGGCCGTTGGCGAAGGCGCCGAGGGCGGCGGCCTGGGCCAGGGCGGCGGGCGTGCCCTGGGCGATCAGGCCGGCGATCTGGCCCTGCACCTGCTGGACGGCGAGCAGTCCGCCGAGGATCGAACGGCCGTTCAGGGCGGCGGTTGAAATGCCGCTGGTCTTGTCATCCTGCGTCCAGCGCACGCCGAGGGCGAACTCCAGCCGGTCGGTGGGGCGCCAGGTCACGTCGCCGAACAGGTCCCAGGATTCCAGTTCGCTTGAGTTGGTGCCGGTCTCGATGTGCGACGATTTCAGATTGTTGCGGATGCCCGGAATAAGGGGGGCGGGGATGCCGAACGCTCCAAGGATCGGGTCGAGGACGGCCGGGCTGGAGAAGGCGGCCAGCGGCAGGGCCGTCGTGCCGACAGCGAAGGGATTGCCGTCCAGAACGCCGGCCAGCTGGGCCAGGGCGACGCGCTCGTTGAACTCGACCGGGGTGCGCTGGAAGCCCTTTTCCCGGAAATAGCCGCCGCCGATGAAGGCCGAGACGGGGCCGCCGTTGTCCCAGTTCAGGCGGAACTCCTGGCTGAACTGATCGCCCTGGGCGTCTTCTGCGGCGAGCAGGAGGGGCAGGGAGATGCCGTCCGGATCGAAGACCTCCAGCGATTCGAACTCACGCCAGGCGGTCGTCGAGGTCAGGGTCAGGCTGCCGGAAAGATCGAACCGGCCGATGCCGGTGATCCCCTGTACGGTCCGGTCGAGGCCGAGGGCCTTGCCACCCTCGAGCGCGCCGGAGGGCGTCAGCGCCGCGCCTTCCCAGGGTTCGCGGCCGCCGAGAATCGCTCCCGTGGTCGGATTGGCAGGCGAATAGGCCATCGCCTTGAACGAGGTGCCGGGGGCGTCGTCCCGCTGGTGATTGACGATCACATCATAGCGGAACGAGTCGGTCGGCTGGTAGGCGAGGCTGAGGCGATAGGCGTAGGTCTGGAAGCCGTTGTAGTCCTCGCCGCCCAGCAGGTTCTCCGTATAGCCGTCCCGCGACTTCATGCGGGCCGCAAAGCGCAGGGCGAGCAAGTCGTTGATGGGAGCGTTCACCATGACCTCGGCCATGGCGTAGTCGAAATTGCCGAAGGCGAGACGACCGGCGGCGTCGACGCCGTCGAGGTCGGCCTTGTTCTGGATCACGTTGATTGCGCCGATCAGGGCTCCGCGGCCGTACAGGGTCGATTGCGGGCCCTTGGCGATCTCGACGCGCTCGATGTCGAACAGTTCGACATAGGAGCCGCGCGACTTCGAGATCGAGACGCCGTCCTGATAGACCGAGACGCGGGGTTCGTTGGTGGCCTCGCCGGAGTCCGAGGTGATGCCGCGCATCACAAAGCCGGGGTTGTTGGGCGACTGGTTCTGCACCAGCAAGCCGGGCGTGAAGGCCGACAGCTCCTCGAAATCCTGGACGCCGAGGTTTTCGAGCGCCTCGCCGCTGTAGGCGGTGAGGGCGAAGGGCACCTCGGTCGCGCTTTGCTCGCGCAACTGGGCGGTGACGATGACCTCGTCCAGCTGGCTGGGTTCGACGGCCTGGGCGGCCACGCTCCCGGCCATGCCCCAGACCAGACCCAGCGCGCTGGCGCCGAGCAGAACGGAAGAACGTTGAACGCGATGAATCATGGCAGCCCCCTGCGATTGCATGGAGCGGCGTAGCGTCCGTTCATGCCGCAACGGCGACACAGCGGCGACCGCACAGTGAAGCTGCTGCGTCGAAATTGTTGTGAGCCGTCCGTACGCCAATGATCATCGACGGGGGTAAGGTCAGGATCGGAACAACCGGGGACGGCGCCGGCCAATCAGCGGTGAACCTTTGCTGCGTCGCCACATTCCTGTTGCGCCAGCGCCGTTTGTCGGGCCACGCTGCAGGATTGTAGCAGCGGGAGCAGTATGGCCTTCGACGAAATGTCCGGTAACGGCGGCGAGGTGCGCGAAAGCTATCGCGGGCTTGCCCGCTGGCTGGCGGAGGCCCCGGAGGGTTTGCTGCAGGCGCGCTCGCGTCAGGCCGAGCTGTTCTTCCGTCGCATGGGCATCACCTTCGCTGTCTATGGCGACGCGGAGTCCAGCGAGCGCCTGATCCCGTTCGACGTCGTGCCCCGTATCATCGGCGCGGCTGAATGGGCCGGGCTGGAGGCGGGTCTGGTCCAGCGGGTCCGGGCGATCAATCTGTTCCTCGCCGACATCTACGGCCCCCAGGAGTCCCTCAAGGCCGGGATTGTGCCCACCGAGCTGATCCTGACCAATCCGCACTATGTGCCCGAGATGCAGGGGCGGCGGCCGCCGCGCGGGGTCTGGGTGCAGATCGCCGGGGTCGATCTGGTGCGCACCGGCGAGGACGGCTTCTACGTGCTGGAAGACAACTGCCGGACGCCGTCGGGGGTCTCCTACATGCTGGAGAACCGCGAGATGATGATGCGGCTCTTTCCCGACCTGTTCGCCGATTATCCGGTGCGGCCGGTCGAGACCTATACCGACATGTTGCTGTCGTCGCTCCGGGCCTGTGCGCCCGAGACGGCGGGCGCCGACCCGACCATCGTGGTGTTGACGCCCGGGCCGTTCAACTCGGCCTATTACGAACACTCATTCCTGGCCGACAAACTGGGGGTCGAGCTGGTCGAGGGCCGCGACCTGTTCGTGGACGACGGCCGCGTCTACATGCGCACCACCCAGGGGCGGCAGCAGGTTGACGTGGTCTATCGCCGGATCGACGACGACTTCCTTGATCCCCTGACCTTCCGGCCTGACTCGGCTCTGGGCGTGCCGGGGCTGATGACCGCCTATCAGGAGGGCAAGGTGACCCTCGCCAATGCGGTGGGCACGGGCGTGGCCGACGACAAGGCGGTCTATACCTATATGCCCGAGATCATTCGCTTCTTCACCGGCGAGGAGCCGATCCTGAAGAATGTGCCGACCTGGCGCTGCCGCGAGCCGGAGGCGCTGAAGGAGGTGCTGTCCAAACTGGACCAGCTGGTGGTCAAGGAGGTCGGCGGCTCGGGCGGTTATGGCATGCTGGTGGGGCCCGCCTCGACCAAGGCCGAGATCGAGGCCTTCCGCAAGAAGCTCATCAACGACCCCGACGACTTCATCGCCCAGCCGACGCTGGACCTGTCGACCGCGCCGACGCTGGACAAGGGCGAACTGCACGGGCGGCACGTCGACCTGCGGCCGTTCGTCCTGACCAGTCCCGACGGCGTCAAGGTCGCTCCCGGCGGCCTGACCCGGGTGGCGCTCAAGCCGGGCTCGCTGGTGGTCAATTCCAGCCAGGGCGGCGGCACCAAGGACACCTGGGTGCTGGATGTTTGATGTCATCAAACATCCGCTCATCCCGGCGAAAGCCGGGACCCAGCTCTTTCGAAGGAGCGTCGGCGGATGGGATCGCCGTCAGCCTGACACCGGCGGCGCCTATCACCCACAACACTGGGTCCCGGCTTTCGCCGGGATGAGCGGGTTCTAGTATGCTCTCGAGAACCGCAGACAGCCTGTACTGGACCGGCCGCTATATCGAGCGGGCGGATTTTCTCGCCCGCATCCTCGAGGCCACGCTCAGGCTGGCCGCCATCCCCACGCGCGGGGATGGCGACGCCGAGACGGTCTGGGCCAGCGCCCTGGCCTCCGCCGGGGCGCCCAAGGCCCTGGGACGCTCGCCGACCGAGAAGTCGGTGCGCGAGTATCTGGCCTTTGCGCCGGACAACGCCTCCTCGATCACCGCCTGCATCACGCGAGCCCGGACCAACGCCCGGTCGGTGCGTACGGCCCTGACGGTCGAGCTGTGGGAGGCGATCAACGGAGCCTGGAACGGGCTGGAGGAACAGGGCCAGCCGACCCGGCGCGATGAGTTCGCGCAGTTTCTCGAATGGGTGAAGACCGTCACCCTGTCGGTCGAGGGCGCGACCAGCCGGACCATGTTGCGCAACGACGGCTATTATTTCCTGCGCCTCGGGGCGGCGATCGAGCGGGCCGACAACACCGCCCGGCTGCTGGACGTCAAATATCATCTGCTGCTGCCCGAGGGCGAAAGGGTCGGCGGCCAGCTCGACTATTTCCAGTGGACCACCCTGCTGCGCGAGGTCTCTGCCCTGACGGCCTACCGTTGGGTCTATCGCGACAGCGTCAAGCCCTGGCTGGTGGCCGATCTGCTGGTGCTGAACCGGCAGATGCCGCGGTCCCTGGCCAGCTGCCAGGCCTCCATCGTGCGCTATCTGGAGCGGCTGGCCAGCGATTACGGCCGGCGCGGTCCGGCCCAGCGGCTGGCGGCGGACCGGATGCGGGCCTTCGACAATTCGCGCATGGACGACATCTTCCAGTCGGGCCTGCATGAGTACATCCAGGCTTTCCTCGGCGAGAACGGCCGGCTGGGTCAGGCCATCCATGACCAGTATCTGAGCTGACCCGGTGCGCATCCAGATCGATTACGCGACCACCTATGCCTACGACCGGGCGGCGCGGTTCATTATCCAGACGCTGCGCCTCACCCCGCGGTCCAGCGAGGCGCAGCAGGTGCGCCGTTGGCAGGTCGAGACTGATATCGACGCGAGGCTGCGCCAGTCGCAGGACGCCTTCGGCAACATCGTCCATACCCTCTATACCGAGCAGCCGACACAGAGCCTGACGGTGCGGGTGTCGGGCGAGGTGGTGACGTCCGAGACGGCCGGCGTTGTCCCGGCGGCGCAGGAGACCCTGCCGCCGATGGTGTTCCTGCGAGACACGGCCCTGACGCGGCGCGACAAGCTGATCTCCGTCTTCGCCTCGGAGTTCTCGGCCCATCCGCCGCTGGAGCGGCTGCATCGGCTGATGGCGGGCATCCACGGTTCGGTGGGCTTCGAGGTCGGGGTGACCACGCCGACCCATACGGCCGCCGAGGTTCTGGCCCTTGGCCGGGGCGTCTGTCAGGACCATGCCCATGTCTTCATCGCCTGCGCCCGGCAGATGGGGATGCCGGCGCGTTATGTCTCCGGCCATCTGCTGCGCCGTGACGGCCAGGATGACCAGGAAGCGGCCCATGCCTGGGCCGAGGCCTGGATCGAGGATCTCGGCTGGGTCGGCTTCGATCCCGCCAACGGCATCTGTTCGACCGACCGCTATGTGCGGGTCGCGACCGGGCTCGACTATCTGGGCGCCGCCCCCGTGCGCGGGGCCAGCTACGGCGGCGGTGGCGAGCGGCTGGCCGTCCGGCTCAACGTGCGTGATGCCGACATGCAACAGGGTCAGCAACAGGCGTGACGACGGCCCGATCGAGGCGCCCCCGTTAACAGAATCTGCTAGCGTCGGCCCATGGACGTTTGTCGAGGACGGCTTATCGCATGACCTATTGTGTGGGCATGCTGGTCGAGGAGGGGTTGGCGATGATCGCCGACACCCGGACCAATGCGGGCGTCGACAATATTTCCTCCTATCGCAAGCTGCACGTCGTCGACCGGCCGGGCGAGCGGGTGCTGGGGGTCTGCACGGCCGGCAATCTGTCGGTGACCCAGACGGCCCTGGCCATGGCCCGCGAGGGCGTCCACCTCAGCGTCGGCGAGGCGCCCGAGACCCTGGAGACCGCGGGCAGCCTGTTCCGTTGCGCCCAGCTGCTGGGCCACGCCCTGCGCGAGACGCGGCTCTCGATCGCGCCTGCCATGGAGGCCGACAGCCTCAACACCTCTGCGTCTATGCTGCTGGGCGGCCAGGTCGCGGGCGGGGAGATGGGGCTTTATCTGATCTACAGCCAGGGCAATTTCATCGAGTGCGGGCGGGACACGCCCTACCTCCAGATCGGCGAGCTCAAATACGGCAAGCCGATCCTCGAGAGCGGCCTGGCCTGGGACACGCCGCTGGCCGAGGCGGTCAAGCTGGGGCTGATCTCCTTCTCGACCACGATGCGCAGCAATGTCGGCGTCGGCGCGCCCTTCGACATGCTGACTCTCCGGCGTGACTTCCTCAGCGGCAAACAGCGGCGCATCGAGGAAGACGACCCCTATTTCACCGACCTGCACGAACAGTGGACGCGGGCCCAGGCCCATGCGCGCCGCCAGATGCCCGCGCCGCCATGGATGCGGGGCGGACCGATGCTGGCGGCCAGCCGCAACTGAGCGGGGGGGGCGGCCAAGAGGCTGCGACGGCGCGACAGGCGGTTGTGAGAAGCGCGCTTTTCCGAACCAGCGCACCCCCGGGGCTTGATCAGGATCAACGTCACCGGCTCCGTGGCGTGGGACAGGCTTTTGTCTGTCTGAACGACCGTTGGAGAGCCGATGCGCGATATCCTGCTGCAGATCGACACCTATCCGGAGGCGACTCCGGCGCAGGCGATCGACCAGGCGGTGCGGTTCACCGCCGCGCTGGACGGCGTTCTGTCGGCCCTCGCGGTCGAGGTCGATATCCGCGCGCCCCGGAACCGCCTCGCCGACCATCTGATCGGCCTGACCCAGCTGGCGGAGGAGGAGGAGCGCAAGAGCCGCCGTGCCTGCGCGGCGTCGCTTGAAGTCTTTTCCACCGTCGCCGGGAAGGCCGGGGTTCTCGGCGACGCCTTCCACGGCAAGGCCGGTCTCTACGGCGTCGGGAAATATGTCGCCGAGCGGGCACGGACACGGGATCTTTGCATCATTCCCGTCGTCGATCGCCTCGATGGCCAGCGGGCCGTGGTCGAGGCGGTGGTCTTCGGTTCCGGCCGACCTGTCCTGACCTTCCGCCCGGGGATTGCGGACCTGTCCGGCGACGGCCCCGGCTCGATCGTCCTGGCCTGGGACGGCACCCGCACCGCGGCGCGCGCCATGGCCGACGCCCTGCCCGTTCTGCGCAGGGCGCGCGAGGTTCGGGTGCTGACCGTGACCAATGAGAAGCCCTCGGCCCATTCCGGCCAGGGCAAGGACGCCGTGCGTCATCTTGAGGCCCATGGCGTGAACGCCCTTGTCGACGAGGTCGATGCCGGCGGACGACGCATCGGCCAGGTGCTGGAGGCCTATCTGGCGCAACACCGGTCAGACCTTCTCGTCATGGGCGCCTATGGCCGGTCGCGGGCGAGAGAGTTCATTCTCGGCGGTGCGACCGAACACATGCTGCATGATCACAAGACGCCGCTGCTGCTGTCGCACTAGGACCGCAAACCATCAGCGCCCTCGTTGGCTGATGGGGACGATGGTGGGTGATGTAGGGTCGTCGTCGCGTAGCGTTCCGATGCCCGCCCCGCGGCAAACCACGGAAGCGCAGTTGTCTTCGGGAGAAATGTGGGTGTAATCTTTGGGTGTAATCGGGATACCCACTTTGGCTCGACAAACTTATCGAAAGGCCGACGGACTGAGTCAGCGCGGGTCTGTCTGGTACCTGAAGATGAAGGTGCCTACCGACGTTCAGGCGGTGATTGGCAAGAAGGTTCTGAGTCACAATTTGAAGACTGCGAACCTCCGCCACGCCCAAGTCGAGGGGGCAAGAGTGCGGGCCGAATGGTGGGCCTTGATCGACGCGGCGAGGAGCGGCCCTTCAACTGATGACATCCGGCGTATCGTGGCCAACTGGAAATCCGGTCAGGATCGTGCGCGGCATCTTCGGTCAGATCGCCGGTCGATCTTGCTGAGCCATGGCATTGATCCGGCAGATACCGACGAACACGATGGTGCAGTCGAAGCACTGACCCGATCTATGTACTTCGCGGTCAGGGGCGATGACGCGCCCCACAGCCTGACCGCCGCCCTCAGGGCCTCTGGTTTGGAGGACACGCCCGAAGCGCGCCGGATATTGGGCAAGGCGCTTCTGGAAATCGAATATGCCAAGCGCCTCAACGGCGAGGCCCATGCGGCTGCGATAAGGGCCGTAGGCTTCGAGACTAAGGCATTCGGTGCCTCGGGGTCAGGGGCGGCCTTGTGCCGACCGGGACTCGGCTTTCGGCGCTGTTCACGGACTTCAGCCGCTACAATCCAGCGAATGCAAAAGAGACCGGAAAGCGCAAAGGCTATCTGAAGCGCCTGACCGAGTTTCTGGGTGAGGATGCGGACATCGGCACCATCACCGTGAGACAGATCGGTGACTTTTGGCTCGCCCTGAAACGCCTCCCTGCGCAACGGCGATCCAAAGAACTGGCGAGTTTGACTTTCAACGAACTGGTGGAGTTGGGGCTGCCGCCTATCGGCGACCAAGCAATGTTCCAGTGGCTGTTGTTTTTCAAACGAATGTTTGAACACGCGGTCCAGTTCGAGATGATCTCCGCGAACCCGTTCAGAAACATCAAGCTGAAGCTGGATAAGAGCGAGCTTGCTGGTGAGGCTTATGCGCCCGCTGAGATCGAGAAGCTGTTTAAGTCACCGCTCAACGCCTGCGCCGTACTTCCGTCCGATGCTGCCGGATACGTGGGCCGTTATTAGATCGCTGATCTCTTCGGACATCTCCGCCGACCGCGCTGCATTTTTCCATGTATGACGAAGCTCGTGGATCGTTTTGTCCAACCCGATCTTTGCCCGGTGCCGAGTAAACCAGTTGGCGGCTCTCGCTGATGGATGAAGCTTGTGGCCGTGAAGGTCTGGAAACAGCCAAGGCCCAGCCTGAGCTTCCACGTATTCCAGAAATCCAAGCTCGATCAGGCGCGCGTGGAGCGGGATCAATCGTTTTGCAGCCTTAGTCTTCACACGATTTGGAGACTCGCCGCCAACAGGTCGCTTGGCCAAATCGAGGAACCAGCCGTCGCCCTTCTTCACGATCTCAGCTTTCGCGGCTGACGCCCATTCATTCAGGCGTGCGCCGGTCCACAAACTGAGGATCGGAAGCCAATACCGCCAATCCTTGGTCAGAGTGGGACCGGGGACGCATCGATCATAAGCGCCGTCATGGCCGGCAAAGACCCGTATCGACAGACAGCGCCCCATACTTCGCGGCGTTGGTCGCCAGTTCGTGCAGGGCCATCGACAGTGCCAGCGCCATCTTCGGGTTCAGCGCAACGTCCGGCCCGTCCAGCGCAAAGTTGGAATGCTCCGCCCTGTAGGCATCCATCTCCTCGAGGATGAGGGCCTCGAGCGAAACGCCCTCCCATCGGCTTTTGGTCAAAAGACTGTGTGCCCGTGACATCGACCGAATGCGCCGGTCGAGCCCCTGGGTGAAGTCTAAAAGGGAGCCGGCGCTTCGGCTTGTCTGCGAAACCATGGCCTGGATACTGGCCAGAGTGTTCTTCACCCGGTGGTCCAGTTCGAGCATCAGCAGCCGTTCCTGCTCCCAGGCCCGCTGCCGTTCGCGCGCCGCCGCATCGATCCGCCGGAGCACGATCTCGAGCAGCGACACCCGCAGGTCGAAGGCCGCGTCATTCTCGGAAGGCGACCAGGGCGTCGAGTGGCCGCTCACCGTTTCGGCCCAGGCTTCAAATGACTTGCGCGGCGTCAGCCGGTGTCCGTTCGGCCCGACCTCGACCGGCTTGTTCGGATCGCCGCCCCAACGCACCGTCTGGACCACCTCGGGCCGGAACCAGAGCACGAAGTCGCGGGGTTCACGCGACACCGACACCGCGAGCAAGCCCGAGGCGACGCCGGCATAGGCCTTGGCTGGCGGATATTCCTCGCCCAGCCGGTCAGTGACGTAGACGCCCTCGAAATCTTCCATCCGGTGGGTCAGCCAGTCGGTCAGGGCGCCGATCTGTTCGTCATCGGGGGTGTCACCCAGCGATGTGATCCCGCTGTTCACGCGGATCGAAACACCACCACGCGATTGCCCGACGCGCAGCGCCAGACCCTCCGCCGAAATATAGCCGAGCAACTGCTCCTGCTGTGCGACCAGACCGTTGGCATAGTCGTCTTCCTGTGCCAGCGCGTACATGATCGCCGACAACGCCCCGCGCGAGAGCAGCCGTGCCTCCAGCAGCTCTGAGCGCAACCGGGATTCGAGTTGCAATGAGAATATGGATCCAAACAATTCACACGCCGCACGAAGGTGGCGGGGCAGACGGCGCGGCGTGTAGTGATGACAGGCGATCAGGCCCCAAAGCTGTCCTTCGGAGACAATCGAGATCGACATCGAGGCGTCGACACCCATGTTGCGCAGGTATTCGCGGTGGATGGGCGAGACATCGCGCAGCGTCGCATGGCTCATGTCCAGCGCCACCCCGCTGCGCGGGTTGATCGGAGGCAGCAAGGCCGCCGGTGTGTAGTCGACTTCAGTAATCAGGCGGAGCCAGCTCGTCAGGTACAGCGCGCGCGCCTGTTTAGGGATGTCCGACGCGGGGTAATGAAGATCGAGAAAGGGACTGAGATCGTCGCGCCGCGCTTCGGCGAAGACCCATCCGCTATCGTCGGGCATGAAGCGATAGACCATAACCCGGTCGTAGCCCGCGACCGAGCGCACTTGCTCCGCTGCCAACTGACAATAGGCCTGCAGATCAGAGGCGTCGCCCAGCCCGTCGATCATCTGCTGGACGCAGGCGAGCGGGTCGACGACATGGCGATCGGCCAGGTCGGCGTCCTCGACCTCTATCACCAGAACCCCCCCGCTCAGGTGCACGCTGGCGTCGATCGGCCGATCCGTTACCGCCCGCATCACGGGGTCGAGCAGGTGGCGTGGACGGGAGAGACTCGAGTCGCGAAGCAGGCCCTCAAGACGCTCGACCTGTTCGGTCGTGAACAGGGCCGAGAGCGTCTGCCCGGCCAGCGCCGTCGCGTCGGCGCCCAGCAATCCGGCCGTATCGCCCGCAACCTGCTCGATCCGCATCGTCGCCGGGTCGACCGCCAGCATCGCGCCATGCGGCAGGATCGCTCCCGGAATATGGATCGCCTCGCGATCGCAATTGGTCAGGTCGATCGTACCTTCTGAACGCCGGCTCATACTCTTTCCATCCAGCGTTCATAGGCGGCGAACACAGCCGTCGCAGCCTTCGCCGCGCGAGCCCGTGAACCCGCGTCGGGCAGCTTCGCCTCTAGGTCGGCGGCGAAGGTCTTCCAGTCGTTAGCGCCCGTGCCTGTCAGAAAGCGCACCGGCAACGCGGGCTCGCCGCTGGCGCGGCCGGCTATGGCGCGCGCCATGACCTTGCCGCCCAGCGAAGCGCCCAGCAGGACGTAGCGCGCCCCGATCAGCTCGGCCGGGCCCTGCCCGATCGTCAGGCGCGCGCAGCAGGGGAGGTTGGCGACCGCGGACGCGCTCATGCCCAGATCGATCAGATCTTCGCAAAGGCTCCGGGTCGCCTCGCGACCGAGGCCGAGCTTTGGCTCCGCCACTGCGTAGAAACCGTAGGATCTTGCGAGCACGCGGCGGTAGTCGGCCCGCCCGATCGTGCCCGCCGCCAGCTGTGCGAGGTCGGGGTGGCCATGCAAGCGTTCGTGGATAGCCTGAGTGGATAACTTAAGCACCGCCCGGGCGGTGGCCTGACGCAACGCGCTTGGCTGAACGCGCGGTGACGCCAAGCTCCGCATGCGTGCGGTGCCGCCGGAGGCTGGTCCGTGTGTTTGAGCCGAGTTCACGGGCAGCCTTGGGACGCTACCGGTAGCACCCATTGTGCTTCTGCGTATTCGTCAAGGTTAAAGACCACAGTTTGGTGATCCCGCCTAAACAAAAACCCATCGAATTATCTGGCACAATCCCTTTTGGCAGGACGTAGATGTCACGTCATCACTGCGGCCCACGCGATTTGCAACCCTCGATGTACTGCTGAAGCTGACGTGTCCGGGGGATAGCTCAACGTACGCTGCCCCCCCCCATAGCCGACGTCGGAAAGGTCCGCTTTCGGGAAAACCAGCGAAGGCCCGCGGGCACGCCGGGTCTCACGGCGCCTCGCGGTCTGGCAACTCAGATCGAGAAGCTGACCCCGCAGCCGCAGCTGGACGCCGCGTTCGGGTTGCGCACTACGAACTGCGCCCCGGCGAGCTCATCGACGAAGGCGATCTCGGAGCCCTTGAGGAAGGGCAGGGAGACCGTATCGACGAGGGCGGCCTGGCCGGCGGCCTCGATGCGTAGATCCTCGGCGTCCGCGGCCTCGACCAGTTCAAACCGGTACTGGAAGCCGGAACAGCCGCCGCCGTCGACGGCGACCCGCAGCAGGACCGGATGGCCCTCGGCCGCGCCCAGCTCAGCCAGACGCCGGGCCGCGCTGTCGGACAGCGTCAGTCCGTGCCCGCCGGACGGCGATATCTCGAATGCGGGTGTGGATTGGACGCTGCTCACAGGGGACTATATGAGCCACGGACGGGCGATCGCAAAGGCCCCGAACTCCGAAAGAGCGGCTGACTGTGATTCCTGAACGCGCGCCCTATGCCGAATACCCCGAACACAGCCGCGGCCGGCTCACGCCCGAGCCGATCAGCCGGACGCGCAACGCCTATGCCCGCGACCGCGACCGGATAATTCACGCCACCGCCTTCCGCCGGCTGAAGGAAAAGACCCAGGTCTTTGTGGCGCATGAGGGCGACCACTATCGCACCCGCCTGACCCATTCGCTGGAGGTGGCGCAGATCGCGCGGTCGATCGCCCACGCCCTGCGGCTGGACACCGACCTGGCCGAGACGGTGGCGCTGGCGCACGACCTTGGGCATCCGCCGTTCGGCCACGCCGGCGAGGACGAGCTGCAGGCGCAGATGGCGCCCTGGGGCGGCTTCGACCACAACGTCCAGACCTTCCGGGTCGTGACCCGGCTGGAGCATCGCTATCCGCAGTTCGAGGGCCTGAACCTGAGCTGGGAGACGGTCGAGGGGGTGGTCAAGCACAACGGCCCGGTCTCGCACCGGCTGGACGAGCCCGCCTGGCGGGCCATCGCCGACTATGCGCCGGCGTGGGACCTGCGGCTCGGAACCTTCGCCTCGCTGGAGGCCCAGGCGGCGGCCATCGCGGACGACATCGCCTATAACAACCACGACGTCGACGACGGGGTGCAGGCCGGGCTGTTCACGCTCGACGACCTGGCCGACATCCCCCTGATCGGGCCGGTGCTGCACGGGGTGCGCCGGGATTGGCCCGACATCGACGAGCGGATGACCCGGATCGAGGCCGTGCGGCGCATGATCGGAGCCATGGTCGATGACGTCCTGGCCGAGACCGAGTCCCGGATCGAGGCGGACAATATCCGCTCGACCGAGGCGGTGCGCACCGCCCGGCGCACGCTGGTGGCGTTTTCGCCGGGGATGCTGGCCGATCTGGGGGTGCTGCGGTCGTTCCTGTTCGAGCGGATGTATCGCCACTACCGGGTCAACCGCACCCGCAGCCAGGCGAGGCGGCTGCTGGGCGAGATGTTCCAGCTGTTCATGGCCGAGCCCGCGACCCTGCCGCCGGAGTGGGCGGGCAAGGCGGGGGTCGCGGATGAGACGAAGCGGGCGCGGGCGGTCTGCGACTATATCGCCGGCATGACCGACCGCTACGCCATCGAGGAACACAGGAAACTGTTCAGCCTCGACCTGGCTCTGGATCTGTAGCCTGTCATCCCGGCCGAAGCGAAGCGGAGAGCCGGGACGCACCGCGCAATAAGGCCATTGCTTCCGGACAGCCCGCAGGGCTGAGCCGGAAGAAGGGCTGCCTCAGCACTGTTGTTTGACAGGGCCACTACCGGCGTGACCGCGACCTGTCTCCCGGCTCAGCCCAAGAGGGCTGTCCGGGAGGTCGGAAAAGGGTTGCGTCAACCGTCCCCGATCTCCGCTTCGCTCCGTCGGGGATGACAAGGCGGGGAGATCATTCTCCGGCCTGAAAAAGGACTCGGACCGGGATAGAGTGTCTCTTCCGCGCGCCGATTCGCGCGGACCCGACGGAAGGCGCGGCCATGTCTCACGAAGATCCCTATCGTCCGAACGCCGGTCGCGACCCGGGTCACGACCGCGGCGCCTATACGCCGCCGACCGATGACGACCTGCCGTTCAACCGCGGCGGCTATGATCCACGCCGGAGCGGCGGCGGGGGCGGGGCCAAGGCGCCGCCCATGACCCTGATCATCTCGGGCGTGGTTCTGCTGCTGCTGATCATCGCCGTGGTGGTCTATTATCGCGCCGGGCCCCGCGCCTCGAACGACGCCCCGCCCGCCGTCGGCACGCCGGTCGGCGAGATGACGATCGAGGCGCCGCTGGAGGCCC
>Ga0207951_100698_pt1 | contig 15018 bp, 17 predicted proteins | sample Subbio12Aug_8Bad_FD_184830 | JGI IMG/M metagenome (GOLD analysis project Ga0207951, IMG submission 184830) | Serpentinite rock and fluid subsurface biosphere microbial communities from McLaughlin Reserve, California, USA - CR12Aug_8Bad (SPAdes) | ecosystem: Environmental > Terrestrial > Deep... | reverse complement strand
TTGCCAACCTGCTGGTTCTGGCTGGGTCACGCATCAGGGAATACTATGCTGATGAAAGAAGTGTGAAACTGGGCTCCCATCCCAAACACCTGGCCTCTGCCCTTTATAAACTGGTCTACGGTTCAGCGCAAAGTCGAAAAAGCGCCAGGGGAGAGGAAGAGCTCCACAGGGTTGAGGGTTTGAGGGCATTCTTTCTGAATGATGTGGGAAGGGCACATGACGAAATAGCAGATCTCCGAGCCATCGACTCGGACTTCTCAGGAACCATCGATCAAAATGAGCTTCTGGCCATAAGGTCTCAAAAGGTCAAACTCAAGGGGGCTGAGAAAGTTGCCGAACTCTTTACCACGCACCCCAACATGTTAAAGAGAATTAAAAGACTGGCCGCCATGGTGTGAGATGGTGAATAAAATACATTCCCCCAAACAAATCCTAAAATTAACACCCTTCCTTCTTTGTCTTTTGATTTTTAACCTGATCCTTTCCTTTGCCCATGCCGAAACTCACAGAGTTAAACGGGTCATCGATGGAGATACCCTGATGCTTTCCAACGGTCAAAAGGTCCGACTGATCGGGGTAGATACCCCGGAAACCAAACACCCCAAAAAATCTGTGCAACATTTCGGAAAAGAAGCCTATCTCTTTACGCAAAAGATGGTCGAAGGAAAAGAAGTTCGTCTCGAATATGACTGGCGGGAGAAAGATAAATATGGCCGCCCTTTGGCTTACGTTTACCTCATGGACGGAACTTTCCTGAATGCTGAGATCATAAAGCAGGGATACGGCTTTGCCTATACAAAGTTCCCTTTTAAGTATCTTGAAGAATTCAGGAGATATGAGAAGGAGGCAAGGGAGAATGGGAAAGGGTTGTGGAAGTGACGGAATTTGCAACTTTCTTCCTGAAGTCGTAATTTTAAAATCTCGCCACAAAATAGAATCTTTCAAGCAGTAATCGATACGAATGGAACATAATGGAGGTATGTGGTGCTTCTCATCCTCATAAATTGATCTACTTTCTTATCAGCAGCCATAATCCCCCTTCAGAGACGATTTCCACTTTTCCTTTCACATTGCTCATCGGGATACCTTGCCGTAACTGATCTTCATTTACTTCGATCTTACCGATCTTGAGGTTGAGATCGCGTGATCTCTTTCCGATTTTCTTAATCACAGTCTCAGGGGTGAACTTCCCGAACCCTCCACCGATAAATGCAATACCATCCCCCCTCAGAATCCGAAAGATCGCTGAAAAGTTGACCTCAAACAAAGAAGGAAAGAAAAAGGCTCCTCGAAAGATGGCCAGATCAATTCTATTTTCGTCTACCCCGCTTAAGGAAGGATCTGATTCAATGACCTCGATTTTGTCCTCAGCTTTCTGTTTCCTTGCTTCTTCACGGAAAAAATCGCCCATTCCTGGCGGAAAGGTTGCGATCAAAAAAGAGCTGCCTATCCCTTGTCTTAGCAAGGTAAAGATTAAACCACAAAAGGGACCTATTTCCAGAATATTTCCGTCTTGACGACCGTAGAGCTCATGGATGTGTCGCGCTAAATATGGATAAACCGGATCCCAGAGGCGATCAATCTCTTTAATAAGATCTAAATTTACAGATGTCATAAGATACCCCTTTTAGGTCCCCTAGTCACATCCTTTCTCTGTTTTGCTCTCAAAAACTTTCTTCGTTGTATTATAGAGAAGGCTCGGTGATCAGCCGAAGTACAGCCTGTTCTAATCGTTCCTGGAAGGTCTTCCCCTCATGGTTCATGATGGACCGAGCCAACAGGGAGAGAGTCTCCTGCTCCCTTTTGGAAAGCCATGCGTAGGCTTCATTCCAATGATTTCTGAGGGCTTGAGCCTCTTCAATTCCGGCGGAAATCAATGCCTCGATAGGAAGAAGTGTTTTAAGGAAAGCCGCAAAAGCTATTTTCCTCAGGGGAGGAAAGCCTTGAACGACCTCCCAGATACGGTGCTCCTCTTCGGTATCGGAAATGATGTGCTTGAGAAGGACCTGCTGGCTGAAACCAAGGCCTTTTTTGGCAAGCCACTGCATCACTTCCCGATCTTTAATGGCCACTGAGAGGAGGTAGACACTTTGTTGAAGAAGGGATAGATTAAAACCACAGGAAAGTCCCGCCTCCTGAAGCCTGCTTGAGAAACGAAAGGTGTAGAATTCCAGGGTGCCGTGGTGTAAGGCATGGCCGATCTCGTGGTGAATAACACCCTGAATGATCACGCTAGGGATTCCTATCAGCCTTTCTTCGCAAACATGGATCCTCGGATAACCTCTCCATGCGTCATGGGTGGCCAAGAAATCCGTTTCTTCTCCCGTCACAATGCCGAGTTCCTTCTTTTCTCTCTGACAGAAGGCTTGAAATTCCTTCATCGTCTTCCAAATCGTTATGCACAGAAGAGGAGGCGGAGATGGAAACTCTGCCATTTCCAGAACCTCATTGGCCCACAATCGAACCTGGGTCAAGAAGCTCTCGTCTATCTCCTCGTGGGCTACCATTTGAATCTGCGTGCCCATTCGACAACTCATCTCCTTTTATCCGGGATATGGGGGCCGATATGACCAAAGGGAGTCTGACAAAGAACGGTGGAGAGACCGGTTCCCCGAAGGAGATGGTAGATCTCTACCATCTCCTGATAGGAAGGTCTTTGAATCATGTTCCCTTCTATAAGACCTCTCCTAAATTCAGGCCGATAATCGAGGACACAAACCTGAAGATTTGGATCGATATTTGAAATCTCCTTTCCGATCCGCTCCACCTCCTCCATCGAAATTAGGTCACGGTTATATGGAATACCAACACCAAGAAAGAGTCGATCCTTATAATTTTCAGAGATATAACGAACAGCTTCCCACGAGGTTCTTAGATAAAGGGAGGCCTTCTTTCGATCTTCAATACCCGTAATACGACAATAAGTTTCAACATCGATGGCTTTGAGATCGATCCCTACATCCGTCATCCCTGCCTGAAAGAGTTCATCAACATATTCATTTGTAAGGAATGTACCATTGGTATCCACATGAAGCCTCGCCTCTTTATCAGGATTTAGCTTTCTGAGGATGTTCAGGAATTGGATGAGCCATGGGCGATTGAGTGTCGATTCCCCTCCAGAGATCGCCATTCTATCAACTTCTTCCCTCTTCCTCGCCCGGGTAAGAGAGATGGCTGCTTCTTCAGGAGTGAGGTAAACCCCCTTTCCACAGTAGGTAGTGGTCCAGTTTTGGCACTGAGGACATCGGAGATTACATCCAGCCGAAAAACAGGCCACCTCAATATTTCTTCCGGAGGCCTTCAGATTCCATGGTGTCCCTACTCCCCCAACTGGATGCCCTTGAAATCCATGAACGATTCGAAGGGGTGAAATAGGATGGGAAAATTCTTTTTGAATCTTCATCCCTTCTTGGACCTGAGTCACACAGATGGGAAGGAATACCCCATCCACCTCCATTGCACAACTCATACATCCGCCCACTCCACAGGGAACAAAGATTCCATCCCCTTTGGGAAAGGGAGAGATTGGAAAGCCGGAAAGCTGAAGGGCTTCCTTAATAGGGATTCCTGATGTAACCTGAAGAGGCTTGTCATCGAAGTAAATGGTGATGGTTTCCCATGAGGGTCTTTCTTCCATTTTTACAGCGTCATAAGGGCATGAGACATGGCACGCTTGACAGCCGATGCAAGACTCATACCGGCAAATCCACTTTCTACAATATTGGCAATCTTGACAGAGATTGGGATCTCTTTTTGAAATCCAAGGGGCCATAGCTGAAGATAATTTTATCACCCATTTGAGATGAAGTCATCTCTCGTTATATAATGTTTATCGTCAAGGCATTCTGCAACGAATGGGCTGGAGAGATTGCAGTACGTTTATTTAAGTTTATGGTTTCTGAATTATCTATGCCTCATCACTCTTTTACCAGTGAATTAAGCCACATGGTTTTAGAGTTGTATTCTGAAATGGATAGACAAACGGCCGAATTCCGAAATGCAACTGGACTACGCTGTCTTCCCAGTTGTGGGCAATGTTGTGAATCTGCTCCGCCTGAAGCCACAGTGATCGAACTGCTTCCTGCGGCAGAGGAATTATTTTCTCGAGGAGAGGCCCAAACAATGGCTGGAACGCATTGCATCGGTTCGAGAGACTGAGAGATGCGTATTCTTCCATCCGGACCCTTTGATCCCAGGAAATGGTCATTGTCAGTTATACGTTTTTCGGCCATCGGTATGCCGTCTGTTTCCCTTCGCAGCGATGAAAAATGAACCCACTCCCTGGGCTAAAGCCCAGGGTTTCAGGCCTCTGGCATACCTGTCATGACCTTCGGCCATGCCAGACATGCCGGAAAGGCCTCCGCTTCGCTCCGAAAGGATGCCATTCATCCCCAGGCTTAAAAGCCTGGGGTTTTCTGCCATGGCTTATAAAAATGGAAAGCCAGAATTACTGACCTGCCGTCGCCAGAAAGAGCAGATACCTCTTCCTGTTAAAGGAGCACAGGAAGCAATTTCGGGAGGAATGGCTGTCCCAAGTTTCGATTACTTTTTCCTTAAGATGGTAGCCCTTGAACCATCGCTCGGAAGGCAGCGGGTACCTATCAACCGGGCTCTTCATCTCGCCTTGGAAAGATATGGGCTCACGGTTCAACTGATGGAAGCAAATGGTTAGAAAGCAGGCGCAACCTATTATAGGAAATCCGTAAATACTTTATCTCCTTACCCCCTGACTCAAATCTCGCTCATCACAACTTGAATCTTTTGCATTTCAGTCACCTATTGTCTTTTCAAGCTCCTTTGCAAATTCTGCATCGTAATAGGCCTTCATGCGATTTATCGTAGTCTCATAGATATCTATCTGCTCCTCCTCAAGATCTTTTCCAATCTTCGGATCGATCTCGTTCAGTTTTCTTGTCAGAATTTCCCTCTCTTCCTTTGGCATCACTTTTGAGTCTGTCATTGCTGCAGCCCTGGCGTAGATTCCCTCATCCAAAAGGTATTTCAATGCATTAAACGGAAGCTCATAATAATCTCCAAGGGCTCCAGTTCTCTGGGTGAAGCCCTCGGGTGTTGCTGCCTTTATAGAAACACGGACGTAAAGCTTGTTTGCAAACTTAGCCAATTGTTTCACATAGTCCCTATCGGAGCCGAAAATTATACCATTTGTTTCCAGAATGAAAAGAGGATACCTGGATTCCATTACCTCTACCAAGGCCGAAAGTAAGTGCTTCTTTCCAAGGGTAGGTTCACATCCGGAGAGTCTAAGCTTATTGACCTTGAGACCCCTAAATCTCTCCCATCCAGGAGAGGTTATGCCCCTTTCGGCTGCTTTAACAAGCTCTTGTGCAATCCTTTTGGGTGAGTAAAATTCACCGAATTTCTCAGGAAAATCCCTTGACCAATTGCCCCAGCAATAGATACAACGCAAACAGCACCCTACAGCATATCCAGTCGCTATACCCCGATAGACCGGTGCTGAATAGATATCTGTATATTTTCTCTCCAATCCTTCTGGACCCTCTCTGGTCACTAACCTTTCGGTATACTCTGCTAATTCTAAGGGATTGAAAGGCTTGAAACCTTGGGTCAGAAGGCGCTGATATTTCCTCATGTGATCTCCTAAAGTTATTTAAAGGTTAGCAATTGATCTTTTAAGAATGAAAGAAAGGAGGCAGCCTGGATTTCTTTATTTTGAAAAAGGCACACTCCAGTCTCATAAATTCCTTCTTATTTTTCCTCTACTTCAAAAGCTGAAGCTTCCCATCCTGTGGACGGCGAGCTTGAGCTGCATGTAAAGGTTCTTTTTGCGGTTGCATTAGTTATCACCCTAAGATGAATTAACGAAATAGGCTCTTTATTGCCTCAACATTTTCAGAAATATCCCTGATGATCAATATATTCGTCCTCTCATCTGCGATAACCGCCCCACGCGCACTTAGGAAACTCTTCACTACTGGAACCATATCTTTAGCTCTGGCGTACTTTAAGTGAATCATCTCCGTTCTAAGGTCTTCCATTTTTTCCTTTGCCCTTTTCGAAGCCAATAGGGTTTCCTCTTCTTTTCTGAGCCTCTCAAGAGGTGCAATCCGAATTACATTTCCAATCCTGACCATGCCCAGCGATTGAGATTGAAGAATTACTCCGAGGGCCTGGTCCCACGGGACTTCATTAAGTCTTATCGTAACCCTTCCTTTTACTTCATCTGCAAGAACGATGTTAAGCTGGGCAACCTCCGATATCAGCCCGAGGACATTTCCGATATCCGCATCCCTGAGGTCAAGAGATATTTTTTGATGAGTGGATTGCCTCGATGGTTGAGCGAGAGAGCATAGGCTTGAAAACAAGATAGATATACCGATCAAAAAAGGTATCCATACCTTAGAAAATTTCATCATTCCCTTCTTTTATTCATCCTGATTGTTTTAATGGAAGATACGAAAAGCCCATCCAAATAATAGAACTTTTCAACTTTTGGGGCTATTCGCTCAAGAACATCCTGAATATTGAAGTAACTGGTTCGATGCGCAGCTCCCAGAAATAGGACAGGTCGATTCGGTTCGGGTTGTTACACTTGTTGCACTGCTCACCCTCCCAGCCGGCAAGTTCCTTCAAGCTCTTGTGTTGATATATCTCTTTTAAATCCTGTTTGCGAATGAATCCAATAGGTCTATCCCATGCACGGCAGTCTATCACCTCTCCTTCAGGTCCGACCTGAAGAACCATTTTGGGGAAATGACACCGAAAGGGCTTCTTTCCATTTCTTATGCTCTCTAAATAAAGATAGGAATTGTTGATCCTGAATCCTTTCCTTTTCTTTCGGATTAAAGTCTCTGCAACAATGGCTTCTTCTTTCTTGCATGGCTTGAGATGGCTTTTGATCCCTTCCATCTTTCCGTTTCGTAAAAGATCAATCTCCATTGGGCATACATAGGAGGAAACCCCAAGCTCATGGGTAAGATTAATAAAATCTTCCATCGAATCTTTATTTTGATTTGTAAGGAGAAAGTTGAACATCACCTTTATCTCCGGATACCTTCTTCTTATCAATTGAACACCTCTTATTAATCTCTGAAAGAGCCCTTTTCTCCCCCTTATCTCATCATGCATCTCTGAAGGGTAGTCCAAGGAAACGATAAATGAGTCTGTATAAGGAGCAATTTCACTAAGGCGTTCTTCAAGAAACCATCCGTTCGTGGTCACCACATTCACAAGATCGATTTCCTTAGAAAACTTCAATATCTCAGGGATATCTTTTCGAAGCAGAGGTTCCCCTCCCCAGATGAAGTTCAAGAGAAATCCCAATTCTTTTGCGTCTGTATAAAACTTCTTAATTTCATCAGATGTTAAATCATCAGAGGAATTATTTCTCCATAGACAGGGTTCACAGCTACAATTACAATGTCCGGTGACAAGATGGCAGAGGATGAAAGGGCCTCTCCAATGGATTCGGCTTAGGATCATCCTCCCAACTATCTTCATTAGGTCACCAACCCTGTTCATCTTACCCATCAAATACTAATTTTATCATGAATCGAATTTCTTGCAAATCACTCAAGGGCAATTAAAGAGAAAGTAAAGAAGGAGACTCATAATTATGAGTCTCGGGTTGCATCAATAACTTCCTGAAGTCAACGACCCCGGTTTCTAACCAAGTATGCATGATTTGAATTGGTAATCATCAGTGTCCTTCTTGCGCGATTGGTGCTCAAAAGTACGAGGAGAATTTTCGCATATCTTGTGGTGGTTTTTTCTTGACGTACGACTCAATCAATTGTATATACAACCCATCCCGAAGCCAGTTCCCTAAGATCGGCAGAGGAGGTATATTGATGAAAAAGCAAGCTGTATCAGTAAGACTGAAGGTGATCTTTGTTTTCTGCCTTCTTATTACTTTAGTCATCGGAGGATGCAAGACTGACCCTGCAGCGGTTCCAAAAACCTCGGTTGAACCGGTATACAGCGTAGTGAGTCCTCTAGGTGATTCTACTGTGAAGATGATCACGATGGTTCCGCGCCTTAACACCCTGGCGGACAAGACGGTCTGCATGGTATGGAATCATGCTTTCAAAGCCGATATTACCCTTCCCGCGATTGGAGAAGCGCTGAAGAATCAGTATCCCGATATCAGGATCGTCCCTTACACGGAAATCGACGCCGCCATCCGGGCGGCGGGTGGCCAGATTTCTTCGCCCGAAGCAGGAACCCTGCAGACGGTGCTAAAGGAAAAAGGCTGCAACGCAGTGATAAGCGGAAACGGAGGGTGAGGCGTCTGCACTCCGCGCGCGGCGCGTGCGGTCATAGAAGGTGAAAAATTGGGTATTCCGGGTGTGGTTGTGACCGGTCCGGGATTTGAGAAGCAGGCGCGCGCTGTGGGAATTGATCAGGGCGTGCCCTCATTGCAGGTCGCCGTCTATCCGGGTCCATTTGATCTTCACTCGAACGCTCAACTTCAGGAAAACAGCAAAAAGGTCGTTGTCCCTCAAATTACACAAGCGCTGACCAAGCCTATACCCGCGACAGACAACGCTGGGAGAACAAAGGAAACTGTATTTACCGGTTCTATCGATGAAATCAATCGGTACTTCACCGATTGCAAGTGGAGTGATGGACTGGCCATTGTTCCGCCGACAGTGGAAAGAATACAGGAATTTCTGAAATACACCGATTACTCCCCTCATGAGGAGATCGCTGTGCTCCCATCGGCAAATCTGAGGGCAACGCCATGGAACATCGCGGCGAATGGAGTGATGGCCGGCTGCCGCCCTGAGCATATGCCCGTGTTAATCGCAGCGGTCAAGGCTATGGGGGACCCTACGTTCCGATTATCACAGACTGGCGGCAGCACCCATTCCTTTGTGCATTTTTATATCGTGAATGGTCCGCTGGCCAGGCAGCTTCAGATTGACCATGGCCAAGGTCTGATCGCTCACTCAACAAACCAGGTTATCGGCCGTGCCCTGGGTCTCATAGAGAGGAATATTGCGGGTTACCGAATAAAGGAAACACAGATGGGCAGTTTCGGTAAAACGCAATCATGGGTATTAGCGGAAGATGAAGAGGCACTCCATAAGATTGGATGGAATCCTTATCATATGGAGAGAGGTTTCTCGAAAGAGGTGAGCACAGTTACTGCAGCCAGTAGTACCCTTTGGGGGCAGAACCTCATTCCGGCAACATCCGATCCCAAAATGGTTATGGAACTCTTAGCCTATGGCGTGACTCGCGGCGAAATGTTTGCCAGCGGCATGATTGATTCTCGCAGGTATCTCCTGCTGACGCCCGGAGTCGCCGAGGTGCTTGCGGCCGGAGGCTATACAAAAAGAAGTCTGATAGACGATGTGACGAGGAATGCGAGAAGGATCACCTATGAGTGGACATTTTCGAAAGTATACGGGTCGTACGGCAGAGTGCTGGGGTCCTTTGAACGTGAGCTCGCAAAGTCCATGAAGGAACCCGGTGCAGTGAAGGGAAAATTGCCGCCATGGTATCCAAGATTCCCTGGATGGGAAGAAATTGTGACAACCCCAACCGTCACACCCGGGAAATTACAGATTGTCGTATGTGGGGACCCGAATAGAAACAAAGTACAGACGCTGGCTGGCGGTATGGGGGGGGCGATAAAGGAGATACGACTGCCGGCAAAATGGGATGAGCTTATGGGAAAATCGGGATACCGACCCCTTAGTGAGTTCTTTATCAGGAAATAGATCGAGAGTGAGCGTAGGGGGGGTCGAATCCCCCCGCTCCACCATAAATTAGAATCGTCGAACAACGGCATTAAGGACGGCTGCCAAAAGCCGCCGCTAATTTCAATCGTTACACTCGATTTCAATCGTAAATCTTCAGCTCGGATGTATAGTGTATTTCCTCTCTTTGTAGGTGTAACCAGCAAACTTATCGACACCGGCCACAGTTGGAGGAAATATGGCAACTCCTCTTGACCCCAAACAAATAGTCTCTTTTGAAGAACTCCTCATGTCACAGGTAGTCCAACAGGAGGCCCTTACCAGATTGCTTGTGGAGAAAGGGATATTCACTAAAGAGGAGTTTTTGGAGATGGTGAGAGTGGTAGATCAGGAGATGAAGAAAGGCAGACCGTGAAAACCCAATTACCTTATTTCAAAACCACCTGTTTCATTTCACTCCTAATCGGGATCGTATTACCTCTTACCTTGGGAATGAAGGATCCTACTTTAATCGCTATCTCTTTCAGTTTGATCTGGTTTATCTATGCAGTTGCATTGTTTATTGAAACGTTTCTTATTGAAGGGAGACGTTTAAAGAAGAAATTGGAGGTAAAGGACAAAAGTGATTCTTTTCCTCTCCATGACATTCAACAGCTTCAGGCTCTATATGAAATCACAATCAAGAAGGATAATGAAGATCAGAAGAAATTTTTGAGTTAAAATTCTTATTTCTTTCCCCCTATACAAAAGAAGCCCATTATGTTTAATTTCCACCCGTCTTTTCCCCTAAAAGTGCTGCTCTGGGGATGGTTTTGCCCCCCCCTTTTAAAACAATATCTCCGAATGTCTAATCTTTGAGGCTTCAAAAAAATAAAGGGGCGGTTCTGTTTTCATTCTTTACTCCTGTCTGCAACGGGCGGCTAAAACTCAAACAAAATCACCAGCCGCTGAAACGGCAGCAGGCAGTCACGAATCCAGCCTAACTGTGCCGTTGCCCAATCTCCAATCTTTGATCCGTACCCCCCGTCTCATTGGATTTCATGCAGGCCCACCGGAAGGACACGGTTAATGATCACTTTTTAAATTTCCCGGAAATCAAGTGTATGGGCAAAGTTATTATTAATGGCGATTTTAAGCCCGATCTTTGTCGCATGATTGAGGAGTGGGTTGAAGACCCAATTGAAGCAAGGGAGTCGGTTTCTGTATTAAAAGAGGAGGGGATGCCAGGCTGGTTAGTTGAGATAGCTACAAAACTCGGTCAGCGAAAGAGGTGGAGTTTAAATTGACGCCCCATATTGATTTGTAAGAAAATCAGCGGGGTGGACTCTTGAAAGCCCACCCTCGGGACTTTGACATCATTTCTTTGGCGGAACAATGGTTTCCTTAAATGCTTTGGCAGGTCTTATTTTTACAACCGTTTTAGCAGGAATTTTTATTGCCTCGCCTGTTGCAGGGTTACGACCTGTCCTGGCCTTTCTTTTGACAAGAACCGATTTGCCAATGCCTGGTAGGACAAAGGCCCCCTTCTTCTTGGTTTCAGCAATTGCCAGGGCCGCATATTCGTCAATGATAGATGCAGCGGCCTTCTTCGAAATCTCAAACTTCTCTGCAAAACAAGTAACGATTTGTCCCTTTGTCATCAATTTCTTCTGAGCTGCCATGTTGTGCCCTCCTCTTTAAAATAAGGTTAATTCATGCCGTTCAATATAAGGGAAAAGTCTTTCTAAATCAAGGAGTGATGAAATTTTTCTGTCATCTGGGCGTAATTTGTTTTCGATTTCTTCAGTTTCCAACTACCCTTAGTCCCTTAGGAATAAAATTGTGCGCGTAGATGTCACAATATTTTTAGCACCACCATTTAAGCGCCTATTCATGGGCATTCCAAAGTAGTTTTGGAAATCTCAACTTTTTGGATTTTAAACTTCCTGTTTGGTTCTGGCTTGGCCAGGTTAGGTTTAATCCAAAACCCTTTATATAAAGGTTCCCACCTCGCATGACGGCATTTAACCTTTCCCCAATCGGTACCACCTCATTCTGCAAATAAATCAAATTATCTTTGAGCTTACCCATCTGATCAGTGGCTTTCTTACAGCCCCTCTGTAAATTCGTCCAGGACATATTGCCCTTGGATGTTAAGAAGTGGTGGAAATCACTCTCTAATAGGTTTCCAATCTGTGAAGGGCTAAATTTCTGTCTGTAAACGTCGTAAGTTTCCTTTCTCATTCTTATCCATTCTTCCCCCGTGGCCTTCGGTCCCATTGGAAGCCTTATTTGGTCAATTAAAAAGACTTTAAAGTTCCTTTTTAGGTCATGATCGGACATTTTTCTCCCTCCGATTCCGTGATCATGTCTAACGAGACGTAGGATTCTCCTTGATCAAGGCAATCCCGAAGGAATCTATATTTCAAGGCCCGACATGTCATCCATTCCATACTCATTGACAACTACGACCTTTCAGCAGTAAGGCGCGGATGCTTTCTTCGTAACAACAAATTTAACCAATCGTGTTTTTCTTCTGGCACTAATGATTTAGTCACCCACACTTTAACTACTTCAAGTCGTGAATCTCCTTTATATAATTCTCCTACGGATGATTCGTTGTAATACTGGAAGAAACGACCTCCACTTTCCTCGTTTCCTTCTCCTTCCTTCAGAGATACAAACATAATGCCTTCAACCTTAAGAGAAGTGGTAAGACGCCTAATAGCCTCCTTGCCTTCTTCTAATGTTAAGTGAAGGAGGGATCCACAGCACCAAATGCCCTCAAATTCTTCATTCAAATTAAGATCTTCAAAGGAAATATTTAAACAAAAAGCATGTGGGTACTCATTGCATTTTCGGGCCATTTCTTTTGAAGCATCAAAAGAAATCACTGTATATCCATTTTCTATGAAGTATCGCGTGTCACGACCAACGCCACATCCAGCATCTAAAATTCTGCCTCTCTTACTCACATGAGCTTCAAATTCCTTGTAAAGCCCTGACAGATCTAAGAATAGGGTCTTATTCAAATATTGGTCAGCATTCTTATCGTAGTACTCCAGTGTAGAATTTCCCTTTTTCTTACGCTTCATTGGATGATGCCTCTCTATTGTATCATCCAAATCCTTTAAGCGATACTTAAGCCTTTGAATAGCACTTTCTACTGCCCCATCTAGCGGAAGAGGAAACACTATATCTTCGAATAGTTCAGGAGGGCCACTCAGTTTCTTTTCATAAGCTAACTGTAATATTCTGCTATGAGCGCCAAATTTCCCGAGGAGATCTTGAAGTTCTAATTTGTCAACTACACCTGAAGATGAAACGATTAACTTAAGAAGATTTTTGTTTATATCCAAAATTTGCTTTAGTAAATTCTCCTCTTGAGGGGTAAATGTCTTCGCTTCCAAAAGATGGCGAAGCGTACGGAATCGCTTTCCAGTACCAGCACTCTTTTTTACAAGTTCATCCTCAAATTTACTGTAAAGCAATTTGGATTGTGTTCTCAATTCTATAAATGGACCGTAGAACGTATTAAGTCGTTTCAAAATGTCATCACGTTCTTCTTTGGACTTAGAAAGAGATAATTGGCGTTCATTAAATGCATTTTGGCGCTTGTTTTGACTTCTCTGAAACCATAAAAGACACATATTAATAACCAGACTAGCTAGGAGGGCTATAAAACTAATTACCATAGTGCCCAGGCCAACCAAAACAGGTCCCCAGGCTTTTACTATCTCCGGATTTTGTTTTTGTATCCAATCTAATATATCTCTTATTATTGGCACGTTCTCACCTCCTTAGGATGCTTTGTTTGGCTAGCTAACCTGGGGAAAAGTACCGCGCTCTTATGTGTTTCGGGAAGCGGTGTCAGGGCCGATTTTCCAGTTATCCTATACCCCGGCATGATGTTATACCTGTTATCACACCGCTATTTATTCCCCGTCACCAAGTTTCTGCGCTCGCTGTAGAAAATCCTTCTTGGCCTTTGGCGGCAGTTCCTTGAATTTTTCAAGTAACCACTCAACACTTAAGGTATCCAACCGCGCTTCGACCTTCTTAGCTACGACTGTCGCACGCTTAAGATGCGCCTCTGTGACGACTGGAGGAGGGTTGCTCACTCGGTTGTGAAAACGATTGGCTTCGTCTGCCGCCATGGACGGAATACCTTTTCCCTGGGCTTCGATCGAATCAATCCATGCTGTACTGCCTTCCTTGCGACGTTTTGAAATGTCTTGTTTAAATCCATCCATTGTCTCGCCAGGGGGCCAGGGTGGCTCTTCATCCCCAAAAGTAGTAGCCCATTCTTTCTGCATCTCTTCAGATAGAGTATCAAACTCCCCCCAACTCAAGTTCTCGTCGGAGAGGCGCGTGTAGTCCTTCTGGTAGAGCCTGAGCGCACGCCGCATGAGTTGAAGGTCTTCAAGATCTTTGGGGAGGTTCTCAAATGCACTAATCAAGGCCTCCACTTCTCCGAGGGTAAGGTCCATATCTGCCTCGGTTCGAATTCTTGTCTGCCACAAGCGAGACGCACGTTTGACGGTGTCGGTTTCTGCATCCTTAAGTTTCGCTAAGAACCCTGAAAGTTGCGTACGTGTCTCAACAATCTCAGGGATCTGGATTCGCACCGCCATACCCTGCAATTTCTTAGAATAGTCATTGCCGACCTCAAGAAGGCCTCGGATCTCCGCTACTCGCACAATGCGAACGGCATCGCCATGTGCTGTAAGCCATGACTTGACATCCCGTAGAAGCTGATGGGCTTCTGCTATCGTTTCTGCTTTGCGGATCACCTGAATTGTGTGCGTCTCCAACTGTTGAAACTGTGGCTCCAACCCCAGTTTCTTGAGGTTTCCTCCTACCACGTAGAGCATTTTGTGCTTGAAATCACCCACAGCTTCAGGGGTATCGCTCTTAGGTGCCTGTCGGGCGAGCCAGTCCGGGAAGAACAGGATGGCCCCCTGCCGACCCTTCTCGTAGTGCGGTTGAACTTCAGCAATCTGAGAGTCCGTCCAGAGCGGTTTCTCCATGGCCATCTTGTCACAGATATCTTTGAGGCCCACAGCTCCCCACGTCAACTGGCCCACATCACGACGTTCCGCCCCTTGTCCCAGTTTTGATATAGCCTCATCCTCCGCCCTCTCCATCTTTTGCATTGCTTCTATGGACACCGACGCTTGTTCACGCAGACGCACCTCTCGGTAGCCCAAAGAAGGCGGAACGGGGACCCGGATCTTTAGTTCCAGGGAACGTTCGAGACAGCTCTTGCGTGCAAGATGACTCTCGGCTTGTTCCCATTCATCCAGAAGCGTTTCCCATTCCGAAGAAGCCTCGCCGAGGAGAATGAGATCAA
>Ga0207951_100696_pt1 | contig 15047 bp, 19 predicted proteins | sample Subbio12Aug_8Bad_FD_184830 | JGI IMG/M metagenome (GOLD analysis project Ga0207951, IMG submission 184830) | Serpentinite rock and fluid subsurface biosphere microbial communities from McLaughlin Reserve, California, USA - CR12Aug_8Bad (SPAdes) | ecosystem: Environmental > Terrestrial > Deep... | reverse complement strand
CAACGAGCCCGAGCGCAACGGCTTTCACAAGCTCATCATCAACCACACCATGGTCAATGAGCAGATGCAGTTCTTTTTGCGCGGCTTCAGGCGCGACGCGCACCCCATGGCGGTGCTCACCGGCCTCATCGGCGCCCTGTCGGCTTTCTACCACGACAGCACCGACATCAACAACCCCGAGCACCGGCGCATTGCCGCCATCCGCCTGATCGCCAAAATGCCCACCCTGGTGGCCATGGCCTACAAATACGGCGTCGGCCAGCCCTACATGTACCCGCGCAACGATCTGTCCTATGCCGGCAACTTCCTGCGCATGATGTTTGGCACCCCGTGCGAAGACTACGTCGTCAACCCGGTGCTGGAACGCGCGCTCGATCGCATCTTCATCCTGCACGCCGACCACGAGCAAAACGCCTCGACCTCGACCGTGCGCCTGTGCGGCAGCTCGGGCACCAACCCCTTTGCCGCCATCGCCGCCGGCGTGGCCTGCCTGTGGGGCCCGGCCCACGGCGGCGCCAACGAGGCCTGCCTGAACATGCTCGAAGACATCCAAGCCAAGGGCGGGGTGGCCAAGGTGGGCGAGTTCATGAACCAGGTCAAGGACAAAAACTCGGGCGTCAAGCTCATGGGCTTTGGCCACCGCGTCTATAAAAACTACGACCCGCGCGCCAAAATGATGCAGGAAACCTGCAACGAGGTGCTGGGCGAGCTCGGGCTCGAGAACGACCCGCTGTTCAAACTGGCCAAAGAGCTGGAAAAAATCGCCCTCGAAGACGACTACTTCGTGCAGCGCAAGCTCTACCCCAACGTCGATTTCTACTCCGGCATCGTGCAGCGCGCCATCGGCATCCCAGTCAAGCTCTTTACCGGCATCTTTGCGCTGGCGCGCACCGTGGGCTGGATCGCCCAGCTCAACGAGATGATCGGCGACCCGGAGTACAAAATCGGCCGCCCGCGTCAGCTCTTCACCGGCTCGACCCGGCGCGACGTGCCCACGCTCGGGCAGCGCTGAACGTGGCCAGACGGAAGGAGGGTGCGCAGCGAAAAGCGTGCGGGTGCAGTGCTTGATTGCATGCCCTGACGCCATCTCTGCTATCCCCTTCCCTCTGCTACCCCCTCCCCGCTCCGATCCAGTCAGCGAATTGCGCAACGGTCAGGATGGGAATGTGAAATTGCTCCCGAACGGCCTGAATGTCGGCGTCGCCACTGACCAGCGCATCGGCTTGGCCGACGGCAGCCAGCACCAAAAAGACGCTGTCGTCTGCGTCGCGGATGTCGGGTAGGCCGTCCGGCATGGTGTCGATCTTGACGGTCTCGACGTAGGGCAAGAACTCGGCCAGCAGCGTTTCTTGCTCGTCGCGGGTCAGCTTGAACTTGGGGTAGGCGAGCACCCGCAGCAACTCGCTGACCGTGTCGTGACTGGCCAAAGCGACAAAGCGTTTGGCCTGCCAGGCTTGCCGCAACCAAGCGCAGTTGCCGCGCGCAAAGATCAGGGCCGAGACCAGGCAGTTGGTGTCGAGGACTACGCGCGGCACGCTCATGCGCGCTTTCTCGCCCAAGCGATCGCGTCAGCCACATCGTCCGGCGCGATGCCAAGTTCCTGCAGCTTGGCCCGTACCGCGTCCGCTTGCTGCATGCGCACCGGTGTCAGCACGATCTTGCCGTTCTGAACCGTGACGTCGTAGTAGTCCGCCTCACCCGCCGTCTGGACGATGGCCTTGGGCAGGGTGACCTGGTTCTTGCTCGTGCGCTTGGCCAGCATGACAGCCCCTCTGAAAGTAATGAAGTAAGGAATAACATTCTAGCAGCCCGTCGGACTTACCGGGTTCAAATTCTCTCCAGAACGCAGTATCCTTGCTTTATCGTAGTTTTTAGACTACAATCGCTGGCATGATCGAGCTCAAGCAGACCGAAACCTTCTGCAAATGGTTTGCCAAGCTCCGGGATGAGCGGGCGACAACGGCCATTTCCTTGCGCTTGGCGCGGCTGGCCTACGGACACACTGGCGACGCCGAGCCGGTAGGTAACGGTGTCAGCGAGCTTCGCATCCACTACGGCCCCGGCTACCGGGTGTATTTCCAACGGCGCGGTGACACGATCTACTTGCTGCTCTGCGGGGGTGACAAGAAATCGCAGGCCCGCGACATCAAGACTGCGCTGCGCCTAGCTGATGAATGGAGCGAGTGACCATGAGCAAAAAACTGACCACCTTCGACCCCGCCGAGCATCTGAAATCCGACCAGGCCATCGCCGACTTCATGGCCGGTGCGCTCGAGACCAACGACCCCGGTTTCATCGCCCACGCGCTGGGCATCGTGGCCCGCGCCAAGGGTATGGCGCAGATCGCCAGCCAGACCGGGCTGTCGCGCGAACAGCTCTACCGCTCGTTTAGCGCCGAAGGCAACCCGACGCTGCGCACGACGCTGGCCGTGATGAAGGCGCTCGGCATTGAGCTGTCGGCAAAACCTGCCGCCCCTGCCGCCGTTCGTTGACGCGCAGACCCCGCAGCACAGCCCCTACCCCTCAAGGCAGGGCCCGAAACCCCAGTTGCTGGCGTGCTGGCGCGCTCTGGCGCTGCGGCGTGTGGGTGAAAAAATCGCCCGCTGCGCTGATGCCATCACGCAGCGGCAAAATGGCCATAAACTTGCCCGCCAGCTCGGGTTGGGGGCGGCCGGCGCGGGTCTGCCACATCTGCTCAAACTGCTCGCGGCTGAAGCTGCGGTTGCCCAGCGAGGGGTCGGCCAGCCAGACCGTGTGTTCATCGATGCCGCGGATGACCGAAAAATGCTCGCTGCGCCGGTGGTGCAGATAGACCACCACCGGCATGCGCAAACGGCTCAACTGCGCCCAGTCGGCTGCCAGACCCTGGCCCCGAAACCCAAACTGCGGCAGCACCCGCGCCATATCGGCAAAGCTGGCCATGCCGTCGCCTTGGTCGAGCGCCTGGAGGATTTGGGCCTCGGTCAAGTTCTGGCCGTAGAACGCATTGAGCAGCGTTGCCAGCGAGGCCGCGCCGCAGGAATAATCGAGGTCTTGCTTGACGATGCGCGCGTCGCGCAGCGACTTCCAACTGCGCACCGGCACGAACCCGGCGGCACTGTGGGTGTGCAGCAGCACCCCTTCGGGGCTGGGCTGTCAGGGCGGGGGGCTGGCGGGCGGCTGCGCCCAAGCAGCAGCCCACAGCAGTGCCGCGCCCAAGGCCAAAATGGCCTTTAGGGCTACAACGAAACGCTTAAAAACACCCGGTCTCGCCACCTGAGGTGCTCGGCCATTGGTGCAGGCAAGAGGGGCGCTAAGGCCCGTACCCAGCAAACACCGCTTCAGTTTCGTCATGGCAATCTCCCTGTGCGCTTCAATGGCCCTGATCCTGCCTCAAGCAGCGCCCGCAGCCCTCGTGGGGGTGTGCTGCGCTTACTGCGCCATGGCGCCCGGCGCAAACAGCAGGAAAATCGCGGCCCCGATCAGTCCGGTGGCCAACATCGCCGGCAGCAGCGACAGCGCGATGCCGCCGATGCAGTAGCCCAGGCTGGCTTTGGGGATGGCCCCCGAGAGCGCGTTGGCACCGACCCAGACCGCGTACAGCCACAGCGGCAGCGTGAGCAGATACGGCACACCGACGGCCACCAAGACCGCACCGAGCACGTTGGACACCAGCCAGGACGCCGCCATGAGGTTGAACAAGTCGCCCTGCCCGTCCCAGCGCGCACCCCGGCGCAGCCACCAGCGCAGCACCGCGTGGATGATCAGGAATGCGACCCAAACCGACAGCAGCATGGACACCAGCGCCAGCGCCAAGGGCATCCCGGGCATCCCGGGCATCCCGGGCATCTCGGGCGTGCCGGCGCGCAAGGCCGGATCGAGCCCAACCAGCAGGCCGATCAGGCTGATGCCCGCCAGCGCCTGCCAGCGCGGGAAGGCAAAACGCTCAAAGGGCAGAGCGCGCAGGAGGAAGAGGGAGAGGGCGGTCTTGACAACTCCCGCACTGCATCCGCGCACATTGCCCCCTTCGGCGAGCAGAGTTCCATCCGGCGAAATGATGAGGTCGTAGGTTCCCGATAGGCCTTTGCCATTATCGATCATGCCGATGACTCTCAGATTACCTGAATGAGCGTCATCACGAACAACCTCGACCTCTGTTTGATAAAAGTTTTGACCATTCGGATCGCCTTGTGAATCGGTCTCAGGTTGCTGATTACCGACTCGCTGGCTGAGTTCGGCGTATGGCATCAAGCGATACTTTGCCAATTTACCTCTGAGGATAAGCAACAGTTCGTCTTTATTCATTTCCATTTCCCTGTAGCCCCGGAGTTCAACATCATATCGACCCCGGGTTCAGCCATCTTTACGGCCTGAAGAACGGTGTATTCGGAAGCGGGATTCGGAAAGCGCCGCCAGAGCCGGAGACGCCAGGGCGCCATGCATTGAATTGAATATGAGGGAGCCTCCCTAAACTGCCGAAGGAATGGTGCGCTGAATGATGTGCAATTCTAACTGCGGCAAAACGTCCTGCATGAAGAACGATCGGCGCGAACCATAGGAACGCCCCCTTGGTCTCCTCCATCTCCTGCGGCGACAGCACGGCCACCCGCAGCGGCTCGTGGCCGGGCACGAACAGCGCTTGCATGTCGGCCGCACTGAAGGGCTCCGGTGGCGTCAGCGCCAGCACGGCAGGCAGCTCGGGCAGCTCTGCCGGCAGGGTGCCTGCCACCGCCTGCGCGGGCAATTCTGCCTGCGCGGGCGGTGCGTGCAGCTCAGCCACGAGCTCAGCTACCGCTACCGCCTGCACCGGCTGCAGCGCCAGCGCGCTCGGCGCTTCTGCGCCCAAGCCCTCAGCCGCCAGCGCCGGCCCCGCCAACATCCCAGTGGCCGCCAAGGCCAACAGTGTTTGCTTCATCCGCATCATGATATACTCCAGTTGCGTTTCGATGACAAAACCCGCCTCGGTCTCACCCGAGGCACTCTTTGGCCTTGCGTCAACAAGGCCAAACCTTTGTGGCGTGCGCTGCCTGCAGCGCACGCCCACAATTTTTTTCCCTTCCGCAGCCCCTCGCATCTCAGCCCCCGGTCGCCCGGCGGTTGCCGCTGCGCGCTGCGCCCTGGAAGGGAAAATAGGGGTCAGACCACGTTTTCCCTCGCACGGCCGCGTGCAGGCTGAACCCGTCGATGTCGGCGCACAGGGGCTGGCGCGATGTGGCCTCCTGCGGCATCGCACCTCGCAGAGTCAGCATCTTCTGCCCGGCGCGGGGCCCGAAGGCGATGCGGTAAGTGATGGCCGCAGCCTGCAGTGGTCGCAGGGTGCGTGCCTCGTCACCGTCGCCATCGGGCTCGGCCAGGTAGGTCTGGCCCATGTCCTCGACCAGCACGCCCCGGCGCGTGAGCATCTTCATCAGCCGGGCGATGATGGTCTGCAGCAGCGCGTGCAGTTCGTCTTCGGTGGGCACACCCGCCTCGATGAAGCTGGGCGCGCCGTCGGCGCCGCACCGGTACACGCCGTCCAGCACCAGGCCGTGAAGGTGGATGTTGAGGTTGGCCGCAGAGCCAAAGCGCTGGATCAGCGTGACGGCGCCGCCGTGGCCTTCGGCGGCCTTCAGCCCGGCGCGGTCCAGCAAATGGCGCGTGACCACGCGCTGCACCACCTGCAGCACCGGCGTGACCAGCTCGGGCTGCGCGGCCAGCAGCAGGCGCAGCGGGATCGGCAGCGACAGCACCCACTGCCGCACCGGCACATGCGGGATGACGTGATCCACCCGCTGCGCCGAGGTCTGCGACATGCGCCGCGCGCCGCATGAGGGGCAGAACCCGCGCCGCTTGCAGCTGAAGGCCAGCAGCTTGTCGTGGCCGCACTCCCCGCAGCGCAGCCTCAGAAAGCCGTGGGCCAGGATGCCGCACTCGAGGAAGGCATCGAACTCGCCCTTGATGAACTGCGGCAACTGCCATCCGGTGCTGGCTTCGGTGTGCGCGATGAAGCTGGCCGCGTGCTGCTGCACCAGGCGGTACAGCGTGGTCTGCTCGGGGCGGTGGCGCTCGTAGTGGACCGGGGGTGCCATCGGGCGCCCTCTGGGGCTGTCGGCCGACGGCTTGCACGCATGGCTCCCGAGGGTGGTGACCTCGGACGGTCTTAAGCCGCGCACGGCGTCGCAATCGCCCTGCCAGGCGCCTACCTGCGGGTGCCTACTTCCAGGTACCGTAAGCGTGGTGAAGCGCGCCCGCCCGGGCGCGGTGACTTGCTCAGGCTGGGGGCGGCGTGTGAAGTGCCGGAGAGCGCTGCGCGTCGCGCCATTGCCGTGATGTGCGAGGCGGCACAAGGTCTGGACAAGGCGCTGGATGACGCTGGGGTGAGAAGGGCCACGCGCAGGGTCATCGCGGCGGCGGTTGCGGGCAATGTGGCGCGTTGCCTGGGCGGTGGGCCTGGTGCTCTCGCGCCAGCGCCAGATGCTGGACTGCAACGGCGATCTGCTGGCCATATTCGGCGCCACGCGCGAGCAGATCATCGCAGCACTCGTTCGAAGTCCTCTACCCCACGGCCTGCCCGCCGTCGAGCAGCGCGAGCGTGCTGTCCCACACGCGCGCCCAGATCGGCTCGTGCACGCCGTAGCGCGGCCAGATCGTGCAGTTGGTGAAGCCGATCTTCCAGACGCGCGGCTGCTCGCCGGCGGCGATGCGGCGGCGGTCGATCTCGGCGGCGACGCGTGCGATGGCGGCGTCGTCGATCAGCACGGCTTCACGAATCGCGACATCCGATCCCGACTGACAGGCACACGCTGGCTACGTGCGTGCGCCGATGACCCGAAGAACGCCAGCGCCAAGGTCGGCCGATGCTTCCGACGCCTGCATGCCCACGGACTGATCGCCAAGATCCCGCGCACCAGGCGCTGGCGGGTCACCGACTACGGGCGCAAGGTCATGGGCACGACGATGTACCTGCGCGAGCACCACTTCCAGAACGTCTACGCCGCTGTCGTGCACTGAACATCTTCGCAGGAAACAAGGAACTCACAGCAAAAGAGTCTATACCCGGGGCGCGCCGTTGCGTAGTGTGTGCAACTTTCGTTCTCACATCTTGTAGCCGATGGCGTAGAAGATGCTGATGGAGGCATCCCCGCCACCGCAGGACGATGTGGAATTGCAGGTTTCCCCGACGCAGTCCACGCGCACCTGTTCCAGCCCCGCATCGCGGTACCACTTCGCGATGTCCCCGCGATCGAAGCCCATCCACCGGTCGTTGTGCTCGGTGCGCAGGTATTCGTGCTCGTGGGCGTCCAGGTCCGTGATGACGAGCGCGCCACCCTTCTTGAGCTTTTGCGCAGCGTGGTGGATCGCGACGGCGGGGTGCTCGACATGGTGCAGGTACATGTTGGCGAACACATAGTCGAGGCTGTTGTCCTCGATGGGTAGCGACTCGGATTCGCCGACCTCGCATTGCAGGGCGGGGTTGCCGCCCATCTTTTTCCTGAGTTCGTCCAGCATCGATGGCGATTCATCGATGGCGATGACCCGGGCACCGTGCTGGAGCAGTGCTTCGGTGATGAAGCCCGTCCCCGCACCCAGATCGGCGGCAACGGCCCCGGGCTTGATTTCCGCCACGGTGAGCGCCTTGCGCCTCACGTTCTCGGAGAAGAAACCCTTGCGCATGGTGTCCCATTCGGTTGCTACGTCTTCGAAGTAGTTCTTGCTGCCCATGGCATGCTCCTTTGAGTGATTAACCTTTGATGCAGCAACGCTTGCGGCTCACGCTGGCGTCGCTCTTGTCGATGGAGAGGTAGATGGCGTCGGTCTGAGGGTCGGCGTGTTGCCACTCGTAGTAGCTACCCATGTCGATCTTCGACAGTTTCTGCACCTCGGTCAGGGCCAGCAGGGGCGAGCCCTTGTAGAGCAGCAGCCGTGTGGTGCGCTGCATTTCGTCGAACATGTCCGTCATGCCCGCGTCGGCCAGAAAGCGGTCGAGCCTGCCAAAGTCGTCCTTCGTGGTCCACGGGTTGAAGGTGATGAAGGTCGGTCGCACCCGCGCACCGGTGCCTTTGAGGATGGCCAGGCCTTGCTGCATGTCGGCCACGCTCATTCCCTTGTTGACGGCTTCCAGCACCGCGTCGTCGGGGAACTCGCATGCCGTGGTGAACTCCACGCAGCCCAGCTCTCTCAGTTCATGCACCGCAGCTTCGTAGCGGATGACGTCATCGAGCCGCACCGTCACATCGAAGGGCATGCCGGGATGCCGGGATGCCATGGCGCGGACGATCTGCAGGCCCCGCTGGCCGGTGCTGAAGAAATCCGCATCGACGAAAGTGATGTGCTCCGCGCCCAGGGCCACGACCCGATCGATGTCCATGTCGATAGCCACGGGCTCATGCTTGACCACCCGGCGCTCGTACGCAGCATACACGGAGCAGTAGGAGCAAGGATGGGCACAGCCCCGCATGGTCTCGATGTTGCCCACGACGAGACCGTTCTTGCGGGCATAGAGGTCCAGCGCCGGCAGGCCGCTGCGGTCCGGCGGCAGGTCGGACACCCGCTTGAGGCACTTGGCCGGCTTGGGCGAGCGCCCGTCCCACAAATGGGCCACCTCATCCAGTCCGTCGTCCTGGGCAAGCCGTTGGGCGATATCGCACAGCACCGGCTCATATTCGCCCAGCACCACACGGCAATCCTCGTCCAGAATGAATGTTTCCGGCTGCACCGTGGCATATTGATTATAGAAGATGATTGGCCCCCGAAAACCTTTCTTTCGAATGGTCAGGGCTTCCCGGATGGTGGGCTGTATGGCGGCGAAGATGGGAACGGAAAAGGCCACCGCATCGGCGCCCTCCCAGTTCAGCGGCATGTCCTGAAAACGGTCCACGACGTCCACGGCATGTCCCGCCTGCCTGATATGGGCCGCAGGGGAGGCCAGTCCGAGGGGCTGAAAGTCACCTTCGTCCAGGGAAACAAGCACCATTTTGACGGCAGAATTCATCGGTATTTCTCCAGTGTCACGCCAATGCGTGATGGCCGTTTCAACAGCAATCGCCGCCGGGCTGGCAGGCGGGGGTTTGCGTCGATTTGTTAGAGCCGCCGATGAATATGAAACTCTGGCTCATCGGGCCGTCCAGGAGGCTTTGGTAGGTCTTGTCGCATACGCTGGTCCGGCTGCCGCGCAGGTATTCATGCTTGTCGTCATCGTGGACGCGGCTGAATGGGCCGCGGTAAATGACTTCTTTGCCGCCGTATATACAGGGACCGGTCACGGGTTTCACCGCCGTCAAGGTGACGGACCGGAATTCAATGCCCTCCAGAACCTGCCAGGCTTCGTCGGTCCATTTGTCGAATGCGAGATCGGTAAATCCCGTGTCGGTGAATACACGCATGAACTCCTGTTCCTGGAATGCGCCCGAAATGCAGTCGGCCCACAGATCGGGGTTCTCCTGCAGGTTCTGCGGCACCTCTTTGTCGCTGACGACGTCGGCGATGGCCACGCGGCCCCCTGGCTTGAGGACGCGGTGGATCTCGCGGATGAGCTGCTGGCGCTCGTCCTTGCCGACCAAGTTCAGCACGCAATTGGAGATCACCAGGTCCACGGAACCGTCCGTGACCGCCGGCGGCGTCTGCCGCAGCCAGTCCTCGTATCGCGCCATGGAGTCACGGTTCGTGATGGGATTGCTGGCGATGAATTTCTCGACCTGCTCGAGGTCGGTTTTCAAATCCTGTATCCGGCATTTAATGAAATCCACCGGCCGAGTGCCGAATGCGATGGCCATGGGGTTTCGGTATTTCCTGGCCAACGCCAGCATGTCGTCGTTGACATCCACACCGATCACGTGTCCGCTCGGGCCGACTAATTGACTGGCCATATAGCACATCTTTCCGGTGCCGGAGCCGAGGTCCAATACGACGTCACCGCTGCGGACATAACGTGACGGGTCTCCGCAGCCATAATCCCGCTCGATGATTTCCTTGGGCAATGCTTCCAATAATCTGGGGTCATAGCTGGTGGGGCAGCATAGATTGGGTTTCGCGATGCGCGCACCTTCAGTATAACGGTCGCGCACAGCGCCCTCCAGGATAGCAGCGTTCTGCATGGGAAATCCTCCGGTTGGAATTGAGTGTCACATCCCCCCACTGGCGGCTGCCCCAGCAGCACCAAAGCTTCCACCAATCACCGCACCAGTCGCAACGTTGCCAAGGAACCTATGGGTATTCCAAGCATGATTTCCACGCCAAACACCAAGCGCAAATCCGCCACCGCCGACCGCCCCGCCAACCAAGCCACCAACAGCAAACGGCGCCAACGCCCCCTTGGTCTCCTCCATCTCCTGCGGCGACAGCACGGCCACCCGCAGCGGCTCATGGCCGGGCACGAACAGCGCTTGCAAGTCGGCCGCGCTGAAGGGCTCTGGTGGCGTCAGCGCCAGCACGGGCAGCTCTGCCGGCAGGGAGCCTGCCGCCACCAGCGCGGGCAATTCTGCCAGCGCCGGCTGTGTGGGCCGCTCAGCCACCAGCTCAGCCACCGCTACCGCTTGCACAGGTTGCAGCGCCAGCACGCCCGGCACTTCTGCGTACAAACCCTCAGCCGCCAGCGCCGGCCCCGCCAACATCCCCGTGGCCGCCAAGGCCAGTGCCCACCTCAGTACCATCCGCTTCATCTTCATCATGATAAACTCCAATTGCATTTTGATGACAAAAAACCGCCTCGGTCTCACCCGAGGCTCCCTTTGGCCCTGCGTCAACAAGGCCAAACCCTTTGAGGCGTGCGCTGTCTGCAGCGCACGCACTCCATTTTTCCCCTGCTTGAAGCTCCGCCTGCCTTCAACCCCCAGTCGCCCGGCGGTTGCCGCTGCGCGCTGCCGCTGCGCCCTGGAAGGTGTAGAGCCAGTTGAGCCGGAACTCGGCCCCGCCGCGCCCCGAGGCATTGAGCTTGAGGGTGCCGTTGAGGGTGTTGCCGCGCGCAATGCCGTAGCCCACGCCCAGCACCAGGTCGGTGGCCGTGCGGTCGCTGCCTTGCAGCACGCCGTCGCGCCGGATGCAACGTGCACACGCTGGGCCAGCGCTGAGGCTTGGCTGACAGAGTGCGCGGCTCATCGTTAGGGGGCGGCGCACACCTCTCCATGTTGCCGCACCGACGCGGTGGATGATCAGTGTGGCCTATCGGGTGCGGCCTCCTCAGGGTAGAAGACGAACCCTGAAATTTCAGCAGCGCCCTCGTCGCCCTGTTCAAGTATGGTGTAGCCTTCAACTTCGATCACGCCGTCTGGATAATCATGATCACCATGTAACGCTTGCAAGGCTTCGCTATCGACCAGCTTTTCGTACGCCAGTTGAAACGCCTGTTCTGGATTATCAGCCACCACCAGAACGGAAACAAAAAAGCCACAAATTTTTTCACCGCTGGCACAGTGCAAATCAAAACCAGTGCCTTTGAACAAAACGGAATGGAGTTTCATGTTGCAATCATGCCGCGCCTGATTCACGATTGACCTTGATACGCAACAGATAGTCTATGAACTCAGAAAAATCTTCATCTGAGTAATCCAAATAATATCCCATGACGTTTATCAAGCTCTCGATTTCATCGTTAGCCAACACATCAAACTCATCCCCTCTGAAAAGCGAAACCTTTAGCGCCACCTCGATTTCCTCAGGATTCAGCGCAACCTGTGATGCTCCAATTTCTTGCATCAAATCCCGCGTCAAACTTACAATCTTCGCTTTGGTTTTATCCAACGAGTCCATACGGCATCCTGAATTCTAATGACCAACAGCAATTACTTGCATGAAATACGACGGAACTAAGGATCCAGATTCTCAGCGTCGCCCAGCAGAATTTCTCGCCCATGCCGACACTATCTGACCTGAGCGGTTGATTACGACACTGGCATTGCTTCCAACGAACCGAGTGGTTCCAGCATTTCTCCCTGTAATAAATGACTGTGAGCCAGCCAAGGGGTTTCGTAGTGCATTCAGAATGGCTCGGTTGCTGACACCCACACCATCGCGAGAAATAACCTGGTTGAGTCCATGCCGAGTGAATCCTGTCAGCACCAGCCGGCCCCCATGCATCAGCCCAACGGCCACTAAAGGTGCCACCGCCCCCTGCGTCTCTTCCATCTCCTGCGCCGACAGCACCGCCACCCGCAGCGGCTCGGTGCTGGGCACGAACAGCGCTTGCATGTCGGCCGCGCTGAACGGCGCTGGCTCAGCCACTGCCAGCGCAGCCGGCAACTCGGGCAGCACGGCCGGCAGCTTGGCCGAATATTCGACCACCTGCGCGGTGGGCTCCCGTTCGACCAGCACCACCTGCTCTGGCAATGCCGTGGCTGGCCCGGCCAGCGCCACCTGAACCGACTGCACGCCCGGTGGTTCGGCATCCCACCCTTGAGCCGCCAGCGCCTGACCCAACAGCACTCCGGTGGCCGCTAGGGCCAGCACCATCTGTTTCACCACCCGCTTCATCTGCATCATGATAAACTCCTGTTGCGTTTCGATGACAACAACCGCCCCGGTCTCACCCGAGGCTTCCGCTTCGACGCTGCGTCAACAGCGTCTATCCCTTGGGTGCAGGCTGCTTGCAGTTTTGCACCCTTGTTCTTTGCACCGCGTCGGCTTCATCGCGCTCATGGCAGGGCGCGAAAGCTCAGTTGCTGGCGTGCGGGTTCGCTTTGGCGCTGCGGCGTGCGGGTAAAGAAGTCCTCTGCAGCGCTGACCCCGGGTTGCAGCGGCAAGATGGCCAAGAACTTGCCCGCCAGCTCTGGGTTGGGTCGGCCGGCACGGGTCTGCCACATCTGCTCGAACTGCGCCCGGCTGTAGCTGCGGTTGCCTAGGCTGGGGTCGGCCAGCCAGACGGTGTGGGCGTCGATGCCGCGAATGACCGAGAAGTGCTCGCTGCGCCGGTGGTGCAGATAGACCACGACCGGCATGCGCAAGCGGCTGAGTTGCTCCCAATCGGCCGCCAGCCCTTGGCCTCGAAAGCCAAACTGCGGCAGCACGCGCGCCATGTCGGCAAAGCTGGCCATGCCGTCGCCTTGGTCGAGCGCGGCGAGGATTTGGGCCTCGGTCAGGTGCTGGCCGTAGTAATAGTTGAGCAGCGTGGCCAGTGAGGCCGCACCGCAGGAATAATCGAGGTCTTGCTTGACGATGCGCTCGTCGCGCAAGGCTTTCCAGTTGCGCACGGGCACCACGCCGATGGCGGAGTGGGTGCTGAGGATCGCGCCTTGCGCGGCTGGCTTGGCTGCCTCAGGGGCGGCGGCTGTGGGCGCTGTGGGCATTACGGGCTGCGAGGCTGGCGCTGGGATGGGGTGGGCGTGCGCAGCGCCTGCGAGCAAGACCGCCGCGCTGCAACACCACAGGGTTTGCCGGATGCGCTGCGACATGGCCCCACACCTTCAAGCCGGGCCGAGTGTGGCCATGGTGAGCGCTGCGGCCAGCCCTACGATCAGGCCGGTGACCAGCGTGGCCGGAATCAGGCTGATGAGGATGCCGGCGATGCAGTAGCCCAAGCTGGCTTTGGGGATGGCGCCTGAGAGCGCGTTGGCACCAACCCAGATGGCGTAGAGGTACAGCGGCAGGGTCAGCAAGGGCGGCACGCCGGCTGCCACCGCTCCCGCTCCCAGCACGCTGGCCACCAGCCAAGACGCCGCCAGAAGGTTGAACAGATCGCCCTGCCCGTCCCAGCGCTCGGCGCGCTTGAGCCACCAGCGCAGCACGAGCAAGATGAGCAAGAAGCTGACCCAGACCGCGACCAAACCCACGCCCACGGCCAGCCACAGCGGCGGCACGGGCACGTCGGGCATATCGGGCGGCACAGCGCGCAAGCTCGGATCGAACCCGATCAGCACGCCGATGAGCGAAATCGCCAGCAGCGATTGCCAGCGCGGGAAATCAAAACGCGAAAAGGGCAGTTCGCGCAGGAGGAAGAGGGAGAGGGCGGGGGAAAGTATCTGATTCTTCATTCTTCAACTCAATCAAGCTTGCGTAATTCATACCACAGGGCAGCGTTAGAACCAACGCCAAACAACAGAAACATCGCCATCGAAATGATTACAGGCGTATTCTTATCAGCTTCCGGCTGGGAAATAGTTAGTATGTAAAAAACCCCTATTGACACAACAGCCGACACCGACAAACAGATCAACACCCCCAAACCACGCCGCACACGTTTTGACAAATACTGGGGCAGTTCCCACATGACCAACTCAGCAATCAAAATTGCTACAGCTATTTGCAATATATCCATCGGGAACGCCCCTGTGCGTCTGGCAGAGCAACGAGATTAGCGCCGCGCAAAAGGATTAGCAGTGTTCAATGCCGTCGAGACGGCGAAGCCATTTGCGGACATGAACCTGCCTTGCCATCCGGCAAGTCCTGCGCCAGCAGCCAAGCCTCTACCATGTACACCGCCGACAAACCCAGAACCCGCTGCCCAAGCTGCCCCACGCGCAGAACCTAAGCGCCCTGTGTTATGAAAAGATCTTCCGTGATGTATCCAAGCGCTAGTAGCACCGCTGGCTAGCGACCAAGCCAAAAACGGTGCAAAGGCTATCGCCCCCTGCGTCTCCTCCATCTCCTGCGCCGACAGCACCGCCACCCGCAGCGGCTCGGTGCTGGGCACGAACAGCGCTTGCATGTCGGCCGCACTGAACGGCGCCGGCTCAGCCACTGCCAACACGGCAGGCAATTCGGGCAGCACGGCCGGCAGCTTGGCCGAATATTCGACCATCTGCCCTGCGTGCTCCTGCACCACCAGCGCCACCAGCGCCACCTGCTCTGGCAGCGCAGCTTCAGTACCCGCTAGCGCTGCTTGAACCGGCTGCACGCCCGGCGCTTCGGCATCCCACCCTTCAGCTGCCAGCGCTTGGCTCGACAACACGCCCGCAGCCGCTAGGGCCAGCACCACTTGCTTCATTTGCATTGCAGCCTCTGCGCAGTAGGGCTTACTCCATTTTGACATCTGACTAGAACATCATCGCCCTCATATCTCGCATATACAACCGCTTCATCGCACGAAGCGACTATCCCTGCAACCCAGTTATGTTCACTGCTAATCAGGGGGTGGCGTATTGATATAGATTTTGCTCTAG
>Ga0207951_100695_pt1 | contig 15049 bp, 14 predicted proteins | sample Subbio12Aug_8Bad_FD_184830 | JGI IMG/M metagenome (GOLD analysis project Ga0207951, IMG submission 184830) | Serpentinite rock and fluid subsurface biosphere microbial communities from McLaughlin Reserve, California, USA - CR12Aug_8Bad (SPAdes) | ecosystem: Environmental > Terrestrial > Deep... | reverse complement strand
CGTTCTTCCGGAGTCTTTTCTGTACGACTTTTTCAGGTACATAGTAAAACCTCCCATTTGCTTTATAGCTATCTTCATTGTACCACATTATGCCAACTTATGCTACAAGAAAATGCACATATTTCAAAAAAAATATCCCGAGAAGCCTTATGCCCCAAGGGTTTTTAGTCCACTGCTCTAGACGGGCCTGTCAAACTAACGGAGGCAAAGGGGACGGGTCCTCTTGTCGGAAAGTTGCTGAGCTGATAGTATTATGATGAGGTGATGGTTCATGGCTAGGCAGGCACGTCAGGAGAGCGAAACGGGGTACTATCATGTGATGATGTGCGGGATCAATCGCGAGTTCATTTTTAGAGAGGACACAAACAAGGCCTGCTTTATGGAACTGGTAAAAGAGCAGCAGGCAAACGGACTGCTTGAGCTGTTGGCGTGGTGCGTTATGGACAATCATGTCCACATGATACTAAAGGCTGAAAAGGTTGCCATGTCTAAGGCCATTAAGATCATCAGCCTCAAATTCGCGGCACATTACAACCGGGGTCAAAAGCGAACAGGTCCAGTCTTTGGCGATCGCTTCAGAAGTGAAATCATTGAGAATGATACTTACCTGCTTGGGACCTTGCGCTACATTCATCGGAACCCAGTCAAAGCGAAGCTTGCCAATGATATGGCTACATACCGATGGAGCAGCTTCGGGGAATATCTCGGCCTGCTTCAGTACGTTGCAGCGGGTCAAAAGGCATTTGTTTTAGAGCTATTCTGCGGCGGTCTAAAGAGCTTTGTATCATTTCACGCGCAAGAAGATGATGTAGAGTACTTGGAGATCCGTGAAGAGGCGGAGCAGAATAGAGAGACCCTGGCTTTTGCAGTTATCGAGAGTTTCTGCCGCGAAAACGGAGTAACATATGCCAAAGAGATTCAGGGCAGCCCAGAGCTATTTAGAGAGATTTGCAGGAGACTAGTCCAAGATAGCGGTCTATCTTTACGAAAAACAGCGGAGTATTTATCTACGACGCACCACAGGGTGCATGAGGCATTGCAGGACTAAAGAAACGAATCCGACAAAAAAACTGTCCCCCATGTTCAAACAAAACTATCTTGAGCAATGCTCAAGATAGTTTTTGTAGTTTGGCTAAGGTCACACCTAATCGCCTAATGCCCTCTTCTATTTCCTCTACCGACAGCGCCGCAAAATTGAGCCGCAGATAATTAGAGCCCGAGCCATCGGCACAGTAGTTTTCACCAAGGGCAAAATCAATTCCCTCTTTCCACGCTAGGGGCAACAACTCGGTTGCTGTGAGTTCTTGTGGTAAGCGGAGCCACATAAAGAGGCCGCCTTGTGGTATGTCCACATCTACCTGCGGTAAATAACGACCTATTGCTTGAGCCATGGCATCGCGGCGCTTGCGATAAACCCGGCAAGAACGGCGCAAGTGTGTCTGGTAACGGCCAATACTAACATAAGCGTCGAGAGCATGCTGAACTAGGTTTGGTGTTGCTAGGTCCTGCACGTACTTACGCTTTACCAAAGCACCGTAGATAGGCCCCTCAGCAACAACAAAACCTATGCGGAGCCCGGGCATAAGCATTTTGGAGAAGGTGCTAACGTAGATAACCCCACCAGAGGTGTCCAGAGATTTTAGAGCAGGTTGAGCGCATCCGTCGTAACGCAGTTCCCCCACGAAGTCGTCCTCAAGTATGGGAACGTTGTAGCGGCTAGCTAAGGAAACCAGTTCACGACGACGTCGTCCACTTAGGCTCGCTCCACTGGGGTTTTGGAAATTAGGGATGGTGTAAATTAGTTTGGGGTGATAGGCCTGCAGTATTCCTTCTAGCAGCTCCGTCTTCATGCCATCCTTATCAATCGGTATAGATACTACCTTTAAATGAAAGGCGCTGAATAATTCTAGAGCTTTACCATAGGTAGGGCTTTCCACGAGGATGACATCGCCCGGTTTAAGCAGCACTTGTATGACTAAAGTGATGGCTTGTTGTGAGCCCACGGTAATCAGGACATTGGTAGGGGGGATCATAATGCCTTGGCTTGAGAGGATATGGGCGATGTTGGTTCGTAGTCCCAAGAAACCGCGAGGTTCACCATAATCTAACGAAGCATGGGGGGCTTGCCGCATTACAGAGGCCATAGTGCGGCGAAACTCATCTATAGGGAAAAGGCTAGGGTCGGCGCTACCTTCTGCAAAGGATATTTGGCGCGGATGGCAGGAGCTAGAAACCTGCTCACTGAGCTCTAGTGGCACGCAAGCAAACTCGTGTTGCCATAGCGGCCATGGCTCGTGGCTAGCTTTGGGATTATTAATTGTGTAGGGTGGTAGCACAAAGGTACCGCTTCCGACCTGTGTCGACGCCAAACCGTCAGCAACAAGGTCTGCATAGGCATTTTCGACGGTGATACGGCTAACTCCCAAGTCTTTAGCTAACTGACGAGTAGCGGGCAAACGTGTATTAGGGGGCAGGCTTTGAGATAGTATAGACTGGCGTAAGTAGCCGTGGATCTGCCGGTACAGAGGCTGTGTGCTGTTCGGGTTAAGAGGCATGCGCATCGAGATGACCCCCCTTAGTACATTGGTACACTAAATATATCCCAAACACTCACGTCTAGTAAAGCCAATTGCCCAATGTCGGCCACTGGCTCTACACTACTATAGCGGATTGGCTCTATATCTAATGCCTGGAAGGGCGTAAGATGAACCCATTCCACAGAAAGATTAGAGGTGTCTCAATATGTCATCAGAAGGGTCTATGGATCGAGGATATGGAGCTGTTCTGGCTAGTGCAGCGGTGTTGTCCACCACTGCGGTTTTTATTCGGTATCTCACACAGACCTACCATCTGCCTCCGTTAGTCTTAGCGCTATGGAGGAACATCTTTACGGTATTTACACTCCCATTAGTGTTGAAGTTGCGCTGGCCGCATCTGTTGTATATTAAGCGGCAACACCTCGCTTACTTGGTGTCATATGGGCTTGTGCTGGCAGCATTTAACTCTATGTGGACACTCTCGGTCGCTTTTAATGGGGCTGCAGTGGGAACTGTGCTAGTCTATTGCTCAGCTACCTTTACTGCTGTTTTGGGATGGATGCTGCTAAGAGAGAGATTGGACGTAGTCAAACTCATAGTAGTACTGGCGAGCATGCTCGGCTGTTTCTATGTATCTGGGGCGTCATCGCCTGGATTATGGCGCAGCAATGCTACTGGGCTGGTGACCGGGGTATTATCGGGCCTTAGCTATGCAGGGTATAGTCTCATGGGGCGATCTGTCTCTCAACGAGGGCTTAACCCGTGGACTACGCTACTTTACACTTTTACCTTTGCAGGTGTGTTTTTGTTCGCTGTTAACCTGTTACCTCTGTCGGTGCCAGGTGCCGCGAGCGACATAACGGAGCTGTTGTGGCTAGGACGCTCTATCAGTGGTTGGGTCATCTTGTTACGACACAGATATATGGTGGTCTGTTAATCATAGTAGCTGTGCTATCCCTGCGCTTACTAAGCCTCAGGTCTGAGAAGAAGGAGCGTTGCATGTCGGGTATATGAGACTCAAGTGGGACACTAAGGGACTCAAGGGGACCCAAAGGGACAGGAGAAAGCTATTAAAGAGAGGAACGATTTTAGGTGGAGCATATTTTACGCTGCTTTGGCGATATTTACAACGTTAGTGTAGTGAGGGGAGAAGGCTGTTATGTTTATGACGACCAAGGCAATAAATACGTCGATTTTGAAGCGGGGGTTTGGTCTGCAGCCTTAGGGCATAGTCACCCCGGGGTAAATGAGACTCTATACAAACAAGTCGACCAGATCATGCACTTAGGTTATCGGTATCAAAACCCTATAGTAGAGGAAGCAGCGCGAATGCTCTTAGAGGCAGTGAACTTTGATTCCGGCAAGTGTATCTTCTTGAGTTCCGGTAGTGAGGCCGTGGAATTCGCCGTGCAGATAACCCGGCGCATCACCAAGCGGCCCTTGCTCCTTACCCTCTCAGGTGCATACTTAGGGGCTTTTGGCTCAGCAGGCAAGCGCGATGCCGAGGAGTGGCATGTCTTTGATTGGAGCAAGTGCCACACGTGTAGCACGACTGGATGTAGGCCTGACTGCAAGCTCATGGCCGATTTGCCCTTTGATCAAATTGGTGGATTTGTAATGGAAGCTGGTTCGAACTGGGTTCGTATGCCGCCTAAGCATTTAATTCAGACGCTAGAGAGCAGAGTAAAGGAAGAGGGTGGCCTAATTGTAGCAAATGAAATCACCACGGGCCTAGGTCGCACAGGTAGCTGGTTTGGCTATGAGCATTACTGCCTGCAGCCCGATATCGTGGCCGTGGGCAAGCATTTAGGTAACGGCTACCCTGTTAGTGCTGTTGTGATGAAAGAGCACTCTGGGCTATATCTTGAAGGCGATAGTTTTCGCTACGCACAGTCACATCAAAATGACGCCTTGGGATGCGCCGTGGTCACGACAGTAGTAAGGACCCTGGGGGAAGTGGGCTTAGTACAAAGAAGCAAAGAAGTAGGGCAAATTTTCAAGGAGAAGCTAATTGAGCTACAGCACCAGCACAAGTGTATCAAAGAGGTGCGAGGCCTTGGTTTGATGTTGGCAATAGAACTACAACACTGTGAACTTTCCGCTATACATAGGGAGTTGTTCAGCAAAGGGTATTTAGTCGGCATTAGTGCGCTAGCTAACCTCTTAAGATTCTTCCCCCCTCTCACTATTAGTATCGAGGATATTGATGGCATGATCAATGCACTAGGTGACGTACTTAGTAGCAGGTAGGGGAAGCCCAAATAAATCAGGCTATAACCCGGCTAATGAAGGAAAGAGACCCACCGATGTATAAATATAGACTATTAGCTGGCAGGAGGGGTCTTATGTTTAACTTTTCAGGTAAAAAGACTGTAACCGTTCCCACAGGCAAAAAGACTGGGTTGCTAAAGCGTAACCAACGCTGTATTGCTGATAAGATTGCCAAAAATATTTCGGGCATTATGGATGTAACGGATAATCTGCTCGAGATTACCGACACGATTGGCAACTACACTCAGGTGCAAATGAACGTTGTAGCTAAGGTGGTCGAGGAGATCACTGGATACTCTGCTTATACCGAAGAGGTGCTAGCCAACACAGAGAGCTCGATGAAACTATCGGAGCAGACAATGAGTGTTGCCACAGAAGGCAGAAGTACGGTTGATGAGTCCATACAGGCCATGCGCGAAATTGAGCAGGCGGTAACAGAGGCCAAAGTGGTAGCCGCGGTGTTAAACGAAAAGGCGGCGTCTATAAACGATATGGTGCGGGTCATCAAAGATATTGCCGATACCACACGTCTACTCTCACTTAACGCCGCTATCGAGGCAGCTAGGGCGGGAGACGCTGGTAGAGGGTTTGCTGTTGTAGCACAAGAAGTTAAGAAGTTGTCTGAGCGTAGCGTGGAGTCAGTTAATGGTATCTATAAGACAATCGGGCAGATTACTGAGAGCATCCGTAGTACAGTAAACTCTTTAGGAGTTATCTTAGATAGGGTTCGAGTAGGTACTGTTGCGGCAGATAACACTAATAAGGTGTTTCATACTATTATGGAATCAATTCAGGAGACCAACCGGGCTTTTCATGAAATTAGTGCGGCAGTCTCTACCCAGACCACAAGCCTAGAGAATATTGTGGCCTCAACTCACGACATGAGCCACACTTTTGACAAGCTGATGTCTATAGTAGAGGTCTCTTCGGTATATACGCATTTTACCAAGAACTCCTTGGTAGCTATGAACAAAGTGGCATCTAATTTGACAGATATTACGGCTAGTCTGCTGGCGGATATACCTGAAGCCGAAGAGGAACCCTCATTGGTCGTAAACCTGCCCTATGAGCCCTCTACCTTTGACCCTCAGCTGACATCGGAGTTCTACGGAGCACAAGTGCTCTCGAACGTGCATCTAGGCCTGTTGGGGAATGACGATCAAGAGCGGGTAACCCCAGGATTAGCCAACAAGTGGTACTTTGACGAAGAAAACCTAACCTGGGTGTTTTACCTGCGCAAAGGTGCGAAGTTTTCGCATGGCAGAGAAATTACTGCCGACGACGTCAAATTTTCTCTGGAGCGTCTGGTTGATCCCAAGTTAGCGTCGCCAGTGGCTTGGTGTTTGGATTGTGTTGATGGTGTGAAGGAGTTTCAGCAAGGTTTGTCCCGCGAGGTAAGGGGCATAAAGGTGCTAGATAGGTACCGCATCGCTATTAAGCTGCACACTCTCTACGGGGGTTTTCTCACCGATCTCGGACAGTTCTTTGCCGGGATATTAGCCAAAGAAGAACTGGAGAAAGGCAATATTGTCGGGTGTGGCCCTTACACAATTGTGGAGCAAACCAAGGAGCGTTGCGTCTTAGAATCATTCGCTGATTATAGCAAGGGCGAACCCTTTATCAAGCGCATTGAGTTTCGCTATGGGCAAGCAGGGCTAGCGGCTTCCTTTAAGAAAGGCCAGTACGATATCCTCTGGCACGAGACGGCGGATGTTCCACAGGAGCTGAAGCAGGTTCCCAAAACTACGTCCACGACACAGGGCATATTAGGTTATTATTATATCGGCTTTAACCTACTATCGGACAACCCTTTAGTAAAGAGTCGCGAGGCACGCCGTGCCCTAGCCATGGCCGTTAATAAAAAACGCCTAGTGGAAAGCTTGTTAGGTGGCATGGCGGAAGAGGCCAAAGGGCCTATCCCGCCTGTGCTCATACCTAATGGCAGTCTTACTGGGTTAGAGTATAACCCTGCACAAGCCAGAGAGATTCTCAAACGCCTTGGTATAAGAGACCTTAAGCTGAAAATGAGTACACGCTCAGATGCTAGCGGTGTTGTACTTAACCCTGTGGGCGAATACTTTATGGAAGATCTCAAAAACATAGGTATAGAATTTACTACCCAAAGTTACACACGCCCTGAATACACTAGGCATGAGAATCTGCGGCGGACCGACGTGTTCGTATCACGCTGGGTAGCAGATACCCCTGACCCAGACAACCTGATAACCCCCTTCTATCATTCTAAGAGTACCATGAACTACTTCAGCTACAGTAACGGAGACGTAGACAAAAAGCTCAACCAAGTGCGCTCTATCATTAATCCTAAGAAACGATTTGAGCTCTTTGGCGAGGTACAACAGCTTGTTTATAATGATGTACCGGCGATCTTCTTGTACCATCAGTCCATTGGCGTAACCTATGCCGATCGCTTTAAGAACGTGCGCATTAGCCCTAAGGGGATGCTAAAGTGCGAAGATATAGTGATGGTTTAAGGCAGACACTCATTGCACCAGCTAGGGTTCCCCACAGTCGTGGCAGAGGGTTGCTACCCCTGCCACGATTTTTTATTATGTAAGCTGTGCCATCGCTTCACTACGGCAGATTTCTAAGTGGGGTTGAGGGGTGTGTTCTTTCGGGGAGAAGGATTTGCTGATCCGATATAGAAATGATCACATGGGCGTCTTCGAGCGGCTTAACCTTCTAGATTAGCCTAATGGTTTGGCCGCCGGTGGTAGTGTTACTACCCGAGGGTGCAGTGGGAAACTGCTGTGCCTCCCGTGTTTGGAAAGAAGCGCAGGTGGGAAGCCTTGAGAGGAGGAAGGCTTGTTTTTTTGTGCGCTCTTTCAGGTGCGAGGCCCGATATTTTGCACTTGGAGGTATAGTTAATGAAAAGAAAGCTCTCGGTTGGATTAATGGTGTTGAGTCTAGTGGTGATGGTTCTTGTAGGGTGCGCCGCTAAGAAGCCAGTTATTTTAGCCACAACTACGAGCACGGTTGATTCAGGTCTACTCGATGTCTTGGTTCCCATGTTTGAAAAGAAGACAGGGTACTTGGTTAAGACGATAGCCGTCGGAACAGGGCAAGCGTTAGCTATGGGCGAAAAAGGTGACGCCGACGTTTTATTAGTTCATTCGCCAGTGGCAGAGCAAAAGCTTGTGGATAGCGGGGTTGCTGTCGATCGCCACTACATTATGTATAATGACTTTGTACTTTTGGGACCGCAGGGTGATCCGGCAGGAGTCAGGGGTATGGGTTTAGCGTCAGAGGCTTTGGCTAAGATAGCACAAGTGGGCGCGAACTTTGTGAGCCGGGGCGACGACTCCGGAACCCACAAAAAGGAAAAAGAACTCTGGCGGATACAGCCCCAGGGTGCGTGGTACATTGAGGCCGGAGCAGGCATGTCGGCCACACTTGCCATTGCCGAAGATAAGCAGGCTTACATTTTAAGTGATCGGGGTACCTATCTGGCCTATAAGACAAACCTAAGCTTAGAGGTCTTGGTGGAAGGCGACGCCCTTTTGCTTAATCCATACCATGTAATGCGTGTAAACCAGGATAAGTTCCAACACGTAAATACTAAGGGCGCGATAAAATTTGTAGAGTTTATGTTGTCTGATGAGGTTAGGGAAATAATCCGAGACTTTGGTGTTGATAAATACGGTGAAGCACTGTTTGTCCCACAGTAGGGGACCATCAAAAACATTGCCTCGAGCTACACGGCGTGCGATCGGAGACATGTGGGGCAGACTCATATGAGTCTGCCCCTTATTTTGGTAATCTCTACGATTACTTCTGTAGGTGTTTGACCGGCTAATTGTTTATGCTAGCCAGAGGATATTTCGGTAGTCGGACTGAATATGTATGCTATTGACAAGGAAAAGGAGGGATATTTTATGATTGATGTAAAGAAGATTAGTGCCGATATGACGTCTCAGGTAATTGCATGGCGCAGGCAAATTCATGCTAATCCAGAGTTAGCATTTCAGGAGCACAAGACAGCTGCGCTAGTTGAGTCTGTGCTAGAGAAGGCTGGAGTTGAGGTGGTCAGGTTTCCCGGTTCTACTGCAGTGCTTGGCATACTCAAAGGTGGCAAGCCAGGGAAAACCATTGCTCTTCGAGCCGACATGGATGCTTTGCCTTTAGACGAACTTGCTGATGTAGATCACAAGTCGCAAACACCGGGTGTTATGCATGCCTGTGGTCATGACGTGCATACTGCTATTCTTATGGGTACAGCTACGCTGCTTGCAGCACATAAAGACGAAATGCCCGGAACAGTGAAATTCTTCTTTCAGCCAGCCGAAGAATGCCCACCGGGCGGCGCCATCGGCATGATTGAAAATGGCGTCATGGATGGAGTAGACCACGCTTTTGGTTTGCATGTGGGCAATGACTATCCAGCAGGTACTATTGGGGTGACTTATGGGTACAGCTCAGCAAACTCAGATCGTGCAGACATTAAAATTATTGGTAAGGGAGGCCATGGCGCTCAACCTCAAGATACTGTGGACGCGGTAGTAGTGGCTTCTCACGTAGTGGTTGCGCTGCAGACTATAGTTAGCCGCAATATTGGCGCACTCGATTCGGCAGTTATCACAGTCGGCACCATTCACGCTGGGACAGTTAACAATATTATCGCAGAAACCGCGGGAATGAAGCTCACAGTGCGTAGCCTCAAGCCTGAGGTAAGGGAAAAGCTCAGGGAGCGCATTGAAGGAATTGTAAAAGGAGTGACCCAGGCCATGAACGCCACCTATGAGTTGGAGTATTCTTATGGCTACCCTTCGCTTCCAAATACTGAGCCAGTAGTTGACTTTGTAAAGGAAATAGCCGAGCAACTTCTTGGTTCGGAGAATGTAAAGGTAAAGAATATCCCCAGCATGGGTGGAGAGGACTTCGCTTACTTTGCTGAAAAGGCTCCCAGTGCTTTCTTTAGGTTAGGTTCGCGGCCTAAGGAAGAGACCGTTTATCCTGGCCATAACCCAAGATTTACTGTTGACGAAGCCTGTATAGAAACCGGCCTAACCATGATGGTAGGCATAGCTCTTAATTCTAAGTAGATGAGCAACTGCTCCATAGGCCATAAAATACCGGCAATCACACCATGCTTCTCGCCTTGTGCCGAATCAGGTAGTATTTATGGAAGTAATTGCTTTTCAACAGTTTTTAACTTGACATTCGACGGTAAACTCGTCAAAATAGAACTCACGGACATTGATTATGTTTGGTCGCGCTAGACGGGGAGGTAGCGGTGCCCTGAACCTGCAATCCGCTGTAGCAGGGTTGATACTGCATTTGAGGCTGCCATTTGTGGGGCTTGCCCTTAGCAAGTAGTGATGACAATTGGGTCCGACGCAACAGGACTTCATGAACCCCGTCAGGTCCGGAAGGAAGCAGCGGTAAGTGAGCCATCTTGTGTGCCGCCGGGTAGCCTGGTTCGAGCCAACTACTAGGGTTACACTCGGAAGTGTCAGTCGAAGGCAGGTGCGCGGCCACTAAATTTGAGCCGGGACAATGGTCCCGGCTTTTTATGCATCCAAGCAGGGAAAGACATACTCTACGGGTAATACTAACATATTGGCTTTGGCGGGGAGGTGAAACTTTGACTTACCAAGCTCTATATCGGGAGTGGCGCCCGGCAACCTTTAACGAAGTTTCGGGGCAGGAACATATTAAACGTACTCTGATGAACATGTTAAAACAGCAGAGAATCCCTCATGCGTTATTGTTTTGTGGTCCGCGCGGCACAGGCAAGACTAGTATGGCCAAAATTTTGGCTAGGGCCGTCAACTGCGGTGAAGGCGTAAGAGCTGAACCCTGTCTAAACTGTACGGCATGTAGAAATATTGCTAACAATACTAGTATAGATGTCTTGGAGATTGATGCAGCGTCTAATCGCGGCATCGATGAGATTCGAGAACTGCGCGAGCATGTAAAATTTGCGCCAAGTGAGCTTAGATACAAGGTTTATATTATTGATGAAGTTCACATGCTGACTACAGAAGCCTTCAATGCCCTACTCAAGACACTCGAAGAACCACCTAGTTATGTTCTATTCATTTTGGCAACCACAGAGCCGCACAAATTGCCCGCTACGATTATTTCTAGGTGCCAGCGGTTTGATTTTCGCCGGTTAAGCCAAGACTCGATTATTGCAAGGTTGCAGGAGATCTCCCGTAACAAGGGAGCAGACTTGTCCATTGAGGCGGCAAAGCTTATTGCTGAGCAGGCTCAGGGTGGTATGCGTGACGCGTTGGGTATGCTTGAGCAGTGTATGTCTTTTAGTGAGGATAACGTTTCTCTAGAGACTGTCGAAACAGTAACAGGATCCGTACCCACAACGGTCTATCAACGTGTTCTAAATGCTTTGGTCCAAGGAGATGTAGCCCGAGCCTTAGAACTTTTGCACGCAGAACTTACAGCTGGTCGTGAGGCGGGGCAATATTTACGTTCGTATATAACGGCTTTGCGCTTACTGCTTCTAGCAGCTCATTCACCTCAAGTCTTAGAATTACAGGGGTATGAGATAAGCAATCTTAAGAAATTGGCTGATGACGTGGGGTCTTTCTTGCCAGAATTAATTTTGCTAGCATTATCAACAGAGAACGACATGCGTTATGGGGGGCACCCTCGTCTTCACTTAGAGCTGTTAATAGTTCGCCAGCACCAAGTCATGAGTGGTGTTCGCCAGGTGGAGGCTAAGACAGAGGATGAAGTAGTTCGTATAGAGAACATAATAACGCCAGTGGCTGAGAAGCGTCCTTTACCTGAACGTCCGCAGCACACCGCACCATCAGCTTCTGAGCGTACGGAGCTGCCCCAGACTCCAACTCCTCCCACTGTATCGGCGTTGCTCAAGGCTTGGCCAGATGTGATCAAGTCGATAAAGCAGCGGGCCCCCCTCACGGGAGCTATGATGGGCGGGTTAGTGCCACTTCGTATGGACGGGGATACTGTTATTCTTCAGTTGACAGAGAATAACGTACACATTTTTAAAAGGTTAAGCAATTCTATTGATCTGACTCACATTGCGGGAGGTTTTAGGGCGGTGCTGGGCAGGCCAGTGGATGTGAAGCTCATTCTTCCTAGCCAGGAAGAACAGGGCGTGGCTGTCTCGGTGAGTCGAGATCAAGTCAAGGAGATTTTGGACATGTTTCAAGGCACCATAATTAAAGAGTAGAATTTATAGGAGGCTGCACAGATGAGTAACATGAAAGAAATGATGAAGGCGGCGCAGAAAATGCAGGAGCGCATGGTTAAAATGCAAGAGGAACTTGCAGAACGTACGGTAGAGGCCTCTGCAGGTGGAGGTATGGTAACGGCAGTAGTCTCTGGCGGCAAGATGCTCAAGGAATTAGTAATTAATCCCGAAGCAATCGATCCCAGCGATGTGGAGATGTTGCAGGATTTAATTATTGTGGCCGTTAACGAGGCCATACGCAAGGCCGATGAGATGATGAATTCCGAGATGGGTAAACTTACCCCCGGGCTTAAACTGCCACCAGGCATGTTCTAGGAGGCGCATTGCATAGCTACCCTGAACCGATTCTTAAATTGATCTCTGAATTGGCGAATCTGCCAGGTATCGGACCTAAAACAGCGCAGCGACTGGCTTTCTTTTTGTTGTCACAAAATAGAGGTAGGGTGGCTGAATTAGCATTGGCGATGCTAGAAGCTAAAGATAAAGTTAGCTATTGTGAGGTATGTTTTAATCTTGCCGAGGGTAAGAAGTGCCCACTCTGTGAAGAAGATAACAGGCGAAGGGACGTTATATGCGTAGTGCAGGACCCACGTGATGTCGCTGCCATAGAGCGAACTCATGATTTTAAGGGGGCTTATCATGTGCTACACGGCGCCATATCGCCCATGGACGGTATCGGTCCGGAGCAGTTGCGAGTGCGGGAGCTTTTAGGCCGTCTAGCTTCCGGTGAGGTTATAGAGGTGATTATCGCAACAAACCCTAATATCGAAGGAGAAGCGACGGCGTTATATTTAGCTAGATTATTAAAGCCCATAGGTGTCAAGGTGACCCGTATAGCGCATGGTCTACCTGTGGGAGGAGACCTTGAGTATGCTGATGAACTGACGCTAGCACGAGCACTAGAGAATCGACGGGAGATGTAGGCAATACAGGCGTTGACACGGAGGTCCGGGCTTGTATACACGTTTCCTCCCGTAGGTTTAGGAGCGAAGTAAACAGGCAATACTCCTTCTAAAGATTTTAGGGGGAGTAAATTTATGAAGTCTACCAATGTTTGGAGCGATATGATGACGTCGATTGGGGTTCGCCTCAACCTTACTGAAGAGGTCTTCGAACACCGGGGCGAGCAAGAGATGTTGTCACTGATAGATGAGGCGAGGCGTGAATGGCTAGCATCCAAGAACTATTTTGACAATGTGTTAGACCCAGATCTTATTGATCATGCCGTGTACGTTAGCCAAGCCGCCGAGAAGAGGTACATGTATCTACTTAAGCAAGCGCGTAATCAAGGGCTTATCGCACATTTCCCCACTCATTTAAGTAATTAAAAAAGCACAGAGGCCAATGGCCTCTGTGCTTTTTGCATTAAGCACATTAATGAGGAATAAGCATGTAGGGGAGGCGTGACTGTGAAGCTTAAGAGTGTCATTAGCGACGTGATTAACGCCATGGTAGCCCGCCTGCATCCTCCCCAGAGAGTTGTGGAAGAAAAAATTGACCGAGATGTGCTATTGCTCATTGACCAAGCACGGTGTGAGTGGCTAGCGGCTAAGGAATACTTCGATAACGTATCTGACCCCCACCTCATCGAGCATGCGGTATACATATATCACGCTGCAGAGAAACGCTATATGTGCTTGCTTAATCAAGCGCGGAGCAGGGGGCTTAGCTCCAGCGTTCCTCTTCCCAAGAAAGACAGGCGATACAAGGTGTAGTTAGGAAAGTAAGAGATTTACTGAAAATAGGCATCTAAGGGAGGTGTAGAAATGGGCGATCTGTTAGAACAAGGATTTAATACCAATATTATTATAGCGGGCCTGTTTGCCTTGACTCTGTTATATTTTTTATTTAGAGCACTAGTGGGGCCTGCAAAGTATGTGTGGAGGATTTTTACAATGTCCCTGCTTGGGCTTATTATAATTGTAGGCACAAACACATTAGGACAATTGGTACAGGCATCTGTTCCCTTAAACCCGTTCACTGTATTATTAGTGGGATACCTAGGAGTTCCCGGGGCAGCAGCCCTTATAGTCATCCAACTGTTGCTGCGCTAAACAAAGAGGGTGTCGCTCACAAGCAGCGTATGTATATGAATACAAGAGTCGAAAAGAGCAACAAGATGATTCTTGACGAAGAAAAATGCACATGATATTATAAATCTCGGTCGCGTTAGCGTAGCTACTGCTGAAAGCGACACGCATCCAACAATCCAGTAATTGATTGTTGCCAAAACACGAAGTTTTGTGTTAAGATGAAACTCCTCGACACACGGTCGCAGGTGTAAACATCTCCTTGGCGACGGAAGCATCTCCCTTGATCCTTGAAAACTAAACAGTGCAGACGAGCAGTTTACCCCCGTTTCTAGTTAGTAATTCCAAAGTTTTTCTTACGAGGAACCAGGAACAGAAAACCAGGAACGAGAACGTAAGCTGCGCGATGATAGTTCATGTAAACATGAACGAAATGCGATATAACCAATCGCAGCTATCAATGACAGCAATGTCTGAGATAGCAAAACTCGTTTCTTTTGAGAACTAACCTTTACAGATCGCGCAAGTGATCTTATAGGCCCAAGTGACCAAAAAGAACAAAAATGTAATTCGAAGCGAGCCATCGCTTTTCGAATATAAGTTCGTTTAGCAGCAATGCTAGGCAAAACTTTATCGGAGAGTTTGATCCTGGCTCAGGACGAACGCTGGCGGCATGCCTAATACATGCAAGTCGAACGGATCCCTTCGGGGATTAGTGGCGGACGGGTGAGTAACGCGTGGGCAACCTGCCCCAAAGATCGGGATAACACCTCGAAAGGGGTGCTAATACCGGGTGTGATCTAGAGTCCGCATGGATTTTAGAAGGAAGGCTTCGGCCACTTTGGGATGGGCCCGCGTCTGATTAGCTAGTTGGTGGGGTAAGGGCCTACCAAGGCGACGATCAGTAGCCGACCTGAGAGGGTGAACGGCCACACTGGGACTGAGACACGGCCCAGACTCCTACGGGAGGCAGCAGTCGGGAATATTGGGCAATGGACGAAAGTCTGACC
>Ga0207951_100691_pt1 | contig 15089 bp, 15 predicted proteins | sample Subbio12Aug_8Bad_FD_184830 | JGI IMG/M metagenome (GOLD analysis project Ga0207951, IMG submission 184830) | Serpentinite rock and fluid subsurface biosphere microbial communities from McLaughlin Reserve, California, USA - CR12Aug_8Bad (SPAdes) | ecosystem: Environmental > Terrestrial > Deep... | reverse complement strand
GGGGGGTGTCGGCTTCAGCGGTAGGCGGCGTCGGCCTGCCGGCGTTCGGCGATCTCCTGTTCGTAGCGGTCGCCGATGGCCAGCAGCATGTCCTTCGTGAAGTACAGGTCGCCGCGCTTCTCGCCGTGGTATTCGAAGATGTGCGTCTCGACGATCGAGTCGACCGGGCAGCTCTCCTCGCAGAAGCCGCAGAAGATGCACTTGGTCAGGTCGATGTCGTAGCGCGTCGTGCGCCGCGTGCCGTCGGCGCGCAGGTCGGACTCGATGGTGATCGCCAGCGCCGGGCAGACCGCCTCGCACAGCTTGCAGGCGATGCAGCGCTCCTCGCCGTTGTCGTAGCGGCGCAGCGCGTGCAGCCCGCGAAAGCGCGGGCTCAGCGGCGTGCGCTCCTCGGGAAACTGGATCGTGATGCTCTTGCGCAGGAAATGGCGCCCGGTCAGCGCCATGCCCTTGAGCAGCTCGATCAGCAGGAAGCTCGAGAGGAAATCCTTGACTGCGGACATGTGCCTACCCTCCCCGCGCCTCAATCCCAGATGCTCCACGGCGTCTGCATCCACAGGCCGATGACGACCAGCCAGACCAGGGTCACCGGGATCATCACCTTCCAGCCCAGCCGCATGAGCTGGTCGTAGCGAAAGCGCGGGAAGGTCGCGCGCACCCACAGGAACAGGGTGGCGACGCAGAAGGTCTTGATCGCCAGCCAGGCCCAGCCCGGAACCCAGTTGAACGGCGCGATGTCCAGCGGCGGCAGCCAGCCACCGAGGAACAGCAGCGTCACCAGCATGCTGACCAGGATGATGTTGGCGTACTCGGCCAGGAAGAACATCGCAAAGCTCATGCCCGAGTACTCGATCATGTGCCCGGCGACGATCTCGCTCTCGCCCTCGACGACGTCGAAGGGGTGGCGGTAGGTCTCGGCCAGCCCGGCGATGAAGAATACGACCATCACCGGCAGCAGCGGCAGCCAGTTCCAGGACAGGAAGTTGATCCCCATCTCGGCAAACTGGCCGCGGTCCTGCGCCATGACGATCTCGGTCAGGTTCATGCTGGCCGAGACCATCAGCACGACGACCACCGCAAAGCCCATCGCGATCTCGTAGCTGACCATCTGCGCCGAGGCGCGCATCGCGCCGAGGAAGGCGTACTTCGAGTTGCTGGCCCAGCCGGCGATGATCACGCCGTAGACCTCGAGCGAGATGATGGCCAGCAGGAACAGCAGGCCGGCGTTGATGTTGGCCAGCGCGACCTCGGGGCCGAAGGGGATCACGGCCCAGGCCGCCAGCGCCGGCATGATGACCATCACCGGACCGAGGAAGAACAGGCCCTTGTTGGCCGCGCTCGGACGGATGATCTCCTTGAAGACCAGCTTGAGCGCATCGGCGATCGGCTGCAGCAACCCGCCCGGGCCGACCCGGTTGGGGCCCAGGCGGATCTGCGTGAAGCCGATGCCCTTGCGCTCCCACAGCGTCAGGTAGGCCACGCAGAGCATCAGCGGCACCACGATTGCGACGATCTTGACGAGGTTCCAGACGATGGCCCACAGGGTGGTGCCCAGCGTGGCCTGGCCGAACTGGTAGAGGCTGTCGAGCATGGCGGTCAGACCTTTTCGATGGCCAGCGCGCCGAACATCGGCCCCAGCGTGGCCGTGGCGGCCTGCCCGGCGCTGACGCGCACCGCCGTCGGCGCCAGCGTCGGGTCCTCGCGCGCCGGCAGCACCGCGCTGGCCGCGCCCTGGACGACGCGTACGCGGTCGCCGGGCTGCAGGCCCAGTTCGCGCCAGAGCGCGCTGGGCAGGCCGGCCACCGGTGCGGCGGCATCGGCGGTGCGCTGCAGCGACGGCGCCCGGCGCACGATCGGGTCGACGGCGTGGATCGGCACGTCGGCGATGCGCTCGAGGCCGGTCGCTGCGGGCGGCGCGGCGGCGGGCAGCGCGGCGGCGTTGTCTAGCCGCGCGGCGAGCGCCGCGGCGTCGGCCGGCAGCGCCTGGGCGCGCACGTCGGCGATCGTCTCGTGGTCGAAGCCCTCGAGCCCGAGCATCTGGCCCAGCACACGCAGGACCTTCCAGGCCGGGCGCGCCTCGCCCAGCGGCTTGACCGCGCCGTGGAAGCTCTGCACGCGGCCCTCGGCGTTGATGAAGCTGCCGGCGGTCTCGGTGAACGGCGCGACCGGCAGCATCACGTCGGCATGCTCGACGACCGCGTCGTTGAACGCGGTCAGCGCGACCACCAGCCCCGACTGCCGCAGCGCCGCCGCGGCAGCGGCCGGGTCGGCCGCGTCGCAGGCCGGCTCGGTGTGCAGCAGCAGCAGCGCCTTCATCGGCTGCGCGAGCATCTGCGCGGCGCCGAGCCCGCCCGGGCCGGGCAGCGCAGCAGCCCACTGGGCACCGACGCTGTTGCCGCCGTCGCCGAGCACGCCGACGCGCGCGCCGACCTGCGCGCCGATCCAGTTGGCCAGCGCCAGCAGCGCCTCGGCCTGCGGGTGCCAGACGGCGGCGTTGCCCAGCAGCAGCGCCTTGCGCTGGCCGCCGAGCAGCGACGCGGCCACCGCCTGCGCCTCGGGCGTGGCCTTGCCGGCCAGCGGCGCGCGCGCGCCGGTGGCCTGCGCGACCGAGGCGGCGACGTCGGCCAGCGCCTGCAGCCAGCCCGAGGGTGCGGCCGTCAGGCGGTGCGCCAGCGGCATCGCCCAGTCGTCGTGCACGGCGTTGAGGCTGCTGAGCTGCGCGCCCTGGCGCACGGCCTGGCGGATGCGCTGCGCAAACAGCGGGTGGTCCTTGCGCAGGAAGGCGCCGATCACGAAGACACGCTGGAGCGTCGACAGCGCGGCGATCGGCAGGCCCAGCCAGCGGATGCCCGCCGGCGGCGTCGCATCGGCGTGGCGGGTACGGTGGTCGATGTTCTCGCTGCCCAGGCCACGCACGAGCCTGGCCAGCAGGTGCAGTTCCTCGACCGTGCTGCCGGCCGAGCCGATCGCGCCGACGCCCTGCGCGCCGAACTCGGCGCAGATGCGGCGCAGGCCGTCGGCGACGTAGTCGAGCGCGGTCGCCCAGTCGACGGCACGCCAGGCGCCGTCCTGCTTGAGCATCGGCGCGCTCAGCCGGCGGTCGCTGTCGAGGGCCTCGTACGAGAAACGGTCACGGTCACTGATCCAGCACTCGTTGACGTCCTCGTTCTCGAACGGCACGACGCGCAGCACGCGGTCGGCCTTGACCTGGACGATCAGGTTGGCGCCGGTGCTGTCGTGCGGGCTGATGCTGCGCCGGCGCGAGAGCTCCCAGGTGCGCGCGCGGTAGCGAAACGGCTTGCTGGTCAGCGCGCCGACCGGGCAGATATCGATCATGTTGCCCGAGAGCTCGCTGTCGACCGTGCCGCCGGCGATCGCCGTGATCTCGCTGTGTTCGCCGCGGTGGACCATGCCCAGCTCCATCACGCCGGCGACTTCCTGCCCGAAGCGAACGCAGCGCGTGCAGTGGATGCAGCGCGTCATCTCGGCCATCGAGACCAGCGGGCCGACGTCCTTGGGCAGGACGACGCGCTTTTCCTCGCCGTAGCGCGAGCCGGAGCTGCCGTAGCCGACGGCGAGGTCCTGCAACTGGCACTCGCCGCCCTGGTCGCAGATCGGGCAGTCCAGCGGGTGGTTGACGAGCAGGAACTCCATCACCGACTTCTGCGCCCTGACCGCCTTGTCGCTGCGCGTGCGCACGATCATGCCCTGGGTGACCGGGGTCGCGCAGGCCGGCATCGGCTTGGGCGCCTTCTCGACGTCGACCAGGCACATGCGGCAGTTGGCCGCGATGCTGAGCTTGCGGTGGTAGCAGAAATGCGGGATGTAGCTGCCCGCGGCATCGGCCGCGTGCATGATCATGCTGCCTTCGGGCACGCTGACCTTGCGGCCGTCGAGTTCGATCTCCACCATCGTCGCTGTCCCGCCGGCCTCAGACGTAGGCCGCGACCTGGCAGGTCTTGTGCTCTACGTGGTATGCGAACTCGTCGCGGAAGTGCTTGAGCATGCCCTGCACCGGCATCGCCGCGGCGTCGCCGAGCGCGCAGATCGTACGGCCCTTGATGTTGTCGGCCACCGAGTCGAGCAGGTCGAGGTCCTGCGGCGTGCCCTGGCCATGCTCGATGCGCTTGACGATGCGCCAGAGCCAGCCGGTGCCCTCGCGGCACGGGGTGCACTGGCCGCAGCTCTCGTGCTGGTAGAAGTACGACAGGCGCAGCAGGCTCCTGACCATGCAGCGCGTGTCGTTCATGACGATCACCGCGCCCGAGCCGAGCATCGAGCCGGCCTTGGCGATGCTGTCGTAGTCCATCGTGCAGGCCATCATGACCGCCGCGGGCAGCACCGGCGCCGACGAGCCGCCGGGGATCACCGCCTTGAGCGCGCCGCCGCGCACGCCGCCGGCGAGCTCGAGCAGCTTGGCAAACGGCGTGCCCATCGGCACCTCGTAGTTGCCGGGCCGCTCGACGTCGCCGACCATCGAATAGATCTTGGTGCCGCCGTTGTTGGGCTTGCCGCACTCGAGGTAGGCCTGGCCGCCGTTGACGATGATCCACGGCACCGCGGCGAAGGTCTCGGTGTTGTTGATCGTCGTCGGCTTGCCGTAGAGGCCGTAGCTGGCCGGGAACGGCGGCTTGAAGCGCGGCTGGCCCTTCTTGCCTTCGAGGCTCTCGAGCAGCGCGGTCTCCTCGCCGCAGATGTAGGCGCCGAAGCCGTGGTGCGCGTGCAACTGGAACGAGAAGCCCGAGCCGAGGATGTTCTCGCCGAGCAGGCCGGCGGCGCGGGCCTCGGCCAGCGCCTGCTCGAAGCGCTCGTAGACCTCGAAGATCTCGCCGTGGATGTAGTTGTAGCCCGTGCGCACGCCCATCGCGTAGGCGGCGATGGCCATGCCCTCGATGACGAGGTGCGGGTTGTACATCAGGATGTCGCGGTCCTTGCAGGTGCCGGGCTCGCCTTCGTCGCTGTTGCAGACCAGGTACTTGGCGCCGGGGAACTGGCGCGGCATGAAGCTCCACTTGAGCCCGGTCGGGAAACCCGCGCCGCCGCGCCCGCGCAGCGCGCCGGTCTTGACCTCGGCGATGACCTGCTCGGGGCTCAGCCCGGGGCCGCCGTCCTGGCCGAGGACCTTCTTGAGCGCCGCGTAGCCGCCGCGCGCGAGGTAGTCGGCCAGCCGCCAGTTGCGGCCGTCGAGGCCGGCATAGATCTGCGGCGCGATGTGGCGGCCGTGGAAGCAGGTCTCGCGGCCGCTGGCCTGGAACTTGGAGAGGTCGATCATCGGCTGCACCTTCAGGTACTGCTGTGCGCACCGCGGTCGGCGGCACGCAAGGTGTCGACGAGTTCGTCGAGCCGCTCGGCGCTCATGAAGCTGAGCATCTGGTGGTCGTTGACCAGCATCACCGGGGCGTCGGCGCAGGCGCCCAGGCATTCGCACTGCTGCACCGTGAACAGGCCGTCGGCGCTGGTCTGGCCCGCCTCGACGCCCAGGCGCTCGCACAGGCGGGCCAGGGCCTGCTCGCCGTCGCGCAGCGCGCACGGCAGGTTGGTGCAGACGGCGAGCTTGTAGCGCCCGACCGGCTGCTGGTTGTACATGTTGTAGAAGGTCGTGACCTCGTGCACGGCGATCGGCGCCATGCCGAGGTATTCGGCCAGCGCGACCTCGGCGTCCTGCGACACCCAGCCCTGCTCCTGCTGGACGATGGCCAGGCAGGCCATCACGGCCGAGGCCTGGTGCCCGGCGGGGTACTTGGCCACTTCGCGCGCAAAGCGCGCGAGCGTCTGCTCGCTGAACTGCATCGTCTCGCTCATGTCTGCCCCCAGGGCGCTGCGCGCCCGCCCCCCGCGGGGGGTCGCACTCTCGGGGCGGCCCGGCGAGTGCTCATGTCTGCCCCCAGGGCGCTGCGCGCCCGCCCGCCGCGGGGGGACGCACTCTCGGGGTGGTCCGGCGAGTGCTCATCGGTCGATCTCGCCGAACACGATGTCCATGGTGCCGATGATCGCCACCGCGTCGGCGATCATGTGGCCGCGGCTGAGTTCGTCGAACGCGGCCAGGTGGGCAAAGCCCGGGGCGCGGATCTTGAGCCGGTAGGGCTTGTTGGCGCCGTCGCTGACCAGGTAGATGCCGAACTCGCCCTTGGGGTGCTCGACCGCGGCGTAGACCTCGCCCTCGGGCACGTGCATGCCCTCGGTGAAGAGCTTGAAATGGTGGATCAGCTCCTCCATGCGGCTCTTCATGTCGACGCGCGAGGGCGGCGCAACCTTGTGGTTGTCGGTGATCACCGGGCCGGGGTTGGCGCGCAGCCAGTCGACGCATTGCCCGATGATGCGGTTGGACTGGCGCATCTCCTCGACGCGCACCAGATAGCGGTCGTAGGTGTCGCCGTCGACGCCGACCGGCACGTCGAAGTCGAGCTCGGCGTAGACGTCGTAGGGCTGGGTCTTGCGCAGGTCCCAGGCGATGCCGCTGCCGCGCAGCATCGGCCCGGTCAGGCCCAGGTTGAGGGCGCGCTCGGGCGTGACCACGCCGACACCGACCGTGCGCTGCTTCCAGATGCGGTTGTCGGTCAGCAGGGTCTCGTACTCGTCGACGCACTGCGGGAAGCGCCGCGTGAAGTCGTCGACGAAGTCGAGCAGCGAGCCCTGGCGGTTGGCGTTGAGCTCGGCGATCGCGCGGGCATTGCGGATCTTGCTGGCCTGGTACTGCGGCATGCGCTCGGGCAGGTCGCGGTAGACGCCGCCCGGGCGGAAATAGGCCGCGTGCATGCGCGCGCCCGAGACCGCCTCGTACATGTCGAACAGGTCCTCGCGCTCGCGGAAGCAGTAGATGAAGATGTTCATCGCGCCGCAGTCGAGCCCATGCGCGCCCAGCCACATCAGGTGGTTGAGCAGCCGGGTGATCTCGGCGTACATCACGCGGATGTACTGCGCGCGCCTGGGCACCTCGACGCCGAGCAGCCGTTCGATGGCCAGACAGTACGCATGCTCGTTGCACATCATCGACACGTAGTCGAGACGGTCCATGTACGGCAGCGACTGGATGTAGGTCTTGCTCTCGGCGAGCTTCTCGGTGGCGCGGTGCAGCAGGCCGATGTGCGGGTCGGCGCGCTGGATGACCTCGCCGTCGAGCTCGAGCACCAGCCGCAGCACGCCATGCGCCGCCGGATGCTGCGGGCCGAAGTTCAGCGTGTAGTTCTTGATCTCGGCCATGGCTCAATGCAACCCACCGTAGCTGTCTTCGCGCACGATGCGCGGCGTGATCTCGCGCGGCTCGATCGTCACCGGCTGGTAGATCACGCGCCGGCGCTCGGCGTCGTAGCGCATCTCGACATGGCCCGAGACGGGGAAGTCCTTGCGCATCGGGTGGCCGATGAAGCCGTAGTCGGTCAGGATGCGGCGCAGGTCCTCGTGGCCGTCGAAGACGATGCCGTAGAGGTCGAAGGCCTCGCGCTCGTACCAGTTGGCCGCGCTCCAGATGCCGCACAGCGAGGGCAGTTGCGGCAGGTCGTCGTCGGGCGCGTGAACCTTCAGGCGCAGGCGCCAGTTCAGGCTGACGCTGAGCAGGTGCACGACGACGCCGAAGCGCGGACCCTCCCAGGGCTGGTCCTTGTAGGCCGAGTAGTCGATGCCGGCCAGGTCGATGAGCTGCTCGAACTTCAGCGCCGGGTCGTCGCGCAGCACCTGGGCGACGCCCAGCCAGTCGGCCGCCCGCACGCTCAGGCTCAGTTCGCCGCGGTCGCGCCGCAGGCCCTGCACGCGCTCGCCCAGCGCCGCCTTCAGCGCCGCATCGAGGCGGTCGAGTCGTTCGCTCATGCCGGTGAACTCCTGGGCTCAGCGCGCGATGGTGTTCTCGCGCCGGATCTTGGTCTGCAACTGCAGGATGCCGTAGAGCAGCGCCTCGGCCGTCGGCGGGCAGCCGGGCACGTAGACGTCGACCGGCACGATGCGGTCGCAGCCGCGCACGACGCTGTAGCTGTAATGGTAGTAGCCGCCACCGTTGGCGCAGGAGCCCATGCTGAGCACCCAGCGCGGCTCGGCCATCTGGTCGTAGACCTTGCGCAGCGCCGGCGCCATCTTGTTGCACAGCGTGCCGGCGACGATCATCAGGTCGCTCTGACGCGGGCTGGGCCGGAACAGCATGCCGAAGCGGTCGATGTCGTAGCGCGCCGCGCCGGCGTGCATCATCTCCACCGCGCAGCAGGCCAGACCGAAGGTCATCGGCCACAGCGAGCCGGTCTTCGACCAGTTGACCAGCTTGTCGACCGAGGTGGTGACGAAGCCTTCCTTGAGTACGCCTTCGATGCCCATGAGTGACTCCTGGTGCGCCGGGATCACTCCCAGTCCAGCGCGCCCTTCTTCCATTCGTAGACGAAGCCGACGACGAGGATGCCGAGGAACAGCATCATGGCCCAGAAGCCGGTCGGCCCGATCTCCTGCAGCGAGACCGCCCACGGGAACAGGAAGGCGATCTCGAGGTCGAACAGGATGAACAGGATCGCCACGAGGTAGTAGCGCACGTCGAACTTCATGCGCGCGTCCTCGAAGGCCTCGAAGCCGCACTCGTAGGGCGAGTTCTTCTCGGGGTCCGGCCGGTTGGGGCCGAAGACGAAGCCCAGCACCTGCGGCGCAACGCCCACCATCACCCCGACCAGGATGAAGAGGAGGACTGGGAGGTACTCTTGCAGGTCCATGGTCTGACGTTATACGTTCACCCGTCGGGGCTGGCAGCGGGTTGCGTCGAGGCCGCGGCATCGGCCTTGATGATGCCTGCCGAACCCTGCGCGAAGCTGTCAGGCCGGCCACGCCGCTGCGGCCGACCGCTTGCGCAGCGGGCGTCGACCGGGACGAACCGATCTACGGTGGTGCCGACGGCGAGACTCGAACTCGCACAGCTTTCGCCACTACCCCCTCAAGATAGCGTGTCTACCAATTCCACCACGTCGGCGCCGACGCAATCGTCACTGACTCGCATGAGGCATCGCTCGTCAGGACAACCGGCATTCTAAGCCCAAAAGGGGCGTCATCCGCCCCTTCCGCTGGTGTCAGCCGCTGCCTTGGCCGCTGCAGCGGCGCTGCCCGTCTCAGTTCGTCGGGATGGCAGCGCCACCGGCAGGCGGCGTGGCCGGCTGCGGCACTGCGCCGGGGATCTGACCGGGCGCAGGCGCGGCCGGCAGGCCCGGCTGAGCAGGCACCGGCAGCGGGCGCTCGAGCACACCGGTGCCCGGCTCGCCGGCCGGCGCATGGGCGCGCGTGTTGGCCATGTAGGCCAGCGCGATCGTGCACAGGAAGAATGCCGTGGCCAGCACGGCCGTCGAGCGCGAGAGGAAGTTGGCGCTGCCGCTGGCGCCGAACAGGCTGCCGGCCGAGGCGCCGCCGCCGAAGGACACGCCGACGTCGGCGCCCTTGCCGTGCTGCAGCAGCACGAGCACGATGATGGCCAGCGCAGTCATGATCTGCACCACCAGCAGGATGGTCATCCAGGTTTGCATGGTCGGGTCTCTGTCTGTTCAGGTACTGCCGGGAACGTGAGGTCGGGCTGGCTTCACTGCGCGGCGCGGCAGATGGCGACGAAGTCGCCGGCCTGCAAGGACGCACCGCCGACCAGTCCGCCGTCGATGTCGGTCTGTGCGAACAGCTCGCGCGCGTTGTCGGGCTTGACGCTGCCACCGTAGAGGATCTTCATGTCTTCGGCGCGCGCGCCGGTGGCCGCGCGCAACTGCGCGCGCAGCAGCGCATGCACGGCCTGCGCCTGCGCGGGGGTGGCGGTGCGGCCGGTGCCGATGGCCCACACCGGCTCGTAGGCGACGACGATCTCGCCGGCGCAATGCGCGAGGGCGTGGATGACCGCCGCGAGCTGGCGCTTGACGACGGCGTCGGTCTCGCCGGCGTCGCGCTGGGCCAGCGTCTCGCCGACGCAGACGATCGGCGTGAGGCCGCGCGCCAGCGCGGCCTTGGCCTTGTCGGCAACGAGCGGGTCACCCTCGTCATGGTAGGCGCGGCGCTCGGAGTGGCCGACGATCACGTAGCGGCAGCCGAACTCGTGCAGCATGCCGGCCGAGACCTCGCCGGTGTAGGCGCCCTGCGCGTGCGCCGAGCAGTCCTGCGCGCCCCAGCGGATGTCGCTGCCGGCCAGCGCGACTGCGGTCTCGGCGAGGTACGGGAACGGCACGCAGACCGCGACGTCGCAGCCGTAGGGCCGCCCACCGGCGACGGCGTCGAGCAGTTCGGCGTTGCCCTTGCGGCTGCCGTTCATCTTCCAGTTGCCGACCACGAGCTTGCGGCGGGTTGCCATCGTCTTCACTCCAGGGTCCAGTCGAGCACGATCTTGCCGACATGCGCGCCCGACTCCATCAGCGCATGCGCGCCTGCGGCCTGCGCAGCAGGCAGCACGGCGTGGATCACCGGCCGCACGCGCCCGGATTCGAGCAGCGGCCAGACCCGCGCGCGCAGCGCCTGCGCCAGCCGTGCCTTGTACGGCGCCGACCGCGGGCGCAGCGTCGAGCCGGTGATCGTCAAGCGCCTGCGCAGCAGCAGCCCGGCGTCGAACGCGGCCGCCGTGCCGCCCTGCACCGCGATCACCGCCAACCGGCCGTCGTCGACCAGGCAACGCAGCTCGCGTTCGATGTAGTCGCCGGCAACCATGTCGAGGATCACGTCGACCCCGCGCCCGCCGCTGATGCGCCGCACCTCGGCCTCGAAGTCCTGGGTGCGGTAGTTGACCGCGTGGTCGGCGCCGAGTTCGACGCAGGCTGCGCATTTGTCGTCGCTGCCGGCGGTCGCGATGACCGCCGAGCCCAGCGCCTTGGCGAGCTGGATCGCGGCGACACCGATGCCGCTCGCACCGCCCTGCACCAGTAGCGTCTCGCCCGGCTGCAGGCGGGCGATCTCGAAGACGTTCTGCCAGACGGTGAACAAGGTCTCGGGCAGCGCCGCGGCCTCGACCTCGGACAGGCCCGCCGGCAGCGGCAGGCACTGGCCGATCGGCACCGCGCAGCGCTCGGCATAGCCGCCGCCGTTGACCAGCGCGCAGACGCGGTCGCCCAGGCGCCAGCCGGCGGCGGCAAGCTCGGCGGGGTCGCCGCCGACCACGGTGCCGGCGACCTCGAGCCCGGGCAGGTCCGAGGCGCCGGGCGGCGGCGGGTACAGGCCCTTGCGCTGCAGCACGTCGGGGCGGTTGACGCCCGAGGCCCGCACCGCGATCAGCAACTCGCCCGGCGCCGGCTGCGGCGCCTCGCGCTCGACCAGGCCCAGCACCTCGGGCCCGCCGGGCTGGCGGATCGCGATGGCCTTCATCGCGGCGACCCGGTGCCCGTCGGTGCGTCAGCGCAGGCGCGCCGGCTCACTCGGCGCGCGCCGGCGCCGCCGGCGCGGCCGCGTCGGCGTCGGCGGCGGCCGGCTCGCGATCGCTGCGCTCGTAGCGCTCGCGCCGCGGGCCGCGCTCGGGGCGGTCGCCGCGCTCGAAGCGCTCACGCCGCGGGCGCTCTTCCTCGACCCAGCCCTCGGGCTTGTCGAGCAGCGCCTTCAGGCTCAGCTTGATGCGGCCCTTCTCGTCGGTCTCGAGGACCTTGACGCGCACGACCTGGCCTTCCTTGAGGAAGTCGCCGACCTGCTCGACGCGCTGGTGCGCGATCTGGCTGATGTGCAGCAGGCCGTCCTTGCCGGGCAGGATGTTGACCAGCGCGCCGAAGTCGAGGATCTTGGTCACCGCGCCCTCGTAGACCTTGCCGACCTCGGCCTCGGCGGTGATCTCGCCGATGCGCTGCATCGCGTGCTCGGCGCGCGCGGCGTCGGCCGAGGCCACGGTGATCGTGCCGTCCTCGGCGATGTCGATGGTCGTGCCGGTCTCCTCGGTCAGCGCGCGGATCGTCGCCCCGCCCTTGCCGATCACGTCGCGGATCTTCTCCGGGTTGATCTTCATCGTGTACAGGCGCGGCGCAAACGGGCTGAGCTCGTCCTTGGCGCCGCCGACGGCCTCGACCATGCGCGCAAGGATGTGCAGGCGCGCCTCCTTGGCCTGGGCCAGCGCGACCTGCATGATCTCCTTGGTGATGCCCTGGATCTTGATGTCCATCTGCAGCGCGGTCACGCCGGTGGTCGAGCCGGCGACCTTGAAGTCCATGTCGCCGAGGTGGTCCTCGTCGCCGAGGATGTCGGTCAGCACCGCGAAGCGGTTGCCGTCCTTGATCAGGCCCATCGCGATGCCGGCCACATGCGCCTTCATCGGCACGCCGGCGTCCATCAGCGCGAGGCAGCCGCCGCAGACCGAGGCCATCGACGACGAGCCGTTGCTCTCGGTGATCTCGCTGACCACCCGCATCACGTAGGGGAATTCGTCGCGCGCGGGCAGGCACGGCACCAGGGCACGCTTGGCCAGCCGGCCGTGACCGATCTCGCGGCGCTTGGGGCTGCCGACGCGGCCGGTCTCGCCGGTGGCGAACGGCGGCATGTTGTAGTGCAGCAGGAAGCGGTCCTGGTAGTCGCCGGCCAGCGCGTCGATCCTCTGCGCGTCCTGCTCGGTGCCCAGCGTGGCCACGACCAGGGCCTGCGTCTCGCCGCGCGTGAACAGCGCCGAGCCGTGCGTGCGCGGCAGCACGCCGGTACGGATCTCGATCGGGCGCACGGTGCGGGTGTCGCGGCCGTCGATGCGCGGTTCGCCGGCAAGAATCTGGCCGCGCACGATGCGCGACTCGATGTCGAACAGCAGGGCCTCGACCTTGACCTCGTCGCAGGCGAGGCCCTCGGCGGCCAGCGCGGCCTTGACGCCGGCGTAGGCCTCGCGGCAGGCCTGCGTGCGCGCCTGCTTGCTGCGGATCTGGTAGGCCGCGCGCAGCCGCTCCTCGGCCAGCGCGCCGAGCCTGGCGATGAAGGCCTCGTCCCTGGCCGGCGGCGACCACAGCCCGGCGGCGCGCCACTCGGGCTTGCCGGCTTCGCGCACCAGGGCGTCGATCGCCTCGATCGCGAGCTTGGACTGCTCGTGGCCGTAGACGACCGCGCCGAGCATGACTTCCTCGCTCAACTGGTCGGCCTCGGACTCGACCATCAGCACGGCGGCCTCGGTGCCGGCGACGACCAGGTCGAGGCGGCTGCGCGCGAGCTGCGACTTGCCGGGGTTGAGCACATACTCGCCGTCGATGTAGCCCACGCGCGCTGCGCCTACGGGTCCGTCGAAGGGGATGCCCGAGATCGACAGCGCGGCGCTGGTGGCGATCAGCGCGGCGATGTCGGCCTGCACCTCAGGGTTGAGGCTGAGCACATGCACGACGACCTGCACCTCGTTGTAGAAGCCCTCGGGGAACAGCGGGCGGATCGGGCGGTCGATCAGGCGGCTGGTCAGGGTCTCGAGCTCGCTGGGGCGGCCCTCGCGCTTGAAGAAGCTGCCCGGGATGCGGCCCGCGGCGTAGGTCTTCTCGATGTAGTCGACGGTCAGCGGGAAGAAGTCCTGCCCCGGCTTGGCGTTCTTGGCGGCCACGACGGTGGCCAGCACGACGGTGTCGTCGATGTCGACGAGCACCGCGCCGCCGGCCTGGCGGGCGATCTCGCCGGTCTCGAGGCGCACGGTATGCGCGCCCCACTGGAAGGTCTTGGTGACTTTGTCGAACAGGCTCATCAGCGTACTCCGGTCGGAGGGGCGGCACCTTTGCGGCGGTGCACGGAACCGGGAGCCCAGGCCTCGTGGCGGGATGCCATTCCAGCGTCGCAGCGGCGTGCGACCCTGGAATGACACAGCAGCGCCAGGCGCGGCTTGCTCCGGGCGACGACGGCCCGTGCTGCGCAGGCAGACAGGCCGTCGCGTGTCATCGGTGGACGGCGTCTTACTTGCGCAGTCCGAGCTTGCCGATCAGGGCCAGGTAGCGCCCCGCATCGCGGTCCTTCAGGTAGGCGAGCAGGCGCTTGCGCTGGTTGACCAGCTTGAGCAGGCCGCGGCGGCCATGGTGATCCTTGACGTGCGCCTTGAAGTGCGGCGTCAGCTCGTTGATGCGCGCCGTCAGCAGCGCGACCTGGACTTCGGGCGAGCCGGTGTCCGCTGCGCTGCGGCCGTTGGCCTTGGCGATCTCTACCTTGTTGATGTCTGCAACTGCCATCGTGGGATCCTGGCGATTTCGTGGGCCGGAAAGACCACGACGGCGCACTCGAGGCGCCGCTGCGGTTTCCGGGGTTGGGACTCGCGGCCGCAGGTGAAACCGACCCGCGCCGTGGCTGGCACGCGGCGCTCCGGACGTCCCGAAGCGGCGCGCGACCGGGCATTGTAATCGCTCGAGCCGCCGGGGCGGTCTGCGCGTGCGCCCAGCGGGCACCCGCCCGCGACCGCGCGCGCCCCGTTGACCAGGATCAAACCCCGCCCCTTGATACCGGCCGCGGGCGCTCCCATAGTCCACGGCAACGTCGCCACAGGCTCCCGGCGCAACCGGCGAGGTCCGCCGTGCCGGAGGTGGCGGCGTCCACCCCCAGGAGGATCGCATGTTCCCGCTGAGCACATCCCGCGGCAGCCAGGACCTGGCCCGCTCGTTCGAGCGCCTGTTCGACGACAGCTTCGAGCGCTTCTTCGGCCTGAACCCGCGCGGCGACGCCGGCACCCGCACGCCGGCACTCGACGTCCACGAGGACGACCAGGCCTACACCGTCAAGCTCGACCTGCCTGGCGTGGCCAAGTCCGACGTCAAGGTCGCGATCGACGGTCGCGCCGTCACCGTGCAGGCCGAGACGCGCAAGGACGAGGAGAAGAAGGAAGGCGAGCGCGTCGTCTACCGCGAGCGCGCGGTGTCGAGCTGGGCGCGCAGCTTCACGCTGGCGCAGGAGGTTGACGAGGCCGCCTCCAGCGCCAGGCTCGACAACGGCGTGCTGACGCTGACGCTGGTCAAGAAGGCGCCGGCGCAGACGCAGCGCATCCGCGTCGACTGAGGCCCCGCCTCAGAGTGTGAGAGGCCATCCCATGCGCCCGCGCCGGGGTGGCCAAGGGCCCTGAGCAAGGCGCAGCGCGCAGCCCGGACTCGCGTCCGGGCAAGCGATGCAACGCCGCGCAGGACCCTTGGGTACCCCGGCCCTTCGGGTAAGCCCCCAGAACAGGCCCGCGCGGCGTTGCAAATCCTCACTGGGTCCCA
>Ga0207951_100671_pt1 | contig 15229 bp, 10 predicted proteins | sample Subbio12Aug_8Bad_FD_184830 | JGI IMG/M metagenome (GOLD analysis project Ga0207951, IMG submission 184830) | Serpentinite rock and fluid subsurface biosphere microbial communities from McLaughlin Reserve, California, USA - CR12Aug_8Bad (SPAdes) | ecosystem: Environmental > Terrestrial > Deep... | reverse complement strand
CCTTATGATTTACTTACTATTAACCATGATGCATATATCCCCATTGATTATATTGCTATTTTAGCGCACCTTGCTTAATAGGTCAATCCATTATGTAAGTTAGTTATTCGACAAAGTACTCATATAGCAACCATTGTTATGTCGCATCCTGTCGAATTGTGACAGCATATGTTATAGGGGCATGACTATCTTCTGGGATTCCTGCCCAACCCTCCATCGGCTCCAGTAAAACGTAGACCCCGCAAGACTTTTCGGCCTTGCAGCAACTTGACCCCGGCAAGGTTCTCTTGCAGAAACTTTAAATTTGAAGCCAGTGATTTTACTTACCTAGGGATTAGGATCGTAGGTGAGATAAAATTGCTTATGATAAAGGGGAAATACTTTCGCTTGACGAAATGCTAGTTAGGAGGTGGCTGATGACTGTTAATGTTCGCATATTCGGAGGGTTGCACCGATTTACCGAGGGATGTACGGAATGTAAAAAGGCTATCTCTCAGGATACTTGTGCCTGGGATATAGTACACATCTTAGGCATACCTGAGCACGAAGTTTGGTTTGTCGCAGTTAACGGAGTGAGAGTAGCAAAAGAGGAAATTCTTTTCGATGGAGACAGGGTGGATATTTTTGCTCCCGTAGGGGGCGGATAGGGTGATGTATATGGAATACGGCTTTCAGAATAGGCTTTTGCGCGTCAACTTAACAGAGGGCAGCACATCCTTTGAGGCGCCGGGTGAAGCGTTCTATCGTAAGCACATAGGCGGCAGGGCACTTATAGCCCATTATTTATACAAAGAGCTCGAACCTGGACTAGAGGCCCTCGGCCCCAAGAACAAGCTGATATTTGCGGGGGGCGTGCTCACGGGCACTCCTTTGGTAGGCAGCGGCAAGAATAGTGTAGGGGCCAAATCACCTTTGACGGGTGCCTATGGCGACTCCGAAGCAGGTGGCTTCTTCGGAGCCGAGCTACGCCGCGCAGGGTATGATGCGATAATTATCGAGGGCAAGTCTGACCATCCTGTGTATATCTCTATTGTGGATGATCAAGTGGAGATACGCGACGCCAGTCACTTATGGGGCCAATCCACAGGCTTTGTTCAAGATGCCATTCGCAAAGAGCAGAGCGAGCCATACATGCGCGTGGCTCAAATTGGTGTCGCGGGAGAAAACCTGGTTAAGTTCGCCTGCATAACCAACGACCTTAAGCACTTTTATGGACGGAGTGGCATGGGCGCTGTTATGGGCTCTAAAATGCTGCGCGCCATTGCCGTAAAGGGCAGTAGGCCACCAAAGATTGCAAAGCCCGAGGTTCTACAGGAATTAAACAAGTTTATGACTCAGAATTGGCCTACCATGGCAGCTAGCTTGCACGAAAACGGTACCTCGGCCACACTTCTAGCTCTTAACGCGGCCGGAGGCCTGCCTACACGCAACTTCCAGGAGGGGCACTTTGAAGGAGCAGAGAATATCGGTGCCCCCCAAATGAACGCAACTATTCTCAAAAGCCGCGAAGGTTGCTTCGCCTGCCCCATCCGTTGTAAGCGAGTCGTTGAGGCCAACGGACCGGTGTATGTAGATCCCGCTTATGGCGGCCCCGAGTATGAAACCCTCGCAGCTCTTGGATCTAACTGTGGCATAGACGATTTGGTCAGAGTGGCCAAGGGTAACGAAATGTGTAACTCCCTAGGGCTGGACACTATTTCCACCGGCGTAGCTATTTCCTTTGCCATGGAGTGTTACGAAAAGGGATACTTAAGCCAGGAACAGGCAGGCTGTGAGCTAAAGTTTGGCAACGCCGAGGCCATGTTACTTCTCATCTCGCAGATAGCCAATCGCCAGGGGTTGGGTCAACTATTGGCCGAAGGAACCAGGGCGGCTAGCCAGGAACTTGGAGTCAAGACTCATGACCTGGCCATGGAAGTTAAGGGACAGGAGCTGCCCATGCACGAGCCGAGACTCAAGGCTGCTTTGGGTGTTGGCTATGCAGTGTCGCCCACAGGGGCGGACCATTGCCATAATATACACGACACGATTTTTGCACAGCCCAGTTCTTCACTAGAAGCGGTTCGGCCATTAGGCGTTACTGGGCCATTGCCCGCAGACGAACTTTCCACAGATAAGGCCAGAATGCTAGTGGCTATTTCAACTTGGCGCCATTTTACTAACTGCACGGTGACCTGTTACTTTGTTCCTTGGACCCCTGAACAAATGCAAGCCATCATCCAAGCCGTTACAGGGTGGAACTTTAGCATGCTGGAGTTAATGGATGTCGGCAAGCGAGCAGTCACATTGCCCCGGCTGTTTAACCTCAGAGAAGGTCTAACCGGTAAGGACGACTACCTCAAGCCTCGTTTCTTTGAGCCGTTTAAATCAGGACCGTTGGCAGGTAAAGCATTAAATAGAGAGCAGTTTGGTGCTACCCTGCAAGACTATTACGGTATCATGGGCTGGGATGACCAAGGTCGTCCGCTCTCGGGTACGTTGAAAGCCCTAGGCCTAGAATGGGTTTTGAAGGAATAGAAGAAGAGGCCTGATAATTCGAGTGGGCCAAACTAGCCTTTCCCCTAGCGGACTCTTGACAGTGCGGAGCAGTTTGATGTAAATTTAGACTGTGCAATACCCCATGGGGTATATTCATCCTGTCAGAGTAGGTACTATGTGTAGGGAGGCTAACTGTGAAGGCATTTTTTATCAAGACAAAGAGAACTTTCTCGCCCGTCCGTCAATATGCTTGGCTATTTACCCTGCTGGTTGCATTTGGGGGCCTGTGGGTACCCAAGCTCGGACTTCTTGTATTTGGTGTCATATTTTTGCTTACGTTTATGTCCCTATTCAAGGGTCGCTATTGGTGCGGCACTTATTGTGCTCATGGCAGCTTGTTTGACCAATTACTTCTTCCATTTAGCCGTAACCATAAAATACCTAGATTACTGAAATCAAATTACACTCGGGCCGCTGTTTTTGGTTGGTTCATGTATAACCTAGGTAGCAAGTTTTTTCGTGTATCAAGGCTGTGGGGCACACTGCCGTTTTGGGATAGACTAGGCTTCGTATTTGTAGGCAGCTATCTCATGGTCACTATTTTGGGAGGCGTGTTGGGCCTGGCATTCACACCGCGCAGTTGGTGCCAGTTCTGTCCAATGGGCACAATGCAAGTACTAATGTATAAACTTGGTAAGCCGCTAGGGTTAACTAAAAAACGTGACCACAAAGTCACAATCAACAGTCTCCATAAGTGTCATAAGTGTGCTAAGTGTGCTAGGGTATGCCCGATGCAGCTCCTGCCTTACACTGAGTTTTCTGGTAAGAACCAGTTTGACAACGAGATCTGTATCCGTTGTCTGACATGTATAGAGAACTGCCCTGCCAAAATCCTGACTCTGAGTACAGCAGATGAAGCTGAGCAGCTCTCTCAGAGAGTGGACCTCGCAGGATACGATGCCAGAACAAAAATCCAAGCTAAGATTACAGGCGTACATGAGTTGACTGAGGATATTAGGGAGTTTACCTTCGAGTTTATCAATCCCCACAGAGTAGAGTATCATTCAGGTCAGTTCTTCTTGGTCAAATTTCAGGATAATCCGGAGATGTTCAGGGCCTACTCGGTATCAGGTTTAGGCGCAGACCGAGAGGTGCGGCTGACAATCAAGCGAGTTCCTCAGGGTTACGCGACAAGTGTAATCTTTGACACCTTTGTCACAGGTACACACGTCGTCCTTGAAGGTCCCATGGGTCAGGAATTATTCGTTAAGCCCGGTGTTGAGAAGGCGCTTTTGGTTGCTGGCGGGATTGGTATCACGCCTTTTGTTCCAATAGCCCACGAGCTAGCTAAGGCAGGCAAGACAGTCAAGCTTGTTTATGGAGTTAACAGTGTACGCGAGTTAATCTTTGACGACACGCTGCGTGCCTTGGCGGCAGAAGCCACTCACTTTGATTATGCCAAGGTGATAGCTAATCCCGACGAAGGTTACACAGGGGTGAAGGGTTCTGTGACCGACGTCATAAAGACAATGGACCTCGTTGGTTACACGGTCTACATCTGTGGCTCTAAGCCTATGGTGGCAGCAGTTAAGAAATTGCTCGAGTCCAGGGGCATAACGGCAGATAAAATTCATGCGGAGAGCGCCTAAGCCATACCATATTACAGGGTGCACATTGAATATGTAGCAGGCACTACACCAAGGGCGCGATTTGCGTGGCCAAAAACTCTGTGATATAATTACTTGGCAACTGCGGGTGTAGCTCAATGGCAGAGCATCAGCTTCCCAAGCTGGCTACGAGGGTTCGATTCCCTTCACCCGCTCCAAAAATCAATACATCCCCCCTCAAAAAGAGGGGGTGAAAATAGGGGAGTTTTATATCCCCTGTCAGACGGGGCACAGGATGCGGTATGTATCCTGTGCTTCTTTTTAGTGCCTCTGCTTCTGCTACCCTAGCTCACAAAGTGATTTAGATGCAAGACGGAAAAGTGGTTGAGGAGTAGCGTTAAGTAGATATATTATGTGGTATAGTGTATACAAGATGCTTGAGTGTTAGGAGTGCTAATTCGGATGGGGATGTTCTTTACTGTAGCTGGTGGCCTAGGTCTTTTCCTCTACGGCATGCAACTTATGGCGGATGGTTTACAGAAAGCTGCCGGAGATCGCTTGCGGAAATTACTCGAGATCTTAACTGGAGTACCTATTATTGGTGTTTTTATCGGTACACTAGTCACTGTTCTAGTACAGTCTAGTTCCGCAACGACAGTCATGGTGGTCGGCTTCGTAAATGCAGGCCTCATGAGCCTGTCACAAGCGATTAGTGTTATTCTTGGCGCTAATATTGGCACAACTATTACTGCCCAAATGGTTTCGCTTAAGCTTACGGAAATAGCACTACCAGCAATCGCTGTTGGCTTCTTGCTGACCCTTCTTGGTCGTACCAAGACACAAAAACAAATTGGACAAGTAGTTTTAGGCTTTGGCGTACTCTTCCTAGGTATGATGATTATGTCCGACGGCCTTAAGCCTCTTAGAACTAACCCAATATTTTTACAATACATGATCCAGTTTGGGGCTAGACCATTGCTCGGTGTGATTGTAGGTATGGTCTTTACAGCTGCGATACAGTCCTCGAGCGCTTTTACGGGGCTGATTATATCGTTGGCCCTTCAGGATTTAATTGGGCTTAGTTCCGCAATCGCCCTGATCCTTGGCAGCAATATAGGTACATGTATTACGGCAATGCTGGCATCTATTGGCACTAACCTGACCGCACGACGAGCGGCACTGGCCCACGTGTTGTTTAACGTTTTTGGCGTACTTATCTTCTTGCCTTTTATAGGGCAATTTACATACCTAGTCGCAGGTACAGCTACTACCATAGCACATCAAACCGCTAATGCTCATACATTCTTTAATGTTATTAATGTCACTTTGTTTTTACCGTTTGTTAAGCCTTTTGCTAAGCTTGTCTCCCGATTGATGCCTGGAGAAGAGGGCGTTGTATTTTACGGACCAAAGTATTTGGATGCTCTTCTCATCGGAACCCCATCTGTAGCTTTAGGGCAGGTCACAAAAGAGCTCATTCGTATGGGAGAAATAGCTGTAGCAATGCTTGATGATGTACACATTGCTTTTAAGGGCGGAAACCGCGATTATATTAAATATGCCGAGCAAAAAGAGGAAACTATCAATGCCCTTGAGCACGACATCGTGATGTACCTTGTCAAGCTTTCGCAGCGTTCCTTGAGCGATGAGCAATCGCGTCGGCACATTGCCTTGCTTAATATCAACAATGACCTTGAGCGAGTCGGGGACCATGCCGAAAACTTAAAGGAGTTAGCCGAATATCGACATGAGCATAAATTGCCGTTTTCTGCAGAAGGTATTGCTGAACTAGATGATATGTACTTCAGAGTGCGGGGCTTAGTCCAGTCCGCCATACAAGCCCTCGAAGAAGATGATATGGAGCTCGCTAAGGACATTTTGCGGCGAGAGGATGAAATTGACCAGCTTGAAAAAGAACTACGGCGTAGCCACATTGGCCGCCTAAACGACAATAGATGCCATCCGTCTTCGGGTATTGTATTCCTCGATGTAATCTCTAATTTAGAGCGCATTGCGGACCACGCTAATAATATTGCAGAGGCAGTTCTTAAACAATAGCACAATCTATTACGCCGTAGCAGGATAACTCCTTGCTGCGGCGAACTGTTTCTTAGGTATAAAAATATTATGTAATGGGAGGTGATGGATGGTGCCAGAGGCTAATCCCAGAGTGGGACAATTAACTACACAATGGCAGCGGGGGAAAGACAAGATAGCAGCGGCATTGATTTCCCTGGTGCTAATAGTTGGCGTTGTTGCTCAAGCGGGCTTTGCATGGCAGGTCCATCTCAACGGAGAAGAGATTGGAGTAGTAAAAGACAAAGCATCTCTAGTTGCATTGATCGAGGCACGGACGCATGAAGTGGAAGCAGACAAGGGCTATGAAGTAGGTTTGGCCAGCCAAGTAGAGTTTAGAAAAATCGTTAGTTTTTCAAGTGATGACGCTGAGGCAGTCAAGGAGACCCTGTCCGAAGGGCTAGAGTTTGGGCTAAAAGCTACCGCAATTATTGTGAACGGAACAGAGGTAGCTGCTCTCGCTACTCTAGAAGAGGCAGAAGGGTTACTTGAGCAACTCAAATCTCGCTTTATAAAAACGTCCAGTAACCTTGAAGTCGAGGCTGTACGGTTTCGTGAGGATGTAGAGCTAGAGGAGACTTATTGCCGGGTAGAAGACATCGTCGACAAAGATGCTGCACTTAACGTCCTTCTTCACGGCAGTGAGAAGCTGTTGCAACACACCGTAGCTCGTGGGGAGTCATTGTGGACGATTGCCTTTAAATATCAGTTAGGCGTTAGTTCTCTAAAAGCGGCGAACCCCAATATTAAACCAGAGGTGCTACCGATAGGCTCCAAACTGAGCCTAAAACTCGATGAACCCTTTGTGCGGGTAGAGGTTGTGGAAAAGCAGACGTATAATAAGTCCATCCCCTTCGCTACCACTTACACTACAGACAGTAGTCTGTGGACGTGGGATAGCAAAGTTAAAGTTGCAGGCAAAGCTGGAGCCCAACAGGTTACAGCTCGTATAGTTAGCGTAAATGGTAAGGAAGAGAAACGCGATATTCTCAGCACACAGATTACGGCTAGTCCGACTACCCAAGTTGTCGCTAGGGGTACTAAGACAGCACCGAGCCTGTCTACAGGAACGTTTCTATGGCCAACTACAGGTGTTATAACCTCGCCCTACGGGATGCGATGGGGAGCCATGCATTCCGGGGTAGATATTGGCGCTCCAAAAGGTACAGCCATAAAAGCGGCTGACAGTGGGATGGTGACGTTTTCAGGGTGGAATGGTGGCTACGGTTATATGGTTAAAATTGATCATGGTAATGGAACCTCGACCCTTTACGCCCATTCATCCAAACTCCTGGTATCACAAAGCAGTGTGGTGGAAAAAGGTCAGGTCATAGCCTTGGTAGGCAGTACGGGTAATAGTTATGGAGCACACTTGCATTTTGAGGTTCACCTGAATGGAAAGCAAGTTAATCCGCTAAACTATTTCCGCTAAGACAGACAAAGACGGCAAGGGCCGTCTTTGTTTATACTCCGGGAGGTGGAGGTCGTCATGCATATACCTGAATTACTGGCTCCGGCAGGCAGTTTCGAGGCCTTGCGTGCAGCGTGCTGGGCTGGGGCAGACGCCGTCTATCTCGGTGGCAAAAACTTTAGCGCCAGAGCCTCTGCGGCAAATTTCGACAATGAGCAGTTAGCTCAAGCCATCCTATTTGCCCACCGCTCCAATGTTAAGGTCTACGTTACGGTGAACACTCTGCTCAAACAAAGCGAAGTGGAGGCGGCCGTTGCGTTCCTGTGCGAGCTACACAACATGGGCGCAGATGCTGTAATAATTCAGGATTTAGGCTTGCTGAGGTTAGCGGCAGAGCATGTACCCCGCCTCGAGAGACACGCCAGTACACAAACCACCACCACTTCCCTATGGGGGGTAGCGGCCCTCAAAGAGTTAGGTGCCCACAGAGTAGTGCTCGCGCGCGAGCTTGAGGCCGTCGAGGTACGAGAAATTGCCTCAGCGAATATCTTACCAGTAGAGCTGTTTATTCACGGTGCCCTTTGTGTCGCTTATTCGGGCCAGTGTCTGCTTAGTTCAATAATCGGCGGGCGCAGCGGCAATCGTGGCCAGTGTGCCCAGCCCTGTCGCCTACCCTTTAGTGGACCAGTCAAGTACCCACTTAGCCCTCGCGACTTGTGCCTTATCGAACACGTGCCGGAGTTGTTGACCTTAGGGGCTAGCTCGTGGAAGATAGAAGGCCGGCTTAAGCGACCTGAATACGTGGCCGAGGTTGTCTCAATTTACAGAAAAGCTATAGAGCGTGCGATACTAGGTGGAGAGTACTCGGTTAGTGACACAGATAAAACGCGACTGTTACAGGCATTTAATCGCGACTTCACGATAGGCTACTTTCATGGCCCACCTAAGGGCGATTTTTACAGTGGAACCCGGCCCGACAATCGCGGCGTGGCTGTAGGCGTAGTCTCTTCGGCGACAGGGTCAGCGTTTCGGGTTCGATTTAGCACACCTGTCGGTGAAGGAGACATTTGTGACCTTGGGTTTCAGGACAGTTCTTTTACTATCTCTGAGCGCGCGGCCGCTAACGAAGAACTAGAGTTTCAGACCGACGGTAAGGTTCAAGTACAGCTGGGAGCGGTGGTGTCTCGGATAATCGATGCACAGCGTAATAGGGAGTTAGCCCAAAGCATTGAGCGGTATGAGCCCCAAGCCACCGAGGTGGATTTTGAAGTATCGGGTGCAGTGGGCGAACCCATATACCTCAGAGCCTGTGCGGGAGGCAGTTGTGCCGAGATAATTGGGAGCAATGTTTTGGAGGCGTCGCGCAGTGCAGATAACTCACGGGGAATGATAGATCGGCAACTCCAAAAACTAGGTGGTACTGCTTTTGTTGCTCGAGATATACAGGTCTTCTTGGGACCGAATACATTTATAGCGGTTGGCGATATCAACGCAAGCAGGCGGGAAGTCATTAACGAGCTTACCGAAAAGCTGTGGGGGCAGACCGATAAAATGCCCATGCCAAGCCTTTTTATGCAGGTAGGTAAGCACAAGCGCAATAGTAATATTCCTCTACTTGGGGTGAGCGTGGCTGACCTCGAAGAGGCTCGCGCAGCAGAAGCAGCCGGGGCGGATTATATCATCTATGGCCGAGAATGGCTTGACGTATCCGCAGAGAGCGCTTGGCGTCAGTTTGAAGCCATTTGGAACAACAGCAGTAAAGACGCTATCCTACGTTTCCCGCGTATTATGCATACAACTGACGAAAGGAATTGGCGCCTAATTCGTCCAGAGGGGATGTCCATGATGGTATCCTCACCCGGTGCTGCGCGGTTGGCCCAAGAGTTTACCAACAACATATATGGTGATACAGGCTTGAACATCATGAATAGTAGTAGCATCAGGGCCATAAAAGGACTTCGTGCTGTGGCGTTGTCCCATGAACTCAACCGCAGCGAGATTATAGATTTGGCAGAGCGTTCAGAATTAGACATAGAGGTAGTTGTGCACGGAAGACAGCTACTGATGGTGCACGCCAATTGCACTTGGTCGCCGCATTGCAGAGGTAAGGATGCCTGTCGCCAGAGCGACGTGCGAGTTGACCGTAAAGGGGCAGAATTCCCGATAGCAACTGACTATGGTTGCCGCTCCTACGTTCTAAACTCACAAGTGCTGAGTCTAATAGACGCCATACCGACTCTCACGAGAGCTGGCGTCAGTAGATTGCGCATAGAAGCTGCAGGGGCAAGCCCTAGCCTCGTTCACAAGACCGTATCGTTGTACCGTCAGGCCTTGAGCATACAGAGTGACCGTGAGCGAATAGTTGTGCTCCGTGGCAATCTAGCACAGGAGTGGGGCATTTTAACACGAGGGCATTGGCAAAGAGGCGTGTAAATCTGCAGGAAAAACTTTAAGTAAAGGCGAATATGTGTTATGTAGTGTTGTAACATAAGGGGGCGTTAATATGGGTCCCAAGATTCTCGTGGTAGAAGATGAAAAGTCCATAGCGGAAATAATTCAGTTTAACCTAGAGCGTGAGGGCTATAGTGTAATGCTAGCCTTCAACGGTCAGGATGCTTTAGATGTGGCTATTCGCGACATGCCAGATCTAATTATCCTAGACGTGATGTTGCCTAAGCTAGACGGCTTTCAAGTATGCAAGGAGATCCGGCGTACATCTAACACGCCGATACTCATGCTCACAGCCAAAGAGGCGGAGAGCGATAAGGTCAAGGGCTTGACCCTTGGGGCTGACGACTATATCACCAAGCCCTTTAGCCCGCGCGAGCTAGTCGCTAGAGTAAAGGCACATCTGCGGCGTAATAACATTATCGCCACACAAGTAGCAGCTGAGGTGTCTTCGTTAGGTTATGCAGACCTCATTATTGACTTAGTCAAGTATGAGGTGCGCAAAGCTAGCATATCCATCGAACTTACAGTGCGGGAATTTGAATTGCTTAAGTATTTGGCCTTGCATCCAGGTAGGGTGTTTGATCGCGAGCACTTACTAAAGGAAGTCTGGGGCTACGACTATTTTGGCGACGGCAGGACGGTAGATGTGACTGTGCGTAGGCTCCGAGAGAAGATTGAGGATGACCCTAGTGCTGGGAACGCCAAGTACGTCCTCACGCGACGGGGCGTAGGGTACTATTTTCGCAGTCCTGACGGGGCAGTAGATGTTTCGTAGTATAAAGTGGCGCCTCATTTTGCTGTACATACTCCTCATAGTAGTAGCCATGCAGTTTACCAGCTTTTATTTGCTAGAGGGTATAGAGCAGGATTACCTAGAAGAGGCTCGCATATCTCTCAGGACTAGTGGCGCACAGCTCGTGCGTGTGCTTGAAGCCGAATTCAAAAGAGGCCCCTATACGCGTGAATTGGCGGAGGGCTTAATAAGTGAATTTCGTCCGCGGAATGATGACACGCTTGTTTTACTCGTATCACCAGATGGACAGGCCCTAGTTGCCTCTGGGAAAGAGGCTGACTCTTACAGAGGGCTTAATGTTTTAGGTGATTTGCCCATTCTGGCAGACCCCCTAGGTCGCAACGAATCAGCTGATGCAGAATGGGATGATATAAATGATCGCAAGTACCTCTCATTAGGTGTGCCGATTACGGGGCAGATAGCTGAGGGAACAAAACAGCATGAGGTCAGGGCGTTATACATACGCGAACCCCTAGATAATACCTATCGTATTTTGGGTGACGTTCAGAGGCGTCTGCTTAATGCAACACTGTTAGCTATTGCCGTAACAGTGGTGCTGGGATCCTTGGCCGCCCAGACCATAACTAGTCCGATACAAGAGATAACTAGCAAAGTGACAAGCTTAGCGGAAGGAAAATTCGATATTGAGGTTAAGGTTAAGTCTGGGGATGAAATAGGCAAACTAGCACAGGTATTTAATTACCTCACTGCTCAGCTGAGAGCTACTCTTACTGAGTTGCGTAACGATAAGACAAAGCTTGAAGCCATACTTACCCAGATGACTAATGGCGTTATTGCCCTAGATATGCATGGCGCTGTAATTCACGCTAACATCAGGGCTCGCGACATGCTCGGAATTACCCATGACGTCACCACAGATATACTGTTAGAAAAACTAAACCTGGGCAGCTTTGACCGGCTGATACAAGGTAGCGGTCCAAAGGTTGTTGAGGTCCATTTGAATACCCCCTATGAAATTTCAGTGCGTTCTCATGCTGCACCCTTTCACTCAGCCCAAGGGGATATCTCGGGGGCAATTATTGTGCTGCAAGATATCACCGAAGAAGAGCGACTAGAACAAATGCGGCGAGAGTTTGTTGCCAACGTGTCCCACGAGCTCCGCACCCCTCTGACGACCATCAAGAGTTACACCGAAACGCTCCTAACGGGAGCCTTAGAATCTAAAGAGCTGGCAGGCCGTTTTCTAACGGTTATCAACGATGAGGCTGACCGCATGGAGCGGTTGGTAAAGGACTTGCTCACCCTATCTCAGCTTGATTACCAAGCAGCGACCTTGATTAAACGTCCTACCTTACTAGATGAACTGATTTTAGATGTCGCCGATAAGCTTTCATTCTCTGCACAAAAGCGTGGGTTACGCTTTAGAACTAACTTCCCCGAAGAAGTACCTCCGGTGTTAGCCAACGCAGACAAGGTGGAGCAAATATTGGTAAATATTATGTCTAACGCCATTAAATACACATTTGACGGCGGCGACATCACCGTCTCAATTGATATTGCGCCAGACCAAGTGCGTGTCGGCATCTTGGATCAGGGGCCAGGTATTCCCAAGGAAGATCAAGCGCGTATTTTCGAAAGGTTCTACAGAGTAGACAAAGCTCGCACTAGAGAATTAGGTGGCACGGGCTTAGGACTGGCAATCGCTAAGCAAATAGTTGAGGCGCATGGTGGACACATCGGCATCAACAGCCAAACCGGGAAAGGCACGGAGATATTCTTCTTCCTGCCACGCTTATCCACCCAAGTAGGCGGGCAGGTGTCCTAGATGCGAGAAAGACTAAAGAGCATCCTGTTGATAGTGGCTATTTGCACTAGCTTCTACATGACGGCTCAGCTGTGGATCAACAACTACTCGCCGCCCTCACAGGCAAGTGCGCCGGTGGATGTCATCGAGCCAGAGCCGCTAGATGTATTGGCTCCTGCAGTTATTAATTTGCACCAGCCAAGTTTGTCGCGACAATTCAGCCCTAGCGACCTTGGTTTCGAAGCTGCATGGTCTGCCTTTCGGCAGATAATCTCCGGGGCGCCATCTGTAAACGTCAGCGTCACTACCGAGCTGGAGTGGAAAAAGGCGTTAGCCGGCGGGAGCATAGAGCTTAAACTCGCCGGCATAGTCCAGCTGCGCATGTGGCTAGAGGCGCTGAGCATTCAACCAAGCGGCCTATCGAATTATGGATTTAGCTTCGATCGGGTGCTGCTCTCAGCCACATCCAACGACATCTACTTTTGGGATACCTTGAATGCCACGTATCTGATTTGGGATAGTGTCTCTCCCAAGGAACATCCCTCCAGAGTTAAGGATGACGTAGCCAAAACTGTAGCTGCGCTGCATACTCTCGGATCAGGTCATGCCCTAAGGCAATTAGACCCACCCTACCGTGCTCTGGCAGCTCCTTGGGTATACATCCCGCGTAGCTCGGGTGCATGGCCCCAACTATGGGCTAGGGGAGAAAAGGGTAAAAGCCAGCAGGTAGCGAACGGTTTCTTTACAGATATGTCCTTTGTCCGCAAAATTGAGCAGCGCGACGGCAGCCTTCATTTCACAGATGGTAGTCGGGGTGTATATCTAGAGTCTGACGGTGCTGTTTACTACTATGATACTAGATGGTTTAGTCCCAAACGCGATAATATACATGCCAATGCCAGTCTCATTTTGTCCTCAGGTCTGAAGTTTGTGGCTATACACGGCGGCTGGCCAGGAGAAACTCGTCTTAAGCGGATGGAGATGGCACTAGAGCAAGGAGTGCCGTATATACATTTTGAATTTACGCCCTTTACAACAGTCTCAATCGGCGGAGTGCCTCAGTATGTTCCTATAGTGTCTTTCCGCCAGCAAATCTCGTTAAATGTAACGGAGCGCTTAGTTTCGGAGTATGAACGATTTGTGTATGTTCCGCTGCAGACTGGCGCGTCTCCCCTCCCTGTCTTAGCGGCTGAGGCAGCTCTGCGAGTGGCTGAGGAGCATCTCAAACTTGATGTATCGATTACAGACATGTACTTAGCGTACTATCAACGCGACATCGATCAAACAGAAGAACTGCTATTCCCTGTCTGGGTTATAGAACAGGGTGCCTATAAGGTGCTGGTGCATGGGTATATTGCGCTTGTCATTAACCCCTAGAGAGGAGGTAGCACATGGATTGGCCTAGAGTGAAGAACATTCTCATCATAAGCTTCCTCATACTTAACCTATTATTGGCTTCTCGCCTTTATGTGCAGCCCAATTTTGCCTTTTCAACAGAGAGGTTAAGTGAGGAGCGCAGGGATGCCATTGTACATGTGCTCGAACAAAACGGCGTAATTATCAGTGCTACATTATCACGACCGCCAAGTCGTCTCCCGGACATGAAAATACGCGTTAAGGCCTATTCCGCTGAGGAAACCACTCGCATGTGGACCGACATCCTAGGGTCAGCGGCGCAACAAGCATCCCCAAACGTCCTTCCTTTAGAGGAGCAACCCGTTAGTTTTGTACTGGGGCTTGAGGAACTTGTCATCACATCGCGGGGGTACGTGACCTACTACGATCGTGGCCTTACGCCCATGAGCACAGTTCTATCTGAAGACGAAGCCAAAGCCATAGCTACTAAGTTTATGAGAGAGAAATTGGGTAACCCTGCAGATTTCGTTTTTGATGGGATAAGCTACATTGAACCTATGGGGTATCGTGTTGATTACGTCCAGCGATATAAGGGGTTTCTCATGTTTCCAGGCTACATCATGATGGTAGTCAAGCCTTCAGGCGTAGAGGCTATGTGGCTATGCCGGTTAGAAGTCAGCTCGAAGCTCTGGGGCGGCAAGGATATTCTTACCTCACACGAAGCGTTGCTAATCTTGCTGAGCCATAGGCTTAATTCGGGCGAGACAAGTAACATGGAAGTGCAAAGTGTAGATTTAGGCTATCATAGTACCATTTACGATTCGGATCAAGCGTGGGAGGCCGTGCCAGTGTGGCGAGTCCACACCTCAGTAGGAGAATTTTATGTTAACGCCTTGTCAGGCATCATCGAGCAATAGTAAGCCGGGAGAGCCTTATTTTGAAGAAAGAGGCGAGGGCCAAAAAGTGCTAATTTTTTCATCCTAGGGCTTGAATCCTACTAGAGCGTATGCTATATTGGTACAGGAAAACAAAACTTGAGAGGAGGTGTACAGATGATATTCGCTAACAAACTCCGTGTAGTAGTTGGCCAAGGCGTTATCATACCCAAAAATAACAGGGGTTCTCTGTCCACCGCCAGGAAAGCCTTGCGCTAAGGTTTTTCCTTCACGGGCTTAACAAGCCGTGGGCAGATTGCCCACGGCTTTTATATTACCGCGAAGGGGGCTGCCCGCAGTGAAATACTGTAATGCAGAAGAAGTTCTACCGCGTCACTTGCTCGCGGAGATTCAAAA
>Ga0207951_100684_pt1 | contig 15266 bp, 18 predicted proteins | sample Subbio12Aug_8Bad_FD_184830 | JGI IMG/M metagenome (GOLD analysis project Ga0207951, IMG submission 184830) | Serpentinite rock and fluid subsurface biosphere microbial communities from McLaughlin Reserve, California, USA - CR12Aug_8Bad (SPAdes) | ecosystem: Environmental > Terrestrial > Deep... | reverse complement strand
CATCAGCAGGCCGCCGCCGTTGCTGACATAGTCTCTCAGCAGCACTAGCTGGCCGGGGGTAAACGCTTGTGCCCCCGCTCGCAAAACGATGGCGCTGTAGTTAAGGGGAGGGGTAAGGGCTGAAGGGCTACCTTCTTGGATAGTAAAGCCCTGTGCGGTCAGCAAGGCTGCCATGACCGGGTCGCCGATGACCAGCACCGGCGGTTGCCGGTTGACTATAATCTCCACCTGCTTGCTATCGTCAACGATCGGCTGGTTAAAGTCTACCTCCAGGCGGGCGGTGAGGCTAAGATCCTCGCTTCCTGCCACGAAGTTCAGCGGCAGGGGGGTGCGGCCCGCCGAGACGTAGCGGCGCAACTGTAACTCTTGTTCACCTAGGGCGATGTGCAGAATCAGGTCGGTAGCTTGGCTGCTGTCGACTACTGCTACCACCTGCACCGTTTCGCCAGGGCTGGCCTGCTCCGGGGCCAACAGCGCCACTAGGCGCGCGTTGGGCCGAGGCGTCACCCGATAGGTATCGACCGGCATGTTGGGGAGCGCGAGCAAAGCGTCGCCCGCCGATTCAGCGCCGTCGCTTAGCAACAGAATCCGCCGCACCCCCGCGGTGGCGGCGGCTACTTGCAGGGCTCTGGCTAGGTCGGTGCGCTCCGGTTGCAGCAAGGCCCTGCGCTCTACCGGCATAGGGGCGGCTGCGGTGTCTCCAGCAAAGTAAAAGCGAACTGGAAGCTGCGGCAAGCCGCTGAAATCAAAGCGCGCTAGGGCCGCTAGCGCCTCGTCACCGACCGAGTCCGACACATCGACCAACACCGCCACTTCCCGGCTCGGTTGACCTAGCTGCGGCTGCGCTAGCGCTACCACTAACAGCGCCAGCGCCAGGTAGCGCCACGGCCAGCCGCGGCTGCGCGGCAATAGCAGGATGACCAGCAGCAACCATAGCGCCCAGGGGAAGGCTAGGCTGACGCCCATGCTTCATGTTAGCAAGCTCAGTGCGGCTCTAAGTGATTGCCAAAGACAGGCGGATAGTTATTACTAGTATTAGGTACGCGCATCAGCTGGAAGGTGACGGTGTCACCCTCTTCGGATTCAAAGACGAGTTTGACGCGATAGTCAAGGGCTTGCGCGTAACGCGCAATGGTCTCTAAGGCAAGGTGCAGGCCTTCAGTGCCTTCGATCTGCGATAGGCGCGAACGGCTTTTGAACCCCAGGCGCTCGGCAAGTACCGTTTGACTTACGCCTTTCGTCTCGCGCAGAGAACGGAGGGTTCCCCCAAGTTCCTCGTTCAGAACCTCGAGATAGGCCTCTTTGACTTTAGGCTCTTGCAGAACCTCGGCGGCGTACTCTTTGAATGACGTCAGTTTGCGTTTCATCCTTTACAGCTCCTCAATCCACTCTCGATAGGCGTCCAATGTGTAGCTAACGAGTTGAGGGTCGGCTTCGTCACGTTGCTTCGCTTCTCCTGCGGCGGCGATGAACACCTGTTCGTCATCCTGCCAGTAGTAGATGCGAAGCTCATCTTTCCGCAACTCCCATACAGGCCCTTCGACATGTTTGGCATGAGGCATACGCAAGTTGGGGCCGTGCTCCTCCAGTTTTTCGATCATGCGCATCACCTTGGCGTGAGCCCGCGGGTTGCTGCGTTTCAACGTCCGAAGCCACTCTTTGAGCTGTGAGCGTCCGCGTGCATCTTCGTAAAAATGTACGTCAAACGACTTCGCCACAACTCCCCCATAGGTTACAGTTTCCTAACCCGTTCGTCAATCCTAACCATTACACTTGAACCTGATCTAAGCCCTTGCGCATCGTTGGCCACCGCGAGACGCTGTCCCGAGTAATACGAGGGATGCCCCAGTACGGTTCGGTTTTCATCAAGGGCAGCAACGGCGTGACTACCTGGATGGGGATCGAGTCCTATAATGATCACTGCTACCTCCTTAGGTGGCGGGCAGATTCAAGGCTCCGCCCGACCATTGCGCATCTCTGCAGGGATAAGGCCACGTAGGCATCCTGGTATCCGGCGACTTCCGAGCGCAGCGAGAACGATCGAACGGCCCAATCAAGATGTGGGGTGTGCAGTTCGGGACTAGGCCACTAAGGCAGAGCGAAGCTGAGCCACACCCCGCATCTCCTTAGTTATACAGAGCGAAGCGAGAGTGATTTCTGAAAGCGGCAGATCAGCCCTCGTTCATCCACGATGGCATGGAGCTTGAAGCCGTAGAACATGCCCATGCTGCTATAGCCCGATCTAGCTTCGGTCATGGCCCGTGGCTTCCGCCAGCGTGCTCCTTTGCAAATGGCAATAGCCTTGGAGTCGATGATGTAGCTGTCGAGTTCGCCTGCCAGCTTGGGAGCAAAGCGCAAGGCGAAATCGGCATACAGACGCTCGAGGTTGTTCTGGATGCGGTAGAAGCGGGTGCGGTCGGGAAGCTCGGGGAAGAGCGAACGGTACTCGATCTTAACGAAGTCGAAGCAATGGCCCAGGTAGCGCTGTTTGAGGAGTTCACCGACCAGCGCGATGGTCATGATCTCGCTATAGGTACCTTTCTGGTTAGCCATCCTCGGCAGCTGGCAGATGCCAGCACCTTCCAGCGCTTTGAGGTAATCATCGACAAACACATAGACCAGCGTGAAGAGGTCGGTCAAGGTAGACTGATTGAGGAAGATGGTGGTCTTGGACATTCCGCCATCTTCTCATCTTTCAACCCTGATCCCCTAGCAGTCGAGGCTTCTCACTAAAAACAGCGAGCGCTTGCTAGGATAGCGGCATGATACCCGAGGCAGAAATTAAGCCATGAACGTCCTGCTCGCCGCCTTATTGGGCGCCCTTTTTAGTGCCGCCCTCCCAGGCGTCGGCTGGTGGCCGCTGGCGCTGGTACTGGTGCCGCTGTTTGTACTCATCGCCCATAGTCCCAATGCGCGCGGGGCCTTCTGGCTGGGCTTCTGGTTTGGAGTGGCATTTTTTGGCCTCTACCTGCTCTGGCTGCCGACCAGCTTTGCTACCCTATTCGGCCCTGCGGCCTGGGTCATCTACCCGCCGCTACTCCTTATCCTGGGGGTGTTCTGGGGATTGGTGACCGGCTTAAGCCGCTGGCTCGGCGGTCCGGGCGTGGGCACCCTGGCGCTCCTCCCGGCACTCTGGCTGTTGATGGAGTGGCTGCGCACCCAGGGCTACTTCGCCTTCCCCTGGGGGGTACTGGGCTACCTATGGGTCGGCACGCCGGTAGCTCAGTTGGCCGAGGTACTGGGCGTCTACGGCCTCAGCTTGCTGACGCTAACCCTGACCTCTCTGCTGGCCATTCCCTGGGTGCGGCGCGGCCAATGGCTAGAAGCGCTGCTCGGTGCGGCGCTGTTGCTGGGCGTGGCCTGGGGGTACGGCCTGCTGCGGGAGAGGATGCCGTTACCAGAGACCACCCATCAGGCCCTGTTGGTGCAAGGCGATACCGATCCGCTAGGTCGCGCCATCGGCATCGAAAACGACCTGGATGTCTATCTCCGGCTCACCCGTTGGGCCCTGGCCGATGGAGCCAACCCGCAGTTGATCGTCTGGCCCGAGAGTGTGGTGATGGGGCCGCCGCTGGAGAGCCCGGCTGCCCACGGTGCGCTACAGCAGATCCAGGCGGTAGTAGGGGAGATCCCATTGGTTACCGGTGTCAGCGCAGTTACCGGAACCGTCCGTTTCAATAGCGTTTATAGCTTACAGGGGCGGACGGTGCTAAGCCGCTACAATAAGGTCTATCTGGTCCCTTTTGGCGAGCGCTGGCCGCTAATTGAGCAGTTCCCCAACTTCTACCGCACAGTGTTTAGCTGGTTTGGCTTACCCATGCTGTTAAACACCAGCCCCGGCCTGGCGGTGACCCCACTGCAAAGCCCGGTAGGGGTGATCGGCGCGTACATCTGCTACGAGTCGGTCTTCCCGCAAGTGGCCCGGCAGATGGTAACCCAGGGCGCCCAAGTGCTGCTCAATATCTCCAACGACGCCTGGTTCGGCCTGGGCCGCGGCGCAAAGCAGCACTTCCTGATGGGGAGCCTGCGCGCTATCGAGACGCGCCGCTATCTGTTGCGGGCCGGCAACGACGGTATCACTGCGGTCATCGACCCGCTTGGCCGGGTAACAGCCGAGCTGCCGCGCGGCGGACAGGCTACGCTACTGGTGAGCTTCGCACTACAGGACGGGCTAACCCCCTATGTCCGCCTGGGCGACCGCTGGCTGCTGCTGGTTGTGCTTTATGCTCTGTTGGTGCTGCTCTTGCGCAGCCGACTACGGCCATGACCAACAAGGGCGGCCAACCTGCTACAGTCTCAAGCTGGCGCAGGTCGTTCGAGGACGACGTTGTAGCCTGGCTTAGGTGGCTTATGCTTGCCCGAAGATTGTGAGGGAGGGAAACGGATGTTTCAGAATCAAAGCACGCGGACAGTCTTGGTAACAGGGGGCTCGAGCGGTATCGGGAAGGCCATCGCTCGGTCCTTCGTAACAGAGGCCCAAGTTATCATCGTGGGTCGTGACGCGCAGAAGCTCGAGCGGGCGGCGGCTGAGCTGGGCAAGGGAGTGCGATAGCGAGCGTATTGCTAAGACTATGGAGATGGAGACCCAAGCCACCTGCCAAACAGGGTGTAGTACATGATGCGGTAAACATCAGTACTATCAACGACACCCAACTCGCTGACCCGCTGAGCGTTAAGCCCCTTGGCACGGACTAAGGTATCACCGACCACGTCGCGATTAGTTGCCCAACCCACCACAAAGGGATGGCGCACACCGGCTGCGTCAGGCGCTGACCAGAACACTGGCGTACCAGCGCCGTCAACACCATCCAAGGGTGCTAGCGCCCATTCCCCTTCGCCGGCCGGGCCAGGGCTGGTATTGACAAAGGTTTTAGTTACATTACCCTCCACCACCGCACCCGCCTGAATCATCGATTGAAGATCTGTCCCGCTTATCTGCTTGCCGCCAGCGTTACTGTCGGCAGTAGTAATCAGCAGCGTATTGGCGTTATTTTTGACAAACTCTGCAAATACCCCCAAGGCCTCATCAGTCCGGCTGCCTGCTTCAAAAGACCCCCTGGCGTTATTGGCATTTGGAAAATCGTCAGTCCCCTCTTCCTCAACCACGAGGAAAATACCCCGCTCTGCCGCTTTTGCATTGCGTGAAAGAATCTCGATGGCTGCAGCAGACATCTCAGCCACAGTGGGGGCCCAAGGCCAGTAAAGGGGCAATTGCCTAACGCGCAGCGTCTCTTCGCTCAGGGCGTTGTAGGTAGCTCCGTGGGCAAATACCCCCAACACTCTGGTGATAGCTGGGTCAGCTGCCGCAAGCAGCAACTCATCCCTAGTGAAGACGACCGTATAACCAAGCTCCCTCGCCCGCTCAATCAGGTTCACGCCGTCGGTACGGCTACCAACCCCGTGCCGGCCTTGGAGACCCTCTGGTAGAAGCCACCTTTCACCACCACTCAAGATGACTTCAACTCCCGATTCAATAATCTGCTTTGCGATCCCCTCCTCATACCCAAACCAACCCTCTGAAGAAGCAACAAACACGCCTGTGCCAGGGTCAGTCACACTGGCACTGTTAACGAGCGCGGTAGCAAAACCGGCCTTAATAGCCTCCTCCATTATTGACATCTGTTGGCCAGAGAGCGCCGTGATGGCCCGCTGGTCACCATACATACCATAGCTATTCCACGGTACCCTTACTCCATAGGCATTGGTGGTGAGGGTGCCGTGAGAGCTACCGGTTACGGAATTCTTGGTATGGCCCGTATAAAGGCCCCAGTAAGGCAGCTGATCCCAATTAAGTCTGCCGTCTGGTCCCGCCAAGTAAACACGAAGAGCGGTCCAGTGGCTCAGACCGTACCCATCTGGGTGGAAGAAGATGACGTTCCGGCTTGACTGCGTGCTGCTCCCTGATGTGGCCAGGCCCAGCGTTAGCACTAGCACCGCAGCTAACCCAACAAGTTTTACCCACAGCCTTTTGATTTTCATACCTTCCTCCCGATACCGAATTGCTGAGTTTGGTGTGAATTTGGCAGCGTGCCCTTTGACTCTCTGCTCGTTTCCACACTATCCAACTCAAGGGTGTCCGTTACGGGCCTACGTCGTGGCGCTATTTTGGCCCGCTTGGAACCTCCCAGCGGCAGGGTACAACAGCACTTTCATAGCAACGTCAGTATGGAGCGAATCATGAAGCCAAAGTGCTCCAGCTCTACCAGAGACGCGCAACCCCATAATCGTCGAACGCGTCGTCGCGGCTCAGCACGGGCACGCCTTCAGCCAGGCACTGTGCGGCAATGAGCCTGTCAAACGGGTCGCGGTGGTGAAAGGGCAGAGTCATGAGGATGTCAAGGTGCGTCGGCTTTATAGGCAGGCGCTCAATACTGAGGGCATCAACTTTTTCAGCGACAAAACGTGTCATGGGCGTGCCAATGCGCAGCTTGCCGGTGGACACCTTGATAGCGATCTCAAGGAGGCTCGCCACACTCAATACGACGTCGCTATCGGCGTCTTCGAGCAGCGCCGCTGCCCGGACGCTCAGCTTAGGGTCGTTTCGGATGTACCAGAGAAAGGTATGGGTATCGAGAATGAACCTCACGGCAGGTAGTCTTCAAAACCTTCGGGTATGGCATCGAAATCCTCCGCCATCCAGATCTCTTCCTTGGCAATCCCTAGTCCACCGCGCTTCTTCTTGGGAGGGATTGCGGTAGGCACCAGCTTAAAGACGCTGCCGTCCTCACCAGCGATCACTACCTCTTCACCCTTGGCAGAAGCAGCCAGAAGCTCGTCCAAGCGGTCTTTGGCATCTTTTAAGGGCACCACAGTCATACCGGCATTATACCGCACTGCCACAGGCGTTTACCCATGCCTTGTGGTGGAGGGCGCGTTTCAATTTCGGCGGAACGCCTCAAGCTACCCGCTCCGGGCAGCCCTCCAGCATCTGGTCAAGCACTTGGCATTTCCGCTTTCGCCGCTCCCTTGGCTTTGTCCATAGCATCCGCCAGTTTTGGGCTGGGACCGCTTTTGATGATTACCCGAAGCGGCCAGTGACATAATCCTCAGTCCGCTTATCCTTGGGGCGGGTAAAAATCTCTGAAGTTTCGTTATATTCAATAACTTCCCCCATGAGGAAAAAACCTGTCCAGTCGGAGACCCGGGCTGCTTGCTGCATGTTATGGGTAACGATAACTATGGTATACCGGTGCTTAAGCTCCTGCAACAGCTCCTCGATTTTAAGGGTGGCCATTGGATCAAGCGATGAGGCAGGCTCATCTAACAAAATTACCTCCGGCTCAATGACCAGGGCCCTGGCGATGCACAGCCGCTGCTGTTGCCCGCCGGACAGGTTAAAGGCCGATGAATGCAATCTATCCTTGACCTCATCCCACAGCGCAGCATCTATTAGCGCCCTCTCCACCCTTTCAGCGAGGTCACTGTTTTTCTTTACCGCGCCCCTTATTCTGAGCCCGTAGGCAACGTTCTCAAAGATGGACTTGGGGAACGGGTTAGGATGTTGAAACACCATGCCCACCCTCCGCCTAATCTCCGTCACGTTGACATTGCCATTATAGATGTTCTGCCCATCCAGCATTACCTGCCCCTCTACCCTAACACCAGGAATAATATCGTTCATCCTATTAAGCGTCCTGATAAAGGTGGACTTGCCGCAGCCCGAGGGGCCAATGAGCGCGGTAACTTTGTTGGTTCGGATATCCAGGCCCACATCTTTAAGGGCCTGATTTTTCCCGTAGAAAACATTGAGGTTACGCACCTTCATCTTAAAATTGTCGGTCATTTAGTCACTCCAGCAGGGGTATTTTGCATAAAGCGTTAGCTCATAGATCATATTTACCTTAACGACCTAGTAAAGCGCCTCGTAATGGCATGCGCCGACAGATTAGCCGCAAAAACTATCAATAGGAGCATCACTGCGGTGCCAAAAGCTCTCGCTACGGCCCCTTCGTGAACCTCAGAAACAGCCAATAGATACAGATGCAACGACATCGGCCTGGCCGAGCTAAAGAGCGAAGTGGGCAGCGCCATAAACGACCCAACCGTCAACATAATGGCAGCCGTCTCGCCAGCGGCTCGGCCGATTCCCAGTATTATGCCGGTCAGTATTCCCGGCGCAGCACTTTTAAGCACCACCCGACTAACCGTTTGCCATTTGGTGGCACCTAGCGCATAACTGGCTGCCCGATATGACGTCGGCACAGCCTTTATTGCCTCCTGGGTGGTTCTGATAGTCTCATTTAGAATCATGCAGGCCAGAACCATTCCCCCCGCAAGGATGGAGAGCCCCCAGCCCAGAAACACCACAAAAAAAGCAAAGCCGAATAAGCCGAAAATTATCGACGGAACTCCTGCTAACCACTCAGCGCCAAAGGTGATTATTCTTGACAGCGGGTGCCTACCAGCATACTCTGACAGATAGATCCCACCACCAATACCGATCGGGGCCGCTACTGCTATGGCGATCACGATGATGGACAAAGTCCCAACTATCATCGGGAAGATCCCGCCGTCGCGGCCCCCGGCCCTGGGCATGCCGAAGATAAATTCGGCATCTATCACCCCAATTCCTCGAATCACCAGGAAAATAATGATGGCCAGAAGGCCAGCTAATACTAGTAAAGCAGCGGCCCATAAAACCGCTATGGCGACCTTTTCTCTAGTGTATGGTGACATAGCTACTGCCCCCGCCTGAGCCTGTCCGCGATGAAAATTAGTAGTGATATCACTATAAACAGGACGATCCCGGTAGCAAAGAGAGCCTGACGATGCGGACCGAGAGGGGCGTAAGCCATTTCTAAGGCGATGTTGGAAGTCAGTGGGCGGATGGGGTCTAGCAAGGAAGCCGGGATTCGAGGAATATTGCCAAGTACCATGATGGCGGCCATAGTCTCGCCTATAACGCGCCCGGACCCCAAAACTACGCCCGCCAAGATCCCCGACAGAGCGGCAGGCAGAATTACGTTCCGGATGGTTTGCCAATGCGTCGCGCCAAGTGCGAACGAAGCTTCCTTGTAGCTTCGGGGCACCGCCTTAATGGCATCCTCGGCGATGGTAATAATGGTGGGCAGAGCCATGATTGCCAGCACGATTGCCCCAGCCAGCAAGCTGAATCCGGGTGGCCCTAAATAAGTCCTTATCAAGGGCACCAGCAACATAAGCCCAACAAAGCCGTAGACCACTGAGGGGATTCCGTGCAGCAACTCGGTGGCCGGCCTGAGTATATTTCTTACTGACTCAGGGGCAATTTCAGCTAGAAATACCGCCGTTAATACGCCTAAAGGTACGCTGATCATCATAGCCAGAGCGGTTACCAGGAGTGTGCCTACCAGCATGGGGAAAATCCCAAACGTTTCGCGACCGGGCCGCCACTCCATGCCAAAGAGAAAATTAAAGGCCCCGACCTCGTTAATTAACGGTAAGCCCGCGCTGAAGACAGTCCAGATAATAAAGGCGATGATGACCACCGAAACCATGGCGGTGGCAAGCAATAGCCTTTCGGCAACCCACTCACTAAGCTTATGATGCATGAGGTCTATCCGTCCTTAGACTCGTCACACGTGAAGTGTACTACAAGCAGCTCTGGCGCAACAACACCGGGGGCCATGTAAGGATTACACAGCCCCCTGTCGCGGCAAGACACTATCCGGGCAGCTCTAGCCAATCTCTCGTGCCTTCCGCTCCCGACGCAGAAAGGCAGGTGGCTTAATGAAGCTCTCTCAGAATCGCCTGGCCCTCTTCACCAAGCACAAAGTTAATGAACTCTTGCGCCAGCGGCGAAGGCTCACCCCGCGTTAAGAAGAGGTAGGTCTGACTAATCGGCCACTCCCCCGCTTCCACGGCGGCAATGGTGGCCTCAACTCCGTCTACGGTTAGGGCTCGCACCGTTTCGTCTACGGCAGGAATGCTGACATAGCTGATCGCCGCCGGATCGCCAGCTACACCAGCCCTCATGCCACCGGTTCCGACCAGGATGACGGTTGGTGCGGGATCTACGTCCTCATGGACCAGATCCTCAAAACTAGCTCTGGCGCCGGAGCCTTCTTCCCGAATAATCACGGTAATGCGCTGATTCCGCCCGCCAACTTCTTGCCAGTTGGTGATCTGGCCGGTGAAAATCCCGGCGAGCTGCTCCAGAGTCAAGTTACGCACGGGGTTATCCGGATGAACGATGGGAACAAGACCATCGCGCCAGATCGCAAACTCCTTGACCCAAGTAGGCTCTTCGCCTCTTAGTAGTCGAGACGACATTCCGATGTCAAAGGTACCTTCCCTAGCACCAACAATCCCCGCCGTTGAGCCAACCGAGTGGGTTTCGACCACTACCCCAGGGTGCTTCTCCATAAACCGCTCGGCCAGGGGTACCGCCACTACATGTACCGTGGTCGAACCCCCAACGGATATCCTCCCCGTAAGCCCTTGCGCAACCGCAGTGCTCGCTGCTAGCAGCGCTGCCGTGACCATTACCATAATTAGTTTCTTGGGCATACTGTACTCCTTTCCTGCTGCTCGCGATCTGTAGATGGCTGAGCAGCATGCTCCACGCCTGAGGCTATGACACAACTGTCAGGAAAATGTCAGCTTGCCGACAAGATGCTCACCAAGCCCGATAAACAGCACACCGAGGAGTACATCAGGACGCTGCGGTTATCTAGCGCCAACCTTGAGAAATCGGGTACGCTAGCGACATGAAGCTTACCGAGCTGGTTAGTTACCTGGACGATTACCTTAAGATCCACGACTACCCCGACCACTCCCTCAACGGCTTGCAGGTCGAGGGGACCGCTACGGTCAACAAGGTGGTGGTAGCGGTCGATGGCAGCCTCAGGACCTTCGAACGGGCCGCCGAGGCGGGGGCTGAGCTCTTAATCGTGCATCACGGCCTCTTTTGGGGTCAGCCGCTGGCCGTTACCGGGATGCACGGGCGGCGGGTGCGCTATCTGCTCGAGCACAACCTCAGCCTCTATGCTGCTCACCTCCCCCTGGACGCCCATCCGGAGGTCGGCAACAACTGGGGCTTAGCCCGCCTGCTAGGCATGGCCGACTTGGCGCCGTTCGGGCTGTCACAAGGCAAGGCCATCGGGGTGAAAGGGCTCTTTCCCAACAGCATCACCTTGCGCGAGCTAGCCGATCTGATTGAGAAGATACTTGGTGAGTCGGTCTTGGTCCATGCCGGCGGCAAGCTAGCGATTAGCAGCCTCGGTATTATCAGCGGCGGCGCCGCCCACAAACTAGCAGCCGCCGACGAGGCGGGCTTAGACGCCTTCTTGACCGGCGAGCCCAAGCATGAAGTGTTCCACGAACCGTTCGAGCGCCGCATCAACGCGCTCTACGCCGGGCACTACATGACCGAAACGGTCGGCGTGAAGCTGCTGGCTGACAAGCTGCGGGAGACCTTCGGCCTGGCCACTGAGTTCCTCTTGCTCCCTACCGGTTTGTGAAGGGGCTGTTCATCGTTCTGGAAGGGCCGGAGGGGAGCGGCAAATCGACGCAGCTCAGTCGCCTGGCGGCCAGGCTCGGCCAGCTGGGCCGCGAGCCGGTTATTACCCGCGAGCCGGGCGGCACCCCTGCTGGCGACGCCATCCGGCAGGTGCTGCTCGACCCGAGTCTTGATATCACCCCCTTGACTGAGTTCTTGCTCTACTCGGCCAGCCGCGCCCAGCATGTGGCGGAGGTGATCAGGCCGGCCCTGTTAGCAGGCAAGCTGGTTATCAGCGACCGCTTTTTTGGTGCCTCTATCGCCTATCAGGGTTACGGGCGGGGGCTCGAGCTCCCCTTCATCGCCGAATTGACCGAGCGCGTGACAGGCGGCCTTAAACCCGATCTGACGCTGCTCTTTGACCTCGAGCCCCAGCGTGGACTAGGGCGCATTGCAGTCCGGGGCAGTAAGGACAGGCTCGAGCAGGCCGACTTAGCTTTTCATCAGCGGGTGCGCGAGGGGTTCTTGCAGCAAGCCCAGGCAGACCCCAGCTGGATCGTACTGGACGCCACGCTGCCCCAAGAAGTGCTGGCTGAAGCCGTCTGGGACTGCGTTAAGATGAGGTTGTCATGAAAATCCTTTTTGCAGCGCTGTTGTTGGTGCTCAGCGCCTACCAGGCCTCTGCCCAGGTTGAGTTATTGGTGCCGGAGGTCATCGCTACCCTGCCCCACGACCCCTCGGCCTTTACCCAAGGGCTGCTGTTCCACGAGGGCCGCTTACTGGAGAGCACCGGGCTCTACGGCCGCTCATCGCTGCGCGAGGTCGATCCCACCACCGGCCGGGTGCTGCGGCAGGTAGCGCTGGAAGACCGGTTCTTTGGCGAAGGCTTAGCGCTCGTGGGCGACCGGCTGATCCAGCTCACCTGGCGCGAAGAGACCGCCCTGGTTTATGACCTGGCTACCTTCACCGAGCTTAAGCGCTGGTCTTATCAAGGCGAGGGCTGGGGCCTCTGCTTTGACGGTACAGTGCTGTTTCGCAGCGACGGCAGCAGCACCATAACCCTTCATAACCCCGACACCTTCGCGGTTGTGGGCACCTTGCCGGTCACCATGCGCGGCCGGCCGGTGCCCTTTATCAACGAGTTAGAGTGCGTCGGCGGCAAGCTCTACGCCAACGTCTTCCTCACCGACATGATCGTAGTGATCGACGCCCGCAGCGGTATAGTGACCGCGCAGATCGATGCCCGGGCGCTGACCCGTGCCTCGGGGCGACCGCCGGTACCCGACGCGGTGCTCAACGGCATCGCTTATGATCCCGCCGAAGAGGTCTTTTATCTTACCGGCAAGCTCTGGCCAACTATGTTCAAGGTTAGGTTCGCTCCCTCTGAGCGCTAGTTCTGGCAGCAGCTGGGGCTTGCACAGGCCGGGGCGGCATCACTCTTGCTCTTGGCTTCACCGTTATAGCTGCGCGAGTCAGTAGCATAGAAGCCTGAGCCCTTAAAGGCGATACCGACCGGTTGCACCACACGCTTTATAGGTGCCCCCGTCTCGGGGTGAGCCGTCAAGGCCGACTCGCTGATGCTCTGTTGCAACTCGAACAGTTCTCCGGTTTGCAGATTCTTATAAACATAGACAGGCATCTAACCCTCCAAAAACGGTCACCCAGAAGGGTGACGAACAGAGTTTACACGACTTCGATCTAACTTCATAGCACTACGTAACACGATGCTACTGAGCTCGACCATTCAATCAGCCGCCTCACGCACGCGACCTTCCGCTAGCGCCTTGAGCTGCTCATAGAGCCTTAGCTGCGCCTCGCTGGGGCGCTCCGGCACGGTGATGTGCAGCTCGGCCAGGGCGTCACCACGGGTGCCATCGCGGCGCGGCCAACCCCGGCCCCGCAGGCGCAGCACCTGCCCCGACTGAATCTGCCTGGGGACGGTCAACTCCACGTCGCCGTCCAGGGTCGGCACCCTTACCGTCCCACCTAATACCGCCAGGTAATCAGGGACCGGCACGTTGATATAGATATCGTCGCCGTCCAAGCGAAAGCGCGGGTGCGGTTTGATATCGACTTTAAGGTAGAGGTCGCCACCAGCGGTCGCCTGCCCTCGCAGGCGCAAGGTGGCACCGGGGCGCGTCCCTTTAGTTATGGTCACCTCGATGCGTCGGCCATCTACCGTAATAGTGGTAGTACCGCCGCGATAGGCCGTCTCGAGATCAACGCTAATCGCCCCCTCTGCGTCGCGGCGAACCGGGCCTCTGGTAAACTCTGAGGCTCTGGCGAACTCCTGAAAGGGGTCGCTGCGCCGCGAGCCGCCGAACAGCGAGCGGAAGAAGTCGCTGAAGTCGCCGAGGTCGCCCTCTACGGTGAAACCGCCCGGGGGAGGCGTATAGGTCGGGCGGCCCTCGGCGTTGCCGTACTGATCGTAAAACTTGCGCTTCTCGGGGTCGGACAGCACGGCGTAAGCCTCGTTAATCTCCTTGAAGCGCTCCTCGGCCTGTTTATCGCCGGGGTTTTTGTCGGGGTGGTGCTTAGCGGCGAGCTTGCGAAAGGCGGCCTTGATCTCTTTCTGAGTAGCCGTCCGCGGGACCCCTAGCAGTCGATAGTAGTCCTTGTAGCTCGCCACGATCCACACCCCACCCTACTGGTAGACAGTGACCCGCGCCGGGCGAATTAGGCGCTCGTCTCTTGCAAACCCCAGCTGCACCACCTCAGCGATAGTGCCCGACTGCTCCGGCCCGCCCGGTAAGCTGTTTAGCGCCTCGTGCAGCTCCGGGTTAAACGGCTCGCCCGGCGCACCGATGGGCGTGATGCCGAGCAGCTCGAGGTTCCGCTTTAGGCCGTCACGCACCGCTGTTACGCCGGGGATGATGTGCGCGGGGTCTTGCTCGGCCAGCTTAAGCGCCCGCCCTAAATCGTCAAAGACCGCCAGCACGGTTAGCACCGCGCTGTCGAGCCCGGCCTCGCGAGCCCGCTCGAGCTCTTGCTGACTGCGGCGGCGGTAGTTCTCCAGATCGGCTCTGGCGCGCAAGAAGCGCTCTTTGAACTCGCCCGTTTGCTGCTGCACTTGACCGAGCTCTTCCTGCGCCCTGGCCAGCTCGCCGCGCAGGATCTCCACCTCAGCCTCCAGCGCGGCGGCCTCTGGTGAGCTACCTAGTTGCCTCTCTTGCGTCTCTTGGCTCATAGTCAGTTCGCCGGCTTAAAATCGGCATCGATGACGTCATCCTTGGCGCCAGCCTGGGCCTCGGCTTGGGGGTGACCCTGCTGCTGCACCGCCTGCTGGAAAGCCGCCACCTTCTCGTTCAGCGCGCGGGCCAACTCTTCTAGACGCTCCTTGGTGGCGTTGCTATTGACCGCCGCTTCGGCCTCGTCGATGACTTTCAGCACCGGCCGCTTGGTCTCATCATCGACCCCGGTAGCCTCCTCGACCAGCTTCTTGGCTTGCAGCCTTAAGGAGTCGAGGTTGTTCTTGGCCTCGGCATACTCGCGTGCCCGGCGGTCCTCCTCAGCGTGGGCCTGGGCGTCCTTGACCATCCGTTCGACCTCGTCCTCAGAGAGGGTAGTGGTGTTCTGGATGGTGATCGAGGCCGCCTTGCCGGTGGACTTCTCTTTGGCGGTCACATGCAAAATGCCGTTGGCGTCAATGTCATAAGTGATCTCGATCTGCGGCATACCGGCCGGCATCGGCGGGAGGCCTTCAAGCTTGAAGCGCCCGAGCGACTTGTTGCCGCTGGCCATGGCCCGCTCACCTTGCAGCACGTGGACCTCGACCCCTGTCTGGTTGTTTTCGGCGGTGGTAAAGGTCTCAGTCTTACGCACCGGCACGGTGGTGTTGCGCTCGATC
>Ga0207951_100680_pt1 | contig 15312 bp, 13 predicted proteins | sample Subbio12Aug_8Bad_FD_184830 | JGI IMG/M metagenome (GOLD analysis project Ga0207951, IMG submission 184830) | Serpentinite rock and fluid subsurface biosphere microbial communities from McLaughlin Reserve, California, USA - CR12Aug_8Bad (SPAdes) | ecosystem: Environmental > Terrestrial > Deep... | reverse complement strand
CATCATGCTGACCAACAACACGGGAAAGGTCAGTTTGCGTGTTCTGACAAAGGCGTTGTCGTCAAGGCGGGTTTGTTCGAGCAAGTCGGCGGAATGGAGATGAGCGATAAAACCAACTAAAATACTAAGGTATTAGGGGGTGTTGACATTTTGATATTCTTCATTATCAATAAATTAAGGCTGATTCTATCATATAGAATACTGCAACCAAATGAATTTATTGGAAAATTTTCTTAAGTTGAGGGGGTGGTAAGGGTGAGGGCAATAGACAGGGATGTTATTTATGATCGAATCCTTAATTTTCTAGTTAAATTTGGCGCGTTTGCGCTCGCTGTTCTCGTTCATTTCCACATCTGAAGGCGATTATTCACTTAGAGCCAAGATCAAAAGTCCAGGGCATTCTGAAGTTCAGCCGGACATCCTGTGCGTCTTCGGTTGTGCCTATGCCCAATGCCAAATTGTAGGTAGTTTTAGGGGATAGTTTGTAGGAGTAACCAATCAATAATTGGCCTATATCCAACTCGCTGCCTTTTATCGTTATGGCGTTGAGCGTAGAGTTGAATACGTGCCGATGCGAATAACCCAAGCTGAATGACGAGCGTTCATTGAGGCCAAATCCCATGCCAAAGCTCAAGCCGATGGCGTTGCCGGGATCATAATTACCGACGGTTTCATCGGTTTCCATATTGTAGTTGTAGCTGAAATTGCTAAAGAACACCGCCGGATCGGTTGGATACAACGCTGTAATGCTGGGCTGAAAGCTGAAATAGCCTGCGCCGGTTGGCAGTTCGGTTGGAAACGTCGCACCAGGCACACCTTGAGCCGCTACATACTCGATATCGAAAGGACTCACCCCGGATGGCACCGAAGCCACCATATTGCCCACCAAGATAGGCCAACCCTTTTGGCCACTGGTTAGTTGGTAGCGCCCCGCGAATTCAATGTCGCCTAGCGCCATGCCACTGGCACTAAAGGTTTCATCAACACCGGCGCCAATGCTGATGGGCCGGGAGCGCTGAGTGTCGGTACGGTAGATATAAGGCGCCCTTAGTTCCAGTTCAAGCCGATCGGTAACACCATAACGTGCAGCCACGCTAGCCATCATGGTATGCCGTTTAATTTGCCTGAGATCGATGAGGCCAACGGCTATTGCCGGTAAGAAAGTGAAGGCATCAAGGAAAACACGATCATTGTCGGTATAACCGTATTCAAAAGCCGGTTCGATGGCGATCTTGCCTTTCCGTGTCAACACGCCGCCCACGGTCTCGCTCAAACGCGGAATTTCAGGTGGCCTGACTTTTTCCGTGGTCTCGGCGGGGGCTTGTCCCACGGGCTTGATGGGCATCTGGGGAGGCTGCGGTTTAGGCTGTTCGGTAGTGGCTTGTGCTATCACCCTTGCTGCAGGCTTGGTTGCGGGTTGTTTGCCTTCACTGGTCTGGCTGGTGAAGGCGTCGAGGCGTTGTTTGAGTTGCTCCAGTTCCTTGCCTTGATTGGCAATGATCTCTCGTTGTGTTTCAAATTCTTTTTGCTGCTGCGCCAGTAACTTTTTGTATTGGTTCAGGAGTTGCTCAGGGTTCAACGACTCTGCATTGGCCGTGTTGCACAACAACAGCCAGCTGGAGAACACAATGACAGTTGCCTGGGTCGTTGATATTCGATGACCAGATTTTTTCGCCCTCATTTGCATCTATACCTAAGCTTATATGATGATTTGATGTAAAAGTCGAAGGCTATCGATGACAAGTTGCCATGTGTCGCAGCAATACCTGTCTGGTCAAAATACACTTAACCCACAGCCTTTCAATTTTCCGCTTGCCTGCCAAGTATAGTGCAATGCAAAACTATTGCACACCAAATATTAGGAAACAAGCCATCAAAACGTCCTTGCTTTTCCATAGAGCAAATCGATAATTCCTCACAATATCAAAATACATTACATGTCGATTTTCAGTTTTTGTACAAGTTTGGCATGACCATGTCACCAAAAACCATGTTGCCTAGGTTGCTATTAGCATTTCTAAGATTGCTCAGTTCAATATTAATAGTGTTTATTCTGCTAATCACTTGATTATCAAGACTGTTCTGAATAATGCTTCCCAGCCCGCCGCCATTTATTTCCGGTATTACTCTGTCGAATCCGTTCTGTATCAGCGAAATAGTTTCTGGCAGGCGAAAAGAAGACGAAAAGGTTATTACGCCATTCAAGGCGACTATTTTTTCTATACTGAAATCAACATTGACGCCATTGGGCAAAGTAAAGCCACCGCGTAATTCGTTTAATTCTGCATCACTGGCGATTGGCGCGACATCTAAAATATCGTCATTTTCTTCAAAAAAATCCTCTGCCCCTGCTGGATTAACCAAACAAGATGCCAATAGCATTACAATTTCTGCAGCATGGCGATACGAAACAAATTTTCTTATTATTTTTTTCATTTCGAGCACCTTGGCAAATTAAAAGTCCCAGCGCCCTGGCTGCAATAAGTTGAATGCCGATAAACTCTCCGTGTTTACTGCGGTTCCCAGTGGCGACCTGACCCTGATCGCCCATTCGTTTTCATCCTGAAAATGATTTTCGGTGACAATGTCTTTATCGTGTATCAAAAACAATATGCGATTTTCCCACATTTGTTCAAATTCTGGCCTGGGTATGACTTTAACGCCAATGGCGGGGTCGCCCACTAAAACTTCATCGGCATCAAGGCCTTTGATAATGACAAAGTGCAAGTAACCTTTGTTGTTGATGATGGTAATGGCTGGGGCATTGGCTTTCAGCAGGCCGTCGAGGTTTATTTTGAAACCGTTGGCTTCGTAGCCGCGACGCTGCAGATACATTTTCATATCCAGCAGCGAGAATCCTTGTTTTTGTATTTTTGCCTGATCGCCACTTTGATACATATCCAAGAAAACGCTTTGCTCATCGACCACATCGTTGTAATGGAACGCCAGCAAACTCGCCAGCGCGGCAGAGCCGCAACTGAAATCGTATTGTTGTTTATAAACAGTTTTGAACCGCCTTTCGACGTAGCTGGTCATTGGAATGGAGTAATTTCCGCCACCGGAAATGCCATTCAGTTCAATGGAGCCGGAATAAACCTCGGCAGACAACATCCATATCAACAAACCAAAATAAATGGTTAGGTTTTTATGTTTCATGGCATACGCCTCATCAATCAAGGAACGATCGTTACATTGATAATGGTGGAGTCCTGAATGATTACATTATTGCCGCTGTTTTGTATTACCGATACTAAGCCGCTGGAGCCTGAAAATGAGCTACTATCGATAATATTATTTCCGGTGATATTGTTATAAGACGTACTATTTTTCAACAATGCTTGGGCAGTGGCGTTGTTCAGTGTGACGATGTCAATATCCCCCTTGCCTCTTTCATTATCCAGCTCTTCGAGCAAGACTGCTTCTGTCTGCTCAAAAAACAATTCAACACTTTGCCCGGCATCAATGCTCTGAATGGGCAGGCCGACTACCAGGAGTATCGAAAAAAAACCGGTAACTGTTCTTTTCATGACATTTCTCCCTGTTGTTAAACCATCGCCAAGAAAGTCGGCGAACAATTTCTTGTTCGCCGACGGGCTCATCTCAATTCACAATATCGAGATCAAGGAGCTACAGGTGTATTTTGGTTGACGTTAACATTGCCTTGGAAAGACACCTGTTGTTGCGCCAACGAAGAATTACCTGAGTTTTGTACCGACTGGTTAATACCGGCAAAATTATTGTAGGAACCATTAATGCTGTTGCTGGTAGGCACGATATAGCCATTTTGATCAACGAATAATGCGTAGCCTGCACCTTCACCGGTCACACTGCCAGCCAGGTAAGAGTTGTTGACAGAAGCCGCGCCACCGCCCGAAGCTACTGCGGGTGACGCATCGCCTTGGGTTTTTACAGTGGTTTCACTATACGTAGAGGTGGCAGTACCGGTGTTGGAAGATGCTGAGCCATCTCCGCCGGCATCAGATTTGTTGTTGTTTGACGTTGCCGTGCCATCACGACCGATTGATGCAGCTTGATCCGAAGCTTTGGCTTTGCTGTCGTTGTTTACACTGCTGTTGCTGTCGTTTTTGGTGATGGTTTTAGTATCGTTGTCTTGGTTGTAGCTGCCATCATTTCTGGTGTTAGTGGAGGTTGCTGTGCCATCACGACCCACTGCGGCAGCCTGATCTTCAGCTTTGCCTTTGCTGTCGTTATGAACGCTGCTGTCACTGTCGTTTTTGGTGATGGTTTTAGTGTCGTTGTCTTGGTTGTAACTTCCTTTAGTATCGTTGTCCTGGTTATAGCTGGCTTTGACGTCGTTATCCTGACTGTTGTTGGTGTCAGTTTTTGTATTGGTGGATGTCGCAGTGCCATCACGACCTACGGATGCAGCCTGGTCTGATGCCCTGGATTTGCCATCATTGTCCTGGCTGTTGTTGGTGTCAGTTTCAGTTTTGGTGATGGTTTTGGTGTCGTTATCCTGGTTGTAGCTTTCTTTGACGTCATTGTCCTGACTGTTGTTGGTGTCAGTTTTGGTGATGGTTTTGGTGTCGTTATCCTGGTTGTAGCTTTCTTTGACGTCATTGTCCTGACTGTTGTTGGTGTCAGTTTTGGTGATGGTTTTGGTGTCGTTGTCCTGGTTGTAGCTTTCCTTGACGTCATTGTCCTGACTGTTGTTGGTGTCAGTTTCAGTTTTGGTGATCGTTTTGGTGTCAGTAATTGCGCCGATAGTAGAAGTTCCGCCTTCACTGATGGATGAGTTGCCTTGGCCTTTGGCAGTTGAGTCAACGCTCGCGGTCTGACTTTCTACTACTTCAGTCGCAGTGTTGGTTGGGTTCGCCCATGCGCTGGACGCTGCCCCTAAAGCCAGGACAATACCGGTAGCCAATAATGTTTTATTAAATTGTTTCATCGCCATTACTCCATAAAGAAATTTTAATATTCCAAAAGTTAGAGTGGAACAACTTTATCGACTCAAATCTGAGTCAGCCGCTACCACGGTTCCAGTGTCCCGATTTCCATCTCAATTTTCTATAAAATCAAAATCAAAAATTGATTAAAAATCCTGATCGGCAACAGCCGTTAGTCGCATGTAGCAAACGCATGGTTGACGGATTGCTTGTAACCTGAATCCGTGACTTAAAAAGCCGCGCTCGCTAGCAACTAATTGATTTGTAATGGTTGTTCGGAGCAAAAGCTGGATTTGATTTTCGACCAAGCCAGCTCGATGGGCGACAAATCAGGAGAATAACGAGGCAAAAAGATCACGGACACGCCGTTTTCTGCCAACAGCAGGCCGATACGTTTCATTCTAGGACTTACGCATTGACGAATGAGCAAAAAATATGAGACGGCAGAACATTTACCAAGAGCGATTCAGGGATGATAAGAAAACCAAGCCGCCCAGCGACAGAGGCGCGCTGCACCTTGCCAAGGTATATGGGATTTTTGATGAGCGAACCGAAATCAAGCACCTGCACCCGTCTTGCCGAGGTGATGAACATCACCCATGACAGCGTGAATCGCTTCCTGTTACGAGAAAGTTACGAGCCGAAAGATTTGTTCGATGAGGCCAAATGCCTATTGAATCTGGTGGGCGGGACGCTGAGCGTGGATGACAGCACCTTGGACAAAGCCTACAGCCAACGCATGGAGCTGCCCGTCAACTACCGCATCTACGATAAGGCGGAAGGCAAAACCAAAAATGACTATTTTCGCGACATGTTGGACGAGGCGCTGGCCTGGGGATTACAACCGGATTTCATGACCGGGGACAGTTGGTATGCCTGTGTGGACAACCTCAAGGCGGTAAAAAATCACCGGCTGGGGTTTATGTTTGCGGTAGAAAGTACGCCACGTTATCCTGCCCGTTAGAACAAAAGAGAATGGCGTTCACAATGATTTTTTTGCAGTGCTTATGGCGGCTCCCTCGCGCACTGGGCGGCTCAAAGTGTTTGCTTATAAAGCCCCATTCCTCTTGACTTAAATGGCTTTCGTAAGTCATTTTTAGCCGTCACCCAAAAAGGCTTGATTTTACTGAAAATTATTTTGCCAGACAGCTTCTGAATGGTTGTCCGAATTTTTATGTGGCGTCTGCAGGGGAGGCTCTTTTGTCATAGAGCATTGTCATTGGATTCGGAAAAAACTTGCTAGCAGCGAACCATGTTGGGGGGGGCAACGAGAGTCGTTGATTTAGGTGGGGTGAACGATGGGGCTCGAACCCACGACAACCGGAATCACAATCCGGGGCTCTACCTACTGAGCTACGCTCACCATAATCATTTGTATTTCGGATGGCACGCTTGGCAGGATTCGAACCTGCGACCCTCGGCTTAGAAGGCCGATGCTCTATCCGTCTGAGCTACAAGCGCAAATCGTGGTCGGGGTAGAGAGATTCGAACTCCCGACATTCTGCTCCCAAAGCAGACGCGCTACCAGACTGCGCTATACCCCGTTGTGACTTTTTAACGCTCAGAAAGAAAGACTGCATGTATCAGGCCAAGCCAATGAAAGGCATCTGTCTGTAGCTGACTTTCAGAGTAATTTGGGCAGCTTTGCTACCCGTTCGTTAAGGCGCTAATCATATTTACAAACCCTCACACTGTCAACTGCAAAATCGAAAAGACTGATTCAACGGTGTTGCAAGATGATGACGGTATAATCGTGCGCTCGAATCGCAGGGTATTTCACCCTCGTTCGATCACCTTTCCAACGCTGGCTTATCCTCCATTTTCCCCATGAAAATCGTTATTCTCGGCGCCGGTGTGACCGGCTCTTCGGTCGCGGGCGCTCTGGCCAGCGAGGAAAACGACATTGTCGTCATCGACAAGAACCCGGCGCTATTGACAGCACTAAAAGGCCGTCTGGACATAGGCACTGTCGAAGGCAACGCTGCCCATCCCAGTGTGCTGGAAAACGCCGGTATCGGCGATGCCGACATGGTGATTGCTGTCACCGACCGCGACGAAACCAATATGCTGGCCTGCCAGGTCATCAACACCTTGTACAGCAAACCCAAGACCATCGCCCGCGTTCGCGCTATCGATTTCCTGAACCACCCCGAGCTGTTTCAGCCTGGCGGTATCGACATCGTCATCAGCCCGGAGCAGGTGGTCACCGACGCCATACGCAATTTGATCAAATTCCCCGGTGCCCGCCATGTGTCGGAATTTGCCGATGGCTTGGTGCGTCTGGTGTCGATTCGCGTAGTACCCACCGGCTTTCTGACCGGCAAGCGCATACATGCCGTCAAGGAAAAACTGGCGGACAGTATGATTCGTGTTGCCGCCATTTTCCGTGATGGCAAGGCGATACCGGTCAATGGTGAAGCCATCATGGCAACCGGTGATGAGGTGTTCTTCGTCTGTCCGCGCGACAGGGTGAAAAAGCTGCTGGTGGACTTGCACAAACTGGAGTCGCCGATCAAATCGATCATGTTGGCTGGCGGCGGTCATGTCGGCAAACGCCTGGGGTTAGCCCTGGAAAACAACTATCAGGTCAAGATCATAGAAAAAGACATCACACGAGGGCGGGAGATTGCAAACGACTTGCGCAAAACCCTGATTCTGCATGGCGACTGTACCGATGAATCGTTGTTGCTGGAGGAGATGATCGAAAATGTCGACCTGTTCTGCAGCATTACCGACAACGACGGCATCAACCTGATTTCAGCCGGGCTGGCGAAAAAGCTCGGCGCCAAGAAATCGATTTGCCTCATCAACAACGCGTCCTACCTGAAGCTGCTGGACGGCACCGACATCGATCTGGCCATTCAGCCCCGCTTGGAAACCCTGGGCAGCATTCTGAAGCATGTCCGCAAGGGTGACGTGGTGGGTGTCTGTTCGGTGTGCGGCGGCAGTGCGGAAGCCATCGAGGCCATCGCCCATCGCAGCAGCAAGAACGGCAGCTCGGTCGTTGGCCTGCGCGTCGATCAAATCGGCTTGCCCGAAGGCGTCATTCTGGGCGCATTGATCCGCAACCAGGAAATGGTTCCGGTACATCACGACACGGTGTTCGTCGAAGGCGACCATGTCGTGATGTTTGCGCTCGAAAAAAAGCTGGTCAGGGATATAGAAGCCTACTTCCAGCCTATTTGAGACGCTACCGGCATCAGGCAGGCCGTTCGATGAACTCCAGTGCGTTACCGTCGCGATCACGACAAAACAAGGCCTTACGCCCGGAAATGCTTAAGGTGTAAGGCATTTGATGCCGGTCAAGCTCCGTCCTGAGCGCATCGACGTCTGTGCAGTGCAACGCCACATGACGGTCGCGGCCACCGTGTGTCGGCCTGCCGCTGATCGGATCGGGATTGTCCAGCTCCAGCAAATGAATCTGCTGCTCACCTATTTGCAACCAGGCGCCCGGAAACGGCAGGTTGGGGCGCTCAACCAGCGTCATATCCAGAATGTCGCGATACAGCACCAGCGACTTTTCGGTATCGGAAACGATGAGGCTAGCGTGATGCAGGGTCAGATTGAATTTGGACATGGCAGCCCTCCTGAAAAAACCGACCGATTATAAGCCTAAGCCGCTAGCACTCACCCTGTAACTATCGTCGGCAGAACAGTCCGCCGTGCCGTTTCGCGTAGAGCGCAAAATCCGAACGCAACCTGTCATTCGTAGAGTGCATCACTGAGGTCAGGTGTCGCAGGCAGCGTTTCGCGTGCCAGGCGCTGCCGGTAAGACGAACCGCCTTCCCGCACAGCCTGCACCATGATGTTTTGATGCACCATGCGGAAGGCCTGGTCGAAATCGGCATTGACGAACGCGCTGGCAAGCTGCTCGCACAGTTTGTATAGCGCCGAATAATCAACGGTTTCGCCACTATTGCAGGCGTTGATCCTGTCGGAAATCACCTGCATTACCGGTAACACCGAACCATCACGACGCCACTGAGCCGAGCTATTGACCACATCGTCGCCTCGACAGGCAATCGCCGCCAATGCGTTGTAAGCCAAATCCACCAGGCCAGACAAAATTTTGACCAGATCGCCCGTTGTGATGGCCTTGAAGGTTTCGCTGCCGCAATCCATCAGCAGGGCTTGGCGCATGACGATGTCCATATCGGATAAATGGCGGGTTTCCGGGTAATCGGGTTGATCGATGCCGAAATGCTCATGAAAGTCGCGGACGAGTTGCAAATGCAGATTCATGTCTACCTCCTGTTACAAAGTTTGTCATGGTACAGGGCGGCGGCATGATCGGCAAAATTGACAAGATGGTTTTTCGAGCAGTGGTAATAAAGCCGGAAAACAGGCGGGTTAAAAGCGTCGAATAGCGAGAGGCAAAAGATGCGCGCTATGTTAATGGAAAACATTCTCATTTACATAGCGAATTGTTTTGCGTAAACTCCCGCATCCTTTGATACACAAGCCAATAAACGCCATGACTAAATCAACGAAATTGCTAACACCCAGTCGCATTGCGCAAGCAATGGGCTGCGTTCTACCGATCCTGATTGCCGATACCAGCAACGCCGCCGACAAGGAGCTGCCAACCTTGGAAATGCCTGTCGTCGAAATCGTCGAGTCGGATTCCTCGCTGAGGAGACTGGCCAGTACCGTCAACATTCTGACCAAGGAAGAGCTGTTCAAAAGCCATGTGTTCAACGTCAACGAAGCTTTGCGCAAAGTGCCCGGTGTGCATGTGCGCGATGAAGAGGGTTTTGGCATGCGGCCCAACATTGGTATTCGCGGCATGAACCCTACCCGATCAACCAAAACCTTGTTATTGGAAGACGGCATTCCGTTGTCGTATGCGCCCTATGGCGACAACGCCAGCTACTACCATCCGCCGATCGAGCGTTTTGCCAGTATCGAGGTATTGAAAGGGCCAGAGCAGATCAAATTCGGCCCGCAAACCATCAGCGGTACCATCAACTACCTGACACCCAATCCACCGCAAAAGCCCGGCGGCTCCTTGAGCTTCACCGGTGGTAACCGCGGGTTTTACGACGGTCACTTCAATTACGGTGGCAAATGGGGCGATTTCGGCGGTTTGGTCGACATCACCCACAAGGAAAGCGAAGGTGCCCGCGACAACACCCATTCCGACATCAACGATTTCAACATCAAAGGCGTTTACGACATTGACAGCCGCAACGCCATAACGCTGCGCGGCAATTACTTCCAGGAACATTCGATGGTGACCTACTCGGGCATCACCGAAGCCGAGCTGCGCAATTTCGGCATCCGCTACAACCCGTTCAAGAACGACACGTTCGAAACCGACCGCTGGGGCACCTCGTTGACCCATCAGCACTTGTTCAACAACGATGTGTCGCTGATTACCAACGTTTATTGGTCGCACTTTCATCGCGACTGGTGGCGGCAAACCAGTACGACGACGGATACCCAGGGCAATACGCCATGTGCTGTTGCCATCCGCGATGCGCGTTTGCGCGGAGAGGCTATAAACGTCGATGGCTGTAATGTGATGGAAGGCCGCTTGCGCGACTACTACAGTTACGGCGTCGAACCCCGGCTGCATGTCAATCACCGTACCCTGGGCATCAACAACGAACTGGACATGGGCTTCCGTGCCCATTTCGAAGAGCAATTTCGTAACCAAACCAATATTAGACCGACGGCAACCACTTTTGTTGAAGAAAACCAGCGTGATACCAGCGCCTATTCCGGCTTTGCCCAGAATAAATTCATCCTAGGCGACTTCAGTCTGACGCCGGGTGTGCGCATCGAGCACATGGATTTTGGTCGACTCAACGAACTGAATGGCAGAGGTGGCCAAACAACGGTGACCGAAATTTTGCCCGCCTTCGGCGGCGCTTATTCGCCCAACGAACAGTTCACCGCATTCTTTGGCTTTCATGGCGGCTTTGCACCACCGAGGGTGGAGGATGCCATCGACAATTTCGGCACCATGGTCGATGTCGGGCCGGAGAAAAGCCGCAACTACGAGGTGGGCATTCGCAGCCGACCCTACACTGGCGCCCGGCTTGAGGGGACGTTGTTTCGGGCCGATTTCCAGCAACAAAACGCTGTTGGCAGCATTGCCGGTGGCGCGACGCCACTGGCGGCTGGTGCTGCCCTGTATGAAGGTGCGGAATTTCTGGGCAGACAGGATTTTGGCCCCTTGTTCGACAGCGACCATAACGTCTATTTCCAGGCGGCTTACACCTGGGTTGCGACAGCCGATATGACATCGGCGTTTCGCTGTCTGGCAACTACCGGCTGTGGCGCGGCTGCCGCCCAAGACCTTGATCGCGGCAGATTCATCGGCAACCGTATGCCTTACTCACCCGAACACCTGCTAACCAGCACCATCGGTTATTCCCACGTCAGCGGTTTCGATATTCATCTGGAAACTGTCTATGTCGGTAAGCAATTCAGCGACTTTGCCAATACCGTGGAGATACCGGTCAACGGCAACGGTCAAATCGGCCAGATCGACGACTACGTGGTGCTCAACCTCGCCACCACCTACCACGCCAAGCCCATCAACACCGACTTCTTCGTGGCATTGAAAAACCTGCTGGACGAAACCTACATCGTCGACCGTACCCGGGGTATCTTGCCCGGTGCGCCAAGGCTGGTGCAGGCAGGTTTCAAAGTCAACTTTTAAGTTTCCCTCGTTTTAACATTCCCACGCCGAGCGTGGGAATGCATACGGGCGCCAAGCCTGCGTAGAGCAGCCGTTTCTGGTTCTCCCGGAGAGCGTCCGTGCGTGCTAACTAAGGCTTGCGCCTGGAAGAATGGCTAGCTACGGAATGGTATGTGGTTATGCGAAACCAAGCGCCATAGAAAAGCTCTCCCTTCGGCAGCTAAGCGGTTACGCTGAACCAGTGCGCCTGCTTGACCTTCATCGCTACGCGATCGCCGCGATTCAGCGCCAGCTCATGAAATCTATCGTTGGGCATTTCGGCGTAAATGGTGCTTTCAGGGGCTTTACGACCGTCCGGGTTCAATTCCAGCCGGATGGTGGCGCCCAGATGTTGCCAGTCTTGTAGCACGATGGTCGGTGCTTCCGCTGATGTGGGCTTTTCAACGATGATGTGATGCGGGCGGACGTGGGCGATACGGTCGTTTGGATTCGTTGCGACAAGCCCCAGGGTTTTCAGCCAGCCCGCATCATCGTGCGCCAGGTCGAAGATATTGGTATGACCGATGAAGCGCGATACGAAATCGTTGGCTGGGCGGTCGTAAATCTGACTGGGCGAACCTTTCTGCTCGATGCGGCCATGATTGAGCACGACGATCTGGCTGGCGACTTCCATGGCCTCTTCCTGATCGTGGGTGACGAAAATACTGGTGACGTTGAGTTCATGATGCAGATGGCGCAGCCACAGCCTGAGGTCTTTGCGCACGCTGGCATCGAGTGCGCCGAAAGGTTCGTCCAGCAGCAATACCGACGGCTCCACCGCCAAAGCGCGGGCCAGGGCGATGCGTTGGCGCTGGCCACCGGACAGTTGTTCGGGAAAGCGATCGTGCAGCCAGTCCAGTTGCACCAGGTTCAGCAAGTCGTGCACTTTCTTGTGGATGACGGTTTCGCTGAGCCGTTCCTTGCGCGGTTTGACCCGCAGGCCGAAAGCGATGTTGTCGAACACCGTCATGTGGCGAAACAGCGCGTAATGCTGAAACACGAAGCCGATCTGCCGGTTTTTCACTGGCTGTTGCGTGACGTTGTCACCCTGTAGATGCACTTCGCCGCTGTCGGCCTGCTCCAGTCCGGCGATGATGCGCAGCAACGTGGTCTTGCCACAACCCGATGGCCCCAGCAGCGCCACCAACTCGCCTTCGGCGATGTCGAGGCTGATACTGTCCAGCGCCTTGAATGCGCCGAATTGTTTGGAAATGTTGGAAAGTACGATACTCATGACTGTCTCTTGAAATCGGGTAGGTGTGAAAGTCTGTGGTTGTTTAGTGCCCTCACCCCAACCCCTCTCCCCAAGGGAGAGGGGCTTTTTTTCCTGCGGGGGAGCGAAGCGAGGACTGGAGATGAGGGGGCGCTGCTACGTTGGGCGTCATCGAGGACAGGCCGGGTTCATCACGTTGTATCGTAACCAGGAGAACGCAGCTCCGAAGCGATGCCGCCTCATCCCTTGCCCGCCTGCTTCCATTCCAGCAGGGTCTTGAAAATCAGCGTGAAGACTGCCAGGCCCGCCAGCAAGGAGGCACTGGCGAATGCAGCGACGAAGTTGTACTCGTTGTAGCTGACTTCCACATGCAACGGCAGGGTATTGGTCAGGCCACGGATATGACCCGATACCACCGACACCGCGCCGAATTCGCCCATGGCGCGGGCATTGCACAGTAACACGCCGTACAGCAGCCCCCACTTGATGTTGGGCAGTGTCACCTTGAAAAAGGTCTGCCAGCCGCTGGCACCCAGCGACAGCGCGGCTTCTTCTTCTTCGTGGCCGATTTCCTGCATTAGCGGGATCAGTTCGCGGGCGACGAACGGAAAGGTGACGAACAGCGTCGCCAGCACGATGCCCGGCACGGCAAAGATGATCTTGATGTCGTGCGCCGACAGCCACGGTCCCAGCCAACCCTGGGCGCCGAAAATCAACACGTAAATCAAACCGGCAATCACCGGTGATACCGAGAACGGCAGATCAATCAGGGTAATCAGCAGGTTTTTGCCGGGAAAGTCGAAACGGGCAATGAGCCAGGCTGCCGATACGCCGAACACCGTGGTCAACGGTACGGTAATGGCGGCAACCAGCAAGGTCAGCCGCATCGCTGCCAGCGCATCTTTTTGTGTTAGCGCCTTGGCATAGGCCGACCAGCCTTTGGCAAAGGCTTCGATCAACACCGTTACCAGCGGCAGCACCAGAAACAGGCCGATGATGACAAGGGTAATGCCAATGGCGGCATAGCGCAGCCAGCGGGGATCGGACAAAGCCTGTGGTGTGCCGTATTTCGATGCGGAATTCAGTGGTTTCTGCATGATTCCTCCTTCGCTACAGTTGGCCGCCGCGTCGCCGCAGCCAGCTTTGCAGGCTGTTGATCAGCAGCAGCAGCAGGAACGACACGATCAACATGGCCAGACCGATGGCGGTAGCGCCGGTGTAGTCGTACTGTTCGAGCTTGGTGATGATGAGCAGCGGCACCACTTCAGACACATAAGGCATGTTGCCGGCGATGAAAATCACTGAGCCGTATTCGCCGACACCACGGGCAAACGCCAGCGCAAACCCCGTGATGGTGGCAGGCAGCAGATTGGGCAGTATCACTTTCAGAAAGGTTTGCCAGCGACTGGCGCCCAGGCTGGCGGCGGCTTCTTCCATGGCAGTGTCGAGCTCCTGCAACACCGGCTCCACCGTGCGTACCACGAACGGCAGGCCGATGAAAATCAATGCCACGACGATGCCCAGCGGCTTGTAGGCAATCTGTACACCGGTGACTTCCATGACGACCTTGCCGATCCAGCCCCGGGGCTCATACAGCGTAGCGAGCACGATACCGGCCACGGCGGTCGGCAAGGCAAATGGCAAGTCGATTAGCGCGTCGAACAGTTTTTTACCGGGGAAGGGGTAGCGTACCAATGTCCAGGCAATGATGAAGCCCAGTACCGCCGCAATTGTCGCCGCCAGCAGGGCAGTACCAAAACTGATTTTGAACGAGGCGATCACCCGGGCATGGGTCAACACGGCAACGAATTGCTCCCAGCTCAGTCTCAGGGTTTTCAGCAGCATGGCGCTGAGTGGAATCAGTACGATCAGCGCCAGATAGAACAGCGTGAAACCCATTGTGGGGCGGAAGCCCGGCATGATGTTGCTTTGCGGCATGGAGGAGTTATGTAGTTGTGAGTGTTCTTTATTTGCCCTCGCCCCAACCCCTCTCCCTGAGGGAGAGGGGCTTTACCCCCCACTCCCCTGGGAGAGGGTCGGGTGAGGGGCGCAGGGCGTTGTTGGTCAGCTGAATCTTTACGGCACGTAAATCTGATCGAACGTGCCGCCATCGTCGAAGTGCTCCTTCTGTACTTTGGCCCAGCCACCGAATTGCTGATTGACCGTGAACATTTCCAGTTTGGGGAAGCGTTTCAGGTCTTCGGCGTTGGCATGTTCGGGCAAGGCAGGGCGGTAGAAGTGCTTGGCCACCAGCTTCTGCCCCACCGGGCTGTACAGATAATTCAGATAAGCTTCGGCCAAGTCTTGCGTGGCGTTTTTCTTGACGACCTTGTCGAGCATCGCTACAGGCGGTTCGGCCTTGATGCTGACCGGTGGCACGACGATCTCCAGCTCACCGGCACCGTACTCCTTCAAGGCTAGGAAGGCTTCGTTCTCCCAGGTTATCAGCACGTCACCCATGCCGCGCTGGATGAAGGTCGTGGTCGAACCGCGCGCACCGGAGT
>Ga0207951_100679_pt1 | contig 15317 bp, 19 predicted proteins | sample Subbio12Aug_8Bad_FD_184830 | JGI IMG/M metagenome (GOLD analysis project Ga0207951, IMG submission 184830) | Serpentinite rock and fluid subsurface biosphere microbial communities from McLaughlin Reserve, California, USA - CR12Aug_8Bad (SPAdes) | ecosystem: Environmental > Terrestrial > Deep... | reverse complement strand
CGCCGGGCCGGGGCCGGCAGGCGAGGAAAGGATGAAGGCGTGGCATGCACAGAACCCGCGCCCGGTCTCCACGCTCGTGATGGTGGCGGATCATGTCGACCATGTCGCCAGGGTCGCCGGCCACGACCATGTCGGCATAGGCGGGGATTATGACGGCATCCCGGATCTTCCTGCCGGCCTCGAGACGGTTGCAACCTACCCGGATCTGTTTGCCGAGCTTGCCCGCCGCGGCTGGAGCGACGCGAATCTCAGAAAGCTTGCAGGCACCAACTTTCTGCGCGTTCTGCGCGCCAACGAACGCGTTGCCCATTCCGCCGAAGCTTGTTGCGCGGGCGTGGAATGACCGGCACCGGATCGAAACATGGCCCCGGCGCAGATTGCGACGGGCATGGACGCGGCTCTATCCATCCTTGGCAGCCCGGCGGGTTCGGCCTAGACATGGAGCCGGCTTTGCGGGCGTGGCGGAATCGGCAGACGCAACGGACTTGAGCCATGGATTGAGTGCCTGGGGGGAAACCCGCAGTGCAGAACTGCTCAAATTCGGGGAAACCTTTCAAATGGCAATCCCGAGCCAAGCCCTTGTTCCCGAGGGAAGGTGTAGAGACTAGACGGGCAGCGCCTAAACCCCGAGTTTCGGGGCATGGCGAAGGGATAGTCCAGACCACAAACGCCCGAACGGGCGGCGGCGAAAGCCGTAGCTGGTAAGAAAATCCGTCGGGCTTTTGCCCATGTGGGTTCGAGTCCCACCGCCCGCACCATGACCGGCCCTGGCAACCCGGCCTTTGCGCAATCCGGCGCCGCGCCCGGTCAGGGCGCGGAAGGGGCCGGATTGCGGCCCGGGGCCCCGGTTTCCCGGGCCTTCAGCAGCGCGACGTTCGCCTCGTGGCGCTGGCGCGTTATCGGGTAGAAGAACAGCATGGCGCAGCCCGCCAGCCACAGCAGCGCGCTGGTCGGGATATAATAAGCGAGCAGGGTCTGGATCATGGCGGGTGTCACCATCTCGGGCGCGGCGCGCGGCGGGAACTCCGCCAGGCTGAGAATGATGCCGCTGAGCAGGATGCCGAGCGCCACCGAGCATTGCGCCATGAAACTCGAGGCCCCGAAGAAGATGCCGGCCTCGTGACGGCCGGTTCTGACGGCACTGTCCTCGACCACATCGGCCAGCATCGAGGAGGTGTTGATGAGCGAGATGGCGACCATGGCACCATAGACGGCGCCAATGACCAGCATCAGCGGCAGCAGCATCGGATCACCGACGGGCAGGAACAGCCCGAAATAGGAAAGGACGAGCGGTGTCAGGCCCATGCTTACGCCGCCGATCGCAAACAGCATGGAACTGGTGCGCTTGCCCAGCCATTTCGACATGCGCGGCGCAAGCGGCGCAGCAATGGTGGCGGCAACGACGCTGTCGAGCGCCAGCAGCGCCATCTCGCTGGCCTTGAAGCCGAAAAGATAGGTCTGAAAATAGAGGGAGAAGGCGCTGAACAGTCCGATTGCGGTGAACTTCAGCACGCCAAAGCCGAAGATCGACAGGAAGGCGCGGTTGCGAACGGCGAGGAACATCTCTCCCAGATGCGCCCGGGCGGTTGTGCGCTGCGCGCGCTGTTCGGCCTGGCGCAGGAAGGGGATGCGGCGGTGGGTGCCCAGCCCGCAGACCAGCATCGAGGCCAGCATCAGGACCGAGCCGAGGATGGCGAAGCCGACATAGCTTTCAGGGTTGAGCTGGCCGCGGGGAAATTCCGGCGTCGGCGTGAAGAACACCAGCAGGCACAGGGCCGCAAAGCCCGACTGGCCGATGTAGAGGAACCAGAAGCGCAGCGAGAAGAGGCGGGTGCGTTCGGTGTAATCATCGGTCAGTTCGGTGGTCATCGCCTGGGTGGTGATTTCGAACGAGCTGATCGAGATGCGGGTGAGCATGGCGGTCGCGAAGATCCAGATGCCGATCTGGGCGTTGGACAGGCCTTGCGGCGGGAACCAGACCAGCGCGAAGAACAGCGCAGTGGGGATGGCCGAGCCATAGATGAACGGGTGGCGGCGGCCCCAGCGCGTGCGGATCGTATCGGACCAGCGGCCCAGAAGCGGGTCGAACATGGCATCGATCACCAGGGTAAGCGCGATGGCCGTCGATACGATGGCAGCCGGCACACCCAGAACCTGGTTGAAGTAGAACATCAGATAGACCGAGAACGCCACACTCCTGACGCCGTTGGCGATCGCACCCGAGCCATAAGCCCATCGCGTGGCGCGATCGAGCGGGGGTGTGATTTCGGCCGGGCCGGCTGCAAATGACGAGACTGACGGGCTGCTTGCCGGCGGCATCATGAAAGTCTCCCTCTGGCGTTCCCGGATTTTCTCGCTTGCGCGCGGGTCTTTTGCCCATGGCTATACGCTGTTGGTGCGAACATCAACAACGGTTCGACCCCTTGGGGCCGGCCCGCCAGCAGCATCGGCAGATACCTGACAAATGAACCAGCAAAATCGAAGGGTTTTTGCGCACTGCGCCTGTTCCGTGCCATTCTGCTTCATCAATCGTTGACTCCCTGCATGAAGAACATTAGAAATCTGCTGACAAGCGCACCATATACGACGGGGAGCGAGAGAATGACCTACGCAAAAGGGCGTATCATCCACGATGCCGACAGCCATACGATGGAAACCGGCGAATGGCTGGCGCCCTATCTCGACGCCGGGCTCCTGAAGTCGCTCGGCACGCTTTACGGCGATGCCGAAACCGGCGCGCGCATCCTTGGGATCATCGAGAAGGCGCGGGAGCGCCGGACCGATCCGGCACTGGATGCCGAAGCATCCGCGAACCCGATCGGCGGCGCAAAGGGCTGGGCCGGCTATGGAGCGTTCGACACCAGGGAGCGGGTGAAGGCGCTGGACTGGCTGGGCTTCGGCTCGCAGCTGGTGTTCCCGACCTTCGGCCTTGGCCTGGTGCGCCGCGCCAGGGGGGAGGATGCGCTCTACAAGGCGGCTTATGCGCTGAACAGCGCGCAGGCGGATTTCTGCGCCGCCGACCCCCGGCTGGTGTGCGTGGCCTTCATCCCGCTCGACGATCCCGGGCGCGCGCTCGATCTTCTGGAAAAGGCGCTGGAGCGCGGCGTCGGCGCGGTTCTGCTGCCCTCGAACGCGCCCGGCAACATGCGTTCTCCGGGCCACCCGGTGTATGATTCCTTCTGGGCGCGGCTGGTCGAGGCCGACATTCCCTTCACCCTGCATATCGGCCCCGGCACCATGGGGCAGCCCGAAGCCTTCAGGAACAACGGTCGCGAACGCGCGCCGGACATTCACGGCGGTGGCGAGAATCTGCGTTTCGCCGACTATGGGTGCATCTGGTATGCGCCGCAGATGTTCCTGACAGCGATGGTCTATGACGGCGTGTTCCAGCGCTTCCCCGCATTGCGGGGCGCCGTTGTCGAGTGCGGCGCCGGCTGGGTTCCCGAATTCCTGCGCCAGCTCGACTATGCTTATGGCTCGTTCAGGAAGACCGATCCCTATCTGCAGGCGATGGATCTGAAGCCATCACAGTATCTGCGCCGGGCGATGAAGTTCACGCCCTTCCCTTCGGAAGATGTCGGCCGGATGATCCGCGACGCCGGGGCGGGCCTTTTCCTGTTTTCCAGCGATTACCCCCACCCCGAAGGAACCGCCGACCCGATCGGCCGCTTCGAGCGGACGATGGAGGGGCTGGACGAGGCGACAAAGGACGCCTTCTATCGCGGCAACTATGAGGAGCTGATGGCCATGCCCGGCCCGGCGCAGACTGCCGCTGCGGCCCGATAGCAGCCCGCGGTTGCCAGCCGGCTGCGGCTGCAATAGCAGCGGGCAGGAATGACCAGCGAGATTGCAAAGGGGCGCCGGGAAGGGGGGCAGCGACGCAAGCCTTCGGGCGACCGCATCGCCGAAATCATCGACCGGGCCGAACACCAGCTGCTGGAAACCGGCGCGCTGCCGCTTTCCATCCACGCCATCAGCAAGGAAATGGGTTCCAGCCGGGCACTGGTCTATGCCTATTTCTCCGACCAGCGCGAGCTGGTGGATGCCGTTGTCGATCGCGCCATCGAGCGGCTGCGAGCCGAGGGACTGGACGCTGCAATCTCGGCTGGCAGCGGGAGCGAGCGCCTGCTGGCAGCCTGCGACATCTATCTGGCCCATATCGTCCGCTGGGGACCGGTGCTGCACTATGTGATGCGGCACAATCCGCGCACGGCGCGGCTGTCGCCCGCGGCCCGGCGCACCCGCGCGGGGATCTTGCGGTTGCTTGGCGGCGCAATGCGCAGCGAGCTGGACCTGTCTGCGGCCGAGACGATGGCCCTGATCGAGATGCTGGTGGCGATCCCCGAGGAGCTGGCCCGGCTGGTGCGCCGTGGCGAACTGGACCTGAGCGATGCCCGCGCAACATGCCGGCGGCTGCTGCTGGCGGGCATGGAATCGCTGCGCCCGGTAGCTTCAGCAACTGTCCCTCACCTGTCGGCCGGGCTGCCCTTGCCTCTCGATCCCCTCGCCCCGACGTCTGCGGCAGCGCCTGGGCGAGGCCGCTCGACATGACGGGGGACCGTGGTGACGTGAAGCGTGGCAGGCGCGCTCGGGCGGCGGCGGTGCCTGCGGGAAATCCAAGTATCTGGCATCGGTGCAGGCGATGTTCAGATAGGCATCGATGTTTCTGGAAGGGCGCAGCGCGATATCGGCCTCGATGCCCTGCGTGCGGACCTTGGGGACATTGGCGAGATAGCCCCGCAGCACGCCGACCGCCCCGCTGACGACGTTGGTCTGGAAGTCGCGGATGCGGCCCGCGCAGCACCTCGATGCGCCCCACATCGACAAAATCCAGCGTGGCGGCTGCAATACGGGCGATGAACAGGCTGTCCACATAAAAGCCGACGCCCTGTTCGATGCCGTCATTTGTCAGCCCGAACAGCGCGCCGATCCCGCGGATGTTGACCGCGGAGTTGCGCGGATTGGACGAGAAAAACTGCACGCTGGGCTGAATCTGCTGCAGCCGGGCGACGTTGAACGCGCCCTGCCGTTTGTAAGGGGACAAGAGGTCTTAGGGAGCCGGGATTTGGGCCTCTGACGTGGGACGTGGTGGGACAGGGCATTGAAAAGGGCTTCAAAAATTGGCCTTCGGCCCGGCGCTGTGCGGTGCGCGATTCGCGAAAGACTGTCTGGAGTAACCATGCAAATTGACATCCCCTGGACAGGAGCGGCTGGAGAATGGCGGGTGGCCGCCCACGCGGCCCTCAGAGACACTTCAGCCTTTCTCAGTAACGACTTAGCGGCCCTTGAGGGGGCGGTCATTGGGCGATTTACGGTGGATGGCAGCATGCGGAAGTGGGCCGATATCGGAGATCGCCCCCCGCACTGTGCGGGCTTGGCGCAAGCCGCTGAGATATAAAAGAAAAAGGCCTACCAGCCGCTTGATGCTTGCTGGCGGGCCCTCGATTAAGTGGGACCTATGTTAACGTGGCCACAGGTGTGGCCAATGGGTGACTCTAGCTCGCCAGGCGGTGCAGGATGAAACTGAGGCCGCCGCCCAGTGGAACGAAGAGACTGAGCACAATAGCAAGATCGCGGTTGGGGATCTTGGGCCGCTCAACGGCCGCCTCCGGGAGCGCGATTGACGGAGCTGCCGACGCGACCTCTGGGCCTTCGGTGGGCCGAATCGCGATCGCCTCAATCACAGCCCCGGCAGCAAACAGAAGGATGCCACCCAGAGCCGCAGCCAAGCCGAGCTGCGAGAGCATCATCTGGCGCTGCAGCAGGCCGAAGTTTGTAACCGACAGCGAATCGCCGGGAGTGATGCCGAGGCCTGCGAGTGGCATGGCGACGCTGGTGTCTATGGTGAAGGCATAGGCCAGGACGGCGAGGCCGATGGCGGCCAGCAGTGTTCCGGGGATCTTCATGGCATGGGCTTTCGCAGGGATCAGCCCGAGTTGGGCGGCGAGGCAGTGTATAGCAACTGGGCCAGATCCTCGACCGAAATATCGTGACGAAAGAGCAGGCTCAGGAGAACCTGGCGGAGACCGTCGGTGGGCATGATTCCCGATTGATCGATTGCGCGATCGAGTGTCTCGACCGCCTTGCGGTATCTGTTGCCCTGCGCCGAGATGGCGGCAGCGGACGGCTGCGCCACCTCGCCATAGGAAATAAGCCGGTCGGAAACACCGCCGGGCGCAACCTTCTGCGCGTGCGCATCTTCGCCGGTGATCAGCCACTCAACACTGCAACCGAGCGCCTTCGCTAACCGGACAGCATTGTCTGCGCGGGGAATCGTGCCGTGCATGATGCTGTGCATCGTGCTGGCCGGGATCCCAGCGGCGCGTGCGATCGGGGAGGCTTCACGCCCTCCAAGCATCAGCCGAATGCGACCGACGAGATCGTTTTGCGAATTTTCGAATTGACTACCTTCGATCATCGCGCCAAAGTCCGAAAAATCGTTCCGACATGGTGGACTAAAAAGATGATCGCGAACCTGCACCCCGAGGACATCAAGGCCGCCATCCGCAAGCGGTACGGCACCGTTCGCAAGTTCGAGCGCGAGAACGATCTTCCGGAGAAGTCCGTCTCCGACCTTTTCCGAGGGCGCACCAGTGAGCGGGTTCGCCATGCTGTTGAAACTGCCGTCACCCCCAAGAAATCCGCCTCCGTCAAATCCGACGCTTCGGACGATAGCAGCGCATCGGCATCCTCGCATCGTTTAAATCAGCAGGCAGCGTGAACATGGGCAAGCGGCGCCCAGCGCTCAACGATAGCCAGATGGCCTTCACCTTCTCTGCGCCTCCAATCGCGCAGTATGAGGGCGATCTCGCAGGGCTGCAGCGCATGATCGCATCGGGCTGCAGCCGGATGCTGAAAGAGGACATGCGCTCCCGCGCGGAGATCGCCGGCCATGTCTCGGCCATGCTGGGCGATGATGTTTCGAAGAACATGCTGGATGCCTACGCCAGCGAGGGGCGTGACGACCACAATGTCTCTGCGGCGCGCTGGCTGGCGATGATCGCTGCGACCCAGCGGTTCGACATTCTGGACGCCATCATCAGCCGGATCGGCGCCCGCGCGCTGGTGGGCGAGGACATGCACGCCGCCCGGCTGGGCAGCCTGATGGCCGCCAAAAGCGAAATCGAAGAGCAAATTCGGGCGCTGCGCCCGGTGACCAGGCCGATCCGGGGAGGACAGGACGCATGAGTGCGGCGGGCGAAATACTGACATTGCGGGTGGCTGAGATCACTGTGCCAAAGGACAGGTTCCGGGCGCTGAAGGTTGACCAGGCGCGTGCCATCGGAGCGGCCATCCTGGCCGACGGGCAATATGATCCCATCGCCGTCACCCGGCTGCCGGGTCACTCGGACTATCAGCTGGTCGATGGATGGCATCGGCTGGAAGGCTGCCGATTTGCGGGGCTCGATACGATCGAGGCTCGGCTGGTCAGCTACGAGCCCAAAGCGCGGATTTGGCGCGAAGTTCTTTCCGGCATCGCTCGGGCTTCAGAGGATGTGTTTGACAGAGCAGCCGCTATCGACGCGCTCGCCCGTCTGGCCCGAGAGGAGGCCGGCCTGCCGGCAGCAGGGGACCTTCGCCGCTCCGGCGAATTGAGGGCACTGAAGGTTATTCAGGACGAAGCTGATGGGCAGATTGCAATTATTGCAAATAGCCTTCGCTGGGACCTGAAGCTGGCTGAGCAGCTGGGCGTTGGGGCGCGAAACATCCGCAACCTAGCGGTGATCCACGAACGCATTCCAGCGAAAATGAAGGACCAGCTTCGGAAGCTTGGGCAGGCCGAAAAGCTGGTGCCCTTGCTGAAGTTCGCAGCCCTGCTGCCCTACGATATGGAGCGGCTGCTCCATTGGCTGAAAACTGCGGACGAGCCCGATCTTGCCGAGGGCCTGGCATGGCTTGCCGGACCTTCACCGGCCAGCCCTGTCGAGAAGCAGCAGAACGCCCTGTTCGGCAAAGCGGCCAAATGGTCGCCGCGCGAGCGGGCCAGCTTCTTCGCGCAATGGACCTCCGCATATCACCCGGATGGTCGCGCCATCGCTGCAAATAAGGGGCGGGCCGATGCGTAAGGAGCCTTCCTGCGCCGAGCTTCGCGCTCACGGCAACGATCGCGTGTTGGCCGCAGCCAATGTCGTAGAGACGCTTGCCGAAGAGCTGGGGGATCGCCAGGCCTATTCGAAGATCGCCGACGCTCTGCACTGGCGCGAATGGGGCAAGCAGAGCGGTGTCCCCGAATATCGCGCCTTCGTGCGTAAAAGAGCCGCTCTTGCCCTCCGTCAGGCAGCGCGCCTGCTCTCAGAAGCAGAGCGCCAGGGCTGAGGTGGATATGAGCCACCCCATCATCCGGGCCGAGTGGTTCACGGCCGACGAGCTCGCCGAGCTGCGCCTGCCGGGCATCCCGCGCACCAAGCGCAAGGTGAACGAGTTGGCAAAGGCCGAGGGCTGGGAAAGCCGGGCTGCTGCCCAGCGCGGTGGCGGGCGCGAGTATCCTGTTTCGGCGCTGCCGCTGGCGGCGCGGCTGGAGCTGGTGCGCTCTGGCAGGGCTGCGGGCGCGGCTGATGCGGTGGAGGCTGCGCCGCTTTCTGCCTTCGCCAACGACCGCCAGCGCGATGCTGCCGGGTTCCGCCTGCAGGTGCTGGACGCTGTCGAGAGCTACGCCAATTCGGTGGGCAGCTGCGACCGGGCGGCGGCGATTGCCGCGGCGGAATTCGGCGTGGGAAAGTCGAGCATCCTGCGGTGGCGCAGCCAGGTGAAGGGGCTTCCCCGCGCCGCCTGGATGGGCGCGCTGGTGCCGCAGTACCGGGGCGGCGGGCGGCAGGCCGAAGTGAACGACGAGGCCTGGCTGATCTATCGCTCCGACTGGCTGCGGCCCGAAAAGCCGACGCACATGAGCTGCTACCGCCGGCTGGAAATGTGGGCGAAGCCGCGCGGGATCGCGCTGCCGCACCCCAAGACGCTGGAGCGCAAGATTGAGCGCGAGGTGCCGCGTGAGGTGATCCTGGCGAAGCGCTCAGGCGCGGAGGCGGTGCGCAAGCTGCTGCCGCCGCAGATCCGCACGGTGGCCGAGCTTTCGGCCATGGAGCTGGTGAACATCGACGGCCACCGCTGGGATGTGTTCGTTCGATTCCCGGCGACTGCCACCGAGCCGGAGCGGGTCGCGCGGCCGATGATGGTGGCGATCCAGGACGTCTACAGCCGCAAGTTCCTCGCTCGCCGGATCGGTGAGACCGAGAATGCGGTTCTGACCCGCCTCTGCTTCGCCGACCTGTTTCGCCAGCAGGGGATTCCTTCCGCGGTGCTGCTGGATAACAGCCGGGCCTTCGCATCGAAGTGGATCACGGGCGGGGCCACGAGCCGGTTCCGGTTTAAGATCCGCGCGGACGAGCCGCTGGGCCTGCTGACCCAGCTGGGGATCCGCAACCATTGGGCGACGCCTTACCGCGGGCGATCGAAGCCGATCGAGCGGGGCTTCCGCGACTTCTGCGACGCCATCGCCCGGCACCCGGCCTTTGCCGGCGCGTGGACAGGCAACAAGATCGACGCGAAGCCCGAGAATTACGCCTCGAAAGCGATCGACCTGGACGTGTTCCTCCGGGTGGTCGACCAGGGCATCGCCGAGCACAACGCGCGCACCGGCCGCCGCACCGAGGCCGCCCGGGGCCGCAGCTTCGACGAGGTTTTTGCCGAGAGCTACGCCCGCGCCGCCGTCGGCAAGGCATCGGCTGAGGATCTGCGGCTGGCGCTGCTAGCGGCCGATCGAGTCCGTGCGGAGCGGCAGACCGGCGCCATCACCTTCCTGGGCAACCGCTACTGGTGCGAGGCGCTGGGCAAGGTGGCCGGGCAGCTGCTGACCATCCGGTTCGACCCCGACGATTTGCACGGCGAGATCCACGCCTATGACGCAGCCGGCAAGTTCATCGCGACGGTTCCGGTGTGGGAGGCCAGCGGCTTCCTGGACGCCGACGCTGCCCGCCGCCGGGCCAAGCTGGAAGCCGACCATCGCAAGGCGGTGAAGCGCCAGGTCGAGCTGGAGCAGCTGCTCGCGCCGGCCGACGTGGCCGCCCTGCTGCCCACCGATATCGAAGATGCGCCAGCGCCGCGCCCCAGCGTGATCCGGCCAGTCCGGGTGCGGGGAAGCGCTGCTGCCAGGATCGAGGAGGCCGACGATGTCGGGCCTGCTCCCACCCCCTTCATCGACCGCTTCGCGGGTGCGGTTTCGCGCCTTCGGGTGGTCGACTGAAGATCGGCGACGCCGCGGGTCAGGGGCCGCGGCGTCGCCTCCACCGGCCCCGAGGGGCCAGCACCTGGAAGGACGACAATATGGCCAGCATCATCGAGACACAAGAGAGCGCGGACGAGATCCGCGAGCGCCTGCTGGCGCTGAAGGAAGAGAGCGGCAACAGCTGGAAGGCGCTGGCCCAGAAGTCGGGCGTTCCCGAGGGCACGCTGTCGGGCTTTGGCGTGGGAAGCTATGCCGGAGACAATCTGGCGGTGGCCTCGAAGGTCCGCCGCTTCCTGGACGGCCGGGCGAGCCTTGCGCTGCTGAAGCCCGGCGCGGTGGCCGAGCCCGGCTTCCTGAGTACGCCGACATCCCGGCAGATGACGACGATTTTGCAGTGGGCGCAGACCGGGGAGATCGTCGCGATCGCGGCCGGGCCGGGCACCGGAAAGACGCGGACGCTGGGCGAATATGCCGAGAATTACCCGAACGTCTGGCTGGCAACCATGTCCCCCAGCACGGCCGGCGTGCAGCCGATGCAGATGGCCGTGCTGGCGGCGATGGGTTCGGTGGAGGCGAAAGGCTCTCCGCAGCAGCTTTCGGGCCGGATCATGGCGAAGAGCGCGCAATCGGGCGGGCTGATCGCGATCGACGAGGCGCAGGAGCTTTCGGAGAAGGCGCTCGACGAGATCCGCAGCTGGCACGACAAGACCGGCATCGGCATCGCGCTGGTGGGTGACGAGCGGGTGATCGGCCGGCTGGGAGGCATCCGCCGGGCCGAGCTGGGCCGCCTGCACAGCCGCATTTCGATGCGCATCACCCAGGCGCATCCCAAGCTGGAAGACGCCGATGTGATCATCCGCGGCTGGGGCGTGAACGAGCCGGCGCATGTGAAGCTCCTGCGCGGCCTGGTGACGAAGCCGGGCGGGCTTCGCGGCATCGCCAAGACGATCAAGCTCGCCGGGCTGATGGCTGCCGGGGAAGACCGCGCGGTCTCCCTGTCCGACCTGCAAGAGGCCTGGGCCCAGCGCAACACCGAAACGATGGGAGCCTGAGCCATGCAGAGCGAGATCGATGACATCCGCACCGCCTGCATGGTGCTGGAGTTCCTGAACGCCAGCTTCGGCGGCCTGACCCGCGAGGACATCACCGACGGCATCCGCTGCATCCGCGAGAACCTCGACCTGATCGAGGCGCAGCAAGGTGACCGGCTGCCGCCCGGCGACGTCCCGCTGCCGGTGATGACGCTCGCGCAGGTGGCAGCCGCCGCCGCGCGCGAGCGTCGGCGTGGCCTCTCCGTGATCGAGGGAGGGCGGCATGGCTGATCTTCCCGGTCTGCGCCTGGGGTGCGCGCGCCACGGCACCCCGCTCAGCCCGCTGCCGGATCATCCGGAGACGGGCTTCTGCCCCGTGTGCTGGGGCGAGCACGCCGAACGGGACAGCCGCGCCGAAGCGCCCGGCCCCGACGACGAGCATGAAGGAGCGCTTTCATGACCCACATCACCATGGACATCGGCCCGGCCGACACGCCGCCGCACTCGCACTGCAACAGCGCGGTGATGGAGGCGCTGATCGCCGATTCAAAGCCGATCCTGATCGACCTCTCGGTGATCGACGATGCCCGGCGCAAACTGGACAGCGGGTTCTGGGCCGGCAGCCTGGACGCACTGCTGCTGGTGACCGAGCGGGCCTTCCAGATCCCGCGCCGGGAGCTGCTGTCGGGATCCCGCGTGGTCGACGTCTGCGACGCCCGCCACGCGCTGATCTGGGCCGCGCGCCGGCTCACGCCCTGGTCGTTGCCGATGATCGGCAAGCGGATCGGGCGGGATCACTCCACCGTCATCCACGCCCTCAAACGGGCCGAACGCAAGCGCGCCCGGGACCTTCGCTACCGCGTGCTGACCGACGCGATGGTCCCGCCGCAGGAGCCCGCCGCCGAGCAGGTCGCGGCGGACGACAGCGGGGAGGTGCGGTCATGACCGCCCCCGCGCGCCGCCCTTCCTTCGCGGCCGATCCTGTGCGCCGGGCGATGCTGGCGAAGCTGCACCTGGCGAAGAAGGAGCTGGGGCTTCCCGAAGAGGAGTATCGGGCCGTGCTGCAGCGGGTTACCGGAATCGCATCAGCAGCTGCGATGCGGGGCGCGCAGCTGGAGGATTGCCTGAAGGAATTCGCCCGGCTGGGCTGGCAGCAGAAGCCGGCGAAGGGTCGCGCCGCCGATCACCCCGGCGCGCGCAAGGCCCGGGCGCTGTGGATCTCGCTACACCAGCTCGGCGTGGTGCGGAACGGGGCGGACAGCGCGCTGGAGGCCTTCGCCCGCCGCCAGCTGGGCTGCACGAAGCTGCAGTGGGCAGACCAGGCGCAGGTCTACAAGCTGACCGAGGCGCTGAAGGCGATGGCGACCCGCAACGGGTGGAGCCAGGACCTGACGGGCTGTGATCCCGAGCACCACGGGCTGGAGCTCCAGCGCCGCCTTGTAGCCCGGCTGCACGAACTGCTGACCGAGGAATCGCCCGGCCCGGTGGAGACGCTGAACGGCTATTCCCGGCACTTCACGGGCGGCGCCACCTGGCACAATCTGTGGCCGGCGAACCTGCAGAAGATGGCCGCGCTGCTGGCGCAGGAGCTGGCTGCGGCGCGCGCTGGCGACGAGGCCGCGTGAGGGCCGGGCCGGCAAGGCGCGGGAACCAGGTCCGCTCGTTCGCCGAGGACCTGGCGGTTCTGCTGGGCGCCGAATCGGCACGCCAGCTGATGACAGCGCTTGCCGGCCGCGAATTCTATGTGCCGCGCCAGTCCCGCGGGGCCCACCCGATTGCGGCGGCCATCGGCGAGGAAAAGGCCGCCATCTTCTGCGATCACTACTACAGCATGCGGGTGGAATTCCCGGTGAAGAAGCGCGCACGAACGCAGATAGTTGTCCTTGAGGCCGAAGGTCGGACACATGGCGAGATCGCAACGATCTGCGGCGTCTCGCAGCGTTTTGTGCGAAAGGCGCTAGGCGAGCACCGCCTGTTGAAAAACCAGCCCTCTCTCTTCGATTAAGCAGTGCCTTCACCGGAAACCGTTCCGGGCATGGGCCGCGCGCGCCCGGGCTATCCCGGGCCCATGGCAGACGATCTTCCCGCCCAGCCTGAGCGCCAGCGCCGCCCCATCCAGGGCGGCTTCGACTTTATGGTGCGCGGCTGGCGCCCGGCTGCCGGCTGGGCCTGCGCGGCGGTGATCCTGGTGCGCGGCGGCATCATTCCGCTGATCGAGCTGGGCACAGGCCGCGATGTCACCCCGATGGATTGGGTCAGCCTGATCGCGCTGATCGGGGCGCTCGGCCTCGCCCGCTACCGCCACCTCGAAAAAACCTCCGGCACCTCGATCTAGGAGACGCAGCCTTGGGCAAAGCCACAGCCGATTCGAACGACGACACGCTGGCGCTGGCCGCCGGGGTGTTCACCTCGCCCGGGCAGACGACCATCGCGACGGCCTTTTCGGGCCGGTTCAACCTGCACATCGCCGGCGCGTTCACAGGCTCGATCGTGCTCGAGCGCAGCTTCGACGGGGCGGCCAGCTTCGTGGCACTGACCAACCTCGGCGACCCGGTTGCCTTTACCGGCCCGGCGTCCGAGGCACTGCAGTCGAACGAGGAGAATGTGTTTTACCGCCTGCGCGCCGTGACCCTGTCGGCCGGCGCTGCTCAGGTTCGGATCAGCCAGTGATTGTGTTTGCTGGCATCTATTCTGGCGGCGGTTCGCGCCCGCGCCTGTCGATCAGCCGCACGGCGATCCCGGCCGGGCAGACCGGAGTCATCGCCCAGCTTCGCAGCTCGCTCAAGGCCCCGCTGGTCTTCAGCCGCCTGAGCGGCTCGAACGTCACCGTGGCCGCCGACGGCGCCGTCAGCTTCACCACCGGGCTGGGCGATGGCGCGACCCGCCTGCTGGTTGCGCGGGTGCAGGGCGACGGCTCTGCCGTCGCCGAGCGGGAGTTCACCTTTTCCGGCGTTGCAGGGGTGGTGGTTGCGCCAACACTCGCCGCGCTCTCGCTTTCTGGCTCCGCATTTTCCGTCGGCACGCCGCTCACGGTCGACATCGCTGGCGCAACAGCAGGCAGTGTTATCACGCTGACCTCTCCGGTCGCCGGCTTCTCGGTCAACAGCGCCGCCCGGCAGCTCGTCTGGGACGGCGCCGGCAGCACCGGCAGCCCAGACATTACGCTGCGCGAGACGCTCGCCGACGCTACCAACTCACCCCGGGATACGGTTGCAGGCGTCACAGTTTCGGCGGGTGGCGAAGGTGTCGCCTATCTCTCCTCCGTTTCGATTGAGGCCAATGGCTGGGTCTTGCGGGTTGATGGCACATGGCCCGCTTCCACCTTCGCCAGCATCAATCTTGATCCGAACGGCGCGCCCAGGGTTGCGATTGCCACCACTTCGGCGGGCTTCTCGCGTTCGGGCTCGACGGCGGTTGCCGATCCGGCGCGGGTGCGGGGCGGGGTGGTTGGCACGAGGCCGTTGCGCCGTCCGTGGCCTGACCATCTGCTGCTTGACGAGGTTGACCTTGGCGGCGGGGTGCGGCGGGTGCGGCTGGCGCTTTCGCGCTATGTCTATCCGGGCGATGCGGTTAGCGTCACCTTTGCGAGCGGATGGCGCGCGGGGCTTGGTGCGCAGACGGTTGTTGCCACCAACAGCAGCACCCATGCGGTTCGCCTGCCATCGGCGCGCTGGGCAACGCCGCAATATCTGCACGAAACCGGCGCGTTCCGGATAGACCTGCTGGTTGCCAATATCGAGACGGAGAATCTGAGCGCGGCGGCGGCGGTTCGGGTGATCGGTTACGACGGCACGAACACGCAAAGCTGGTGGTTGACCGAGAGTGTTTCCGACAGGTTCGGCGATAACCTGAAATGCTGGGGCGCGACGATCACGCCAAGCGGGCTGACGCCGGGTATCATCACGCTGCACTGGGAGGTTTATCCCTGGGTTGGCGCGATGCGCACATCGGGCGCTGCGCATGTGGTGGATACCGAGGCCGGGTTCTCGGTTTCAGCGGATGCGCCTTTGCATGTGTGCTGGGACGCGGGCGGTGCGCGCTACGGCGGGCATCATGTCTATGTCGAT
>Ga0207951_100677_pt1 | contig 15406 bp, 13 predicted proteins | sample Subbio12Aug_8Bad_FD_184830 | JGI IMG/M metagenome (GOLD analysis project Ga0207951, IMG submission 184830) | Serpentinite rock and fluid subsurface biosphere microbial communities from McLaughlin Reserve, California, USA - CR12Aug_8Bad (SPAdes) | ecosystem: Environmental > Terrestrial > Deep... | reverse complement strand
CGCCCGACCGGCCGTCCGGCCGAGCCGGTCCGCTATTCCGCCCTGACCCCGCGCCCGGCGCCCGGCGCCGCCCGTCCGGGCGGAGCTCGCACCGGTCCCGGCGGCCGTCCGACCCCGAACGCCCCCCCGGCCCAGGCCGAGGTCGCCCGTCCGAGCCGCGCCCCCGGCGGCGGCTTCGCCCGCCCGCTCAAGCCCGAGGACGATCGCGACAAGCGTTTCTCCGACGCCGGCAAGGCCGTCAGCCGCACCCGCGGCGAGCCCAAGCGCCGTGAAGGCCGCCTGACCATCCAGTCGGTCGCCGGCGACGGCGACACGGCCGAGCGGATGCGCTCGCTGGCCTCGGTGCGCCGGGCCCGTGAACGCGAGAAGGAAAAGCGCAAGGGCGGCTCGACCGACGCGCCGAACCGGCCCCGCGAAGTTGTCATTCCCGACGTCATCACCGTGCAGGAACTGTCCAACCGGATGGCCGTGCGCGGCGTCGACATCGTCAAATTCCTGATGCGTCAGGGCCTGATGATGAAGATCACCGACGTCATCGACACCGACACCGCCGAACTGGTGGCCGATGAGTTCGGCATGACCGTCCGCCGGGTGTCGGAATCCGATATCGAGACAGGCTTCCTGTCCGACGCCATCGACGACGAAGCGGTCACGCCGCGCGCGCCCGTCGTGGCGATCATGGGTCACGTCGACCACGGCAAGACCTCGCTGCTCGACGCCCTGCGCACCACCGACGTCGCCTCCGGCGAGGCCGGCGGCATCACCCAGCATATCGGCGCCTATCAGGTCCGCCTGCCCAACGACGACCGCGTCACCTTCCTCGACACCCCCGGCCACGCGGCCTTCAGCGCCATGCGGGCGCGGGGCGCCAATGTGACCGACATCGTGGTTCTGGTCGTGGCCGCCGACGACGGCGTCATGCCCCAGACGATCGAGGCCATCCAGCACGCCAAGGCGGCCAACGCCCCGATCATCGTCGCGGTCAACAAGATCGACAAGCCGGACGCCAATCCGCTCAAGGTCGTCAACGAACTGCTGCAGTACGAAGTCATCGCCGAAAGCCTCGGCGGCGACACCCAGATCATCGAGGTCTCGGCCAAGAACCGCACCAATCTGGACGGCCTGATCGAGGCCATCCTGGTCCAGGCCGAGATGATGGATCTGAAGGCCGATCCGGAACGCACCTCGGAAGGCGTGGTCATCGAGGCCAAGCTGGACAAGGGCCGCGGCCCGGTCGCCACCGTCCTGGTCAAACGCGGCACGCTGAAGCGCGCCGACATCGTCGTGGCCGGTTCGGCTTGGGGCAAGGTTCGCGCCCTGCTGGACGAGCGCAACACCCAGCTGACCGAAGCCGGTCCGTCGGTCCCGGTCGAAATCCTCGGCCTCGACGAGGCGCCCAGCCCCGGCGAGCCCTTCGCCGTGGTCGAGAGCGAGGCCCGCGCCCGCGAACTGACCGAATACCGCGCCCGCATGAAGCGCGAGAAGCTGACCGGCGGCATCAACCAGGTCAGCCTGGTCGACATGATGTCCAAGCTGCAGTCCAAGAAGGTCTCGGAACTGCCGGTCATCATCAAGGCCGACGTCCAGGGCTCGGCCGAGGCCATCGTCAGCTCGCTGGACAAGATGGGCAACGAAGAGGTCCGCGCCCGCACCGTCATGTCGGGCGCCGGCGGCATCACCGAGAGCGACGTGCAGCTGGCCAAGTCAGCCGGCGCGCCGATCCTCGGCTTCAATGTCCGCGCCTCGAAACAGGCGAAGGACCTCGCCGAGCGCGAGGGCGTGGAGATCCGCTACTATGCGATCATCTACGACCTGCTCGACGACATGAAGGGCGTGCTGTCCGGCATGCTGGCCCCGCTGCAACGGGAAACCTTCCTCGGCAACGCCGCCGTGCTGCAGGTCTTCGACATCTCCAAGACCGGCAAGATCGCCGGCTGCCGGGTGTCCGAGGGCGTGGTCCGCAAGGGCGCCAAGGTCCGGATCATCCGCGACGATGTCGTGGTGCTGGAGCTGGGTACGCTCACGACGCTCAAACGCTTCAAGGACGAGGTCAACGAGGTCCCTTCGGGCCAGGAGTGCGGCATGCATTTCCAGGGCTTCCAGGACATCAAGGCCGGCGACTATATCGAGTGCTTCACGGTCGAAGAGATCCAGCGCACGCTGGACTAGACGGCGCGAACTCGTCTCCCTCCCCCTCGGGGGAGGGAGAGGCCGCTGCTCGCCGCGTTTCGGCCTTATCCGTCGGAGATCAAGTCGCATGCACCGCCTCCTGATCGCAGCCCTGAGCTTCACCGCCCTCGCCGGTCCCGTGGCCGCCGAGACCCGCTATCTCGCCTACAACGCCTCCGACCGGGTCACCCAGGCCCTGACGCGGGGCATTACGCTGGAAGCGGACCGTGGCCTGTTCGGAGCCATCAGCGTGAGGCGGATCATCTCCACATCCCAACGCGGACAGGCTGACATCCGGCGCGGCGGGCCCGAGGCCGTGCGGCGCGCCCTGCCGGCCGGTGCGACGGAAAGCGCTGTCTATGCCATCTCCCCCGAAGGCGGCGGCCGGGCCCTGGGCCGGGCCCTGTGTCCGGGGTCCGACGAGGCCTGGATGGTTCTCGGCCGGGTTCGGCTGGCGCGTCCCCTGACGGCCCATGCCGTCGGCCGCTGGACGGACGGGACCTTCCGCCACTGTGTCCAGCTGTCCTATGACTGGCGTGGCGAATGGGCCATGCCGCCGGCGAACGCACCCGAGGAGCCCGCCGGCGCCCCTGTCGCGCGATAGGCGTTTCCGACCTCCCGCCGGTTCGCTAGGCTCTCGGCGATGAGCGCCCGCGCCCGAACCCGCACCGCCCCGCGCCAGAGCGGGATGAAGAGGCTCGCCGGCGGGCTGGCCTTTCTGTGTCTGGTGCTGTTCCTGCTGGCCATCGAGCAGAAACACGCGGTCGAGACTTGGCGGGCGTTGCGCGAGGACGCGGTCCCGGCCGCCGGGCGGGCGATCGACTGGGCGGCCCAGGGCCTGTCCGGGAAGCCGGCCGACATCGACGAGCTGAAACAGGCGGTGGTCGGAGACGACGCACCGCTGGCGGCGGCGGAAGCCGACGCCGTCCTGAGCGGCGAATTCACTCCGGCCGACCCCGAAACTCGCGACGCGATCGGCTCGCTCAGCTTCCTCGGCGCCGCCGTGCGGTTCGAGTCCGGCGACAGTTTCGTCACCGCACCGCTGCGCATCGCCTCGGGTCAGGAGCGCTACGCCGTCGACCAGACCTTCGCGGACCGTATGGAGGCGGCGCGCGACGCCCAGATAGAGTTGCGCCGGATCGTCCCGGCCTCGCCCGCCGAACCGGTCGCCCCCTCGGCCCTCTGTGGCGGGCGTGTCCCCGGCGCGATCGCCCTGCTGCACCGCGGCAACCAGGTCGATCTGATGCTGTTCCGCGCGCGCACCGTGGTCGGTCCGGACGCCCCGCCGGACGCCCTGTGCGGACACTGGCGCTTCCACGCCCGATGACGCGGCGTCGACGCGGCTGGCTCCCGACCGCGCTGATCGCTGCGGCGGCGGTCGGCGGCCTGGTCGGCCTCGGGACCTGGACCGTGCCGGGCGATCCTGACCTCTGGCCCCCTCCGGCGACGGAGCCCGGCGTCGAAATCTATCTGCTGGACAACGGCTTCCACACCGACCTGGCCGTGCCCCGGGCGGCTCTCGAGGCCCGCGCGGGGCCGCTGGCCGAGGCCGTGCGCGGGCTGCCGCCCGGAGACTGGGTCCTGATCGGCTGGGGCGACGCCCGCTTCTATGTCGATCAGCGGCCGATCAGCGACCGCGTTCCGGACGGCTTGCGGGCCTTCCTGCGGCCGGGCAACACCTCGGTTTTGATGCTGAACCCGGACCGCCGCGACCCGCGCGAACGGATCGCTGCCGACCGCCGCGGCTCGGTGCGCCTGTCCGGCGCCGGTTTTGCGGCCATGGCCGACCACATCGAGGCGTCAATGGCGCTTGACGACGGCCGCGCCCGGATCGCCGCGGCGCCCCCGGGGAACGACGCCCGCTTCTTCGCCAGCCATGAGCATTTCTGGATCGGCCGGCTATGCAACCACTGGAGCGCGGGCGTGCTGAACGCCGCGGGCCTGCCGGTGCGGCCGTTCCGCGCCATCCTCTCGTCCGAGGTCATGGCCACGGTCGAAAGGGCGGAATTGGACACGACGCCTGCGCGGGACTAGACCCCGCCACTTCGCTTTTTCGAGCCGGGTCCGATCCCCGGCAGGCGACAGGAGGTCCCAATGAGCAATCGCAAACCCCGGAAACCCGCCGCCAAGGCCGGTACTGTCAGCCAGCGCCAGCTGCGCGCCTCGGAAATGATCCGCCACGCCCTCGTCGAGGTCATGCGCGAGAACGAGATCCGCGACCCGGCCCTGGTCGGAGTCTCCGTCACCGTCACCGAGGTGCGGCTCTCGCCGGACCTGAAACACGCCACCTGTTTCGTCGAACCCCTCGGCGCCGGCGTCGAGACAGCGGATGTCGGCGGACAGGTCGACGAGATCGTCAAGGCGCTGAACGTCCACGCCAAATTCCTGCGCGGCGCCCTGGGGCGGCATATCGAGATGCGGTTTACGCCGGACCTGCGTTTCCGCCATGACGAGAGCTTCGCCGCCGCCGAGCGGCTGAACCGGCTGCTGGACGATCCGCGCGTCCGGGCCGACGTCTATGTCTCTCCGTTCGAGGATGACGAGGACGAGGACAGCCCGGACGCCCCTCAAACAGCGCGAGGCGCCGTCGGGCCGTCGGAAGAGTCCTGATGGGCCGCCGCAAACGGGGCGAGATCATCAATGGCTGGGTCTGTCTGGACAAGCCGTTCGGCATGGGTTCGACCGAGGCTGTCTCCAAAGTCCGCCGCCTGTTCGATGCGCAGAAGGCGGGCCATGCCGGCACGCTCGATCCGCTCGCCTCCGGCATCCTGCCCATCGCGCTCGGCGAGGCCACCAAGACGGTCCCGTTCATGATGGAGGCGCAGAAGGTCTATCGCTTCACCATCAACTGGGGGATTTCGACCGACAGCCTCGACCGCGAGGGCGAGATCGTGGCCCGCTCCGACGTCCGGCCGGACATCGAGGCGGTGCGCGCGGCCCTGCCGGGCTTCGTCGGCGAGATCGATCAGGTCCCGCCCCAGTTCAGCGCCATCAAGGTCGACGGCCAGCGCGCCTATGATCTGGCCCGCGAGGGCGCCGATTTCGAACTGGCTTCGCGACGGGTGACCATCCACGAGGCGGCGGTGACCGATGCGCCGGACGCCGATCATGTCGAGATCACCATGCGGACAGGCAAGGGCGTCTATGTCCGCTCCCTCGCGCGCGATCTGGCGGCCGTGCTGGGGGCCGAGGGGCATGTTTCGGCCCTGCGTCGCGAGCGGGTCGGACCCTTCTCGACGGAAAACGCCGTATCACTGGATTTCCTGACCGATCTGGTGCATAGGAACGCCGCCTCGGAAGGCTTGCTTCCCGTCGCGACCGCTCTGGACGACATCCCGGAGCTGGCCGTGACGGATCAGGACGCCTTCTCGCTTCGGCAGGGACGGCCGATCGTTCTGCTCCCCAGACAGGTCGAAACGCTCAAGAGCCGCCTTCGGGACGGCTCGCGAACTGTTTCGGTTTTTCAGGGCCAGACCCTCGTCGCTCTCGGTCAGTTGCGGGCCGGCCGGCTAGAACCCGACCGCGTTTTTAACCTCCAGCCCTCAATCAGCGAGGCCCCGCGGGCCGAGCGATAGGGTCAAACAAGGAGTACACCGATGTCGATTACGCCCGAGCGTAAGAACGAAGTCATCACCGAGAACGCCCGCTCCGCCGGCGACACCGGTTCGGCCGAGGTCCAGGTCGCGATCCTTTCGGAACGCATCGCCAACCTCACCGAGCACTTCAGAACCCACAAGAAGGACAACCACTCGCGCCGCGGCCTGCTCAAGATGGTCTCGCAGCGTCGTCGCCTTCTTGACCACCTCAGCAAGGTTGATCGCGAGCGCTACACCGCTCTGATCGGCAAGCTGAACCTGCGCCGCTAAGGCCGCAGGGACGAGCGGAAGAGATTTCGAGGCGCGGGCGTCATGCCCGCGCCTCGTTCCGCATCCAGAACCACCCGCGCGCCTCGGGATTTCAGGCGCATGACGCGAGGGCTGGATACCGGTCCTCACACCTCCCGGGTCTGTCGCGATGGCGCGGCGGCCCATGGACCGAAGGACTGAACGCCCGACGCTCCACCCACTGATGGGACCCCGCGTGGAATCCGCCCGCGGGATACGAAAGACGAAACATGTTCGATATCAAACGCAAGACGATCGACTGGGCCGGACGCCCGCTTACCCTCGAAACGGGCCGCATCGCCCGTCAGGCTGACGGCGCCGTTCTGGCCACCTATGGCGAGACCGTCGTCCTCGCCACCGTCGTCTACGGTCGCGCGCCCAAGCCGGGCCTGGATTTCTTCCCCCTGACCGTCAACTACCAGGAAAAGACCTTCGCCGCCGGCAAGATCCCGGGCGGCTATTTCAAGCGTGAAGGCCGTCCGACCGAGAAGGAGACGCTCGTCTCCCGCCTGATCGACCGTCCGATCCGCCCGCTGTTCGTCAAGGGCTTCAAGAACGAGACCCAGGTCGTCGTCACCGTGCTGCAGCACGATATGGAAAATGACCCGGACGTGCTGGGCATGATCGCCGCCTCGGCCGCCCTGACCATTTCCGGCGTGCCCTTCATGGGTCCGATCGGCTGCGCCCGCGTCGGCTATATCGACGGCGAGATGGTGCTCAACCCGACCCTCGACCAGATGCCTGACAGCCAGCTCGACCTCGTCGTCGCCGGCACCCAGGACGCCCTGATGATGGTCGAGTCCGAAGCCAAGGAGTTGTCGGAAGAGATCATGCTGAACGCTCTGATGTTCGCCCATCGCGGCATGCAGCCGGTGATCGACGCCATCATCGAAATGGCCGAACACGCCGCCAAGGAGCCGTTCGACTTCCAGGCCGAGGACCACTCGGACGTCGTCACCGCCATCCAGTCGCTGGTCGGCGAGGACATCAAGGCCGCCTATACCCACGCTGGCAAATACGAGCGCCGCACGGGCGTCGACCTGGCCAAGAAGGCCGCCGCCGCCAAGCTGGTGAAGACCGACGAAAACCCCGACGGCGTCGAGCCGGCCAAATTCGGCGCGGCCTTCAAGGAATGCGAAGCCCACGTCCTGCGTCGCGACATCATCGACAACGGCCACCGCGTCGACGGCCGCGCCCTCGACAAGGTCCGCGAGATCGTCTCGGAAGTCGGCGTCTTCCCGCGCACCCACGGCTCGGCCCTGTTCACCCGCGGTGAAACCCAGGCCATCGTGGTCGCCACCCTCGGCACAGGCGAGGACGAGCAATACGTCGACGCCCTGGCCGGGACCTACAAGGAGAAATTCCTTCTCCACTACAACTTCCCTCCCTATTCGGTCGGCGAGACCGGTCGGATGGGCGGCGCGGGCCGTCGGGAAATCGGTCACGGCAAACTGGCCTGGCGGGCGATCCGTCCCATGCTGCCGTCGGCGGAAGACTTCCCCTACACCATCCGTCTGGTGTCGGAGATCACCGAGTCCAACGGCTCCTCCTCGATGGCCACCGTCTGTGGTTCGTCGCTGGCGCTGATGGATGCGGGCGTGCCGCTGGTGCGTCCGGTCTCGGGCATCGCCATGGGCCTGATCCTCGAGCCCTCGGGCGAGTTCGCCATCCTGTCCGACATCCTGGGTGACGAAGACCACCTCGGCGACATGGACTTCAAGGTGGCCGGCACGCGCGAAGGCATCACCAGCCTTCAGATGGACATCAAGGTCGCGGGCATCACCGAAGAGATCATGCGCAAGGCCATCGCCCAGGCTTCGGCCGGTCGCCTGCACATCCTCGACGAGATGGACAAGGCCATCGACGGCGCCCGCACCGAGCTCGGTGAGTACGCGCCCAAGATCGAGGCCATCAAGGTCCCGGTCGACAAGATCCGCGACATCATCGGCACCGGCGGCAAGATCATCCGCGAGATCGTCGAAAAGACCGGCGCCAAGGTCAACATCGAGGACGACGGCACCGTCAAGATCGCCGCCTCCGACCAGGACAAGATCGACGCCGCCAAGGCCTGGATCAACTCGCTGGTGTCCGAGCCCGAGCCGGGCATGATCTATACCGGCAAGGTCGTGAAGGTCGTCGACTTCGGCGCCTTCGTGAATTTCTTCGGTGCCAAGGACGGCCTGGTCCACGTGTCCCAGATCGCTCTGGAACGCGTCGCCAACCCGGCCGACGTCCTGAGCGAAGGCCAGGAGGTCAAGGTCAAATTCATCGGCATGGACGATCGCGGCAAGACCAAGCTGTCGATGAAGGTCGTCGACCAGACCACCGGCGAGGACATCACCGACAAGATCAACGCCGAGCGCGCCGAACGCGGCGAACCGGCCCTGTCGGACGACACCGGCGGCCGTCCCAAGCGTGAAGGCGGCGGTGGCGATCGCGACCGTGGTCGCAGCCGTCGTTAAGACGGGACGTCACGTCTGAAAAGCAGAAGGCCCCGGTGGAAACACCGGGGCTTTTTTCACGAGTTCAGGCGCGCTCTGGCTCGCAGGCGGGCGGCGATGGCGAGAGCGAACGCGACAGCGGCTACGAACATGCCCCAGGCCAGGACTAGCAGCGCCTCGGCATAAGAGGGCGCCGTCACCTCGATCCGAACCGGGCCGATCCTCGATACGGCGGTCTGAATGTTCATCCAGCCATAGGCCGCCGCAAACAGGCCGAGCAGGGCGGACACCAAGGCCGCGACACGCAGGATCATGGCCATCGACCCCGCTGCGCTGCGCGCCAGCACGCCGATGACGCCGAGGACCACCACAGGGAACGTCAGCAGGATAACCAGCATCATCACCAGCTTGGCGATGATGTCGGCGTCCATGAAAAGGCGCGCGGGGGTCAGATCGGGCGCGTAGGTCGTCAGAAGCCAGTTGCAGCCGGCCAAGGCCGCCGCGAACGCCGCCGCAGCGACCGCCAGCGCGATGATGTCGAACTTCATGGTTCCCCCCGGGGTCAGCCGTCGGAGAGTGCCCGCCCCGCGAGGTGGCGGCAAGAACCCCCTACCGGGGCGCCCGCTTGGCCAGGATCCGCTGCAGCGTCCGCCGGTGCATCCCCAGCCGCCGCGCCGTCTCCGAGACATTGTGGTCGCACAGCTCATAGACCCGCTGGATATGCTCCCAGCGCACCCGGTCGGCGCTCATCGGATTTTCGGGCGGCTCGGGCGCCTCGCCGGTGGCCAGCAGGGCCTTGACCACATCGTCGGCGTCGGCCGGCTTCTGCAGATAGTCGACCGCCCCGGCCTTCACCGCCGCCACGGCGGTGGCGATGGCGCCATAGCCGGTCAGCATGACGATGCGGGCGTCCTCGCGCCGGTCGCGGATGGCCTCGACCACCTTCAGCCCGTTGCCGTCCTCCAGCCGCATGTCCAGCACGGCGAAGGCCGGCGTCATGGTCTTCAGCGCCTCGAAGGCCTCGGCCAGGGACGCGGCCAGCGTGACCTCGAAGCCGCGGCTCTCGAGCGCCCGGCCCAGCCGGGTGCGCAGGGCGTTATCGTCGTCCAGCACCAGCAGGGTCCTGTCCGCAAGGGCGGCGATCCGGTCTTCAGCGTCGGCCATCAGTCGTCTCCAGCAATACTCACGTCGATAACGATACGGGGACGGTCAAGGTTCGGACGGGGGGTGCGACATCACGACGGCACCTCCAGCGCCGGCCGCGGCCAGCGCACCGCGACCCGGGCGCCCTTGGGTTGGCCCTTCCCGGTGGTTGACCCGCCGTCGCCCGATCCGACCGCGACCTTGCCGCCGGTCCGCTCCAGCAGGGTGCGGGCGATGAAGAAGCCGAGACCCATGCCGCCCTGGCTGGGGGCGATGGCCTCGGGCGCGGGTTCCGTCCGGGCCGATTTGCGGCCCTTCCGGCCCGGCGTAGCGGCGGCGACGGAGGCGGCGATCTGGGCCGACAGGGCCCGGCGCGCCTTGCCCTGCGGTCGGCTGGTCACATAGGGCTCGCCAAGCCGGGGCAGGATGTCCGGAGGGAAGCCCGGACCATCGTCCACCACCTCGATCTCGATGAAGCCGGCGTCGACCAGGGCGCGGACGCGCACCTTGCCGTGGGCGAAATCGGCGGCGTTCTCGACCAGGGTCGACAGGCCGTGGATCACCTCGGGCAGGCGACGCACGCGCGGGGCCGGCTCGCCCGAAGCGGTCTGCACCGAGACCTCGAACGCCAGGTCAAAGCCGCGGTGCGGCTCCACCACCTCTTCCAGCAGGGCCTTCAACCCCACTTCGGCGAAGGCGGCGTCGCCCTCTTCCGGCTGTTGCGACAGGCGTTTCAGGATCTCGCGGCAGCGTTCGGCCTGCTGCAGGATCAGGGCCGCATCCTCGGCCGCCGCCCCGCCCTTGGCCGAGGCGCGCAAAAGCTCCTTGGCCACCACCTGGATGGTCGCCAGCGGCGTGCCCAGTTCGTGGGCCGCCGCCGCCGCCAGCCCGCCGAGGGCCGCCAGCCGCTGCTCGCGCTGCAGCACATCCTGGGTCGTGGCCAGGGCCAGCTCCAGCTTCTCGGCATCGGCGGCGACCCGCCAGGCGTAGGCCGAGGTGAAGATGACCCCGGTGATCAGGGCCAGGCCGATCCCGAACCGGTAAAGCGGCGGCAGGACCAGCTCGGTCCCCGCCTGCCACGGCAGCGGCAGGGACACGAAGAACAGGCAGATGGTGGCCGCCAGCACCAGCAGCCCCATCAGGATGGCCTGCCGTCCCGGCAGCGATGCGGCGGCCACCGTCACCGGGGCCACCAGCAGCAGGCAGAACGGGTTCTGCAGTCCGCCCGTCAGGCCCAGCAGCAATGAGAGCTGCAGGATATCGAACCCCAGATGCGCCGCCGTCATCGGCCCGTCGGGCAGGGAGCCGTCGGTCCGCCTCAGCCGGGCCGTGGCGTTCAGGTTCATCGCCACGCTGGCGGCGATGACCGCGAGGCAACTCCACAGCGGCAGGTCGAAATGGAAATAGAGGGTGGCGATCGCGATGGTCGCGGTCTGGCCGACGATCGCCATCCAGCGCAGGATGACGAGGGTGCGCAGGCTCAGGCCCCGGCTGCGGCGCGACAGATTGCGCCAGCCGGGGAAACGGCCCGGTTCGTCCGGCGCGAACTGCGACAAGGGGGGGTCTTGGGACAGGCTCACCCTTCTTCTATAGACCGGTCGCGCGCGGGCGCGCGTGTTTTCGAAGGGGCCATGATGCCGCGCCGATCCATCCTGTTGTTTGCGGGCGCCTGCATCGCCGTCGCCGCGGCCATCGCCGTCACCGCCATCGTGGTCGTCAACAACCGGACGGCTCCCGCGCCCGGGACCGTGATCTCGACCGGGCAGCCGGACGTCGGCGGCCCCTTCCAGCTGGTCGACCAGGACGGGCGGACGGTCGACCAGACCCTGCTGAACGGAAAATGGTCGCTGGTCTTCTTCGGCTTTACGTATTGCCCCGACTACTGCCCGACCACGCTCGCGGTGCTGGAGGCGGCCAAACAGGGGCTGGGCGACCGGGCCGACGGCCTTCAGGTCATCTTCATCACCGTCGACCCCGAGCGCGATACGCCCGCGGCGCTCAAGGACTATCTGTCGTCGGACGGCTTCCCTGAGGGCGTCATCGGCCTGACCGGCACGCCGGAACAGGTCCGGGCCGCCGCCGACGCCTATCGCGCCGTCTATCAGAAGGTCGGCGAGGGGGAGGCCTATACGATGAACCATTCCCTGACCGTCTATCTGATGGGTCCGGACGGAAAATTTCGCTCCGCCCTGGGCCATGATCTGGGACCTGAGCGGTCGGCTGCGGTGATCGCAAACGCCATGGACCGCGGCTGATTTCATCTGTCGCGCGCCCGGCTTCCGGGCACGGATCGGACGGCCGGTTTTCCTCGCAATTGGGACCCGAAACCCTATATGTTGCGGGCTTCCGCGCGCGTCAGATTCGCGCGCCGGAACCCGAAGTCTCCGCGCGCCCGGCAGGGCGTGTTTTCCGGCCCGAAACGGGCGATGATCCGACCCATCTGAATGACTGACCAGACCGAGACCGCGCGTAACGAAGACACCGCCGAAGAGGCCGCCTACGGCGCCGATTCCATCAAGGTGCTCAAGGGTCTGGACGCCGTCCGCAAACGCCCGGGCATGTATATCGGCGACACCGACGACGGCTCGGGCCTGCATCACATGGTCTATGAGGTCGTGGACAACGCCATCGACGAGGCCCTCGCCGGCCACGCCGACCTGGTCCAGGTCATCCTCAACGCCGACGGCTCGGTCACCGTCACCGACAACGGCCGCGGCATCCCCACCGACATCCACGGCGGCGAGGGCGTCTCGGCGGCCGAGGTCATCATGACCCAGCTGCACGCCGGCGGTAAATTCGACCAGAATTCCTACAAGGTCTCGGGCGGCCTGCACGGCGTGGGCGTCTCGGTCGTCAACGCCCTGTCCGACTGGCTGAAGCTGGTCATCTACCGCAACGGCAAACGCCACGAGATGCGGTTCGAACGCGGCGACACGGTCGAGGCCCTGAAGGTCACCGGCGACGCCCCGATGCGCGACAACGGCAAGGTTCTCTCGGGCACCGAACTGACCTTCTATCCCTCGATCACCACCTTCGCCCACATCGACTTCGACCTGAAGACGCTGGAGCACCGCCTGCGCGAGCTGGCCTTCCTCAACTCGGGCGTGGTTATCAAGCTGCAGGACCATCGCGGGGCCGAGAAATTCGAGGAGATCCTGCACTACGAAGGCGGCGTCGAGGCTTTCGTGCGCCACCTCGACAAGTCCAAGACGCCCATCCTCAAGGACGTCATCGTCATCCGCGGCAAGAAGGAGGGGATCGAGATCGATCTCGCCCTGTGGTGGAACGACAGCTACCACGAGACCATGCTGTGCTTTACCAACAACATCCCGCAGCGGGATGGAGGCACCCACCTCTCGGCCTTCCGCGCCAGCCTGACCCGCGTCATGGGCGGCTATATCGACGCCGCCGGCGCGGCCAAGAAGGAGAAGGTCTCGGTCTCCGGCGAGGACGCCCGTGAAGGCCTGACCTGTGTCCTCTCGGTCAAGGTGCCCGACCCCAAATTCAGCTCCCAGACCAAGGACAAGCTGGTCTCGTCAGAGGTCCGCCCGGCCGTGGAAGGCCTGTGCTCGGAAGGCCTGTCGACCTGGTTCGAGGAACATCCGGTCGAGGCCAAACTGGTCGTCGCCAAGATCATCGAAGCCGCCGCCGCCCGCGAGGCCGCGCGCAAGGCCCGCGACCTGACCCGGCGCAAGACCTCCATGGACATGGCCTCCCTGCCCGGGAAACTGGCCGACTGCCAGGAACGCGATCCGGCCAAGTCCGAACTGTTCATCGTCGAGGGCGATTCCGCCGGCGGCTCGGCCAAACAGGCCCGCAACCGCGAGAACCAGGCCGTCCTGCCCCTGCGCGGCAAGATCCTCAACGTCGAGCGCGCCCGCTTCGACCGCATGCTGTCGTCGGAACTGATCGGGACCCTGATCCTGGCGCTGGGCACAGGCATCGGCCGCGACGATTTCAACGCCGACAAGCTGCGCTATCACAAGATCATCCTGATGGCCGACGCCGACGTCGACGGCGCCCACATCCGGACCCTGCTGCTGACCTTCTTCTACCGCCAGATGCCCGAGCTGATCGAGCGCGGACATGTCTTCATCGCCCAGCCGCCGCTCTACAAGGTCTCCAAGGGCAAACAGTCGCGCTACCTCAAGGACCAGTCCGAAATGGACTCCTACCTGATCGAGGAAGGGTCGTCCGACGCCGAGTTGGACCTGCCGACCGGCGAGCGCCGCACCGGCCTCGACCTTCAGTCGCTGGTGCGCGAGGCCAAGGCCTTCAAGGCCGGCGTTGACCGCCTGTCGCAGCGCGCCCCGGCCTTCGCCATCGAACAGGCGGCCCTGGCCGGCCTGTTCGATGAGGACGCCGCCGATCCCTCAAAGGCCGCCGCCCGGCTCAACCTCTATGCCGAGGAAGGCGACGGCGACTGGACCGGCGAACCGGGCGCCCAGGGGGCCGTGGCCTTCGAGCGGGTGCGTCGCGCCGTCACCGAACGCATCGTGCTGGAGGAGGCGCTGATCCGCTCGCTGGACGCCCGCCGTCTGGCCGAACGCTCGGCCGCCTTCGAGGGCCTGTTCGACCAGCCGGCCATCTATCGCCGCAAGGACAAGACCGTCACCGTCCGCGGCCCGCTCGACCTGCTCGAGGCGGTGCTGGAAGCCGGCAAGAAGGGCGTCGCCATCCAGCGTTACAAGGGCCTCGGCGAGATGAACCCGGAACAGCTGTGGGAGACCACCCTGGACGTCAACGCCCGCACCCTGTTGCGGGTGCAGGTCGAGCACCAGGAAGACGCCTCCGACCTGTTCGCCAAGCTGATGGGCGACGTGGTCGAGCCGCGCCGCGAATTCATCCAGGCCAACGCCCTCGACGCAGCCGTCGACGCCTGACCGGGCTCAGTAGGAGGCGCGCCCCGCCTCGATGAAGGCGCGGACCGTCGGCCAGGTGGGCGGATTGGCCCGCACCCCGTCGCAGGCGATCTCCTTCAGAATGCCCGGGACGGTGCCGTCGCGGGCGGTGGTCCATTCGCCCTCGTCCGGATATCGGCCGACTTCGGCGCCGTCCGGGCCGTATTCGATCGACAGCGGACTGCGCCACTGGTTCCGGCCGCAGCGGAATTCATAGGTGTCGACCGTGTGGCTGAAATCCCCGGCCTCGCCCCGCAGCGGCACGATGGCCAGGGCAATGCGCGTGACGTCGCCCTCGACCACGATGGCGTCTACATCGGCCATATAGGCCGCATTGGCGCTGCGCGAGAAACCGTTCCAGGTCTCAGCCGCCGCCGGCGTCGCGGCCACCAGTATCGCCAGTCCCGTCAGTATCGCTTTCATCATGATCCCTCCCCGGATCTTCCCCGCATGATGCGCTGACGGACGGCTTTGGCAAGAGGCTGGGCGACGGTGCGTCGCCGCGGTCGCGCGCCTAGGCCGCCGAACGCAGTCCGGGCCCTTCGGCGAGCAGCGGCTCGAACAGCCAGTGCGCCAGATGCCGCACCACCGGCGCGGCCACGCCGTCGCCCGTCAGATGACAGGCGGCGCTGTAGGAGGCGGGCAGGCGATAGCTGTCCGGCAGGCCCATCAGCCGCGCGGTCTCCCGCGCCGACATCAGCCGCGAGCGCACCACGCCGCCCTCGATCACCAGCAGGGTCTGACGGCTCGAACCGCCGCCGGGGGTGCGCAGACAACCGGCGACATCGAACCGGACCTCGGCCCGCTGGATCCGGCCGCCGTCGCCGTCGCGCCGGGTGCGGCGGTACAGGCCGCCGACGCAGCGCGC
>Ga0207951_100676_pt1 | contig 15406 bp, 17 predicted proteins | sample Subbio12Aug_8Bad_FD_184830 | JGI IMG/M metagenome (GOLD analysis project Ga0207951, IMG submission 184830) | Serpentinite rock and fluid subsurface biosphere microbial communities from McLaughlin Reserve, California, USA - CR12Aug_8Bad (SPAdes) | ecosystem: Environmental > Terrestrial > Deep... | reverse complement strand
CCCGCGGCTTGACCACGATCCGCTCGGTTCCGAAGCGGTCGAAGGCGGCGTCGATATCAGACTGCGTCACACCCTCGACCCAGACGGTGTCGGGTATGGCCACGCCCTGTTCGGCCAGCCGCCCCAGATAGGATTTGTCCGAATTCCAGGCCAGCACCGACGGCGGGTTCAGCATCGTCACCCCTGCCTCAGCCCAGGTCGCGCAGGCCTGCATCCAGCGAGCGTGATCGCGGTGATAGCCCCAGGCGATCAGCGGCAGCACAAGCGGAAACCGCATCAGGCCGGACGCCTCGCCGACATGGTCGGTCCAGGGCGTCGGAACCGCCGTCAGCCCGGCGGTCGCGAGGGCCTCGCCCAGCCGCTCCAGCACCCCGGGCCACTGGCCGGCATAGGAGGGGTCGGCGAGGTCGGGAGTCAGGACGGCGATCTCTGTCATGGCCGTCTCATAGCGAACCGGCGAGGATCACATAAGGCTTTCCTTATGCTTTTCGGATGACGCCGGGCCGACCGTCCGCTAAGCCCCCGCCATGACCCAAGCCCCTGCCCCTAACGCCCCCGCCTATGACGTCTGCGCCGTCGGCAACGCCATCGTCGACGTCCTCGCCCCCTGCGATCCCGCCTTCCTGACGGCCCAGGGCCTGACGCCCGGCTCGATGCAGCTGGTCGACGCGGACCAGAGCGCCGCCCTCTACGCCGCCATGGCGCCGGGCGTGGAGGCCTCGGGCGGCTCGGCGGGCAACACCGTGGCCGGGATCGGCAGCTTCGGCGGTCGCGCGGCCTATATCGGCAAGGTCGCCGACGACCAGCTGGGCGGCGTCTTCAGCCACGACATCCGCGCCGCCGGCGTCGCCTTCGACACCGCCCCGCTGACCGACGTCGCCACCGGCGTCTGCATGATCAATGTCACGCCTGACGGCCAGCGCACCATGTGCACCTTCCTCGGCGCCGCCAACCAGCTGTCGGCCGCCGACATCGACGCCGGGCTGATCGGCGCCTCGGCCATCGTCTATCTGGAAGGCTATCTGTTCGACCCGGCCCCGGCCCGCGCCGCCTTCGAGGCCGCCGCCGCCGCCGCCCACGCCGCCGGACGCAATGTGGCCATCACCCTGTCGGACACCTTCGTCGTCGCCCGCTGGCGCGCCGAACTGCTGGCCTTCATCGAGGCCTCGGCCGACATCGTCCTGGCCAATGAGGGCGAACTGGCCGCCCTGTTCGAGAACGAGGATTTCGACGCCGCCGCCGCCCACCTCGGCCGCATCGTCGAAACCGCCGCGATCACCCGCGGCGAAACCGGCTCGGTGGTGTTCGGGAACAGCGGGGCGGATCGGGTCGAGGTCGCCGCCGTCCCGGTCGGCAAGGTGGTCGACACCACCGGCGCCGGCGACCAGTACGCCGCCGGCTTCCTGCTGGGCCTCGCCCGCGGCCTGTCGCTGGAAGACGCCGGCAAGCTCGGCTCGCTGGCGGCGGCCGAGGTGATTGCTCACTGGGGGCCGCGGCCGATGACCTCGCTGGAGGAGCTGGCGAAGACGGCGGGGCTGACGCTGGAACAGTGACAGGCTGGTGAGTGAAGAGTGAGTAGTGAGTTGAACTGCCGGGGCTTCTTCAAATGCCCGACGCCTGACGCCTCCTAGTCACTACTCACTACTCACTACTCACTACTCACCAGTCACCACGCCACTCACACCCGCCGGATCGTCACATACAGCGCCCCGTCGCCGCCGTGGTGGCGGGCGGCGGAGGCGAAGCCCGACACCACCCCGCGCAGGGCCGGACCCTGCAGCCATTCGTGCACCGAGGCCCGGATCACACCGGTGCCGCCGCGTCGGCCCTGTCCGGTGATCACCAGCACCGAGCGATAGCCCCGCGCCTGGGCCCCCATCAGAAAGGCGGCCAGGGCGTCCTGGGCCTCGAACCGGCCGTAGCCATGCAGGTCGATCCGCGCCTCGATCGGATCGCGTTCGCGCGACAGCCGGCGCTGGCGGCGCGGCTCCAGTGCCTCGGGATGGCCGCGCGGACGGACGGGGGCCGCAGCCGGCGGGCTCCAGGTCGGCGCAACGCTGCGCGCCTTCACCGGCCCCTTCGGATGCGGCACGGCGGGCGGATCAATCCCGGCGGCGCCGGAGATGACGAGGGCCGCCTTCTTCGGCTTCGCGGGGGTGACCGATCCGGCGACGCGGGCCCAGATGCGCCGGTCGTCCGGACTGAGATCGTCGCGGCGGCTCATGTCGAGCCGGGGTCGTTCCCGTCCGGGTCCTCGTCCGAACCGGCGTCCTGCGGCCCGGGCGTCTGCACCAGCAGGTCGCCCGGCTGGCAATTCAGCTCGCGGCACAGGGCGTCCAGCGTCGTGAAGCGGATGGCACGCGCCTTGCCGGTCTTCAGGATCGACAGATTGGCCAGGGTCACGCCCACGCGATCGGCCAGCTCCGTCAGCGACATGCGCCGTTCGAGCAGGATGCGGTCAAGCTGTACGCGAATGGCCATGTCGGTTCTCTAGCCCACCCCGATCAGATCGTCAGTTCGGATTCGCGACGCAGACGGGCGCCTTCGCGGAACACCTCCGCCAGTACGAAGACCACCAGCACCGAAAAGGCCGGGGTCACGAGGTCGAAGGCGCTGGGGGCCTTGAGCTCGCCGCGCACCAGCCGCGACACCAGGGTCTGGCCGATCCAGGCCCCGCCGGTGACCACGGCCAGGGTCAGGCCGATCTGTTTCAGGCGGCTGACGTTGGCGGGCTGGAACGGGTCGCCGATGCGCAGCGAATGCACGATGCGGCGCAGGTGGCGCAGGATCAGGGCGAAGCCGCCGAGGTAACCGGTGATGGCGCCGACGCCGAACAGCACATAGGCGCGCGGCACCGGCACGCTGGTGCCGCCGTCGGCCGAGGTCGCGACCAGGCCAAGCGGGCCCATCGGCACAAAGACCATGAAGATGAAGAACAGGGTGGCCGCAAGGGTCAGCAGCGCCAGGATCCAGTAGGCGGCTCTGAGGGCGACGCCGAGCAGGCTGGATATGGAACCCGGCCCGAGACGGGGCAGGGCCGGGGTCCGGACGACGGGGACGCGGATCCCGAGCGAGAGCGACTTCGGGAGACGCATGGGTCGACCTCTCAGCTGGCGGGCCGGGCGGCGGGCGAGGATGCCGCGCGGGGTCCGGCCAACCCACACGCGGTCTTATTCATCGCGATTGTCATGCCGATCGTCAAAGCTCCTGTGAGACTTTGTGGTTGGCCTGGCGCCCGGGGGCGTTCAGACCTGTCATCAATCAGAAGCCTGGATCAGAAACCCTGGATCAGGGTGGCGACCAGGGCGGTCGGCAGGGCGGCGAGCAGGAAGGTGTTGAGGATGCCGTGGCCGACTTTCTCGATGAAATAGGATGCGTTCATGGCTTTCATGGTCTTTCTCCGTAGGTCCTGAGCGAGGGATGTTTTCACCCCTCATCTGTTGTACCGCTGCATCGATCTTGCCGGGATCGGCTGGATCGGGGAACGTCGCGGCGTCCGTCCTTGAAGACATAGATAGACCGTGCCTGGCGGAAAAACACGTTACATATCGTTTAACGATATTAAACTTTGGCAAGGAATTGTTGCGGAGCGCGTGATCGGAATGAAGCTGAAGCTTATCAGGGGGATGCGCCTCGTCGTGGCGACCCATAATCCCGGCAAGGCGGTCGAGATCGACGCCCTGCTGGACGGACATTACGCCGTCGTCACAGCGGCCAGCCTGAATCTGCCCGAACCGGACGAGACCGAGAGCACCTTCGTCGGCAACGCCCTGCTCAAGGCCCGCCACGCGGCCGACCTGTCGGGCGAGGTCGCCCTGGCCGACGATTCCGGCCTGTCGGTCGCGGCGCTGGACGGCGCGCCGGGCATCTTCTCCGCCCGCTGGGCCGGGCCGGACAAGGATTTCGCCTTCGCCATGCGCCGCGTCGAGGAAAGGCTGGAGGAGATCGGCTCCGATGACCGCGACGCCTGGTTCACCTCGGCCCTGGCCGTGGCCTGGCCGAACGGTCCGGCGGTGGTGGTCGAGGGCCGGGTCGACGGCCGGCTGACCTTCCCCCCGCGCGGCGACCGGGGCTTCGGCTACGACCCGATCTTCATTCCCGACGGCCGGGACCAGACCTTCGGCGAACTGGACCCGGTCCTGAAGGACTCCATCAGCCACCGCGCCCGGGCGTTCGAAAAGCTGAAGGCCTGTCTGATTGACTGATCCGGTTCCTGATCCCGGAACGGATGTGGCGCTCTATGTCCACTGGCCGTATTGCGCCCGCATCTGCCCCTATTGCGACTTCAATGTCGTCAGGGACCGCGGACGAACCGGGGAACAGGCGGCGCTGGTCGAGGGCATTCTCGCTGACATGGCGGCCCAGGCCGCCCTGACCGGCCCGCGCCGGCTGGCCTCAATCTTCTTCGGCGGCGGCACCCCCTCACTGATGGCCCCCGAGGCCGTCGCCGCTGTCATCGCCCGGGCGCAGGCCCTGTTCCCGCCGCGGAGGCCGATCGAGATCACGCTGGAGGCCAATCCCACCGACGCCGAGGCGGCCCGTTTCGCGGCCCTCGCGGACGCGGGGGTCAACCGCCTGTCCATGGGGGTGCAGGCGCTGGACGACGCCGCCCTGGCCTTCCTCGGCCGCAACCATTCGGCGGACGAGGCTCGCCGCGCCGTCGCCTTGGCCGACCGGGCCTTTCCCCGCCTGTCCATCGACCTGATCTACGCCCGCCCCGGCCAGACCGTCGAAGGCTGGCGCGCCGAACTGACCGGGGCCATCGACCTCGGCTTTGAACACGTCTCGCCCTATCAGCTGACCATCGAACCGACGACCGCCTTCGGGCGCGCCGTGGCCCGCGGCGCCTGGACCCCGCCCAACGAGGACCACGCCGCCGCCCTCTATGAAATGACCCAGACCGTGCTCGAGGCTGCCGGCTTCGACGCCTATGAGGTCTCCAACCATGCCCGCGGCCGGGCGGCCCGCTCGGCTCACAATCTCCACGTCTGGCGCGGCGGCGACTACCTCGGCCTCGGCCCCGGCGCCCACGGCCGGCTGACCCTCGACGACGCCCGGACGGCCACCGTGGCGCACAAGGCGATCGGTCCCTACGTCGCCGGGGTCGCGGCCGGAACGCCGTGGAGCGAGCGGGAGACGCAGTCAGCGCGCGACGCCGCCGAGGAAAAGGTCCTGCTGGGCCTGCGCACCGTCGAGGGCGTGCCCCTGGCCGAACTCACCGCCCTGGGCCGCAACCAGACCTCTCAGCCGCTCGCCGGCCTGATAGAAGACGGATTCCTCGCCCTCGCCGCCGGCCGGGTGCGGGCGACCCTCACCGGGCGGCCTGTGCTCGACGGGGTGCTGCGGGCCCTGCTGGCTTGACGCCCCGTCAGAACGCCCGGGTCAGGGACAGCGACATCTGGCTGTAGTCATAGCCCTGGCCGGAGGCGACGGGCGCGTTGCTGTGCAGGACAGCAGCCTTCACATGCCAGTCGCGGCCGATCGGCGGGCTGGTGACCGAAGCCTCGACATGGCGCGCCGCCCGCCAGTCGGCCCCGGCCTCGCGCTGGGCCCCCACGCCCAAGGCCGCCTGATATTGCCAGCCGCCATGGAAGCGGCGCACCTGCACCACCGGCAGGACCTCGACATACCATTCGGGTGAGAAATAGTCGGCCTCGGCCGGCACGCTGTTGTGAAAATACCGGGTCCGCAGCTGAACGCTCAGGCCCCAGTCCGGCTTGACCACATGGATGGCGCGGGCCCGCAGATGGGTGCGCAGGTTGTCGCCGCCGAAATCCTGCACCCCGACCATGGCCGTGACAGTGTTCCGCTCATCGACCGGCAGGTCGAAGGCCGCCCCGGCGAAGGTATTGTATAGGTCCCGGTCAAGCCCCTGCGCCGTCTCGAGCCGTTCGCGCTCGATGAAATACTCCTGCCGGATACGGGCGTCGTTATGGACGCTCAACGAGCCCAGGACGGTGTCGCCATTGGTGCCGACCATGCCGGTCCATGACCAGTCGTCTCCGGGGGCGGCGAAGCGGTAAAAGAGCCGCTGCTCCTCGGTCGCCGGTCCGGTCGCGGGTGAGAAGCGCGCCGTTTCCAGCCGGACGCCCTGATAGTCGTCGGGCCCGCGATAGCGCCAGTCATGGCTGACTCCGGCCTTGACCGTTTCAGCATCGTCCGCGTCGGTCGAGGCGAACAGATCGGCGCCGACCGCCTGCAGATAAGGCCGCTCCTGGGCCGCCACCGCCGGGGCGAACCCGAGCGCCAACGCGACCAGCACCATCGCGATGATGCGGTTCATTTTGTACCCCAGTTCTTTCTCAGGCCGGCCAGTTCGGCGAAATAGCCGCCGACGCAGACCGGTTGCATCAGCAGGCTGTAGGCGAAGACGTAGAAGAGGAAGCCGTCGGCATTGGCCCTGACCCGCATCCCCTGGGCGCGGAACATCTTTCGCTGGACCCGGTAGATGAACCAGTTCCACAGGGCCGCCAGCGGCAGCACCAGCAGGGTCAGCGGCCCGGCGATCCAGTAGATCCCGAACAGCGCCAGAATGAGGCCCGGTATGAAGGCGAAGGTGTAGACCAGGTCCAGCGGCAGGAAGAACAGGTTCCACCAGATGAACAGGGTCGACAGCCGGGGTTTGAACAGCAGCGGCCAGTGGGCCTTGAAGGCCTCGATCAGCCCGCGCGACCAGCGGCGGCGCTGCTGGGCGAACTGGCGCAACTCGTGCGGGACATTGGTGAAAACGAGGGCGTCCTCGGCATAGCCGACCCGGAAGCCGGCCTTCAACAGCGCCCAGGTGACGACGATGTCCTCGCCGACACAGGGCGGCCAGCCGCCGACCGCCTCCAGCCCGCGCCGGGTGTAGAGCGAGAAGGCGCCCTGGGCGACCAGGGTCCCGTGGTACATGCTCTGCATGCGTTTGACGGCGGCGATGCCGTGGAAATAGTCCCACTCCTGGGCGCGGGTCAGGATGTTGCGGCGCGAATTGCGGACCAGTACGGCCCCGGCCACGGCCTCGGTGCCCGGCGGGTCCGCCAGCATCCGCTCGACGATGCGGCGCAGGGCGTCGGGCCGCAGCCAGCAGTCGCCGTCGACCGTGGCGACCAGATCGTGGGCTGCAAAGGTCAGGCCCCGGTTCAGCACCGTCGACTTGCCGGCGTTGGTCCCGAAATTCATCAGCCGGAACGCGCCCCGCGACCGCGCCTTCAGCCGGCCGATCGCCCGCGCCGCAACCAGGGCGGTGTCATCGTCCGAGCCGTCATTGAGCACGACGATCTCGAACGTCCCGGGATAGTCCTGGGCCGCGAGGCTGTTCAGCGTGTCCCCGATGTTGAGCGCTTCATTGTAGCAGGCCACCAGCACGCTCACCGGCGGGTAGACGGCGGGCGGCCTGTGCGCCGGCCTTCGATCCAGAAGGATGGTGCCGATCATGAAGGCGTTCATGAAGCCCGGCACATAGGCGATCAAGCCGATGATGATCAGCGCCAGGGGAAAGGACACGAGGTCGGCGAGGTCGGCCAGCCAGCGAAGCGACAGGGTGATGCTGAGTCCGGCCCAGGCGATGGCGAGGCAAAGGGCGAGCGTGAACTTTACATGGACGGGAATGTACAGAGACCGCCGCCCTCTCAACGGCGGCGTAATGGTCAAGCTTGAAGGGAAGTCGAGTTTGTCCGCCGGCCACGATCGGGCAGCAACCAGACTTACAGAACGCTGTAACTTACTGATACTAGGACGCCGAACTCACGGTTCAGCGGACGCAGCCCCGTATAGAGGGGCTATGAATGCTCTTTGAGGCCCTTCGATCCGGGCCAAAGTGTCGCATCCGGGAACGATGCCCATCGAAGTCCCGGGTGTTCCCCGACAAGCCTGCCCTTGAGCCTGCCGCGCCCCACTGGCACGGTCCCGCCGATGCCAGAGTCTCCCTCGCCGTTTCCGCCGACCGCCCCGCCGCCGCGCCTCGTGGCCCCGGGTCTCTATCTGGTGGCGACGCCGATCGGGAACCTGCGCGACATGACCCTGCGGGCGCTCGATGTGCTGGCCGCCGCCGACCTCGTGCTGGCCGAAGACACCCGGGTCACGGGCAAGTTGCTGTCGGCCTACGGGCTGAAAGCGAAACTGGAGCGCTGCGACGATCACGCCTCGCCCAGGGCCGCCGAAATGGCCATCGAGCGCTTGCGCGCGGGGGAGGTGGTGGCCCTGGTCTCCGACGCCGGCACGCCGCTGGTCAGCGATCCCGGCTTCGTTGTGGCCCGGGCGGTGATCGCCGCGGGCCTGCCGGTGCATCCGATCCCCGGCCCCTCCAGCCTGCTGGCGGCCCTGTGCATCGCCGGCCTGCCGGCCGACCGGGTGCTGTTCGCCGGCTTCCTGCCCGCGAAATCCGGGGCCCGCCGCGCGGCGCTGGAGGAGGTGCGCACCGCCCGCCAGACCCTGGTCTTCTTCGAGAGCGGCCCGCGTCTGGCCGACAGTCTCGCCGACATGGCCGCCGTCCTCGGCCCGCGCCCGGCCGCCGTCGCCCGCGAACTGACCAAGCTTTACGAGGAGTGTGTGCGCGGCTCCCTCGCCGAACTGGCCGTGGACCCGCGCTGCCAGTCGCCCAAGGGCGAGATCGTCGTCGTCATCGCCCCCGGCGAGATGGAGGTCGCCTCGGAGGCCGACGCCGACACGGCCCTGACCGAGGCCATGACCCGGCTGCCGCCGGGCGAGGCGGCGGCGGAGGTGTCGAAGGCGCTGAACCTGCCGCGCAAGCCGCTGTACAAGCGGGCGTTGGAGCTTCAGGGCCGGTGAGCCCGCAGCGGCCCCCGACGCCGCGGCCTCCGACGCGGATCAGGGCGCCGAAGGTCGTGCGGGCCAAGCGCGGCTGGCGCGTCGCCCTCGGCGCCGTCTCCCACCGTCTCGGCCATCGCTCGGAATGGCTGGCCGCCGCCCTCCTGATGGCCAAGGGCTATCAGATCCTCGGCTTCAGGCTGAAGACCCGCGCCGGCGAGATCGACGTCCTCGCCCGGCGCGGCCGGGTGCTGGCGGTGGTGGAGGTCAAGCGCCGCGCCACGCTGGAGGCGGCCCTGACCGCCCTCGGTCCCGACCAGTACGACCGACTGCTGGCCGCGGGCCGGTCGGTGTTGCGTCAAAGACCCAGCTTGGCCGGTCATGTGCTGCGCATCGACCTGGTGGCGCTGGCTCCCGGCCGGTTTCCGCGTCATCGTCGAGGGGTTGTCGCCTTCGGGAGGGGCGCCGCATGACGCGCGATGACGCAATCGAACGGCTGACCGAGGCGGGCCTGGCCGCAGATGAGCAGTTTCCCCTGCTTGAGGCCGCCATCGCCTGCGGCATCCACGACCACCCCTCCCGCAGCCCGGAGCCGGCCCGCACCCTGGCCGCCCATGCCGCCGAGCGGCTGGCCGAACGCATCGGCGGCGAAGGCCCCGACGACGCCCTGGCCGAGACCATGGCCTCCGACCTGAGACTGAACGGCGACCTGCTCAACTACGACCACCCGGGAAACACCGACGTCATCGATGTGGCCGAACGTCGGCGCGGACTGTCGGCGGCCCTGTCGGTCTTCTACCTGGACGCGGCGCGCCGGGCCGGGATCAAGGCTCAGGGCGTCGACTTCCCGGGCCATTTCCTGCTCCGGGTCGAGACGCCCGAGGGGCCCGTCGCCCTCGATCCGTTCAGCCAGGGGCGTGTCGTCTTGCCTTCGGAACTGACCCGCCGCGCCCTGCGGGCCGGACTGACCCCGCATGTGGCCGACCGTCTCGACGTGCTGATGGCGCCGGTGACCGACCGCCAGGCCCTGATCCGCCTGCAGAACGTCCTGTTCAGCCGCGCCATCCACGCCCGGGACTATGAGGGAGCCGAGCGCTCGGCCCTGCGCCGCGCCCTGCTCGACCCCGAGGATCACCGCCCCTGGCTGGACGTCGCCGCCGCGCGCGAAAAACAGGGCTCCCTGGCCGGCGCCCTGGAGGCCCTGGCCCGCGCCCGTACCGTCGACGACCCGAACGAGGCCATGCGCCGGATTTCGGTCGACCGGGTGCGGCTGCAGCTCAACTGACGCCGGCCGCCCGGGTTCAGGCCGGACTCAGGCCAGTTCCCGGTTCAGGAAGGCAGTGGCGTCGTCCAGCACCGGCGCCTTTTTGCGGAACAGGGGCGAAAAGGTCGAGATCAGGTCGGCGTGGTTGAGGCCGGGATAGAGTTTCGCCTCGCAGCGGCCTCCGACCGCCGCCATTCGCTCGCAGAGGATCGTCGTGTCCTCGGCATGGACGACGACGTCCTCGGTGCCGTGTCCCAGCCACAGCGGCGGGGCGTCGGCGCGCGCGAAGGTGACCGGCTGGGTCAGGGTCGGGTCCGGCGCCCGGCCGAAGGCGTTGACCGAGGCCGGCACGTCGAACGGCAGGAAGTCATAGGGGCCCGCCAGCCCCGCCGCCGCCCGGATCAGCCCCGGCGCGCCGGCGGCGGCCATATAGCGCCGGTCAAGGGCGATCATCAGGGCCAGATGGGCGCCGGCCGAATGTCCGATCACCCCCAGCCGCGATGCGTCCCCGCCATACCGGCCCGCCACCTGGCCGACGTGGGCGGCGGCGGCGGCGGCGTCCTCGATGAAGGCCGGGAACTGCACGCCGGGCACGATACGATAGTCCGGCGTGGCGACGACGAAGCCGCGCGCCGCCAGCGCCTGGGCGGCCCAGGCGTACTGCCCGCGCTCGCCGCTGTCCCAGCCGCCGCCGTAGAAGAACACCAGCACCGGCCACGGCCGTTCCGATGTCTCCGTCGGCGCGTGGATGTCCAGCCGCTGTCGCGGGTCGTCGCCATAGGCCAGGTCGCGGGCGACGCGCTGCACGCCCCGATCGCGCGGGCCCAGCGCATTGAGCAGGGTCAGCGGCGAACAGGCGGCGGCGATCAGGCCGAGGGCGGGGGCGGCGAACAGGCCTCTGCGGGTCATACGGTCTCTGGGGTCAATCGAGCGAACAGGTCCCAAGATACGCATGGAAGGGCCGTGCGGCTCCATCGTCCGGCCGGAAACCGTCAGGCCGGTGCAGGAGGCGCCGGATATCCTCCGGAGGGGAGAGACGCGCGCCCGTCAAACTTCATACTTGAAAATGTCGTATAATCTTTACATTCACCGCAAAGAGCGCATTATTCGCTCCGGGTCCTGACTTTATTCAGGCGTTGAGGAGAGTCCGAGATGCGCATTTTCACACCGTTTGTCGGACTGACGGCCCTCGCCGCCGCCGCAATTCTGCCGACCGGCGCCGTCTCGGCCGGAGATCTCGACCAGGGCGCGCGCAAGGCCCCGGCGCGCGTTGTGCTGGTGTGCAACACCGACGCGGCCACCCGGCGGGCCTTCACCCGCGAACACGGCGCCCCGCCGGTGTTCGTCACCGCCCGCGAAGCCCTGTCGGTCCAGCCGTCCGACCCGGCCTGGCAGACGCCGCGCTGCATGACCGCGCGTGAGCACGTCCGTTACCGCGAGGCGGTCTCGACCTACGCCGCCGTCCGCTAGAAGTCCGCACAACCGAAAAAGGGCGCTTCCGCGAGGAAGCGCCCTTTTGTCTGTCCGGGACCCGGTTCTACTCCGCCGGCTTCAGATATCTGTCCAACCAGCCGAACACCTCGGTATGCCACTGCCGGCTGTTGGCCGGCTTCAGCACCCAGTGGTTCTCGTCGGGGAAGAACACCAGCCGGCTCTCGATCCCGCGCCGCTGCAGGGCGGTGAAGGTCGCCAGGCTCTGGGTGGTGGGGACGCGGAAGTCGCGGTCGCCCTGGATCACAAGCATCGGATCGCGCCAGTTGCGCACATGGTTGGCCGGGTTGAACTGCTGGTAGGCGCGCGGATTGTCATAGGGCGTTCCGCCGTTCTCCCACTCGGTGAACCACAGCTCCTCGGTGGCGTAACCCATGCCGAAGGTGTCGAAAATGCCGTCGTGATTGACCAGGCATTTGAACGCGCCCGGCCAGTTGCCCGCGATCCAGTTGACCATATAGCCGCCGTAGGAGGCGCCGAGCGCACAGGCGTTGTCGCCGTCGAGGAAGGGATAGCGCTCCTGGGCGAAGGCCCAGCCCTTCTGCAGATCCTCCAGCGGCCGGTCGCCCCAGTGCTGGCTGATCGAATCGGTGAAGGCCTGGCCGTAGCCGGTCGAGCCGTGGAAATCGATCATCACCACCGCATAGCCGGCCCCGGCGTAGGTCGAGGCGTTCCAGCGGAAGGACCAGCCATTGCCGAACGAGCTCTGCGGCCCGCCGTGGATGATGAAGGCGACCGGGTATTTGCGCCCCTCGACATAGCCGGCCGGCTTGATGACATAGGCGTGCACCGTCTCGCCGTTCCAGCCGGGGAAGGTGAACTGCTCCGCCTCGCCGAAGGTCATATCGTCCAGCGACGGGTTCACATTGGTGATCCGGCGCGGCATTTCACGACCGAGGAAGGTCTTGACGAACAGTTCGTCCGGCCGGGTCAGGCTATTCTGGGCGAAGACGAAGCCCGAGGGCGTCAGGTCGACGGCGGTCACCGTGCCCGGCCCGGTCACCGGCGTGACCACGCCGTTGCGGGTATCGATGGCGAACAGCCGCCGCTGACCCAGGTCGCTGGCCATGGTGTAGAGGGTGTGGCCGTCCCGCGACCACTGCAGACTGTAGGCCGAACGGTCCCAGTTGGCCGCGATCTGTCGCACCTGGCCGCTCTCCATGTCGCGCAGGAAGACGCTGTATTTGTCGGCCTCGAAGCCCGGCCGCGCCATGGCCCGATAGGCCATTGTCCGGCCGTCGGGCGAAAACACCGGACCGGTGTCCCAAGCCTCATTGTCCACGGTCAGGTTCTCGAAGGTCCCGTCGCCGCTGAGGCCATTGGTGCGGAAGATGTCGAAATTGGTGCTCCAGGGCTCGGACTGCCCCGCGACCCGGGCCGAGAACACCACCGACTGGCCGTCCGGGGCGAAGGTGAACTCCGTCTCGTCGCCGAAGGGCTTGGACGGGGTGTCGCCATCGAAGCCGCGCGTCACCATCACCGGTTCGCCCGAGCCGTCGGTCCTGAGCACGAACAGATGGTTCTGGGTCCCGTCCCGCCAGGTGTCCCAGTGGCGCACGAACATCCGGTCATAGACCTGGCCCGTCGCAGGATCGTCGGCCACAGCCTTCGCGCGGTCCACCGTGCAGGCCAGGTCGGGGCAGTCGGGGAAGACCGCCAGCGACACGGCGACCGTGTCCGCCTGCGGGCTCAGCCGGTAGGCGATGACGCCCAGCGGCAGGTCGGTGACCTGGACCGGCCCGGTCCCGTCGGCCTCGGCGCGCCAGACCTGGCTCGAGCCCGAGCGACCCGAGAGGAAATACAGTTTCCCGTCCGCCCCCCAGCGCGCGGTATTGGCCCCGCCCTCATTGATGGCCAGCCGCCGCGGCTCGCCGGGCGCCTCCAGGTCCATCATATACAGGGCGCCCGAGCGACGGTTCGCCTCGACGTCGGTCGTCGTCACCGAATAGACCACCCGCCGTCCGTCCGGCGACACCCGCGGATCGCCCAGCCGGTTGAGGCCGATCATGTCCTGCCAGGTGAAGGCATTGATGTCCTGGGCAGCGGCGGCCGCGACCGCCGGAGCGGCGACCGGCGTTTCGGCCAGGGCCGGAAGGGCGGCGGACCCCAGCAGGGCGGCGGCGCTGAGGCCGGTGAGAAGGCGGGTCAACGGGCGCATACGGGCTTCCTCGGACATTGGGCGAATTGCTTGGCCGAAGGGGTAGCACCGGCGGCCCTCCGGTCAAGGACCCGGCGCCCGCTTGCCGCTTGCGGCGGCGCCCGGGAGGGGCGACAACCGGCATGAATGACAGCCGTGACCCCTCTCTCCCGATCCCGCGAGCGGCACATCTGTGATGTGCTGATCGCCGAGCGCGCGCCGCGGCTGACCGGCTCGGTGTTCTGGCCCGTGCTGCGGCCGGCCTTCTACAAACTGCTCAACTATCGCCAGGCCGTGCGCATGGCCGAGGCGGTCCGCCCGCTGTCGGGGGCCGGGACGCTCGACTATATGAGCGACCTGATGGACCTGCGGGTTTCGGTGATGAATCCCGACCGGGTTCCGGCCACCGGCCGCTGCATCGTCGTGGCCAACCATCCGACCGGAATCGCCGACGGCATTGCCGTGTTCGACGCCATCCGCCGGCGTCGATCGGACGCGGTCTTCTTCGCCAACGCCGACGCCCTGCGGGTCTCGCCGCGGCTGGGCGAGGCGGTCATTCCGGTCGAATGGGTGGTCGAGAAGCGCACCCGCGAAAAGACCCGCGCCACCCTGCAGGCGGCGAAGGAGGCCTTCGAGGCTGACCGCTGTGTGGTCCTGTTCCCGGCCGGCCGGATCGCCCGGGTCTCCCGCGACGGCTCGCTCACCGATCCGGACTGGGCCCCGACCGCCGCCTCCCTGGCGCGCAAATACGCCGCCCCGGTGGTGCCGATCCATGTCGCCGGACCGACCTCGACCCTGTTCCATCTGTTCAACCGGGTCTCCCCCGAGCTGCGCGACATCACCCTGTTTCACGAACTGCTGAACAAGCGGCGCAAACCCTATCAACTCAAGATCGGCCAGCCGATCCAGCCGTCGCGGCTCGATATCGACGCCATCAAGGCCACCTATGCCCTGAAGGCCTTCACCGAACGGGTCCTGCCCAGCCAGCCGGACGCCGAGTTCGCATGAGTGGGACACGCGACTGGGTGCTGGCGGACGCCGCGGCCACGACCCGGCTGGGCGCGGCCATCGCCCCCCTGCTGGCCCCGGGCGAGACGGTGCTGCTGTACGGCCCGCTCGGCATGGGCAAGTCGACCCTGGCGCGCGGCCTGATCCGGGCGATGACCCGGCCCGACGAGGATGTGCCCTCCCCGACCTTCACCCTGGTGCAGTTCTACGACAGCGACCCGCCGGTGGCCCATTTCGATCTCTACCGCCTGACCCGCCCGGACGAGGCGGCCGAGATCGGCCTCGACGAGGCGCTGGACGTCGGCTGCGCCGTGATCGAATGGCCCGAACGGCTGGGCGACGATCCGGCCCACTGGCTCGGCCCCGACCGTCTCGCCGTGACCCTGGCCGAATCGGGCGAAGGGCGACATGCGACCGTTTCTGGCGCAGGCGCATGGGAGGCGAAGCTGAAGGAACTCCATGTCTGACCGCGAACAGCAACGCCTCGACTTCCTGAAGACGGCCGGTCTCGCCGACGCCGCGCGCCAACCCCTGCCCGGCGACGCCTCGACGCGCCGCTACGAGCGGCTGACCACCCTCGCCGGCTCGACCCTGATGCTGATGGACCAGGCGCCGGCGACGGAGTCCCAGCCCTGTGACCCTGTCTGGACGCCGGCTCAGCGCCACGCCTCGGGCTGGAACGCTGTCGCCCGTCTGTCGGCCGGCCGGATCGAGGCCTTCGCCGCCGTGGCCGAACACCTGCGCCACGCCGGCCTGTC
>Ga0207951_100673_pt1 | contig 15467 bp, 11 predicted proteins | sample Subbio12Aug_8Bad_FD_184830 | JGI IMG/M metagenome (GOLD analysis project Ga0207951, IMG submission 184830) | Serpentinite rock and fluid subsurface biosphere microbial communities from McLaughlin Reserve, California, USA - CR12Aug_8Bad (SPAdes) | ecosystem: Environmental > Terrestrial > Deep... | reverse complement strand
GACCCTGTCCGCCGGCTACCGCGGACTGTACAGCGAGCGCCTCCAGGACAACCAGGTCGGCATCAAGCTGAGGGCCAACTGGTAGGACGGGCGGCGGCAGGCGTTCGGGCGGGTTGAGACGGCTGACGCGCCGGGGTTCAGGGCGTCGCCCGGGATCCCGGGGCGGGCTCCGGCGCTGAACGACTTCCGACTGGCAGGCTGTCCAGGAGTCCGGCCACGCCGCGGGCGATCACCCGCTGTTCGTCGGTCGGAATGACCAGCACCCTCACCGCGCTGTCGGGCCGGCTGATCTCGTCTGCGCCGCAGGCGTTGGCGTCTGCGTCCAGCCGAACCCCCAGCCACCCGCAGAGGTCTGCGATGCGGGCGCGGATCGGTGCTGCGTTCTCGCCCACGCCCGCCGTGAAGACGAGAGTGTCCAGCCCGCCCAGCGCGGCCGTCAGGGAGCCGATCTCCCGAGCGATCCGATAGACATAGACCTCGAGCGCCTGACGGGCGTCGGGCTCCGCGCTGGCCAGCAGGGTCACCATGTCGCCGCTGAGGCCCGAGAGGCCGAGCAGGCCGGAGCGGTTGTAGAGCAGGTCGGTCACCTGCCCGACGCTCATCCCCCTGGCCTGCAGCAGATGCAGGACGACGCCCGGATCCAGCGCGCCGCTCCGCGTGCTCATCGGCGGGCCGTCGAGGGCGGAAAACCCCATGGTCGTGGCGACGCTGCGGCCGTTCGCCAGGGCGCAGAGCGACACCCCGCTGCCGAGGTGAAGGACGATGGTTCGACCGCCGGCCCGGGGCCCCTCCCGCATCTGCAGCACACTGGCGATATAGTCGTATGAGAGCCCGTGAAACCCGTAGGCCAGCACGCCTTCGGCGATCAGGTCGCGCGGCAGGGCGTAGAGGCGCGCCACGTCCGGCTGGCCGGCATGGAAGGCTGTATCGAAGACGCCGACCTGTAGCGCCTCGGGAAACCGCACCGCCGCCAGGGCGACCCCGCGCAGATTGAACGGCTGGTGGAGCGGCGCCATCGGCGCGAGCGCCTCGAGGCGGGTCATGACGGCGGTCGTCAGTTCGACGGGCGCCTGGAACTCCAGCCCTCCATGCACGATACGGTGTCCGACCGCCTGCAGGCCTTCGCCCCCGTCCGCGTCGGCGATCCAGTCCAGCGTACGTTCCAGCGCCGCTTCGAGGCCCCGTGTTTCAGGCCAGGACTCGTCGGCAATCGTGTCCTCGTCCCAGCGCGCGCGCAAACGAGTGTTGGCGCCGATCCCCGACACCTGCCCGGACAGCCGCAGCGGAAGCCCCGGTCCCGCCTCGTAGATAGCGAATTTCAGGCTGGACGAACCGGCGTTCAACGTCAGCAGGCGCGGGGCTTTCACCGCAGGTATTTCGTCGGCTTGTGCTGGCTGACCAGGATGGCGAGCGCGCAGGAGGCCAGACGAGAAGCCTCGGGGTCGGAGCGGCTCGTCAGCATGATGGGGACGCGGGCCCCCATGATGATCCCCGCAGACTGCGCGTTCGACAGGTAGAACAGCTGTTTGGCGAGCATATTGCCGGACTCGATGTCCGGGACGATCAGGATGTCCGCGCGACCGGCGACCGCGGAGACGATGCCCTTGGCCTCGGCGGCTTCCACGGAGATCGCGTTGTCGAAGGCGAGCGGTCCGTCCAGCAGACCGCCGACGATCTGGCCCCGGTCGGCCATCTTGCACAGCGCGGCGGCATCGACGGTGGAAACCATGCCCGGGTTCACCGTCTCCACGGCCGCCAGGATAGCGACCCGGGGTTCCGGAATGTCCATGGCGTGGGCGCAGTCGATGGCGTTCTGGACGATGTCGCGCTTGGCCCCCAGATCCGGCGCGATGTTGAGCGCGGCGTCGCTGATCAGCAGCGGCCGGGGATAGCTCGGCACGTCCATGACGAAGACGTGGCTCATGCGTCGATCGGTCCGCAATCCCGACTGCGCCGACACCGCCGCTTCCAGCAGTTCGTCGGTGTGCAGGGCGCCCTTCATGATCGCCGCCGCCTCGCCCCTTGCAGCCAGTTCGCACGCCCGCGCCGCCGCCTCGTGGCTGTGTTCGACGTCGATCAGTTCCAGTCCGGCTATGTCCAGATCCGCGGCCTGCGCCGCGGCCCGAACGCGCGCTCTCGGCCCTATCAGGATGGGATCGATCAGGCCGCGCCGGGCGGCCTCCACGGCGCCGGACAGTGAAAGCGCATCCACGGGATGGACGACGGCCGTTCGCAGCGGCGGCTGGATCTCGGCCATACGCAGCAGGCGCTGAAGCTGAGTTCCGGCCGGGACGCGCGGCGTCTCCTTGGTGATGAGGGATTCAACCAGGATCGTCTCCAGTTCGGCAGTTCGCCCGGATCATGGTCCTTATCGCTCCGATCGAAAAGCGTCGCCACAGCGGCGCCGGCGATCCATCGAAATCCGGCCCGGGACGACTGACCCGGGCGGCGGGTCCGGGCGACTTGACCAGGATCAACGACGGTGCGTGGCGATCGCGTGAAGATACTGGACAGCAGAACATCCGTGCTTTTTCAGGGAGACACCGAATGGACCGCCTGTCTGACAAGGTCGCCGTGATCACCGGCGCGGCCGTGGGGCTAGGCCAGGCGATGGCCATCCGCATGGCGGAGGAGGGGGCCTCGGTGGCGCTCCTCGACATACTCGACACGGAAGGCCTGGCGCTCATCGCGACGCTCAGGGCGCGGAACCTGCCGGTCGGCTACTGGCATTGCGACGTGTCCAGCGAGCGCGAGGTGCAGACGGTGATGCAGGACGTGGTCGAGCATTTCGGGCGCATCGACATTCTGGTGAACAACGCCGGCGTGTCCGGGGCGAACAAGCCGACCCACGAGATCACCGAGGCTGAATGGGACTGGGTCCAGGGGATCAACGTCAAGGGCGTGTTCTTCTGCACCAAACACGCCATCCCGCACCTCAAACAGGCGGGCGGCGGGTCGATCATCAACCTTTCCTCGATCTACGGTCTTGTGGGCGGGCCGGACGTCCCGCCCTATCATGCGTCGAAAGGCGCGGTGCGACTGATGACCAAGACCGACGCCCTGATCTATGCCCCCGACCGGATTCGCGTGAACTCGATCCATCCGGGCTTCATCTGGACGCCCATGGTCGAGGGTCATCTGTCTGCGGCGGGAGATCTGGAAGAGGGGCGCAAGGCCACCGCCGCCCTGCATCCGCTCGGCCACATCGGGGAGCCCGACGACATCGCCTGGGGCGTCGTTTATCTGGCCTCGGACGAGGCCAAATTCGTCACCGGGTCCGAGTTGACGATCGACGGCGGCTATACCGCCCGCTGAGCCCCATGGCGGGGCCAGGTCGCCGCATTATCTGCCAGTCAAGTCCGGGCCCACACGCGGGCCGGGTACGTGCGTCGCTTTGGAGACAAAAGCCGGGACCGGGTCAAAATCGACTCCGCTCCGCTGATCCGCTACTTTACGTCGAACGCGGGCTTTGCGCGGAGCGCAGGATGCAAGATCTGACTCCATCAGCGTCACCGAGGCCTCAGCCGGTTCTGAACGTCGACATCCTGGCGCTGGTCGCGGATTCCGTGATCTGCACCGACGAGGAGGGGCGCATTCTGGTGTTTAACGAGGCCGCCGAGAGGGCCTTCGGCTATCGCGCCGACGAGGTGATCGGCCAGCCGGTCGAGATGCTGATGCCGCCGGGCGACCGTCCGGAGCATGCCAGGCAGGTGCGCGGCTTCGCCGTCGGGCGCGGCGCCGCGAACCGTCTCATGGGGTTTCGCCGGGAAGTCCGGGGCCGACGCAAGAACGGCGAGGTGTTCGTGTCGGAGGCGATGGTGTCTCGCCAGACGATCGCGGGCCGGAGGATCCTGACCTCCGTCCACCGCGACATCACGGAACGGAAGGCGATGGAGGAGGTGCGTGAGGCCGCCGCGCGCGAACTCGACCACCGGATGAAGAACGTGCTTTCGATCGTCAACTCCCTCGTCTCGATCAGCGCCGTGAGCGCGGCGAGCGTGGAAGACTTTCAGCAGTCGCTCACGGGGCGGTTGAAGGCCTTGGCCGCCACCCAGAGCGCCTTGCGCTTCGGCGAACGGCAGAGCGCCAGTCTGGACGAGCTTCTTCTGGTGGAACTGGCCCAGTACCAGACGCCGGACGGTACGAACGTGGTGATTGAGGGCCCGCCCGTCCCGGTCGGGGCGAAGGCTGCCCAGCTTCTCGCCCTGGCTATTCATGAGCTTGCGACGAATGCCGCGAAATATGGCGCGCTGAGCGACGTCGGCGGACGCGTCACGGTGACCTCGACCCTTGAGGGCGAAGACGACGACGGCCGGCTGGTCATCCAGTGGCGGGAAACAGGAGGACCGCCTGTGAAGGCGCCGAAGCGCCAGGGCTTCGGCACACGCCTCATCAAGAAGGTCGTCGCAAGGGCCCTTCGCGCCGATGTGGAGATGGAATATCGGCCGGACGGACTGATCTGTCGCATGGCGGTGCCCAGGGGCGCCCTGGACCCCGGTCGTTACGAACTCCGGCAGTGACAATGATGGCCGTGGCGACCGCTTCCAGAGCATCCTGCACGATCTGGTCCGGGAACTGGACGCCCATGTGGACTGTTCGGCCAGAGCAGCGCGACAAACCGGAAGGATCGACGCCATGACCTATTTCCACGCCCGCACCATCGAGGGCGATTTCGACGCCGTCGTCGAGCGGACCCGCGCCGCCCTCAAGACGCATGGTTTCGGCGTCCTCACCGAGATCGATGTCCAGGCTACGCTGAAGACGAAGATCGGGCAGGATTTCCGCCCCTATCGCATTCTCGGCGCCTGCAATCCGGTCATGGCCCACGAGGCCCTGCAAATGGAGCCGCATGTCGGCGTCATGCTGCCGTGCAATGTTGTGGTCCAGCAGGGCGAAGGGGGTGTCGAGGTCTTCGCCATCGACCCGGCCGCATCGATGAGCGCCATCGGCAATGCGGAACTGCTGGGCCACGCGCGAACGGTCGGTGAACATCTGCGGGCGGCCGTCGACGCGGTCTGAGGCCGGCGCAGCGGCCTGTTTCGACGCTGCGTCGCACACCTTTTCCCGGCAAGACGTTGCAGCGGTTGGTGCATAACCGGTTGAATTACGCTTGAACGGCGGCATTATCAGCAATCGCAGCACGGCATTTGTTGTTCCTGCTGATCGACCCTAGACCTTTCGCAGCAGCGAAAGGATCAGGGTGGCGTCGTCGAACCAGACATTCGTGATTGTGCCGAGGACCGGGCCGGGCAAGGCCGCGGCGACGGAGCGGGTGCGCGACTTCTCGGAGATCTACGCCGACTTCAGCCCTGCCGCCGGGGCCGGGCAGTCGGGTCGCTGCGCCCAGTGCGGCGTGCCCTTCTGCCAGACCGGCTGCCCTTTGCAGAACAACATTCCCGATTGGCTGCGTCTCGCCGCCGAAGGCCGTGCAGAAGAGGCCTGGCGCCTGTCCGAAGCGACCTCGACCCTGCCGGAAATCTGCGGCCGTATCTGTCCGCAGGACCGGCTGTGCGAAGGCGCCTGCACCCTCGAGCAGGCAGGCTGGGAGACGGTGACCATCGGCTCGGTCGAGCGCTGGCTGGGCGACATGGCGTTCGAGCACGGCTGGGTCGAACCGATCCGGCCGCGGGCGGAGCGCGGCCAGTCCGTCGGCATCGTCGGCGCAGGGCCGGCCGGGATGGCGGCGGCGGACCGGCTGCGCTCGGCCGGATACGCCGTGACCCTCTATGACCGGCACGACCGGGCCGGCGGCCTTCTGATGTATGGCATCCCCGGCTTCAAACTGGAGAAGCCCGTCGTCCAGCGTCGCCTCGACCGGTTGGCGGACGGGGGGGTGACCTTCCGGCTTGGCGTGGATGTCGGCGGCGATCTGCCGTTCGCGGCGGTGAGGGCGGCGCATGACGCCGTTCTGGTGGCGACGGGTGTCTATCAGGCCCGCCGGTTGACGGCGCCGGGCTGCGGCTCGACCGGGGTCATCGCGGCGCTGGACTATCTGATCGCCTCCAACCGCAAGGGTCTGGGCGACGCCGTACCGACCTTCGACAGCGGCGTGCTGAACGCCGCGGGCCGACGGGTGGTGGTGATCGGGGGCGGCGACACGGCGATGGACTGCGTGCGCACGGCGGTGCGGCAGGGGGCGGCCTCCGTGACCTGCCTGTACCGCCGCGACCGCGCCAACATGCCGGGCAGCGCCCGCGAGGTCGCCAACGCCGAGGAGGAGGGCGTGGTGTTCGAATGGCTGGCCGCGCCGCGCGCTGTTCTCGGCGAGGCTGCCGGAGTCACCGGGGTTCGGGCGCAGCGGATGGCCCTGTCGGCTCAATCCGCCGACGGTCGCTGGAGCGTCGAGCCGGTTCCCGGCGGCGAGTTCGATCTGCCCGCGGATCTGGTGATCGAGGCCCTGGGCTTCGAGCCGGAGGACATGCCCGGCCTGTTCGCCGAGCCCGACCTGGCCCTGACCGAATGGCGGACGATCCGTACGGCGGGGCAGACGAAGGCGACGACGCTGGAGGGCGTGTTCGCCGCGGGCGACATCGTCCGCGGCGCCTCTCTGGTGGTCTGGGCGGTCAGGGACGGGCAGGACGCCGCGGCCGAAATCGACGCCTGGCTTTCCGGCCGTCAGAGGGCGGCGGCATGAGCTTCGATGCCGAACAATACCGGAGCGATCGGCAGCGTCTGATAGACGGCCATGCCTATGATCCGGCCTCGGAGCGGGACGCCTGCGGCGTCGGCCTGATCGCCGCCATCGACGGTCAACCGCGGCGTGACGTCATCGATCTGGCGCTGAAGGCGCTGAGAGCCGTCTGGCACCGCGGCGCCGTCGATGCGGACGGCAAGTCAGGCGACGGCGCCGGCATACTGATCGGTCTGCCGCGGCGCTTCTTCGAGGCCCAGGTGCGCGACGCCGGTCACGAGCCGCGACCGGGCCCGATCGCCGTCGGCATGATCTTCCTGCCCCGGATCGATCTGGCGGCCCAGGAGCGCGCCCGCACCATCGTCGAGCGCGAGGTCATGGCCGCCGGCTTCTGGCTGTACGGCTGGCGTCAGGTGCCGACCCATGTCCCCGTCCTCGGCCAGCGCGCCGCGGCGACCCGGCCCGAGATCGAACAGATCATGCTCAGCCCGCCGGAGGGGCTGGACGGCGAAGACCTGGAGCGGGCGCTGTATCTGCTGCGTCGACGGATCGAGGCGCGGGCGACGGCGGCGGGCTTGCAGCAGTTCTACATCTGCTCCCTGTCGGCCCGGTCGGTGATCTACAAGGGGATGATGCTGGCCCAGGCGCTGGCGGACTTCTATCCGGACCTCAACGATCCGCGGGTCGAGGCCAATGTAGCCCTGTTCCACCAGCGCTATTCGACCAACACCTTCCCCGAGTGGCGGCTGGCCCAGCCATTCCGGATGCTGGCCCACAATGGCGAGATCAACACCCTGCGCGGCAACGCCGGCTGGATGCGCAGCCACGAAATCCGGATGACGGCCGAGGCCTTCGGCGCCGACGATGCGACGGTCAAGCCGGTGATCCAGGCCGGCGCCTCGGACTCTTCGGCGCTGGACAATGTGTTTGAGGTTCTGGTCCACGCCGGGCGCCCCGCGCCTATGGTCAAGGCGCTGCTGATGCCCGAGGCCCCGATCGACGGCGTCATCTCGGACGATCACCGGGCCCTGTACGCCTATTGCAACGCCGTTATGGAGCCCTGGGACGGTCCGGCTGCGATCTGCGCCACCGACGGCCGCTGGGTGGTGGCCGGCAAGGATCGCAACGGCCTGCGCCCGCTGCGCGTCGCCGAAACCATCGACGGCCTGCTGATCTGCGGCTCCGAGGTCGGCATGACCGGCATACCGGACGCGCGGATCAGGCGCCGTCTGAACATCGGCGGCGGGCGGATGATCTCCATCGATCTGGAGGCCGGGGTTCTCTACGACGAGACCGAAACCATCGACCGGCTGGCCGCCGCCCTGCCGTATCGGGCCTGGCTGTCGAACATGGTGGAGCTGGAGCCGCTGGTCGGTCCCGGGCCCGAACCGCGCCGCCTGTCGGGCGAGGCGCTGAAGCGATACCAGGCCGCCGTCGGCTGGACCCGGGAGGACATCGACACCCTGCTCGATCCCATGGCCGGGGAGGGCAAGGAGGCCGTCGCCTCCATGGGCGATGACGCGCCGCCGGCGGTGCTGTCGCATCAGGACCGGCCGTTCGCCCACTATTTCCGCCAGGCCTTCGCCCAGGTCACCAATCCGCCGATCGATTCCCTGCGCGAGGCCGGGGCGATGAGCCTGCGGACGCGGTTCAAGAACCTCGGCAACATCCTCGCCCAGGACGAGACCCAGACCCGGGTCTTCGTGCTGGACAGCCCGGTTCTGACGACGGGCATGTATGAGCGGATGCTGGATGTGGTCGGGGCCGGGACGACCACGGTCATCGACTGCACCTTCCCTGCTGCCGAAGGCGGGCTCAAAGCGGCGCTGGATCGCATTCGCGACGAGGCCGTGGCGGCGGCCCGGGGCGGGGCCGGTCTGATCGTCCTGACTGATGAGCGGATGGGCGAAAAGCGACCGCTGATCCCGATGATCCTCGCCACTGCGGCCGTGCATGGCCGGCTGGTGGATGAGGGTCTGCGGACCTTCTGTTCGCTGGTGGTGCGCGCGGCCGAGGCCATCGACGCCCATGCCTATGCCGTTCTGGTCGGGGTCGGGGCGACGGCGGTCAACGGCTGGCTGGCGCAGGAGACCTTCCTCGAACGGCTGGAGGACGGCCGTTATCCGGAGATGACCCTGCGCAAGGCCTGCCTCAACCACAAGACGGCGGTCGAGGCCGGGTTGATGAAGATCCTGGCCAAGAAGGGGATCTCGGTCATCTCCGCCTATCGCGGAGCCTGCGAGTTCGAGGCGCTGGGGCTGTCGCGCGCGCTGGTGGCCGAGTTCTTCCCCGGCATGACCTCTCGCATTTCCGGCATCGGGCTCGCAGGTCTCGAGGCCCAGGTGGTCCGCAAGACCGCCCGCGGCTTCGAGGCCTGGCGGCCGTCCCTGCGCATCGGCGGCGCCCATCGCATCCGCGCGGGCGAGGAGACCCACGGCTGGGACGCCGAACTGATCCACCGGCTGCAGGACGCCACGACGCGCGGCGACTACGGTCGGTTCAAGGCCTACAGCCGCCGGGTCCGTGATCTGCCTTCCACGGCCCTGCGCGACCTGCTGGATTTCCGCGACGCCAGTCCGGTTGCGGTGGACGAGGTCGAGAGCGTCAACGACATCCGCCGTCGCTTCGTGACCCCGGGCATGTCGCTGGGCGCCCTGTCGCCCGAGGCGCACGAGACGCTGAACATCGCCATGAACCGGATCGGCGCCCGCTCGGTCTCGGGCGAGGGCGGCGAGGATCCCCAACGCTATACGCCGCGTCCCAACGGCGACAACGCCAACAGCGCGGTCAAGCAGATCGCCTCGGGCCGGTTCGGCGTCACCGCCGAATATCTGAACCAGTGCCGTGAGATCGAGATCAAGGTGGCCCAGGGCGCCAAGCCGGGTGAGGGCGGCCAGCTGCCCGGCTTCAAGGTCACCGAATTCATCGCCCGCATGCGCCATTCGACCCCGGGCGTCGGCCTGATCTCGCCGCCCCCGCACCACGACATCTATTCGATCGAGGATCTGGCCCAGCTCATCTATGACCTGAAGCAGATCAATCCGGACGCCCGGGTGACGGTCAAACTGGTGGCCCAGTCAGGCATCGGCGCCGTCGCCGCCGGCGTGGCCAAGGCGAAGGCCGACGTCATCCTGATCGCCGGCCACAACGGCGGGACCGGGGCCTCGGCCCTGGGGTCGATCAAACACGCCGGCCTGCCGTGGGAACTGGGCCTGTCCGAGGCCCATCAGGTGCTGAGCCTGAACGGCCTGCGCGGCCATGTGAGGCTGCGCACCGACGGCGGCCTGCGCACCGGACGCGACATCGTCATCGCCGCCATGCTGGGGGCCGAGGAGTTCGGCATTGGCACGGCCAGCCTGATCGCCGTGGGCTGTCTGATGGTGCGCCAGTGTCATTCCAACACCTGCCCCGTGGGGGTCTGCGTCCAGGACGAGCGACTGCGCGCCATGTTCACCGGCACGCCTGAGAAGGTCGTCAATCTGTTCACCTTCATCGCCGAGGAGACGCGCGAGGTGCTGGCCTCGCTGGGATTGCGGTCGCTGCACGAGGCGGTCGGCCGGACCGACCTGCTACGCCAGGTGTCGCGCGGCGACGCCCATCTCGACGACCTCGATCTCAATCCCCTGCTGGTGCGGGTCGGCGAGGGCGAGACCCGCTCCGCCGATGCGCCCTACAACGCGGTGCCGGACACCCTCGACGCCCGCATCGTCGAGGATGCCGCCCGCTTCCTCGACCACCGGGAGAAGATGTCGCTGACCTATGCGGTGACCAACACCCAGCGGGCCATCGGGGCGCGGCTGTCGTCGCACATCGTGCGACGCTACGGCGCCAGCCTGCCGGCGGGGCATCTGACGCTGAAGCTGCGAGGCGCGGCCGGGCAGTCGCTGGCGGCCTGGGGCATGGCCGGCCTGCGCATCGAACTGGACGGCGAGGCCAATGACTATGTCGCCAAGGGATTGTCGGGCGCCGAGGTGATCGTGCGGCCCACTTTATGGGCTGAGGGCGAGCCTCTGATCGGCAACACCTGTCTGTACGGCGCCACGTCCGGGAGTCTGTTCGCGGCGGGGGCGGCAGGCGAGCGGTTCGCGGTCCGCAACTCGGGCGCCACGGCGGTGGTCGAGGGCTGCGGCGCCCATGGCTGCGAATACATGACCGGCGGCGCCGTCGTGGTCCTTGGCCCGAACGGCTGGAATTTCGGGGCCGGCATGTCGGGTGGCGAGGCCTTTGTTCTCGATCCGGAGGGAACCGCTGCGGCGCGATTCAATACGGACTCGGTGGACGGCGGCAGGGTGGTTGGCGAGGCGGCAGCACGGCTGCAGGCTCTTGTCGCGCGTCACGCGGCGGAAACCGGCTCCCCGCTCGCACGTCGCCTCTCGGAAACCTGGCCGGCCGCCTCAGCCCGGTTCGTCCATATCCTGCCGAAAGCGGTGGCCCAGATCACCGCCGGGGCGCGCCGCGCCTGATCCGGTCCGGGCTGGGCGACAGCGTCGTCTACTTCAGAAGGGTCGGAAGCCACAGCGACAGCGCCGGTATGAAGGTGACCAGCATCAGGACGCCGGCGCAGGTCAGCCAGAACGGCCAGATGGTCTTGAGCGAACTGGTCATGGATACGCCGGCGATGGCGCTGCCGACGAACAGCACCGACCCCACCGGCGGGGTGATCAGGCCGATGCCGCAGTTGAGCAGCAGGATGACGCCGAACTGCACCGGGTCGACGTCGAAGGCCTTGGCCACCGGCAGGAAGATCGGCGTGCAGATGATGATCAGCGGCGCCATGTCCATGAAGGTGCCGAGGATCAGCAGAATGACGTTGATCAGCAGCAGGATCAGGATCGGATTGTCGGTCAGGGTCTGGAGCAGATCGACCATCATCGTCGGGACCTGCATATAGGCCATCAGCCAGCCGAAGGCGCCGGCGCAGCCAATGATGAACAGTACGGCGCCCGATGTCCGCGCCGCCCCGAGGCAGGCCGCCTTGAAGGCGCTCCAGCTCATGTGCCGATAGACGAGACCGGTGACCACGGTGGCGTAGACCACGGCGATGGAGGCGCTCTCGACCGCGGTGAATACGCCCATCCGGATGCCGGTGAAGATGATTCCGACCAGCAGCAGGCCGGGGATGGCCGCGACCAGCCGCACGGCGATGACGCCGAATCCGGGAAAGGCCTCGGCGGCATAGCCGCGCCGGCGCGCCACGACATAGGAGGTGACCATCAGGGCCGCCGCCAGCAGCAGGGCCGGAATGATGCCCGCGGCGAACAGGTCCGATATTGAAACTCCGCCGCCGGCCGCGGCCGAGTACAGGATCATGTTGTGCGACGGCGGCACCAGCAGGGCCACCAGCGCCGCCGAGATGGTGACGTTGACAGCATAGTCGGCGTCATAGCCGCGCTTCTGCATCTGCGGGATCATGGTCCCGCCCACGGCCGAGACGTCGGCGATGGCGCTGCCCGAGACGCCGCCGAACAGGGTCGAACCGACCACGGTGACCTGGCCGAGACCGCCGCGCACATGGCCGACCATGGACGAGGCCAGCGCGATCATCCGGTCGGACAGCCCGCCCTTCATCATCAGCTCGCCGGTGAAGATGAACAGGGGAATGGCCAGCAGGGCCACGGAGGTGATGTCGGAGCCCATCTGCTGGAACACCACGATCGGCGGCAGGGCCAGGTAGAGGACCGTCGCCAGGGTCGCGGCCAGCAGTGAGAAGGCCACCGGCACGCCGATCGCCAGAAGGATGGCCAGAAGGCCGAAGAGGATGATGTATTCCATGCTCAGTCCTCCGCCTTTTCGGGCACATCAGGCGCGCGATAATCGCCGGTCAGCAGACGTTCGAGCGAGAACAGCAGGATCAGGGCGCCGCCTATGCAGAGCCCGGCGAATTTCAGGCCGGAGGGCAGGGGCGCGCCGGCCATGGCGACGGGCCAGTCGTCGATCATCAGGGAGCCGCCCATCAGCATCAGCCCGGCTCCGGACGCCGCTGCGATCAGGCGGGAGATGGACTTCAACACCCACTGCGCCCGCCCGGGCGCGGCGTCCTGGAAGGCCTGGAAGGCGAAATGGGTCTCGCGCCGCACCGCCACCGCCGCGCCGAACATGACGGCGAAACTCATCAGCAGCAGGGCGAGGGGCTCGGTCCAGCCGGGGCTGTCGTTCATCACATAGCGGGCGAACACCTGCCACGCCTGGATCAACGCCATGGCCACGAGGGCCACGCCTGCCAGCCCCATCGCCAGGGCGGACAGACTATCGAGCGCACGGGTGCTTCCACGTCGAGGTTCAGACATGCAACGCCCTCCCTGAGCGTCGTGGGGTTTGCGCGGCCGTTCAGGCGACCGCTGCGATCCGTTCGTGAAGCGCGCGCAGGCGCGGCTCGGCGAGATATTTGTCCAGCACCGGGCGGACCGTGGCGGCGAAGGCGGCCTTGTCGACCTCCGCCACCTGGACGCCGGCGGCGATCACGGCGGCCCGGGCGGTGGCCTCGCGCTGGTCCCAGTCGACCCGCATGACCTGGACCGAGCGGCGCGCCACGTCGCGGACGAGGTCGCGGTCCGCCGGTGTCAGGGCGTCGAAGCTGGCCTTGGACATGAGCAGGGCGTCAGGCGAGAAGGAATGCTCGGTCTGGCTCCAGTATTGCGCGACCTCGAACTGGCGGCTGGAATGATAGGCCGGCCAGTTATTCTCGGCTCCGTCGATCAGATGGGTCTGCAGCGAGGAGAAGACGGCGCCGAAGGTCAGCGGCGTCGGATTGGCGCCCATGGCCCGGATGGAGTCGAGGAAGATGTCCGACTGCGGCGCCCGCATCTTCAGGCCGCGCATCTGGCCCGGTTCGGTCACCGGATGGCGCACATTGTAGAAGCAGCGCGGGGCGGCGTCATAATAGGCCAGGCCGATCAACCCCCGGCCCTCGAACACGTTGAGAAGTTCGGTGCCGATCTCGCCGTCCACCACGGCCCGGACATGGGGCACGGAGCGGAACACATAGGGCAGGGCCAGCAGCCGGGTTTCGGGAAAGGCGTTGTTCAGCGCCGCGACGGCGACGCGGCACATATCGACCGCCTGGAAGCGGGCCATGCCGATGGAGTCGTCCTCATTGCCCAGTTGTCCGGACGGGAACTGGCGGATGCCGAGGCGGCCGTCGGTCAGCCGGCCCAGTTCCTCGCCCATCCATTTGACGGCGGTGACCGTGGGGAAGTCGACGGGATGCACGTCTACGGCCTTGAACATCGTCTGGCCGCTGGCGGTCGGAGTCGGCGCGCAGGCGGCCAGGCCGAGCCCTGACAGGCCCGCGAGGCCCAGGGTGCGACGGGTCAGGCTCATGTGATCGCTCCTGTCGCCGGGACCGCCAGACAGTCGATGCGGCCGTCCGCCCCGAAATCGGCCGAGGCCGCCTGACCGGCGCGGATTTCATGCACGCCGGTCGCCGCGCCGGTAGAGACCAGCTGTCCCGCCTCCAGCCGCCGACCGCGCCGGTGAAGCAGGTTGAGCAGGAAGGCGAGGGAGTCCAGCGGACCGCCCGGAATCGCCGCGGCCCCGCCTCGCCCGACCTCTGAGTCTTCGATCGTCAGGGTACAGACGAGCCCTGACAGGCGGCCTTTCCAGTCGACTATCTCGCGCCCGAGGATCAGGCCGGCGTTGTTGCCGAAGTCAGAGGCCGTCACCGCCGGTCCGTGGTCATTGATCCCGGCGAAGGGGCTGCCGGCGATCTCTATGCCGGTGAATGCGCGCCCGACCAGCGGGGCCACCTCGGCGGCGGTCCAGCCGTCCCGATCGGGCGCGGTTTCGGCCAGTTCCAGCACATATTCCGCCTCGACCGCCGCGAAGCCGCTGTCGATCACGCCGAAGCGTATGGGGGTATCGCCGGCGGCCCAGATGTTGCGCGCGAAGATCGGCCCCGCCAGCCGACCGGCGCCGAAGCGTGCGTCGTGCGGCGCGTTGATCCGGCCCAGTTTCCAGCCCGCGACCCGGTCCGGCCACAGGGCGATGGCGTCGTCCTGGATGACGTAGGCGGCCTCAAGCGACACGGGCGGCGCGCCCGGATAGTCGGCAAGCGCGCGGGCGCTGCGGCGGGCCTCGACGAAGGCGCGCGCGGTCGGCGAAATCACTGAATTGTCGTGTGCGTGGCTCACACCGCCTCCCTGTTGCGACAGACATTGCGCAGGAAGGAAACCGGTGTCAATTTGAATCCGGCGAGGCCGTTCGGCGTCGCCCCGGCTCAAGGTCGCGACGACAGGCGGCCATGCGATAGGATGGAAACATGACCCTGCTCCGCTTCGCCGCCCTCGCGGCCGCCCTCGTTCTCCCGGCTGCCCTCGCCTCACCCGCTCCGGCGCAGACGCCCGCTTCGGCCGTCGCCGAGGCGCCGCTGCCGGCCTTCCCCGGCGCCCTTGGCTGGGCGGCGCAGACGCCCGGCGGCCGCGGCGGAGAGATCATCCGGGTCACCAATCTGGACAGCGAGGGGCCGGGCTCGCTTCGGGCTGCGATCGAGGCCGACGGCCCCCGCATCGTGGTGTTCGAGGTCGGCGGCGTCATCGACCTGGACAAGAAGACCCTGCGTCTGCGCAACCCCTTCATCACCATCGCCGGCCAGACCGCGCCCTCGCCCGGCATCACCCTGATCCGGGGCGGCATCGACATCACCGCCCACGATGTGATCGTCCAGCACATCCGCATCCGGCCCGGCTCGGCCGGCGGCGAATGGATGAGCGGATGGGACGAGGACGGCATCGCCACGGTCGGGGCGCACAATGTCATCGTCGACCACTGCAGCCTGACCTGGGCCACCGACGAGAACCTCTCGGCCTCGGGCCCGCGCTTCACCGGCTCGACGCCCGAG
>Ga0207951_100672_pt1 | contig 15483 bp, 13 predicted proteins | sample Subbio12Aug_8Bad_FD_184830 | JGI IMG/M metagenome (GOLD analysis project Ga0207951, IMG submission 184830) | Serpentinite rock and fluid subsurface biosphere microbial communities from McLaughlin Reserve, California, USA - CR12Aug_8Bad (SPAdes) | ecosystem: Environmental > Terrestrial > Deep... | reverse complement strand
ATCCAGGGTCTTGCGAAACATCTCCACTCCCGTGCAAACCGTCTTCATCGTCGGACGTATCCCCACCACCTCCACCTCTTCTCCCACCTTCACCATCCCACGCTCAACCCTGCCCGTCACCACCGTCCCTCGACCCGAAATCGAAAAAACATCCTCCACCGGCAACAAAAAGGGCTTGTCCACTTCCCGAACAGGCTGCGGAATAAACTCGTCCACCGCATCCATCAGTTTCAATATCCCGCTGCACCACTGACACTCCGACTTCCCACACCCACACTCCAACGCCTTGAGCGCACTGCCCCTGACCACCGGCGCCTGATCCCCAGGAAAATCATACCCAGATAACAACTCCCTCACCTCCAACTCCACCAAATCCAATAACTCCGGATCATCCACCATGTCCACCTTGTTCAAAAAAACCACAATATAAGGCACCCGAACCTGCTTGGCCAACAACACATGCTCCCTCGTCTGAGGCATCGGCCCATCCGCTGCCGAAACCACCAATATCGTCCCGTCCATCTGCGCCGCACCCGTTATCATGTTCTTGATATAGTCCGCATGACCAGGACAATCAATGTGCGCATAGTGACGCTTCCCCGTCTCATACTCCACATGCGCAATCGCTATCGTCAACCCACGCTCCTTCTCCTCAGGTGCCTTGTCTATCTGATCAAACGCCATATACGACGCCAACCCCTTGCCCGCCAATACCTTCGTAATCGCCGAGGTCAACGTCGTCTTCCCATGGTCCACATGCCCAATGGTCCCCACATTGACATGCGGCTTCGTCCTCTCAAATTTCGGCTTCGACATGGCTCAAACCCTCCTTGTTTCTGGAAAAAGATTATCGAATCTGTCCCTCTCTATGGAGCCCACGACCAGGATTGAACTGGTGACCTCATCCTTACCAAGGATGCGCTCTACCAACTGAGCTACGTGGGCAAAGCCAAAGAAAAAACCTGCCAAAAAGCAAAGACAGGCTCCCGGATATATTCATACAATTAACAATATAAATTGGATGCTTTGGAGCGGGAAACGGGGATCGAACCCGCGACCCTCAGCTTGGAAGGCTGATGCTCTACCAACTGAGCTACTCCCGCCTCATCGAAACATACAAACCTTCTGACTGAAAAGCGCCCGATCACTGAACTCACGAAAACCCTTTTAACAATTCAAAAATAATATTTAGTGTCTGTCCATAAATGCCGAATTTGCCTCTATCTGTCATTCCCGTGCTTGCGCGCCATAGCGCTTCAGCGCGCAGGCGTGAAAACGGGAATCCAGTGTTTCAATACGTTCTGGATACCCGCCGGAGTTTACCCCGTACTTGATACGGGGCGGGTATGACAAACTAAATGAATTTATAAACAGACTCTATTTGGCTCGGCTGATCACTTGACCTAATTCCCCTCCTCTCGTCGGGGAAAGGTTCTCATCCTCCATACCATCCACTTCTGTAAAAGTAAAACTGGTGGAGAGGGGAGGATGTGCTCGATCGCTTCGCTCTCTCCGCCTCCCTCCGGTCGCCGAACCCAATTCCCCTCCTCTCGTCGGGGAAAGGTTCTCATCCTCCATACCATCCACTTCTGTAAAAGTAAAACTGGTGGAGAGGGGAGGATTCGAACCTCCGAAGGCGTCGCCAACAGATTTACAGTCTGTCCCCTTTGGCCGCTCGGGAACCTCTCCGAGTCAAAATCACTATTTTTGGATTGAGCAAATTCCTCCCGGCAAAGAAAAAGACTGGGAAATCAATGAGTTACATAAGTGGAACAAAGATCAACATGAGTTTGAACTTAATATATTTAACAAAATACAATTCTTTTGTCAAGAGATTTTTTTAAAAAAACGCTCATTTTCCATATCTTAGGCCATCCATTCCTTTCCCCTGTCTTCAATGAAATGGGTGAAGGTTTTAATGACGGGGTTGGCCCTCTCTTCCTTTAAAAAGAGAAGGACGACCTGAAGGCAGAGTTTCTCATTCAGAGAGACCATTTTGATCAACCCTCTTTCCGCCTCTTCTTCTGCAATTCTCCTCGCAATAATCGAAATCCCCCTCCCTTCCGAAACCCACTGTTTGATAAACTCCGAACTGCCTGCTTCAATGAGAAGGGAGGGACCAATCCCCAGCTCCTGAAAGGCCTTTAGGATGATTTTTCTCGTCGTCGATCCTTTCGCCCGAATGATAAAAGGGAATTTCCTGATGGCTTTTAGGGAGACCTTCTCTCTTTTTGCCATGGGATGAGAAGGGGAAACGATGAGGACAAGTTCTTCTTTTAAGAACGGAATCGATTCAAATTTAGAGGGAACCTTTGTCCTCCCGATGAGCGCCAGATCATTCCGGTAAGCCGTTAGGCTTTTTTCGATCTCCTCCGAATTCCCGACATCCAGTGCAATTTTAATGAAGGGAAAGAGATTCTGAAATCCGGAGAGAAGTCCGGGCATCAGGCATCTTGAGTAGGATTCGGTCGTCCCTATTTTCAAGAGACCGTGGCGCTCCATTTGAAGTCTACCCAGGCGATGTTCGACCTCCCTGAGATGGTTGGAAATTTTTTGAGCGGATTTAAAAAGGATTTTACCCGCCTCGCTCAGATGAAATCCGCCCCTGCCCCTCTCAACGAGCCTCGTTCCCACCTTATGCTCAAGCCCCTTGATATGTTTGGTTACAGCGGGCTGGGAAATAAACAACTCCTCCGCAGCCTTAGAGAAGCTCCTCTGTCTTGCCACCTCATGGAAGACGAGCAAAGAATTGATTGAATCGCGTAAAGACCTTCTCTTTTCCATTCGATTATAAGAGATTCCCGAAAAAGTTATGAAATCAAGAGAGATGGTCTCGTAAAAAGTCAAAAAACACAGAAAATGTCATGCTGAACTTGGTTCAGCATCTAACAAAATCAGGGAGTTACGAGACCCTGAAACAAGTTCAGGGTGACAAACTGGGACTTTTTACGAGACTATCAAGAGAGTGTTATTGGTTTTTCAGAGATCGCTATAACTTTTAGTTATTTAAACATAAAAACAAATGAATTGACAAGGGGGGCCTATGAAAAGATAATGACAGACACTTATCCCATAAAAAAGGAGGATGTTATGGACCTCAGGGATTTCATAAAGGAGTGCGAAAAAGAAGGAGAGTTAAAACGGATCAAGGCTGAGGTAGACTGGGACCTTGAGATTTCTCACATCGCGAAGTTTGTTGAAGAGAAAAGCGGGCCGGCGCTGCTCTTTGAGAACATCAAGGGGTATAAGAGCCCTGTCCTGACCGGCGCATTCGGCACGACCAAGAGGCTCGCAATCATCCTTGGAAAGAGGTCGGGCCTCTCCATGGTCCAGCTCACGAAGGAATGGGTCAATGTCGCCGTTAAGGAGGTCATCCGGGCAAAGGAACAGAAAGACGGCCCCATCTTCGAGAATATCCTCGAGGGTGATAAGGTCGATACCCTCGCCTTTCCATCCCCCAGGTTTTACGAACTGGATGGAGGCCGTTATTTCGGCACCGCTGTATTCCTGGTGTTGCAGGACCCAGAGACAGGTGACATAAACCTTGGCACGTACCGCATGGGCATCCTCGATGATAAAACCGTCGGCGTCCAGATCCTTAAAGGGAAAAAAGGCGACAGGATCATGAAGAAGTATGGGAAGGCAGGCAAAAAGATGCCGGCCTGCGCAATTATAGGCGGCGATCCCCTGCATATCTTTGCAAGCGCGGCCACGGTTAAGGCCAAAAGTGGGTACGATGTCGTAAGCTCATTGCGAGGGGAACCTGTTGAAATCGTAAAAGGCCAGCTCACCGGCCTTCCTATTCCTGCGGCCGCGGAGATCGTACTGGAAGGGGAAGTCGATCCTCAGAATTTGAGAAACGAAGGCCCCTTTGGCGAGTATACGGGCTACTACACCGAAGAACTGATTAAGCCGATTCCCAAACCCGCCCTTGAAGTGAAGCGCATTTACTACAGAAACAGCCCGATCCTCTGGGAGACGAGCGTGGGCAGACCCGTGGGGGACCAGCATATCCTCTATGCTTTTACGCGCAACGCAAGCTTGTGGACGGATCTGGTCAAAATGGAGATCCCGGGCATTAAGTCGGTCTACACCCTGCCGGAAGCCTCCGGACGATTCATTGTGGTCGTCTCCGTAGAGCAGATGTATCCGGGTCATGCGGACCAGGTGGGGGCGGCGGTCATTGCAAGCAATACGGGGATGTACGGGATCAAGTGTGTGATTATCGTTGATGACGATATCGATGCGGACGACCTTCCGAGAGTATGGTGGGCCCTTGGCACCCGCTACAATCCGGCGCGGGGAACGCAAATCATCAACAGAGGCAGGTCCACCCCGCTCGATCCATCCCTCGGACCGGATGACAACAAATTCATCACCTCTCGTCTCATCCTCGATGCGACGATACCTTTTGAATGGAAAGTCAAACCCACGGAGATCAAGCTTTCCGAGAGTATGCTGGCCAAGGTCAAGGCCCGATGGAAAGAATATGGGTTTGAAGAATGATTCTGGAATAATGGAATAGTGGAAGAATGGAATAATGAAAAAATCATTCCCTTGTGTTTTTCACCCATCATTCCAACATTCCAGTGTTCCAATATTCCATATTTTAAAGGAGAGACTTATGGCTTTTGAAAAAAATCTTGAGAAGGCAAAGGAAAAGGCAAAGAAGGTGAAGCTCTTTGCCCATGATGTGCATGGGGTTCTCACGCAAAACACCTTCATCTGTGATATTGAAGGAAGGCGAAAATATGGTTTCTGGCATATGGATGGTTTTGGCGATCTCTCCCTTACGGCAAATGGAATCCAGATCGCCTTTCTCGATACGACTTCCATCGATGAGGAAGGACTCTTTCGGGCCCGTGAGCTGAAGCTGGATAAATTCTATTTTAAGATCAAAGACAAACAGGCTAAGCTTGAAGAGTTAAAAAAGGAACTGGGGATCAGTGACGAGAATGTTGGCTACATCGGTTGCGAGGTAACCGATATCGCTCTCATGAAACAGGTTGGGTTTGCTGTGGCAACGGCTGATGCCATTGACGAAATAAAGGAAATCGCAGATTACATAACCGTTGCCCCCGGAGGAAGAGGCCCCATCAGGGAAATCTGTGAATTCATTCTGCGAGCCATGGGGGAATGGGAAGAGTGGGTCGAGAAAGTGACAAAGATGGGATACAAGTAGAATCAAAAATCAATCGGAATATTGGAAAGGTGGAATATTGGAATGATGGTTAAAAATCATAAGGGAGTGTTTTTTCATTATTCCAGTATTCCAACATTCCATCATTCCATTTTTCGAGTGAGGTGAAGCGATGATCACAAAAGAGGCTGCTATCGAAAAAGCCAAGAAAGTGAGGTTTGTCATCCTCGATATCCATGGGATATTGACTGATAACACCCTCTACTACACGGATGATGGGAAAAAGTCGGAATGTTTTTCTCTGCGGGACCGTCTGGGGTGTATGGCCCTGCGGGAAGGTGGATTGGGTGTGGCATTCCTGACCAGTAAAATTTCAAGGGCCGATGAGCAGGTCGGCCATATCTATGGCGTTCCCCCTGAAAGGCTCTGGGGAACTTCCGCCAAGATCGGAAAACTTGACGAGTTTGAGAAAGAATCCGGCCTTAAAGATGAGGACTTATGCTATGTGGGAGATGAAATGATCGATCTCGGCGTCATGAAAAGGGTTGGATTTTCCGTAGCGCCTTCTGATGGGGCAATCGAGGCAAAGGCCGTATCCCATTACATCACCCTCGCCGGCGGGGGCAAAGGAGTGGTTAGAGAAGTTGCAGAATTTATTCTCAGAGCGCAGGGGAAGTGGGAAGCCGTAGTGGAGAAAATATCCAAATCAGACTGACACTTAACGCCAACAATTAAAGAAAGGAGGAAAGATCATGCCTTACCCGGTTTTTAAAGATAACAGGGAATTCATCAAGGCGCTGGAAGCAAACAATGACCTCGTGACCATCCAGCAAGAGGTGGACTGGGACCTTGAAATGGGAGCCATCGTAAGAAGGGTCTGTGAAAAGAAATCGGCTTCCCCTTATTTTAAAAAGATAAAGGACTATCCTGGGTTTGAGGCCTTTGGAGCTCCCCTGGCCACCTACAAGAGGCTCGCCATTGCCATGGGGATGAAACCGGATGCCTCGGTCCCGGAAATCTCTGACGAATACGTAAAAAGGACGACCGGTGAACCCATAAAATCTGTTTTTGTAGACAAAAGGAAGGCCTCCTGCAAGGAAAACATCTGGCTGGGCAAGGATGCAGATCTCTTTAAACTCCCCGGTCCCATGGTTCATGACGGGGATGGGGGAAGATATCTGGCGACATGGCATTTTGTGGTATCTAAGGATCTGGATACAGAATTTGTCAACTGGGGAATGTATCGTCAGATGGTCTTCGACGAAAAGACCATGGTTGGCCCGGTGCTTCCCTTTTCCGATATGGGAAAGATGTTTTACGGGAAGTATGTTCCTAAGAACAAACCCATGCCCTTTGCGACGGTTATCGGTTGCGATCCTCTGGCCGGTGTGGCAGCGTGTGCTCCCTCCCCCATCCCTGAAGATGAGTTCACCGGAATGTTAATGGGCGCTCCTGTGGAACTGGTGAAGTGCGAGACCAACGATCTTTATGTCCCGGCTCATGCGGAAATCATTATCGAAGGCGATGTTATTCCGGACATCCGCATTGACGAAGCGCCTTTTGGAGAATACACAGGTTACCGAACCTCTCCGAGAGAGCCCAGAACTGTTTACCGCGTCAACGCAATCACCTTCCGGAATAACCCCATTGTTACAGTCTCCAACATGGGCGTCCCCACGGATGAAGGCCAGCTCCTCCGATCGTTCTCTCTGGGGCTTGAGATGCGAAAACTTCTCGAAAGCCAGGGCATCCCAATTACCGGAGTCTTTATGTGGCCTGAATCGACCCATCATCTCGTCGTGGTTGGGGTCAGACCTGCTTACAGCGGCATTGCAAGCCAGATTGCCAATCTCGTCTTCGGAAGCAAATTGAGCCCGTGGTTCACCATGGTGGTGGTCGTGGATGATGATACCGATATCTACAACAAGGATGAAGTAATCCATGCCCTTTGCACCAAATGTCATCCCATCCGCGGGATCCGGAAATATGAACAAGCCCCGGGAACTCCGCTCTATCCCTTTGCCGATCCAGAAGAGCGGAAATGGAGCCGTGGGTCCCAGGTCCTTTTTGACTGCACTTTCCCCCTTGATTGGCCAAAGGCCCTTATCCCCATTAAAGTTTCCTTTAAAAATGTCTATCCCAAAGAGATTCAGGAAAAAGTTCAAAAAAACTGGAAATCCTATGGATTCAAGGATTGAGGAGGAATCACATGGCGAAAAAAGAGTATGATACGTTTGTCTTGACAGAGCTTTCGCAGGTCCCTGAAGATCAGGAAATGGAAATGATCGTTCGCGACCTCACCCCCGCGGACCGCCGTTATAAATATCGGAGCTTTTATGCCACAGCAATGGTTTCAAAGTCCGAATCAAAATATCCGGACCTCCTCTGGGTCCGTCTGGGAAGGGGCCAACTTCAAGAAAAACCATGGTCCGTGAAAATCTTAAAAGAAGTGAACAAATTTAGTTATTAAGGGTCTCAAAATTGAATTGACATGCACCGGAAAATCTCCCCTGGCCCCTCTTTGCCAAAGAGGGGTAATTTCCCTCCCTTTGGAAAAGGGAGGTTAGGAGGGATTTTATAAAACAATGTCGTCATTATTATGAGACTGTTAATAATACCTCGAGGACATGACCCGATGGCATTATCAGGAATCAGAAGCTTCATTGAGGAGTTAAGGGCTCTGGGAGACGTTCTTTCCATCTCAACTCCTCTCGACCCCAAATATGAAATCTCAGCCGTCCTTTCCGAAATTGGAAAAAAGGAGGCGCCGGTTATTCTTTTTGAAAAGGTCAAGGGCCATCGTTTGCCTGTGGTGGGCAACCTTCTCGGAACGAGGAAGCGCCTCAGCCTCGCCCTTGGAATCGATCCCGAAAAACTCTTTGAAGAATTCCCGAAGCGGATGGAGGAGAGACTTCCACCCGCCCTGACTCGAGATGCTTCTCCGAAAGAGGTGATTAGGAAAGGTCTCGATTTGAAAAAACTTCTCCCTGTTCTCACCCACTACGCAGGGGATTCCGGACCTTATATTACCTCGGGCTTCTCGTCGGCCAGGGATCCGGAAACCGGTGTGATCGGAAGGGGCCTTCACAGAATGGAGGTAAGGGGAAAAAACCGGCTCGGCATTTCACTGCTCAACCCTCCCCTTGCGGAAATCTACGCAAAATACAAAAAGAAGAAGCAGAAGATGGAGATCGCCACAGTCATCGGCATGGATCCTCTCATCTTCATCGCCTCAATCCTGAAAGCGCCCGCAGGGTTGGATAAACTTTCCATCGCCGGAGGCATCAGGGGTAAAGCTGTTCCAATGGTAAAGGCTGAAAACGTTGATATTGACATTCCTGCCTTTGCCGAAATCGTAATCGAAGGTTATATCGATCCCAAAGGCAAGGAAGAGGACGGAGTTCTTGGAGAATCGAGCGGATACTATATGGGCTTCTCAAAAAGCCCGACCATCCAGGTCATGGCCGTCACTTTACGAAAGGACGCCATCTACCATGCAATCGTTCCCTGGAGCCTCGAGGTAGACAACCTTCTCTACCTTGTCCACGGCCTCGACTTCGTTCCGAAGATGAAGAGAGAAATCCCCTCCATCAGAGAGATACGCCTCATCCCCGGAACATTTGGCGCCCACGCTGTCATCAGTCTTGATACGGAGAATAAGGGAGAAATACGAAGGGCCTTATCGCTTGCTCTTTCCTTTACCAATATTAAAAAGGTTATTGCCGTCAATACCGATATAAACATCCAGGACGATCAGGAATTGGAATGGGCCATGGCAACACGATTTCAGGCGGACAGGGATCTGATTGTCATGACGAATCTGAGGGGACAACCCATCGATCCCTCTTCGGGCGATGGGTTCTTAACGGCAAAGATGGGATTGGATGCGACAAAACCCAGGCATGTAGGCTTTGAAAAGGCGGGGGTCCCTGAAGAGGTGAAAAAAAGGGTTGCTACCATACTGAACCATCTAAAATAAATTCCCTCCCCCTTGACGGGGGAGGGCCAGGGTGGGGGTGAATAAATTGAGTTCCCCCTCCCCTTCATCCCCTCCCCTGCCTTCGTCCCGCAGGGCGGGACTTCGCGCAGGCAGGCACCAAGACCAAGGGAGGGGAAAATTTATTAAGGAGATGAGATGAAGAAAATAATCGTAGGAATCTCCGGCGCCACCGGAGCCATCTATGGCATCAGGCTGCTTGAAGTCCTCTCAAAATCGAATGTGGAGACCCACCTGGTCATCACCGAGGCGGCTGAAAGGACCATCCGGATGGAAACCGATTGGAAGATAGCGCAACTCAACTCTTTGGCAAAGGTTGTTTACGATATTAAAGATGTAGGGGCGGATATTGCGAGTGGTTCTTTCCATACCGACGGAATGGTGGTGATGCCCTGCTCCATCAAGAGCCTATCGGCGATCGCCAACTCTTTTAATGTGAACCTTCTCATTCGGGCGGCGGATGTAACGATTAAAGAGAGAAGAAAGTTGGTTCTTGCAGTGCGGGAAACACCCCTTCACAAGGGTCATCTCAACCTGATGATGAATCTCGCCGACCTCGGGGTGATCATTCTCCCGCCTATTCCTGCCTTCTACTTCCAACCTAAAACCATGGACGACCTGATTAATCATACGGTCGGGAAAGTCCTCGATCTGTTCCATATCGAGCACGACCTCTTTGCCCGGTGGGGAAGCAATAAGGTCAAAAAAAACCTGAGAAAGAAAGGATTGAATCATTAAGATCCTCGGGAAAATTGTCGAAGGGCTCAGGGAGGCTAGTCATTTCACCCAGATTCCCTGGGTGAGAAAGCAGTTCATAGAAAAACTCGCCATTGATCCCTATCCCGGAACCCTGAATCTGGAAGTCATCGATCCAAAATCTCTCCGGATTTTCAAAGACATCAAGGCAACGATAGGAATAGAAATCACACCTGAAGATCCCTCCTTCTGCAGCGCCAGATGTTACCCCGTCCTCATCAACGGCCAGTTAAAAGGAGCTATTGTTCTTCCATTGGTTGAGGACTATCCTGAAAATAAGATGGAGATGATCGCGCCTCAAAATATCAAAGAGACGCTTTCTGTTGCGACAGGGGATATTTTAGAGGTTGAGGTTTTATGATAAAAGACTTATTCTTAAGGATACCCTGTGGATGATAAACCGGAAAAATACGGGTCGCATGCGATTTGAGGTCGCAATTTGCGGCCGGTTCCCAAAAGCATCGCATTATGATTTGTCAGAACGGAAGGAGAATGCTTATGGCAAAGGCGGAAGAATTTGGGTCTCTTGATGCTCTGGGTTTGGCTGAGTTGGTGAGGAAAAAACAAATAAAACCCATTGAACTTGTGGATGCAGCCATTGAGAGGGTTGAGCGCCTGAACCCTGCGCTGAATGCAGTTGTGACTCCCATGTATGAACAAGCTCGGGCATTAGCTCTCGGGAAAATCCCCGACGGTCCCTTTACCGGCATCCCCTTTCTGCTTAAAGACCTGGGTGCCCCTTGCGTAGGAGTACGAATGAGCATGGCCTCGGCCGCCATGCGTGATTTTGTTCCCGATCATGACAGCGAATTCGTCGCTAGGCTGAAGAGGGCTGGCCTCATCATTCTGGGCAAAACGAACACCCCAGAGTTTGGCATCCTGCCAACCACCGAACCGCGATTGTTTGGTCCATGCCATAATCCTTGGGAGGTTAATCGCACCACCGGCGGTTCCAGTGGAGGTTCCGCTGCTGCAGTGGCGGCTCGGCTGGTCCCAATGGCTCATGCCAATGACGGCGGTGGTTCCATACGCATCCCGGCTTCTTGCTGTGGAGTCTTTGGTTTGAAACCCACGCGCGCTCGGAATCCCCTTGGACCAGATTTTGGCGACATATTTAGTGGATTGATCATTGATCATGCCGTAACTCGCTCGGTGCGGGACAGCGCCGCCCTCTTGGATGCCACTTCAGGCCCCGATATTGGCGATCCCTATTGGGCCCCGCCCCCGGCTCGCCCATTCCTTCAGGAGGTCGGAGCCAATCCGGGTAGGCTGCGCATTGCTTTTACAACCTCTGCGGGTCCGGAGATCCAGGTTCACCCCGACTGCGTCAGTGCGGTATACGACGCTGCAAAACTCTGCGCTGAGTTGGGCCATCAGGTGGAAGAGGCAGCCCCTCTGTTGAACAGAGAACTCGTGGGGCAGAGCTTTATGGTTCTTTGGTCGGCGGGATGCGCCTGGACCATAGATGGCATACAGATGGTAACGGGGAGGACAATCACCGCGGAACAGGTTGAACCGCTCACCTGGGCTCTTTATGAGATGGGCCGAAAACAGAGCGGTTCGGTCTACCTGCTCTCTCTATCTTTTTTACAGAGGGTGGCCCGGTACATCGCCCAATTTTTCCTCAAATATGATATTTGGCTCACTCCTACCCTCAGCGAACCACCCGTGCCTCTCGGCGCCTTCGATTCGCCTCCGGAAAACCCTCTTTATGGCCTTCGTCGAGCCGAACAATTCGTTCCCTTCACGCCGATATGCAACGCCACGGGACAGCCGGCTATGTCCGTTCCCCTGTACTGGAACGCTGAAGGGCTTCCTGTCGGTGTACACTTTGTTGGACGGTTTGGTGACGAAGCAACTCTTTTTCGTTTGGCCACACAGCTTGAGTCGGCACGACCATGGGCTGACCGGAAACCACCTGTTTCGGCTTGAACCAGACACCGCTTTCAGACTCTGGAACCTGAGTCAACAAAGTTGTGGATTAAGAAATTGAAATAATTAGAGTCTGTTTATAAATCCACTTTTTCCGTCATGCCGGACCTGAGTAGCCTGCCCCGTACTGGATACGGGGGCATCCAGACATCGTCCCGACGAAAGTCGGGAACCATCTCTAAGGCTGGGTCCCGGTTTTCACCAGGAACCCTGGATTCCGGCTGGAGTTTATCCCGATGAAAATCGGGGCCGGAATGACGACTTTTTTGAAAACTGTTGGTTTATAAACAGACACTATTTAATCGGTTAGCCTCCTTTTTCCCAGTAAAGGAGCTTTTTGATTCTTTCTAATAAGACAGTTCGGATATCAGGATTCTTTATCCGGGTCACTTCCTTCCAGTCTTTCCAATCTCCCAATAGCTCATAATAGAGGTTGGCGCAGGCCTTCTGACAAAAGACTTTTGCATCCTGATCCACCTTTTTAACACAGGTCTGAAGTTCTTCAAAAAGGCGATCCTTCTCCTCCTCATTTTCTGTGTGGAACATCAAAACCTTTGATTCTTTTGAGGGCTGGCTCGATCCGAACTTCCCCTTCACGTATTGATTACCGAGGAATTGTTCTTCATATTCCCTCAAAACCTCCAGGCATTCCTCTTTATCCTTCAGTACAGTCACCACCTTCCAGCAATGAAAAGCCTCTTTTAACTCGATCTCTTCCTTACCCTCTTGCAATTGTTGATAGAGATTGGCGATACAGGGCACACATCGACCATAGATATTCCCCTTGGTGACCTTCAGCTTCGGATCACTCTCAAAACTGACCCAGTTGTCGTGTGAATCTCTCCAGAACCTCTTGTCCAGATAAATCTTTTTCATCCTTGATACCCTTTTAAAATTATCATACCATAACTTAAAACAGAACCCAATGGCACCCCTGCCTTCATCCTTCCCCCTGCCTGCGGTAGGCAGGCTTCAAAGGGGAGGGATGGTATGGGGAAGAATCCAATGGAGGGATGAAATTGGCACAAAAAACAATCGTCATCATATCGACCCTCGATACGAAAGGCTCCGAAGCCGCTTTTTTAAAAAACCTCATCCAAGAAAGAGGACATCGGGTTATTCTTCTGGATACCAATACTGGCGGTGAACCTTCCATCCCCCCTGACATTTCTGCAAAAGAAGTGGCCGAGGCTGGGGGATGGGATATTGAAGAAGTGAGGAGAACGAAAGATACAGCGAAGGTCTCCACCATCATGATTGAAGGGGCCATCAAAAAAGTTCAAAGTTTTTTAGATAAGGGAGAGCTCGACGGGATCATCTCTTTCGGAGGAGCGAGCAATACAGCTATCGCAACAGCCATCATGAAGTCTCTCCCCTTTGGAATCCCCAAGGTCATGCTCTCGAGTATGGCTGCCGTCCCTGCATATGCAGGAGGATATTTTGGCACAAAGGACATTGCCATCCTTCATTCGGTGGTGGACATTGCAGGATTGAATCCACTGGTCAAAGATGTATTAAAGAGGTCTGCCGGGGCGATCTGTGGAATGGTCGAAATGGGAGGAGTTCCTACTTTCCTTTCCGAGGCTACTCAAAAAAAAGGTTTGATCGCCTTAACGGAGTTTAAGTTTTCAGAAAAATGTTGTGCTCATGTGAGACATTTATTGGAAGAAAACGGGTTCGAAGTGATCCCCTTTCATGCCCAGGGTATTGGTGATAGGGCGATGGAAGATTTAATCGGAGAAGGACTCTTCCAAGGAGTGATGGATATTGTCCCTGCCGGGGTGGGGGAAGAATTGTTGGGAGGAAACCGGGCTGCAGGTCCGAAACGTTTGGAGAAAGCTGGAGAAATGGGAATTCCTCAAATCATCACGCCTTGTGGATTTGATATGCTCAGTTGTGGACCATTGGAGAGAGGGGATCGCGGAGACCCTTTGTGGATTTCAAAGGAAATAAAAAATAGGAAACTATTCATCCCGGATAGTTTTAGGGTTCAAGCTCGCACCAATGCTCAGGAATTGAGAGAAATTGCAAGAGAAGTGACAAGAAAATTAAATCAATCAAAAGGACCTGTCGTCATTCTCATCCCATTAAAGGGATGGTCTTCTCTCGACAAGGAAGGAATGCCTCTCTATGATCCAGAGACGGATCAGGCTTTCATTCATGAATTAAAGGTCCATCTCAACCCAAACATTCCCATCATTGAACTCGACCTCCACCTCAATACCCGTGAATTTGCCGAAGAGGCCGTTCGTCAATTCCTCACTCTCCACAAATTGGAAAAGAGCTGTTAAGTGGTAATCGCTCTCGGCAGGGGCAGTTCTCCTTTCAACTTTTCCACCATCTTGAGAAAGGCCTGGGCAGGAGGGGAAAGGGATTTCTCACTATGATAAATGATATCAGTAAAGAAAATGATATTCCCCTCTTCGATGGGGATGACCTTTAAGGTCCCCTTCTCCAATTCTTCTTTGATATCGGGTTCGAACATGAAGGAGACCCCTCTGTTCTGTTTCACATATCCCACAATAAAATCCAAACTGCTTGCTTCAAGAATGACCGAGGGCCAAATCCCATATTCCTGAAATTTCCTCAGGATGGCCGCCCTTGAACCAGACCCCTTCTCCCTCAAAATCACTGGCTCACCATTCAGTTCTCTCAGGGAGATGCTTTGTCTCTCCGAAAACCTGTGTTCGGGTGAGGCAACCAGAACAAACTCCACTGTTGAGAAAAAGAGGGACTTGATCCTTCGGTCGAGGTTAAGTTGGGAGATAAAAGCCAGTTCATTCTTCCTTTCGAGAACACTTCTGGCCATATCCTCGGAATTCCCCTCATCTAAAATGACTTTGATGCGGGGGAATTTTCGCTGAAATGTGGGCAGTAAGGAAGGCATCATGTAGCGGGCATAGTTTTTGGTCGTTCCAATTCGAAGTGTTCCTCTCATCAACTTTTTAAAGTCTTTCATTTTTTCTTCCGCATCGCCCGCGAGGTCAAAGATCTTTTCCGCATATTGATAGAGAAGTTCGCCAGCTTCGCTCAATTGAACTCTCCTGCCTAAAAATTCCACCAGTTTCACATTCAATGATTTTTCTAAGGATTTAATCTGGATGGTCACGGCAGGCTGAGTCACATTTAATTCCTCCGCAGCCCTGGTGAAGCTCTTCCTCTTTATAACCAAATAGAAAGCCTCCAATTGCTTTAGATTCAAAACAACCCCCTAAAAAAATTTATCTATTATCTATTTAGAGTCAGTCCATAAACTTATGGTTTCCCAAGAAGTTGTCATTCCGGCGAAAGCCGGAATCCAGTTTTTTCAAGGCCTTCTGGATGCCGGATCAGGTCCGGCATGACGGAAAAGACGTATTTATAAACAGACACTATTTAATTAAATCCTGTCTCTTGTGTTCTAATTTCACAAAACTGGCCGATCAGAATTCTTTGAAATATATATGTTTTCTAACTATTCATAAGTTTTTTTTATGCCATTATAAGAATAATTGTGTTGACTTGTCAATCCAGAAAAATAGAATGGGCTTAACCCCGAATAACCTAATTACAACCTGACTTTCGCCAGTTATTTAGAATCAATTGATTTTATTGATAAATAGAGTCTATTATGTATAACCTAATTTAGATGAATGCAAGCATCACTTTATAATACGAT
>Ga0207951_100669_pt1 | contig 15497 bp, 15 predicted proteins | sample Subbio12Aug_8Bad_FD_184830 | JGI IMG/M metagenome (GOLD analysis project Ga0207951, IMG submission 184830) | Serpentinite rock and fluid subsurface biosphere microbial communities from McLaughlin Reserve, California, USA - CR12Aug_8Bad (SPAdes) | ecosystem: Environmental > Terrestrial > Deep... | reverse complement strand
CAGCGCCACCTTGCTCAGAATGAATCTCCTTTCCATCTCTTCCATATCAACCCTTTCCGGCTACTCAACCTTCTTCCATCTTACCCTTGCCCTGCAGAGCTCCCGGCCATCTTCTTTTCTAATGATCGTATGCAGGAAGGCGGGGCTGGGATATTCCTGCTGTTCTGATTGAATGGAAAGCTCATCGCCGCAGTTCGATTCCGCGAGGAAGTTTATTTCGAAAGTTGCGATATGATGGGTTTGGTTCTTCTCAAACGAATAACCATCCAGAACCCATTCGATATACCTTGCATTATTGACATGCTGGTGCATATCCAGATCGCTATAATGGACGGTGAAAAACGTTTCCGAGCCGGGATCGCCGGGAGCGGGAAGCTTATCCGGTTTTGTTTCTGTTCCGTCCTGGCCTGGAAGAGGGGTCAAATCTTTGAGGAAGGGTTCAATCCGCTGGGGTTTCCTGCTTTTTAAATTTAGAACCACCCAGGCGCTTTTTGCGCCGCCGATAATCCTGCCATCTTCCTTGAGTATAGAAAAATCCCGAAAGGCAAATAGACGGCTGCTCCCCGATAACCAGGTTTTGACCCGTATCTTATCCCCCCATCCGGGAAACTCATCCATGTCGATGGCTAAACGGGATAAAACCCAGAAATGATCGTTTCGAGCCAGATCCAAATAACCTATCCCAATGCGATTGGCGTGGTTCCAGGCCGTCTCCTGCAAGTATTTCCAGAGGCTTGGAAGAAAAACTCTGTTGTTCGCATCCACCTCGTAGAAACTGACAAGGTACTCATCCTCCCAGGTCTTCGGTTTTGATAAACTCTGTGTCATTTCTATTTCCTTTCCGATACAAAGTAAAATAGGCCAGTGAGGTTGTCAATCCTCATCTAAAAACCCCCTCCATTCACAACAACGTCACACTTTCAATCGCAAATAGCACAACCGATCACATGGAAGAGGGGCCCGTGTATGCTCTTGACCCTAATCCGTAATCAAGGACAGAAGTATCTATATCTATAGTAACGGTAATAAATAAATTTACATTATTGTCATTCCTGCGCAGGCGGGAATCCAGTAAAGAACCCCACAGCAGAGCTGCGGGTCATTAAAATTCAAAACCTATTTCCATGTTGTCATTCCTGCCCCGATTTTCATCGGGATAAACTCCAGCAGGAATCCAGTCTTTCCAAGATTTTCTGGACTCCCGCTTTCGCGGGAGTGACAGTGATTTAGAGTTTTTCAGCAACCTGCTAAACCATTTCGCCTTCAGCGAACCTGTTTTCATCTGCCCAGCAGAGCTGGGCGGTATTCAACAGGTATTTTTTATAAAAAGATTCTGGATACCTGCTTTCGCAGGCATGACAAAAAAACTTAAGGCCGTTACTATATTAGACCCTGAACCAAGTTCAGGGTGACACCACATTCGGCTCCCTTGCCATGCTTGAACCTTGTGCTGAACTTGTTTCAATATTGGTTCGGCATCTCGTGGTTGCGGATTATGCTCTTCAAAGAATAATTTGACAAATGCCGGGAGAGACTTTATACTGAAAGCTAATCAGGAATGATTCCGATTTTACTATGATGACTAAAGAATCCATGATCCGGCAGCTAAGAGAGAGGGGATTGAAAGTCACCCCCCAAAGACTGGCTATCATCGAGGCGCTGGTAGAGAAAGGGGATCTTCATCCCGGCGCGCGCCTTGTCCATAAAGAGGCAAAAAAGAAAAAGAAGAGCTTGAGCCTATCGACCACCTATGCGACGCTCAATGAGTTTTCTCGTCATGGCATCATCAAAACGCTTCAGTTTGATCAGATGGAAAACCGCTACGACGGGAATCTTGAAGAGCACATCAATTTGATCTGTAAGAGATGCGAGAAGATACTGGATTACAAGGTCCCCATGACGGTTGACCAGAGGGAGGTAGCAAAGAAAACCGGCTTCTCAATCGCTGACACAAGGCTGGAGTATTACGGGTATTGTCAAGAATGTCGCAAAGACAAGTAAAGGAAGGGGGTGACACAGGGTAGATAACGTAATCCCCGGGCTTCTTGTGCATCAGTTTGTCATGTTGGTAAAAACGTGGTTCACTTTGTAGTTCAACTGTAATCTGTTCTCAATGGAGAAATGGGTCCATCATAACGTAGTCCCAATCAAATCGAAAGGAGGGTTTTATGAAAAAACAAAAAAGACTGACCACCAACGCCGGGGCTCCCGTCGTCGACAACCAGAATGTGATAACCGCCGGACCCCGTGGTCCGCTGCTCATGCAGGATATCTGGTTTCTGGAGAAACTCGCCCAGTTCGACCGGGAGGTGATCCCCGAGCGGCGTATGCACGCCAAAGGTTCCGGCGCTTACGGCGTTTTCACCGTCACCCATGACATCACCCGCTATACCAGGGCCAAGATCTTCTCCGAAGTGGGAAAGAAGACCGATCTCTTCCTCCGCTTTTCAACGGTGGCAGGCGAGCGAGGCGCCGCTGATGCGGAACGGGACATTCGCGGCTTTGCCGTTAAGTTCTATACCGAGGAGGGGAACTGGGATCTGGTGGGCAACAACACACCCGTATTCTTCCTTCGCGATCCCCTCAAGTTTCCCGACCTCAACCACGCCGTCAAGCGGGACACCCGCACGAACATGCGCAGTGCAAAAAACAACTGGGATTTCTGGACATCGCTTCCGGAGGCCCTGCACCAGGTGACCATCGTCATGAGTGACCGGGGCATCCCCTATTCCTACCGGCACATGCACGGCTTCGGCAGCCACACATTCAGTTTCATCAACGCCAAGAAGGAACGTTACTGGGTAAAATTTCACTTTAAGACCCAGCAGAGGATCCGCAATCTGAGTGACGAAGAAGCAGGGGCAATCACCGGCAAGGATAGGGAAAGCCACCAGCGCGATCTGTATGAAAGTATTGAAAAGGGCGACTTCCCCCGCTGGACCCTGTTTATCCAGGTGATGCCGGAGAAGGATGCGGCGAAATGTCCCTACAACCCCTTTGACCTCACCAAGGTCTGGTTCCACAAAGATTATCCCATGATTGAAGCGGGCGTGTTAGAGCTGAACCGCAACCCTGAAAACTACTTTGCTGAGGTGGAACAGGCGGCCTTCAATCCCGCCAACGTTGTGCCCGGCATCGGTTTTTCACCTGACAAGATGCTGCAGGGGAGGCTCTTTTCCTACGGCGATGCCCAGCGCTACCGGCTCGGCGTAAACCACCACTTGATCCCGGTCAATGCCCCTCGCTGCCCGGTCCACAGCTACCACCGCGACGGCGCCATGCGTGTTGACGGCAATCATGGCAGCGCCCTCGGCTACGAACCCAACAGTTACGGTGAATGGCAGCAGCAGCCGGAATTTGCCGAACCGCCCCTGAGCATAGAGGGGGCCGCCGACCACTGGAATCATAGAGAAGACACCGATTACTATTCCCAGCCCGGCAAACTCTTCCGCCTGATGGATGCGGAAAAGCAAGCGCTCCTTTTTGCCAACACCGCCCGCGCTATCGGCGGAGCGCCGCGGGAGATTCAGATCCGCCACATTGGCAATTGCCTGAAGGCCGACTCGGCCTACGGCAAGGGGGTGGCCAACGCATTGGGCATCCCGCTTAGTGAAGTGCCCAAAGAGGGATAGAGTGGCCTTCGAATCGAGACTTAGATAGGACAAACCAACCAGTCAACAAAGGGCTCAATGCGGGCTTGGTAAACGCTGATGCGATTTACCAGGCCGCTTGGCCCGGTTGTTATCGAGTGGGCCTTTCGGGTCGGACCAAGCCAACCCATTGATTTTCAAGTAAATTCGTCCAAAAAGAAGGCGTTTTCTTGTCTTAGATGACCATTTTCAGGCCTGAAATTAGCCCCGTAAGAAACCTCCGACTCTTGTAATTCGTAGGATCCGCCGTCTCCCATCTCCTATAACTTCCCAACCCACCGCCTTTATACCAAGTCTTTCATTAGTATCTCTCAAGTATAATTTCTCGAATAGTTACCTTCGTCCGACCCTACCCAACCCTACCCACATCACGATTTTCCTCTCAGGTTCCCCAAGGGGTTCGGTAAGAAGCAATTCAGGCAGTTCTTGCCCGAAGGGTCTTTAAAAGTCCCTCTGGCGTCTCTTTTGCCAGAATCCCCCTGAACTGGCTCCGATAGTTCTGGACTAAGCTGACCCCTTCAATCACGACATCGTAGACCTTCCACTGACCTTTTTGATGAATCATCCTGTAATGGATGGGGATCGACTTCGTCGGTGTCACGATTTCACTTTCAACCTCTGTCCTATTTTCTGAGAGTCTGATTTCTTTCCCAAAGGCAACCTTTTCGTTCGTATATGCCAGAATCCTATCCATGTATGCGCCCCCTAACAGCCTCCCGAAGAGGTGCGTGAATTCCTTCTGTTGTTCAGGAGTAAAGGATTCCCAATGAAACGATAGGGCCCTCTTCGAAAGCTCGGCGTAGTCAAAGATCTCGTCGACAATCAACCGGACTTTCTTCTCTTTCGTCCCCTTGTAAGATTCGCCTTTCAAGGCCGGATCGCCAAGCACTTCAAGGACTTTGTTGACCCGTGTTTCGATGGCTAAAAGAGCTTGGCCTGCCAGCACAGGAGCGGGAACACTCAGCATGACGATCAGAAGAATTCCAAATGTCGCCCTTCGTTTGCTCATTTCTTCACCTCTCCGAAAGCATATTTCTTGACCAATTCTTCAATATCCACCGGCGACTCGGTCTCCGCGATAACCCCCCCGGGCTTCAGGATTTCGCCGGCCCCTCCTGGATCGACGCTGACATACCGGTCGCCGATCAAGCCGGCGGTCTTGATGGAGGCCATCGCATCGTCGAAGATGTTAATCCCTTTCTTGATTCTCAACGTCACGATGGCCGCCTGGTTTTTCTGATCTATTTCCAAACCTCCCACCTGTCCGATCTCTATCCCGAGCATCTCCACAGGATTGCCCATCCTCAACCCTGATACCGATGTAAACCGGGCGGAAAGGGTGTAGGAATCCTTTCTAAAAAGCCGGACATCTCCCAGATTAACCACCAGGTACCCCACACCCAGCAACCCGACCAGCACAAAAATACCGGCCACTGTCTCATAATGGTATTTTTTCATTCCGTTCTACCTCCGTTCTCCACAATAAACGCGGGCGACTTCTCTTTGATTTTCCCGAGCATCGTCCATGATGCGGTCTATTTCTTTGGCGCCGAATTCGCCGCCGGCGAGCCCGGCGAGGATAGCGAATTCGAAACAGATATCCCGATAGATGCGGGCTTCTGTTTGAATGATGCGCAACCCCTCTTCCTGAAGCTCCATGGAAAAGTCCCTGAGAATCTGTTCCGCTTCAGAGAGGTATGAGAAAGGGAGGATGATCGAAAATTCACTTCTGCTTTGGCGGGCAGAAAATCCCCCCACGGCTCCGAAGTGTTTGTTAATGTATCTCCCCAGGGATTCAAGGACCATCTGTCCGGTGGTATGTCCCAGGAGTTTACAGATCCCTTCAAAATTATCGAGAGTGAAGAGCCCAGCGACAAAGCTTTCTTGAGGTCGCTCCCGGCTGAGGATCTTTTGATATCGGACCTTAAAATTTCGCTTTGAGTAAATACCGGTGAGATGCTCCTGTAATTCCTCAAGGCTCTGGACGAACTCGTGCTGAAAGGGGTGTTGAAGTGTCTCAAACTCCTCAGGGGTTCCCTGAAAGATGATCTTCCCTTCACTGAGGGCAAGAATACGGCTCGAGATGAAAAAGACATCCGGCACGTCATGACTGATCAGAATGGCTGTGAATCCAAACCTTTTCTGATAATCAGCAATCATGCTCAAAATGGCGTTCCTTCGGATCATATCCTGGCCGGTGGTGGGTTCATCAAAAAGCACAATCTTGGGATCTGTCGCCAGGGCCCGGCTCAATGCCACCCGCTTTTGCATACCCCCTGAGAGTTCCGAGGGATATTTCTTTTCCACTTCGCCGAGTTCCATCTGCTCCAGCCTTAGCCTTACCCTTTCTTCAATCGCCTTCCGGTCCAGATTGGTGGTTTGCCGGAGGGGCAAGGCAATGTTATCGAAGACAGTCATCGAGTCGAACAGGGCGTTATTTTGAAACATATAACTCACCCCGCTGATATACCGGTTCCATTCCTTCTTGCCCATTTTATAAATGGACTTGCCGCCAAATAGAATCGCGCCTTTATCCGGTTGGAGGAGCCCGACAATGTGCTTCAGCAGCACACTCTTGCCGCTCCCGCTCTTTCCGACGATGGTGGCCACTTCGCCCTCATAGATCTGAAGATCAACTTGATCCAGGACGGTATGGTTGTTAAAACGTTTGGTGACTCCCCTGAACTCGATCAGTGGCTGTTCCATAGATTCATCCGCCTACAGGAGAAGAGAGGTGACGACATAATCTCCGACCAGAATCAGCACACAGGACAGGACAACCGCCGATGTGGTCGACAGACCGACTGCCTTGGCCCCATAGGCATCCTTCTGCATATGAGTAAAATAGCCCTGAAAACAACAGACCGTTGAAACGATCACGGAGAACGCCACCGCCTTGACAAAGCCGCTTGTGATATCCTCCATCTCCACGCTCGACCGGACCCGGTAGAAGTAGGCGCCCGAATTGACCCCCAGGAGCATGACGCCGGTGATGTATCCGCCAATGATCCCAATGATGTCGAACAGGGCCGTCAGCAGAGGAAAACTGATCATTGAGGCCGCGATCCTTGGGCTGACCAGGTATCGAAGGGGGTCGATACGCATGGTCGCCAGGGCATCGATCTGTTCGGAGATTCTTTGGCTTCCGATTTCTGCGGCCATCGCTGAGCCTGCTCGGGCAGTCACCATGATCGCCGTCAACACAGGCCCAAGTTCCCGGACCAGAGAAAGGGCGACGGCTGAACCCAAGACCCCCGCTGAACCAAATTTGACGAGCGTGTAAAAGAGTTGTAAGCCCAGGACCATGCCGGTGAAGAGCCCCACCAGCGCCACGATCATCGCGGAGCGGGCCCCGATGGAATAGACCTGTTCAATGATGAGAGGGAGTTGCTTGGGCTGAAAAATCATGAAAAAAGACTTAACCAGAAAAATGGACAGCGCCCCAAGATGGTTGAGCAGACGGATTGCTCCTCTTCCTAAAGGGCTAATAAGCGGCAATGGTTTCTTCTCAATCGATCTCATTCTCTCAGGGTCATCAGAAGATCAGGGCATCAGGTTGTGGGTATCTGGAGATAAGGACATCAGGTGTAGTCATTCTTTTTCCTTTTCATCTCTCTGGTAACCTGATGGTCTGATGCTCTGCATCCTGATATCCTGGTTCCCTGATTTCCTTTCGGGAGTTGTTATTCGCCTGCCTGCCGTTAGGCAGGGATTTCGGATTTTTGATGCCTCCAAAACTTCTTTGGTCCCGGCTATGCCAGGTTAAGGTTTATAATCAAGATAAGCCGATATTTCAAGGGCCGTAATCCTGTCATCAAGGTCAGGATGTGTTGCAAATAGCGCTGTCAGCCCTCTTCGTTTAGCGCCGGAGATCCCAAAGGCGGCAAGCTTGTCAGGCAGATGAGGCTTGCCTACGGATGCCTTTAATGCCTCAAGCGCTCCTATCATCGGCCTTTTGCCAACCAGTTCTGCAGCTCCGCTGTCTGCTCTATATTCACGCTTTCTTGAGAAGTAAAAGACGATGATCGAGGCCAAAATGGCAAGGACCATCTCGGCAATAATCGTTGTAATCCAGAAACCGGGGCCGTGTCCCCTTTCATTCTTAAATACGACCCTGTCCACGGTATGTCCTATGACGCGGGACAGAAAAAGCACAAAGGTGTTCACCACGCCCTGAATCAGCGCCAGAGTAATCATATCGCCGTTGGCGGCATGGGCCACCTCATGGGCAAGAACGGCCTTCGCCTTTTCCCTGTTCATCTTCCTGAGCAGTCCTGATGATACGGCAACCAGGGACTTATTCCTGCGCATGCCGGTTGCAAAGGCGTTCATGTCATCCGAGGGAAAAATGGCGACCTCGGGCATTCCTATATTTGACTTTTCCGCCAGTTCGGACACGGTTTTTACAAGCCACCTTTCTGTCTCATTTGCAGGCTCTTTTATAACCTGCGCGCCGGAAATCCTCTTTGCCGTCCATTTGGATAAGGCAAGACTTATAAATGAGCCGCCCATGCCGAACACGAGCGCAAAGATGAGCAGCGACTGATAGTTAAGCCCATATGCTGTAAGATACGGCTCCACACCCAAAACCCTCATTGCCGTACTTAAGACGATCAGAATAGCGATGTTTGTAAATAAAAAGTAAATAACTCTGCGCATTTTTTGCCTCCTTTCAACTATGATGAAATCGTAAAAAGCCCCGATCTGTCACCCTGAATTCCGCCTTGACGGGATTTCAGAGTCTCGCCTGCCTGTGCGGCATGCAGACAGGTAAGCGCTTGATTTTGTATTATCCTGAACCAATACTAAAACAAGTTCAGCGCAAGGTTCAATATAACACTATTTGTTTCTAAATGTTAGAGATAAATTCTCAGACTTGTAATGCGTCACTCTTCCGTGGAATATCACCGTCCTTCGGGCAGGCATGTTGGAGAAAATCTTATAGCGGAAACATCAGCTTGTTCGTAAACCAAAAGGATGATTCCGTAGGACAAGGACTTTTCTACAATGGGCAATGTTGCCTTTGCCCTAAAAAATATAAACCATCCGCCCGTGGTCGGGTCTTATCGACTTGATAAGATTTTCGGAGACATGACTGCCCGATGGACGGATTTCCCCCACGCTTCAGTGACGCATTACCCATGATTCTCCCGTTTGATTGTCCTTCTTGAGCAATTATGTTAGGATGATTTGGATTCTTTCGATCCCAATGCGGTTTTAAGGAAGCATAGTCTTATGGCAAATGAAGATCTCTCAAAGCTAAGGATCGAGAAGACCAAGGCGGTGATACGGCCGCGAAGAAGAAAGAGGATCGTCCTTTTCGTATTATCCATCCTAACAGTGGCCGTTCTGGGGTTTCTTTATATCAAGGGAGTTTTCACCCCCGCCATTCAGGTCCAGATCGCAACCGTTACTCAGGTCTATCCCTCACAAGCCCTGACCATCCTCAATGCAAGTGGTTACGTCGTTCCTCAGCGCAAATCCGCCCTCGCTTCAAAAGTGACGGGCCGTCTGATCTGGCTTGGGGTTGAAGAAGGAAACCGCGTAAAAAAAGACCAGATCATTGCCCGCCTTGAAAGTCAGGACGTTGAGGCGGCCAAAGATCAGGCTGCGGCCAATGTAAATGCGGCCCGCTCAAATCTTGAACTGGTAAAAGCGGAACTCAGGGAAGCCACCCTTAATTTGGAAAGAAATAAGGCGCTTCATGCAAGAGGGGTTATTGCCAAATCATTCTATGATTCTGCCCTTGCCCGTTATGAGAAGGCCGTTGCGGCTGTTGAGGCGGCGGAGGCGACCTTAAAGGCCACCCTCGCCGGCCTGGAAGGGGCCAATATTTCACTCGAATACACCTCGATCCGGGCCCCATTTGATGGAGTGGTCCTCACAAAGAACGCAGATGTGGGCGATATTGTCACGCCCATCGGTGCGGCGGCAAATGCCAAATCGGCTGTCATTACGATTGCGGATATGAATTCCCTTCAAGTGGAAGCCGATGTCTCCGAATCAAATCTCAATAAGATTAAAGTTGGTCAACCCTGTGAGATTCAGCTCGATGCCCTGCCCGGAGACCGCTTTCGTGGGGCCATTCATACGATTGTCCCGACGGCTGATCGCACCAAAGCAACGGTTATGGTAAAAGTCCGCTTTGTCGATAAAGATTCCCGTGTTCTTCCGGAGATGAGCGCAAAGGTTGCCTTTCTCTCCAGGCCGGCAAGACCTGAAGAACAGAAACCCCGTGTGGCTATTAGCCAATCCGCCATCGTGAATAAAAAAGACAGGGAGAAAGTCTTCCTTGTCAAGGAGAACAAAGTGATCGAGACTCCGGTCAACCTCGGAGTTAAGATCGGTGACATGGTAGAGATTCTTGATGGAATCAAAGTCGGACAACAAGTTGTCATCAATCCCCCTGAAAAGTTAAGAAATGGTCTGAAGATAAAAGTAGCGGAGAAATAGATAATAACCAAACACCAAGCACCAATCACCAAATAAATTCCAATAATCAATAACCAAAAAAATCTCACTTCATGCTGGTATTCATTTGTTGATTGGAGTTTGGGAATTGGTGATTATTGGGTTTTTAGAATTTAGTTATTGGTATCAATTTAGCGGTTTGAAATAAACATTAAAATCCCTCCCCACCTCCCTTTTCCAAAGGGAGGAGAAACATTTCCCCCTTTTGACAAAGGGGGATGAAGGGGGATTAGATAACTTTTTTCAAAGAACTAAAGTGTTACAGTTATTGTGATTTGGTCATTGGTGATTATTTGGTTATTGTGATTTGGTTATTGGAATTTCAATTGTATGACCCCCATGGTCGAAATCATCAATGTGAGCAAATCCTACCGGAGGGGTAACCGGACCATCCCCGTCCTGGTCGATATTAACCTTAACATCGAAGAAGGAGAATTCCTCGCATTGATGGGGCCATCCGGTTCCGGAAAGAGCACGCTCCTAAATCTGATTGCCGCCCTCGATCATCTTGATAGCGGAGCCATACGGGTGGGAGGCATTGACATCACAGCCCTCTCCGAGAATGAACTGGCAGAGTGGCGGGCGGTCAATGTGGGGTTCATCTTTCAGTTCTACAATCTGATCCCGGTGCTCACGGCTTTTGAAAATGTTGAACTTCCTCTTCTCCTCACCGGTCTCTCCCGAAGGCAACGAAACGAGCACGTGGAGATGGCCCTCCGAATCGTCAATTTGGAGGAGAGAATGGACCACTATCCTGCCCAGCTCTCCGGGGGTGAACAGCAGAGGGTCGCCATTGCCCGTGCCATTGTCACCGATCCCGTTATTCTCGTTGCAGACGAACCCACGGGTGACCTGGATAAAGTGGCCGCCAGAGAGATTCTCGAATTGATGGACCGGCTCAATCGTGAATCCCATAAAACGATCATCATGGTGACACACGATCCAAGAGCCGCTGAAAAGGCGAGAGTCATCAGACGCCTGGAAAAGGGATTCTTGAACGATGTTCATTCTCAAGATCCTCATTAGAAATGCCTTTCGTTACAAACTCCGAACTCTCTTAACCATCCTCGGCATCACCGTTGCCATCCTCGCTTTTGGCCTTCTTCGGACCTTCATCAATGCCTGGTACGGAGGGGTGGAAGCTTCCTCCGCCTCACGTCTGGTCACCCGAAGTTCCATCTCCCTGATCTTCCACCTGCCCCTCTCCTACAAGGATAAGATCCGGCAGGTCGACGGGGTGAAGACCGTCTCCTGGGGCGCCTGGTTTGGAGGGGTTTATATCGAAGAGAAAAACTTCTTTGCCAATTTTACCGTGGATGCCAAGAGCTATCTTGAACTCTACCCGGAATTTCTCCTCTCCCCCGAAGAGATAAATGTTTTTCTCCGCGACCGGAAGGGTTTTGTCGCAGGCAGAAAACTGGCCAAGAGATTCGGCTGGAAGATCGGCGATACGGTCACCCTCAGGGGAACGATCTACCCGGGCAACTGGGATTTTATCCTGCGGGGCATTTATCGGGGAAGAAATGAGACCATCGACGAAACCCAGTTCTTTTTCCACTGGGACTATCTTAATGAAATGTTGAAAAAGAGAGGTTCTCCCCGCGCCGATCAGGTCGGTTTTTATATGGTTGGGATCACCCGTCCTGACCGCGCCGCAGAAGTCGCCCTCGCCATTGATCAAACCTTTAAAAATTCACTTGCAGAGACATTGACGGAGACGGAAAAGGCTTTTCAGCTCTCCTTTATCTCCATGTCCGAGACGATCATCATGGCGATTGAGCTCGTCTCCTTTGTCGTCATTATCATCATCATTGCCGTCGTCGCCAATACGATGTCCATGACCTACCGGGAACGGATCGGTGAATACGCCATCTTCAAAACCCTGGGCTACCGGGGCTGGCGGATTGCAGGGATGATCGTCGGAGAATCGATGGTCATCACCCTGATCGGAACCTTTCTCGGGATTGCCCTCACCTTTCCGGTTGCCGGAGTGGTCGGGAGAATGTTGAGCAACTACTTTCCGGTTTTCAATGTGGCTGAGGAGGCAATCTATATGGATCTGGCAGCCTCCCTCATCATTGGACTTATAGCGGCCATTGTTCCAACCTATCGCTCCATAAGGATTCGTATCGCGGATGGATTGAGGAGGATCGGTTAATTGGGAGTGCCTCTCTCTTACAGTGTTCGTAACCTCTGGACACGCAGGCTCACCACGATTCTGACCGCATCGGGCATGGCCCTGGTGGTCTTCGTCTTTGCAGCCATGCTGATGTTAGCCCAGGGCCTTCAGAAGACTCTGGTGGAGACAGGATCGAGTGACAATGCGATGGTCATCCGAAAGGGTTCGGCGACCGAGGTTCAGAGCGGGGTTGACCGATACCAGGCTTCCATCGTAGAAACCCAGCCTGAAGTGGCCATCGGTGAAGACGGCCAACCCTTTCTCGCAAAAGAGGCCGTCGTCATCATCAGCCTCCACAAACGGGGAACGAAGCAGGAGAACTATATCACGATCCGGGGGATCGGAAAGAGTTCCCTTGCCCTGCGTCCCCAGGTGAGATTGATCGAGGGGCGACTCCCCAGGTTAGGCGTATCCGAGCTCATTGCAGGCCGAAGCGTGGCAGAACGTTTCGAAGGAAGCGGTCTGGGCGAGACGCTTCGCTTCGGGTTGCGGGAATGGAAAGTGGTGGGAGTCTTTGACGCCGGCAATACCGGATTCAATTCTGAGGTCTGGGGGGATGCGGATCAACTGATGCAAACCTTCCGGAGGTATGCTTACTCTTCTGTCATCTTTAAACTGCGCGATCCCTCGCAGTTTGATGTGGTTAAGAAACGGATTGAAAATGATCCGCGCCTGACGCTCGAGGCAAAACGGGAAAACCGCTACTATGCGGAACAATCCGAGATGATGGCCGCTTTTCTCCGGATCCTCGGCGCCTCTCTTACGATCATCTTCTCCCTGGGAGCGATCATCGGCGCGATGATCACGATGTATGCGGCGGTCTCCACCCGTACGAGTGAAATTGGCACGATGCGCGCCCTCGGGTTTCAGAGAAAAAGCATCCTGAGCGCTTTCCTCTTTGAGGCATTGCTCCTCGGGTTGATCGGAGGTCTGATCGGCCTCTTCTTTGCCTCATTTCTCCGCTTCCTCACCGTCTCCACGATGAATTTTCAGACCTTCTCAGAGCTGGCCTTTGACTTCACCCTAACCTTCGATATCGCCTGGAAAGCCATCGCCTTCTCTTTGATCATGGGCTTTGTGGGCGGGGTGTTGCCCGCGGTGAGGGCCGCGCGAATGAATATCATCGAATCGTTAAGGGCCACCTGATTTCAGTTCCAGATGGGAATCATATTTCTTGACACGAAAAGGACCTTGACTGATAATTAAACCATAGAATACTTGGATCTATCAGAGCGTAAGATAAACAAGAACGGGGATCAGACTTGATTATTGACTTTTAAAGTGAAAGAAAAGTACTTCCCGACTATTCAAACAAATGGCTGATAGCCGTCGCTGATCTCAGTCGTTTGCAGTGAATATAATGAACTTGAAGAAAGTCAATTCCAGCATGATATATGCAATAGGGTACGACCTCAACTCGAAAACATTAGAAGTGGTTTTCAGAAGTGGGAAGGCACGGGCATAGAATGAGGAAAAGAGGTCTGCCCTTGACATTTGACAAAAGGATTTCTGGCATAACACTTTAGCGGAAAGTTGATAGCCGCCACTGATTTAGGCCGTTGGGCTTAAGAGAAATTGATATCTGCTTAATTCCGTGCTATTCTTTCAAGCGAAAAACAGGAGGTTATGCTATGTCAACGATGATGGAAAAGGAGGAAGCCCACAAACTTATAGATCGAATGCCCCAAAACTCCACATGGGATGATCTGATGCGGGAAATATACGTCCGCGAGGCGATTGAGCGCGGGTTATCCGACAGCAAGACAGGCCGCACCAAAAACGTGAAAGAGGTACGGGCGAAGTACGGCTTGCCGGAATGATAGTTCACTGGACAGATACAGCGGAGAGACATCTCGACGCCCTTTACGCTTACATTGCTCAGGATTCGCCCGAGTATGCCAAGCGTATGCTGGATCGGCTTACCCGAAGATCTCAGCAGATTGCTGACTTCCCATTTTCAGGCCGCAAAGTTCCTGAATACGATATTGACCAGATTCGTGAAGTAACCGAAGGTCCCTACCGCATCATCTACCACATTAAGTCGGACCAAATTGACGTTTTGGCCGTCATTCATGGGGCAATGGATGTTCTTCGTTGGCCAGAAGAAGAGGATGACTGAGCCGAATAAACCTCTCCAACGAATGTTTTATGGCCACTGGTGATTTCAGATGCTCGACGGTATGGATCTCCTTCCGGAACTCTTTTCTTGAGGAACTTGGGACAAGAATAGAGAAAAGGAAATGACATACAACCTGCTTTTCCTTCCCGAAGTCGAGGAAGATACCATATTAACGATGATTTATAAATTTCCCTAACCCCTGGTTTTCCAAAGAGGGGAAAAGAAAGAACACATGGAAAAGGGGAAATCATAATGCCAAATCTATTGCCATCCATGCAGGAATGGAAAAATTTGTATCAGAGGGCTATCGAATTCAAAAAAATTGAATGCTGGAACTGGATGGAAGATACGGATTTATTTGGAGTCCGGAACCCAGAAAACGGATAAACCGCCTAAAATGGGAATGTTTTTTATCTCTTTATTTCAACCCCAGCCAGATACTCATTGATCAGCATCTCATTTCTCTTCTGGGTTTTCTGCATTTCGGCGAGAGCCACATTCTCAAAGGGCTGTTTTCTTCCTTTGTTTCTCAACCGGGCGATCTCCTCATCGAGGTAACGGATCGTGTTGGCCATTGCCTCTGCCATGGAGGAGACCGATTCCTGTGCCTTTTCAAATGTTTCTTTATCCAGATAGGCCCGGTTTAAAAGATGGAATCGCTCAAAGAACTTCTTGAGGTTTTCAAACTCTTCCTTCTTTCCCTTCTTCTTTTTATCCAATGCCTTCGTCAGTTCCAAAAATTTCTCTGTCTCCATAAAATCCTCCCACGAGGTTCAATCTTTAAGGGAACCTCTAATAATTATCAATTTGTCACTCCGGAACGGAAATGAGTCCAATGATAACAAGAGGTTCTGGATTCCAGCTGGAGTTTATCCCGATGGAAATCGGGGCCGGAATGACATTTTTAGAGGAACCCTTAATAATTAGAGTCTGTCCATAAATGCCCCAATTTTCTTTTTTTGTCATTCCCGTGCTTGCGCGCCATAGCGCTTCAGCGCGCAGGCGTGAAAACGGGAATCCAGGGTTCCCGGTGAAAACCGGGACCCAGTCTTAAAGATGGTTCCCGACTTTCGTCGGG
>Ga0207951_100668_pt1 | contig 15516 bp, 16 predicted proteins | sample Subbio12Aug_8Bad_FD_184830 | JGI IMG/M metagenome (GOLD analysis project Ga0207951, IMG submission 184830) | Serpentinite rock and fluid subsurface biosphere microbial communities from McLaughlin Reserve, California, USA - CR12Aug_8Bad (SPAdes) | ecosystem: Environmental > Terrestrial > Deep... | reverse complement strand
GTCTTGAAATATCAGTTTGTCTATCACTCATTGCAATTGATGATTTTACTGATTGTAGTGTAGTGAAGGCCCAGGTGTCTGCCGATTTCCTTCAATGGATAGCCATGCTTAAAATAGGCGCCGCGAATGGCCTTGTTACGTTCTTCTTTATCGCCCCCGCTCTTTAAAGAAAGCGCCGTTTTCAAGTCAGGCCTGTGGGCAAACCTCTGGACCTTGGGAACTTCCTGCAATGCCTCTTTTCCCTCTAACAATGGCTTCATCTCTTCCATAAACTTTGCGCTTCCTATAAAAATCTGACCCTGCACCTTGCTCCAGGGATACGCCTCCGGAATTGCCGCAATCCCCGCTCGCACAGAGTTAAGAACGACGTAACGGCAAAGCTCAAGCAAATAGTGGTAGATTGCTCCTGAATACGCTATCCGAAGCGGTCTGGCCATGGGTTGACAATAACACCATTAATCTTATATTTCAAGACTTGACCCCAGGTTGCTACCACTTGGCTCGATTCCTGCCTCAATGCCTGCAGCGTTTGCCATCGGATAAGTTATACGAAGGGAATAAATAAAAAAGCGGTTGATGAAATCAATATTTTATTAAGTTTCTGTATTTTTTTTCATTTCTCAAAATATAACTTGGAAACGTTGAATCCAATTTGACAAATTGGTACTGCAGCTTTCTGCCAAATATATCCTTCCCGCTATTAATAAATGTTTCAATCTTATCAGGATTTTTATAATCCCCTAAGTTATATTCGGAATGCGCAAGAGATTCTATTTTTTCGATTATTTTTTTTACCCCCCCTAAATAACTAAAATGCCAGCCCCCATTTTCCACAATATGAATCGGGTTTCTGTTAAATACTTTTAATAAGTAAAAATACAAATGACCATAAATCCGGTATAGGGGATTAGGATGGTAAATACCCATTAAATTAATACACATATTCCTCAATTGCTGGGGAGTTTTAAAATATTTAAAATTTGCCATGATAGGACCATACCATTTAAAATTTCTTTTTCTGCCGATTTTAGTTGTGTTCATGCAATTGATAAAATAATAATACATTTGCTGTTCAAATATCTTAATACCACTTAGCTTTTTTGCCTCATTAATTTTGTCCGGTCGGGGTATTTCATCTAAATCGGAAATAATAATTTGATCCTCAGGGGAACAGGTTTGCAGCCCTTCGTAAATTTTATTTCTCTGGTCATTTTCTGTTTGCCACGGATCATTTAAATTTTTAAAATCGCTTACAACGATGTGTAGAATTTTTTCTAAAAAACCATAATATTGTGCTTTATTATCATTGAAATACAGAGGCTTATCTTTGCCCTGATGAGTTTTTGTAGCTTCAACCAATACAAATTTGTCAACGACATCATTCAATTCGTTCAATCTTATTTCCAGCAGTTCAAATTCATTAAAGAATAAAAAACAGTCAAAAATCATAAATTTAAAATAACAGATCAACTGTCTTTGGGTAATTAGGATGATTTATGCCTTTAGAGAATATCATTGCCATGCAATTTTTATAAGGGTCCTTTTAAGAACCAAGCAATATTGCATAAAGGGGTTAGAAAGCAACAGAATGCCGAAAATCATAAACAACTAATATTTATGCGTCAACGTCTTTTTTCCCATAAGCGTTTATAAGAAAAACGATTCACATAATTATTTCCAGTCTGCCATTATGGATAATAGGTAATTTGGGTTATCCTCAATAAAGAGATCGGTTTCCTTGGCAGTAATATTTCCAAATATATTTTCGGACATCGATATGACTTGAGCCTTTGATACAAGACTGGCATTTTTATCACCGCTTATATAGCGATCGCTCAAATAACCAAGTCCCGAAATATAATGTCCTGGTTCCACATCTTTAATTAAAATGAGAGCTTTTGTTTTTTTAATGAGGTCATATAATTTTTTAAAGAACTCCTTTCGATCTGAGGGTGGAATATGATGGATCACATCGCTGATAACAATACAATTAGGCTTTCTTAGATCCGTTTCCAAATATTTGTCTATATCTGTTCCAGGCAACAAATTCACTCGATTTTTGAATTTTGCGGGGATGGAGTTTCCGATGTTTATATTTAAATCGATCATTGTGGCGCTGATATCATTACGCATCGCCATCAAATGCGTGAGCAATTCTCCATCCCCTCCACCTATATCTAGTATATGGGCATTCTCAGGGATTTCTTTAGACATAAATTTGGCTACCTTTTTTAGGTCTACGAAAATCGAGCGGTAGTAACGGCCAACACGGGGAAACCACTTGCTACCCAATGTTCTCCGTACAAGTTGACCTATTGACATGAAGTGCTCCCTGTATTTTTTATATCCGCAGTGGCTACCCTCTTCCCCAATGGTCCCTGCTTAAGCATAACGGTAAACCAGATAAATATTCTTAAATGTAGCCGCAACCTTTAGGTTGCGTGATTTTATCCGAAATGAATTCTCACCCAATGGGTGAAAAGAATCCGCAGGCTAAAGCCTTCGCCTACAATAAATTTCAAAAAGAATCGCTCAATTTAGGTTCGATATATTAGATCATTGCGACATTTTTAGTCTGCAGGGTCACACTGAATTCATCCGGACGGATAAGCTTCCTTGCCGACGCATTTAAAAATTCAACGCTAACTGGTTGGCGGTCCTCTCCATAACTCACGATTACACCCCCGGGTTCTTCAATTGCATCTACTGGTGGGTCATCGCGCATAATCATGATGAGGACATCGGCCTCATTATCATATTTTATTTTCATTTCTCCTCCCTCCAGTACTTTTCGATCTTGCTGGTCCAATAAATGTCTTTTATCACCGATTTCTTTAAAGGGGAACCGCAATAAACCGCTATGTTTTCTTGACTGTGCAATTCATTTATCCATGTGTCCGGAAACTATTTGCTCTGGCTTTTTTAGTAAGTCCTCAACCTCCAATTGTGTAATCCCCTTTTTCCTTTCCCATTCTTTCTGTCTCTCCTCTGCATGCTTTGTCCAGACGATCCTCATATAGGCTATCCTTATAATAGCTTCATACCCAATTTGGCATTTAATAATTACAAAATTACCATAAAAAACCCAGCCCTTGCAAACATTTAAATTAATAAAATCATATCAACCCGCCCACATATTTGGCCTTGGGGCCATATTTTTTCAGAAGGGGCTCCCATTGAACGAGAAACAGATCGGTGATGGGATAAACACATCTTCCGGTTAGAGAAGGCCGGTAAACCTGGGCGCTGCATTCGAGATAGATCAATTGGGTTCCAAAGAGAAGTTTCCCAAAGTAGAAAGCAGGGGCGGCTATTTCAGATCCTGTAGAAAAAAGGATATCCGGTCTTTCCCTCAAAAGGATCATAAATGTTTTTGCGACCCCCTTTATAAAAGCCAACGGACCTCTGAAGATGTTTTCCACATAATAGGCGCCTTTCTGATCTTTTGTGGTCACCTCTCGATAGGTCAACAAAAATTTCGGGTAGTCTTCGAAGGCTCCCCATAATTGAAGCATCTCCGTATAATGTCCCCCTGCGGAACAGATGAGTCCAATCTTTTTAGGCTTTTTCATCAAGTCATCTAGAAAATAACTCTCAAATCCCCCCATTCCCCCCTTTGCTAAAGGGGGTAAGCGGGGGTTATCAATTTTCATTGTTCATAAGTGGCGCTTCGTCATGAAGGATTACCTGAAAATTGGTTTAATTCTTTCAATCTCTTAAAGAAATTTCCTTTGCGCTGATCCCGAACCGTTTAAACCAGCTAAAAATCTCTCCAAACGAAACTTTTCTCAGCCGGCTCAACCTCCTTCTTTTTTTCCACATTTTGGGAAGGCCACGAAACCCAGATCCATATGCCTTGAATAAAATCCCGATTAAATGCCACGGAGAATGCATCTGGGTGAATTTCCCAGCCGCCCCCCGATGGCTAAGAGCCCCATAGGCCTGAAACGCAAAACGCCAGATTGTAAAAAAAGGGGTGAAGAGAAGAAGGGGCAATGGAAAATATTTGATGACAATCCAGAAGCGATTTCTCTCCACATAAAAGGCCTTGAAGGGCGAATGTTGACCTCCAGTGCCTGAGTTTTTATGATAAATGATCGCTCCGGGAACATAAAGGCATTTCCAGCCTGCCAATCGGGCACGGATCCCGACCTCGGCATCATCCGCATAGGCGAAAAAAGCCTCGTCAAACAACCCTATCTCATCAAATACCCTCTTCCTATACATGGCTCCGCAACCGGGGGGGAAGAAAATCTCCTCCATCGCTTCATACTGGCCCCGATCCGGTTCAAATTGACCCTTTGCCCGGCTCAATCCATCCCAGTAAATGAGCTCCCCCACTGCTTCAATCTGGTCTCTTTTGTAATAAGAATAGATTTTAGATCCCCACATTCCAACCCAGGGATTCACATCAATCGCTTTGACCAATTCTTCAAGCCAGTTAGGGCTGGCCCATGTGTCATTATTCAAAAGAACGATATACTCCCCTCTGGCTGCTCGAATGCCAACGTTATTGCCTCCTGTGAAGCCAAGATTGATCTCGTTTCGGATGATCTGAACGAATTCTCCGTATCGCTCCCGAACGAACTCCACTGACCCATCTGTCGAGCCATTATCCACCAGGATTGTTTCAAAATGGGAATAGGTTTGATCTTTCAGAGAATCGAGACATTCCTGAAGAAACCTCTTCCCATTCCAGTTGGGGATGATGACAGATAATAGGGGCTTCATCTTCTCCTCATCTCAAGTTAAGGATCTGATCCACCCTTGCGAACTTGAAATGGTTTAAAAGGAACTCCAATTTTTTCAGGGCAGAATGAATTCCATAATAGGAGATTAAACGATTGACAAAAGAGAGCTTCAACCTCGGCGTCTCCGGATAACCTTCCCAGGGGTGAAAATAGAGGAGGAACGGTTGACTTCGATTGATTCTCCTTAATCCCCAGTGAAGGAATGAAATTGGAAACATTCTCAGATAAAACCCTCCAGCAATGGGGATCTTCAGCCTCCAAAGCCTTAAAGGAGGATTGGGAAACTCCATGAGTGGACTGGTCGGATCCTCCTCTCTTACATCCTTCAAAGAGATCCTGTAAGGTTGCATCGGCGTTCCGCTCACCCCGTAGAGAGGATTTAATTTAACAGGGAAAATGCTCGCATCATATTGATAGCCAAAGTCTATGAGAACTTTGAGGGCCCACTTCGTCCGATTATCAAGAGAGAAGCAAGGAGCCCGAAACCCTTTGATCGACACTTTTCCGAGAATGCCTTCCATCACCGAATGAAAATGCTCCAACTCCTCCCTTAAGAGATCTCTATTCAACTTCCATAAAGGATGGTGCGAAAAACCATGACAGCCGATTTCATGACCTCTCTGAAAAATAAGACGAACCAGTTCGGGATGACGTTCCGCAACCTCCCCAACAATAAAAAAGGTCCCTTTTGTCTGATAACGGTCTAACAGGTCAAGAACTTGTTGAGTGGCTTCCGGCGCCTGAAAAAAGGGGGGCCTTTGTCCCCCCAGCAATTCAGAGTGAAACCATTCTTCAGTATCAATGGCTAAGGCGTTTATCACCGGCATCACATCAATTTAGGTAGAAAATAAACCCCTTACATGGTTCGGGTCAGGAGACCCGAACCTACCCGGGTAGGGGCAGGTCTCCTGACCTGCCCAGGGAAAAATTTTCATGATTCGAGGGTAACCTCCGGACATGGGGCATTAGTTCTTCTTCCCATCCCAATCGAAAAATTCAATGGTAGCCTCATCAAGGACTCCACAGAAGGGATCCCCTGCATTTCTCTTGACTTAAGCGAACCTAAAAGACACGATTCACGGACACGTTTTTTAAGATATTAACTAAAGTCTTGCACTTTTTTATGCCCATAATTGCTCAAGGTAAGTATCGAGAATATTTTGTTTAAATTGGATTTTCATTGCGTTTAAAGTGACGCTGATATTCTCAAACAAAATGTTCTTTCGTACCTGGAAGGCCAGCCGCCGAATGGATAAATCGAGACACATCTTTTTATCCTTTAGCCATTGAAGGATCTTTAGAAGGATTAAAACGAAATAGCTCAGAAGGACCAAAGCCACATGGCGCTGGATGGCTTGAAGATCTCGAACTTGATAATCTCCGAATCCCAGACGTTGCTTGAGGTCTTTGATCATCTGTTCGATCTTCCACCGTTTGGAGTAGTATTTGATGATATCGATGGCAGCCAAATGAATATTCGTACAGACAAGGTAAGTGGGTTTCTTACGTTTTTCTTTCACCACCACGACGGCCACTTTCCCCAGGCCTTTAATGTCTCCAATAAACCTGGCGATGCGGAGTGTTTTGGTTTTTCCATACACGAACAGGGAGACCTTTCGATAGGAAGAACCCAGATCCAAAAGGCTTGTCACGTTCGTTTTTTCCCCATCCATCCAGAGAACCGAATTGGATTTGAGTTGCGAGATCATATGATAGCCACACTTTCGGCAGACCTGAGCCAGCGTTTTGGCCCAGTACCAGCTATCGGCCAAGACATAGAGCTTACAAGGGATCGGCAATGCAAGGGCTCGGATGATCTTTTGGGCCAAGGTGATTTTGGTCTGAAAGGGGCCGCAACCCCGTGTTCCTTTCGGATGATAGAGCTTGGCCCACAGGGGCAAAAGGAAATCTTTGTAGAGCAAAGCTGAGAGGACCCATTGATGGCCAAAGACATTGGCCATGTTTTGGGCATGATCCTTATGCCAACCACAGCCAGGAATCTTCTTGCCTGTCTTTTTAACAAGGGTGTCATCCACGATAAGAAACAGGACATCGCGGGCAGTGATCCGCAATGTCTGGAAGAATTGATGCAGAGCGGTCTCCGTGACCTCTTCCATAGCCCAAAGGTTTTGTCCCAGGAATCGAGTAAAGCTGGAGAGCGATCGACGCAAGAACGAATGAGCAAGGGATTGCACCATAGAGGAAGTGTGGAATTCTTTTCCCAACTGGATGAAGCCGATGATAAAGCAAGAGAAGATTTTAAAAGAAGGTCTTGAAAAACTTTCAGAGAAGAAGGACAATATGTTCCGGGTCTCTTGTCTGGCATTTTGGATTCTCATGGGCTGTTCTCCTTTTCGGGCTAAGGTAAGTTTGCGCTTTCTTTAGCCTATTTTAGGATAACAGCCTTTTTTATGCACGCACTAAAAAGTGCAAGAGTTTAGATATTAAATAACATCCGTGTCTCCCCAGTTAACATACCATGCTTTTGGGTCCAATAGCTCCTTATCCTCTTCATGAGAATAGAGCATGAATCGAAATGTTTTTGGACTCCGAAGAAACCCTTGTTTCCTCAATAGGCGATAATAGGGATGGGTTTCAGGGACCATGAAACCCAGAAGGTCAACCCCTTCTCTTTGGCTGTAGGCGATCCCTTTCTCCACCAGAGCCGTTAAAGCATCCACATCGAGCGCCAACAAGTCTACAATCACAGCACTATTAAATGCAAGGAGATCCACCTTTCTGAGAATGATAAACCCTTTCATCTCCCCCTTTTCCATAGCCCGGTAAATGATGTAGTTTCGTGTCGGATGCCGGAAATAACGCCAGGTCATATAATCCCGATCCCGAATTCCCATGATGGAGGAAAGGGATATGGCCTTACCTAAAAATTGTTCAAACCGGCGATCCAGTTCCCCAACTTTTTCGATTTCAATCCCTCTGCCTCCTTTTCTTCTTCTCAAAGCAAAAAGAAGGTTATATAAAATTCTTGCCAATCCACCGATGAGAAGACTAAAGGGTAAAAATTGGAGGTAACGGTTTATGATGCCTGTAAATTTTAACGGGTAGACCAGCACAGGGAGCTTAACCACTTCTTTCCACCCGATTTTTTTAAATCCATTTATCGTCTCTCCCCTGATAGGGTAGGCAGTTAAAAAAAGTCCCTGCTCTCTTTTGACCTTATCAATTCCATACCTTCCCATCTTTTCAAAGAGACCTTTTCTCCGATAATCAGGGGCAACCATCAAGTCCACAGAGAGCGTTCCCCGGACAACTTCACCATGGGCAGAAAACTGTCTTGGAAGATCCGCAAAATGACCAATGATCTTGTTTCCATCTTCAACAATATAAATTAGGGCCTTCCCGTTTGGTCCTTCCATGAACTCCCAACGCCAAAATCTGGGATCTAATTTGTCTTCTTCCATCTCGCCGAAGACAACTCTTCTGAGGGCCAAAATCCCTTCCAAATCTTTTTCATCCCCATCTATCACTTTCCAACGACGCATTTCATTCATTATGATGCTTCGCTTCCTTTTAGATGCCTCTTTCCCCTGTGATAAGGGCGATAGGCCAGATAAAAATTTATCCCCAACAAACAGAATCCTGCCGCCCCAACGATATAAAGCACCTGGATCATGGTCTCGTGGAACAAAGCAATGGCTCCGACTTGAATGACGGTCAGCAGGGACAAGGGATAAAGGAAGATGTTTCGACGGGTGGCAAGGTGATAATAGAGCAAAATGAAAGTCAGTGAGAAGAAGGTCATATTGATCGAAAAAAGCCTGATTAAAGGACCGCACTCCGGATAGACATTTCCGGTGAGCATCTGGGTAATCCGGTCAGGGAAAAGATGAGAGATAAGAATTCCCATGACACAGAAAGCGCCCGCCGCCATTAAACTCCGGATCAAAACCGGAAAGGTCCCTTTTTTCTGAGCGTCCAGCAAGGAAACCTTCGGAAACATAACCATGACCACCGGAAGGGGAAGAAAGAGGATCATTTTACCCACCATTTGGGCAATCGAATAATAACCGGCCTCAATCGGTGTGAAGAGATGTTTGATTAAAATCAAATCAATCTGTGTTAATACCATAAAGCATAAAAGAGTCATTCCCACGGGAAAAAAATAGCGATAAGCTTCCGAAAAAGATGGAGAATCGTCCCCAACCGGGTTTGCCTGCGGATAGGCCCTCTCCACTTTTTTTCTCATGGAAAACCACATCTGTAGAAGGGAAAGAAAGGTTGTGGCAAAATAAGCAATCGCAATTGATCCCATGGCGCCCAGCACTCCCCATCCTCCGGCAACCAAAAGGACTCCCACTAACAGTTTAAGCCCTCCATTGAGAATCAGGTTAAACGTCAATAGTCCAAATTTTTGCAGGCCCTGCAGTCCGCCCCATGGAATCGGCGCGATCATGGCAAAAAAAAGGATCACCCCTGTAAGGAGGATTACTCCCCTCGAGGAAATCTGGAGAAAGGAGGAAAGAAAGGAGCTTCCCAGGGCTATCGCCAAAAAGAAAAAGAAGGCCGCTGTCACCATCACCAGGAGAAAGTGTTTGAGGAAATCTCTTGTCTGCCGGTGTTGGGACCTGGCCTGAAAGACGGAAACAAATTGGGTAATGGTGGTCTGAACGGTATTGGCCGGCACTGTGATGAGCATAAAAAGGGCCATCAGGGCATTGAGCTGCCCGTAGTCAATGGGGGCAAGGCGCCTTACCATAAAAAAATGATAGAGGAGGTTAAATAGGTTGAATAGACTAATGCCGATGAACATCAACCCTGTGTTTTTGAAAAACTCGTCTTTCAACTTCAATATACCACCTCATAAATCGTCAATAATTGATCCGCCTTTCTAAAAAGTTGTTTCAAATCCTTTGCCTGACTCATATCCTTTGATTGAATGGCGTCAATAAACCCAGGATTCCTCTCATGAGTATTTTTGTTGACAAGGATATAGCGGACCCCTTTAGATTTTGCATAACGAATCATCTCGTCATAGGATTTTCCAGGGTCTCCCATGGGGGAACTCCCTTCTGGCAACATCATAAATTCCCGATCCGCATAGAATGTCTCCTGAGGGCTATTGCTCATAATGACAGCATCAGGAGGGGTATTTTGTTTTAACCATAGCCCGACCTTTTTCTGTTCCGCACGATGCCTTCGCTCCGGCGTCAAACTCTGGGGCAACTGGGTTAATATGAGAAAAAAGATAAACAGAAAAACCACCTTTTCTGGACTGGATACTTTAAATATTTCCATATATCTTTTCATTTCCAGAATTCCTGACCCAGCCCAAAGGAGAGAAAGAGGGATCACCGGAATTGAAAAACGGATGGTGGAGGGCAGAAAGGTCGATAAAGAAAGCAAATGGAAGAGCACCAGAGAAGCCAGGAATAACTCATAGGCAATACTTTTCCTCCTAATTCTTATTAGCCCGAAAAATAAAATAAGCCATAACGAAAAATGGTAGGCTCTCAGGTAGTGGTAGGCCACAGAAGGGAAATGGTGAAGAATATTTCTGGTCATCCGGATAATTTTTGAATTCTTCTTTTCAGGGTTGCTCTGTTCAACGCCTTTTAAAGGGGTAATCTCCTCTACACCTTTTTTAAGTAATTGAGATTGCGCTTCAACGGCCTTCTTGCTAATCAACCACTGACCTGTTTCCTGGTGGATATAAATGATGTAAGGGGAACTAATAATTAAAACACTCGAAATCAGAACTCCAATGGAAGCAATTGTTTTAAACCACCTCTTTTTAAGAAAACCATCGACGATGATCCATGCCAGATAAACTAAAATGTAGCCGATCCCTTCCGGCCTTGTCAGGTAGGCCAGGCCAAGGGAAAATCCTGATAAAGCCATTCTCCATACTTTATCCCTTTTCAGTCCTGTCCAGAAAAAGTAAACCGATAAAACCAGCAATCCCCAATAAGCGGCCTCGGTGAGCATCATTCCGGAGTAAGTCGCCAGGTAGGGATGAAAGGTATAAAAAAGCGCCGAAAAGAGAGCCTCTTTTTGACCGATTGCCTCTTTAACTAAAAAATAGAGAGGAATGATGGTTAAGGTCCCGAAAAAGAGAGAGAGCAGCCTTCCTGTTATTTCAACATGTGCTGAATCCATTGAAAACAAAGATATCAGGAGAGGATAAAGGGGGTGACCGGGGATAGCTAACCCTTTCACAAAATCGCCCTTTAAAAAATCCCTTGCCATGAACCCATAGGCCGCGCTGTCGTTGGCAATCCCCTGAGCCATCAGGACGGCATAAAGCCTCAGGATAAAGGCCGTCCCAATCAGAAGGAAGAGGATCTGTCTCTCATTCAGGCTTTTAAAAATAATAATAATTTTATTGACCATCCATTGCAGCCCTTTTCACATTCATAAAATGTTTGATGATAACATGAAGAATCTTTTCTCCTGCCGTCCCATCCCCAAATAAATCCATCCCCCTTCTGGAGGGCCTTCTCCTCTCCAAAGATTTCAGTCCCTTTAAAATCGTTCCGGTCCCTGCGCCAACCAATACATTCCATCCGCTCTTGACCGTTTCAACCCACTCAGTATCATCCCTTAATGTAATGCAAGGAACACCCAACCAGTAAGCTTCTTTTTGCACGCCGCCGGAGTCGGTCAGGAGGGCCCTGGCATGTTTTTCCAATGTTAACATATTGAGGTAGGAAACGGGTTCAATCAGTTTAACTCTATGGTTATCTAAAGAAAGATTGTAAGTTTTCATCACCTTCTTGGTTCGGGGATGGAGAGGAAGGATGACGGGGATCTTTTTCCCAATTTGATTGAGGGCTTTCAGGATGGATTTGAGCTTTGTCGGATCATCCGTATTTTCGGCGCGGTGGAGGGTGGCTAAATAATAGTTATGAGTTATGAGTTTTGAGTTTTGAGTGTTAAGTGTTAAAAGGCCTAAATCTTTGAGGATGATGGATTTTATTTCAGCGATTTTCGAATAATAAAGGATTGAATCGTACATCACATCGCCTACATTTTTGACGATCTTTCCTTTGCCATCCCTGATTCCTTCTTTCAATAGATTTTGAACAGCTTGAGCCGTGGGGCAGAAGAGGAATGTGGAAAGATGATCCGTGAGTACCCGATTCATTTCCTCAGGCATTCGTCTATTATAACTCCTCAAGCCAGCTTCCACATGGGCAACCGGGATATTCAGCTTGGCGGCGGCCAATGCTCCGGCCAGGGTCGAGTTGGTGTCGCCGTAAACAAGAACTATTCCTGGTTTTTCCTTTTGAAGAACGGACTCAATTCGTTCAAGCATGATCCCGGTCTGTTTCCCATGGGAACCCGACCCTGCTCCCAGATGGTAATGCGGTTGAGGAAGGTCAAGTTCTTCAAAAAAGACTCGATCCATCAGGTAATCGTAATGCTGGCCTGTATGGACTAAGATTTCTTGAATCTGCTTCTTCTGGTTGAAGGCTTGAATGGCCCGGCTGATTGCGGCTGCCTTAATAAATTGAGGCCTAGCGCCCACGATGGTTGTGATCTTCATCATTTAAACCAACCTTATTAAGGGAACCTCTAATAATTCCCATTTTGTCACTCCCGCCCCGTATCAAGCACGGGGTAAACTCAGGCGGGAGTCCAGTGATTTCAAGCGGTTCTGGATTCCGGCTGGAGTTTATCCCGATGGAAATCGGGGCCGGAATGACATTTTTAGAGGTACCCTTAAATATTAAAAAAGGGTAAAAAAGGGGACAGGCTACTTTTTTTATTGCTTGCCATAATTTTTCCTTGACCTTCCAAGATGATATCGGTGAACATGACTTGTCATTAGCCATTGCATCCATTTGCTTAAATCTTCAGCGTGATGGGCCATCAAAACTATATGAACATGTTATGTGAAGTTCCAGATGATGTAAAGTTGAGCTCGTTCACGCCAGAATTATCCTTCATTTTCTCGCTCTGGTCAATAATTTACTGCACATAATTTACTGCACATAATTGAGATGCTTTAGCAAGCGCATTTAGCCACTGTAAAACATTGGGTTTCTGCCATGGGAGAGGCAAGGGATGAGGATTGGCTTTTATCTTCAGCCGCATATTTGCCGATGATGTGGCGCACACCGAAGCGTGCGAGCTGTTGGAGATAATCGTGGAGAGCTTCGAGAGTTTCGGTCCACAAAGGACAACTTCGATATTTCTTGCCTTTGCCCAGGAGATTGACTTGAGCAACGCCATCGAGACGCAGGTCTGGCAGCTTCAGTTGTACGATTTCGCTGACCCGAGCGCCAGTATTGTAGAGCAGCAGGAGCAAGCCTTTATCCCGGACTCCGGTACGGAAGTCGAGGTCCACGGCGTTAATGAGCGCCTGCATTTCCTTCTCTTCATAGTTAGAATTCTCCTGGATTCCCGTTTCCACGGGAATGACGACTTTTTACGAAACCATCATATTTCACTTCCTTCAAGAATAATCCGTGGGCGGGGGCGGTGGGGCCTGCTTTTTTTCTGTCTTTGGATTCAAGGATCCTTTGAAACTCCTCGGAAGTAATCTTCCCTCTTCCCACTTCGACCAGCGTTCCCACGATAGCCCTGACCATCTGCTTCAAAAAACCGGTGGCTTCGATCTCGAATCGCATCGGGCCATCCCTTCCCTTCTTCCATTCAGCCCGAAATACTTTCCGGACAGCGGTCTTCGTTGGAGTCCCTGTTGAACGGAAAGACGAGAAGTCATGTTCACCGACCAGTTTCTGAGTCGCATTCTTTATCTCTTCCCAGTCCAACTTCTGCGGGATATGCCAGGCATATCCGCGATGAAATACAGACCGGATGGGCGTATTAAGGATCCGGTACTCATAGATTTTGCTTATACAACTTTTTCTGGCATGGAAATTCTCTTCAACTTCTTCCACCTTTTTAATGACAATATCGGGGGGAAGCAAGCTGTTAAGGGCTTTCTGGATCGTCCCCGCATCCATTCTGTTCTGGACTCTAAAATGGGCGACTTGTTCAAGGGCATGCGCCCCTGAATCAGTCCTGCCTGACCCAATCAGGCGGATGTTCTCGCTTGTGAGACGTTTCAATTTCTCTTCGATCATCCCCTGGAGGGTAAGTCCCTTGGCCTGCGCCTGCCAACCCAGGTAGTTTGTCCCATCGTATTCAATCAGAAGCTTAATGGTTCGCATCTCTCATCTCAAAACCGCATAGTGTATTGAGCAGAATTTGTAGCGTTGGCATTTAATGCCAACGAACATTTCGCCCCCAGTAAAAGGGGGCGCTACAGTTTCGACTTTCTACTTACCAATTTCATTGCCCAGCCGGGCCTGATCCTGATCGCTCCCTCCGGGCAAATCTCCTGACAGCAGAAACACCGGATGCATTTCCCATAATCAAAGGACAAACCCGTTTCTTTCTGATGGAGCGCTTTGGGAGGACAGATCTCCACGCATTGACCACACTCTTTGCAGACTTCTTCGTCGGCTACCGGCCTTGAGGAGATGGCGTTATTTAATGCCTTCCGCAAAAAACCTGGAAGATTCCAGTCCACCCGGGTTAAATTGGGGAGTTTGAAATGGCCAATCTTTACATCCTCAACTCTTTCGCCCACCACCTCAATTCCATTCCTCCCCAAACCCTGTTCAAAGGCTACTCGATTTGTCATCAGGGAGTTTCTTGAAATCCCCAGAAGGTCACAGACGATTTGATCCAGACTGAGCGGGTCCGAGGTGGCTAACAATAGTCCAAGTGGAATGGGATCACCACTGTTTGGCCCGCTGCCTTCCATTCCAACAATTCCATCCAGAATGGTTAGGGAGGGTTGAATCATTAGGTAGATGTCCACCAACATTTGAGCAAAGATTTTATAATCGTCTCCCGCCTTAAGATGCCAGAGCGCTTTCCTCGGTCCGGGGACACATCCGAAAAGGTTTTTGACGCCAAGGGTGAGCAGCATCTGAGCGTGAGTCTTCCATTTCGGAAGATTGATGATGACATCGGCCTCAAAAATAGCCTGGTCGATCTCAATATTTTTAAAGATTCTTCCTTTCCTTTCCGGAGGCAAGACGGGTCTATTAAATTCAACAATCGGACAATCCATCGCATCGGCGACCCTTTTAATCCCGGATTTCTCGGAAACCCCTATGGCGCTGCCCAGCCCCGGGCTATCGCCAAGAAATGGGAATCCCCCCTCCTCCCTGACCATTTGAATAATCCCTTTTACAATGGAAGGATGTGTGGTCACGGCCTTCTCCGGGCTTTTCCCATAAAGGAGATTGGGTTTGAGAAGGACACGGTCACCTCTTTTTACAAACGAATTGATCCTTCCGATGAGATCAATGGACCGCCGGAGTGCTTTTAGAACCTCCATTTCATCATAGGTTTGGCATTTGATAATTGAAACAGTAGTTTGCATGTCAATTTTTCACCCTCACCCCAACCCTCTCCCGTCAAGGGAGAGGGTGAATTCCTGTTGGGAGGGGATAAGGGGAGAATGTTAAAGCAAGGGAAATTAGAAACACAAAATATTTGGTAGCGTTGTCAATAGGAGACCTGGAATAATGCGCTCCATTTATGAACATTAAGCTTCGCTTTTACCGTCAACGTACACCATTTTTTTTGATTGTCAAGAAAAAATTTGTCCCCTCTGTCGAAAAGCAAAATCGGGCTAAACAGTCAACGGTTGCAGGTGGCTGCGGTTATCCATGCCATCCCGGGCGCTCTCTGGGAGAAGATTATAGCCGCCAGGGGGTCAATTCTATTTTACGGTCTGCACCATTCTTATGCATCAAACCCGTTGTAGTAATAAGCGAGG